>Ga0163152_10006167_pt1 | contig 13666 bp, 15 predicted proteins | sample OliLakLV19MP8IB2_FD_148635 | JGI IMG/M metagenome (GOLD analysis project Ga0163152, IMG submission 148635) | Freshwater microbial mat bacterial communities from Lake Vanda, McMurdo Dry Valleys, Antarctica - Oligotrophic Lake LV.19.MP8.IB-2 | ecosystem: Environmental > Aquatic > Freshwater >... | reverse complement strand
TGCCGGTGGCCACCTGAGCGGCAAACTTCCGCCACCCCGGTGGCCACCGGCACAGACAACGGGAGTGCCGGAGCGGGTCTTGCAGGGGCAATCAGGAACTCTCGGCGCAAAATTCAACGAAAATGGATTGGATGCTTCAGAATGTGGCGTTGAAATTCCTATTCTTAGTTGTTGATATGTCCGCGCAATTTGACCCCGACCGGAGCCTGCCCTCGAATGATTGAGTCGGGGGCCGGGGAAGCAGAATTTTGAGATTCCAATCAGTTCCCCACCAAGACCCCGCACATGAATCCAACCGCTGTCCGTGAATACCTCCTCAATCTGCAATCGTCCATCGTTGAAAAAATGGAGTCGCTCGATGACGGCACCTTCATCCGCGACGAATGGGTACGGCCGGAAGGCGGCGGCGGTATTTCGCGCGTAATCGAAGACAGCACCGTGCTGGAGCGCGGCGGGGTATTGTTCTCCCACGTGCTGGGCCAGAAATTGCCTCCCTCTGCAGCGGCCAACCGTCCGGACATTGCCGGTCGCCCGTGGGAGGCGATGGGCGTTTCGCTGGTGCTGCATCCGCGCAACCCGTACGTGCCGACCGTACACATGAACGTGCGCTTCTTTATTGCGAAGGCGCCCGATGAAGCGGCGACGGATGCGTTCTGGTTCGGCGGCGGCATGGATCTCACGCCCTACTACGGGTTTGAAGAAGACTGTGTGCACTTTCATCAAGTCAACAAGCAGTCGCTCGACGCACTCAATGCTGATTACTATCCGCGCTATAAGAAGTGGTGCGACGAATACTTCTGGCTCAAGCACCGTAGCGAGCCGCGCGGGATCGGCGGCGTGTTCTTCGAAGATTTTCACGAAGGCGGTTTCGAACATGCGTTCGCGCTGCAACGCGCAGTGGGCGACGCGTTCCTCAACGCTTACGCTCCGATTGTCGAGCGCCGCTGCAATACGCCATTTGGTGCGCGTGAAAAGGACTGGCAGTTGTATCGACGCGGCCGCTATGTCGAGTTCAATCTGGTGTGGGATCGCGGCACGCACTTCGGCTTGCAATCCGGCGGTCGCACCGAGTCAATTCGGGCGTCGATGCCGCCGCAAGCCAACTGGCGCTACAACTGGTCGCCCGAGGCTGGCACACCGGAAGCGGCTTTGACGGCTGATTTTGTCAACGGGCGCGACTGGGTCTGACACGACGACGCTTCACGTCCGCACGCGAGTCACGTGCACCACGCACGTTACACGCACCACGCGAACCACGCGAACCACACGCACCAAGTCAAGGCTGGTCGGTGGGCGGCGGTTCGGGTCGAATGCTTTTGTGCATCTTCAGCGCAGCGCGAATCAGCAAATGTGCGGACACGGGCGCCGTGAACAAGATAAACAGCGTTATCAGCAACTCGTGGAAGCTCGCGCTGCGCGTGGCGAAGCTGAAGTAGAGCATTGAGGCGATCAGCACCGATCCCACACCCAAGGTCGATGCTTTGGTCGGGCCGTGTATGCGCTTCAGAAAGTCGCCAAGCTTGGCGAGTCCGTAGGATCCGATCAAGGCAAACACGGCGCCAACGACAATGAACGCTGCGATCAACAGATCAAGCCAGACGGGCATCATTCGACAATGTCTCCCTGCCGCAGAAACTTCGCCATCACCACGGTGCCGAGGAAGCCAAGCAGCGCGATGACCAGCGACGCCTCAAAAAACACCGAAGTGTCGAACACAATACCCAGCAGCACAGTGAGTGCCAGCGCGTTGATGTAAGCGGTATCCAGCGCCAAGATACGGTCCTCGGTATTCGGGCCGCGAATGAGCCGGTAAAGATTCAGCGCCATGGCAATGGCGAACGCGGTGGTAGAGAACATGGCCGCGTACAGCGTGAATGTACCGAGATGCGACGAAGAGGCGATGAATGACGAGATTGACGCGGGCATCATTCGAAAATCTCCTTGAGTGGTAACTCATAGCGCGCCTTGATGTCCGCCACCAGCGCGACCGGGTCGGTGACGTTGAACGCATGCACCAGCAGATATTTTCCGTCGTCGGAGAAATCGGACGACAACGTCCCCGGCGTCATCGTAATGATGCCTGCCAGCACCGCTTTGGCGTGCGGATCAGTCAAGTCCAGGGGTACCCAGACAAACGACGGCTTGATGTTCTTCTCCGGCCCCAGAATCAACATCGCCACATCAATGTTGGATTTGACGATGTCATACAACACGATCACGCCAAGCACGATGCTCGTCAGCAGTTGGCGTGGCTTCGGCTCGCTGATAGCGACCCGCGACGTCCACAAAGGGATGGCGATCGCCAACACCGCGCCCAGCAGAAGGTGCGCGGGATGGAGCGTGTTGTTCAGCGCCAGCCATACCGCCAGCAGCATCACAGACACCAGTGGTTGTGGAATCCAGCGCTTCATTTGTTAGCCCCTGCGCCCGGAACCGGCGCCGCTAGCTTTTGCTGCGGTAGCTTACCCAGCACATTGCCGATCATGATCTGCGGCCGCTTGAGTTCTGCCGCAGCCTGATCAGTGAAGCGCTGCAACGGTGCTGCGAACACCGTGAGGCCGACGAGCGCGATGGCGAGCACACCGGTTGGCAAAAGACTGGCGCCTTCGACCAGCGCAGCGTCGCGCTTCCAGAACAAGCGGCTGCCCATGCGGGCGTAAGCCAGTATCGACAGCAAACCCGCCAACAATACAGCCGTCCATACCCAAACCTGTGCGGGGTGGGACGTCGATGCCGCGAGGATGGTCGCTTTGCCGATGAAGCCGGAGAACGGTGGCAGACCCGCCATCACGGCCCCGCCAATCAGGAATAGCGCACCGGTCGAGGCCCAGCGGCGACCACTGGCATCTGTGTGTTTTGCTACGCGAGCACCCGCCTGGTCGAGACTCGCGGCGTTGAGAAATAACAACGCTGTGGCCAACGTACTGCCGATGAGATAGAACAAAGCACCCGATATGGCTTTGAGTTCACCGATAGCCAGAGCCGTGACCAGCATGCCTGCCGAGCCGACCACCGACCAACCGATCAGCGTGCTGACATCGCGCGCCGACAAGGCACCGCATGCGGCGACGAGCATGGTCAGCGGCGCGATGATCAGCAGCGCCTGACTCATGTGCGCGTTAATAACACCGCCATCGGGATAGATCAGCGTCAGGGTGCGCGCGATGGCAACCACGCCCACCTTGGTCATCAATGCGAACAACGCGGCAACCGGCAGTATGGCGGCGCGATAGGTGCCGGTGAGCCAGAAGTTCAACGGCAAAAGTGCCGCTTTGATGGCAAATACCACCAGCAGCAAAAATCCAGCGGCGGCAACCAGCGCGCGTGATTGCGGCCCGACTGCGTTGATTTTTTGCGAGAGGTCGGCCATGTTCAGCGTGCCGGTCACGCCATAGAGTAACGCGGCGGCAATCAGGAACAGCGCCGAGCCGAGCAGATTGATGACGACATACTGTGTCGCCGCATTGGTGCGCGCGCGGTCGGCGTGCTGCAGCAACATGCCGTAGCTCGCTGCAAGCAACACCTCGAAGAAGACGAACAGGTTGAACAAATCGGCCGTCAGAAAGGCACCGTTCAAACCCATCAACTGCAACATGAATAGCGGATAGAAGTAAGTGCCGGCCGGCCGACCATTACGTGTTTGCGCCGCCATCACCACCGCACCAATGAACGCCGTCAGCAGCAGCATGATTGCCGCGAGCTTGTCGACCACCAGCGTGATGCCGAACGGCGCGCGCCAGTTGCTCATTAGATAAACAAACATCTGACCACCCGATGTGCGATTCACCGCCAGCGCACCGCACAGCAGCATCAAGCCAATCGCAACCCAGACAATCGCGCGCTGCTGCGCCAAGCGGCGCTCACCAACCACCAGCGTCAGTGCCGCCGCCAGCAACGCAATGGCGACGGGCAGAATCGCAAGATGTTGAATTGCGAAGGCCATCATTTTGGGGCCGACCCGGTTGGCGGGGGCACGTTGATGCCAAATTCGGTGGCAACGTCGGTGGCAACATCTGTCGCGGCTTCGGTGGCAACGTCTGGACCGCCGTCTGCATCGACGTGATCGTGTCCGTTCTCGGCGTACGAACGCACCGCGACCGCCAGCAGCACGGCGGTCATGCCGAACGAAATGACAATGGCGGTCAACACCAGTGCCTGCGGCAATGGGTCGGCGTAATTGGCCAAGTTTTCCGGGACACCCGCACGGATGATCGGCGCCTTGCCGACCGCAAGCCGCCCCATAAAGAAGATGAAAAGATTGACCGCGTACGAGATCAAGGTGAGGCCCAACACCATGTCGAAGGTGCGCGCGCGCAGCAACAAGTAGACGCCTGACGCCATCAGCACCCCGACCCCGATTGCGACCAGCAGCGCGAGACTCATGCAGTCTCCCTGTCTGGCCGGCTGAGTTTGCCGACGCTCGCCAGCGCAAGCATGGTGCCGCCGATCACGCAGAGGAACACGCCGAGGTCAAAGAACATGGCTGAGGCAACCGGTACCGCGCCGATCAGCGGCACGCTGAAATACTTAAACGTGCTGGTGAGGAACGGAAATCCCACCAGCCAGCTGCCGATGCCGGTGAGTCCGGCTGCCAGCAATCCCCATCCCACCCACTTGCCGTAGTCGAGCTTGAACGACGCCTCCGCGCGCGCCTGACCGAAGGCCACGTACTGCAAGATCAAAGCAACGGCAAAAATTAATCCGGCGATAAAGCCGCCGCCGGGAAGGTTGTGACCGCGCAGGTAGAAGTAGATCGACACCATGATCGCCACCGGTAACAACAGCGACGCAAGCACTTGCAACAACAAGGATTGACGGGCAGTTTCAGGCATTTTTGCCCCAAACGCCGCACCAGATGGCGGGTTTTCGTTTCTTACCGGCATAACCATGCCCCGCAGTAGCAACGCCACGATGAGCCCCGCCATCCCGAGCACGGCGATCTCGCCGAGCGTGTCAAAGGCACGAAAGTCAACGATGATGACGTTCACCGAATTCGCGCCGCCCCCCTGCGGGACGCTGGTCTGCAAAAAATATGGAGAGATGGAAGCGAACGGCCGCGTCAATACTTGATAGACGATCCAGCCAACACCGATTCCGGCTGCCGAAGCGACAATCGCGTCGCGCCAGTTAACTTGCCGGCGACCCGCCAACTCTGGTTTGCTTTGCTTGGGCAAAAAATTCAGTGCCAGCATCATCAGAATGATGGTGACCACTTCGACCAGCAACTGCGTGAGTGCCAGATCGGGCGCCGAGAAGTAGACGAAGGTGAGCGCCACCACCAAACCGGCGACGCCCATATAGATCAGCGCGGTGAGACGCGCGCGATGGACAACGACGGTACCGATAACAGCGACAACGCCGATCAGCGCAACGCCCATCACAACGACGTTGGCTGACTCCATTGGAAGGTTGGACACAACGCCGACCGCCGGGTAGAGCCACACAGCGGCAACGGCAACCGCAATCGCCGTCACGACAATCAACAACAGATAGCGCTGCAGGCTGCCGTTCTGCGTGAGCCGGGTCAAGGCGCCGGCGATGACCGTGATGTTCTCAATGAATACATCAAACAACACTTTGGCATCGCCCGGCAGCTTACCAACGGTGTGTAGGTTGATTTTGCGTTGCAACAATACATACACCGTGACACCGCCGGCCATCGCGATCGCGCTCATGAGCAACGGCAGATTGAAGCCGTGCCAGATCGACAACGTGTACTGCGGCATCTGCGCGGCCAACGGAAGATTCAAGGTCGCTTGCGCTGCGACTGACAATAGCGGGCCGACCGTATATGCGGGAAAGACGCCAACGACCAGGCACAGCACCACCAGAATCTCAACTGGTACACGCATAAAGCGCGGCGGCTCGTGCGGTGTTTTGGTTAACCCGACTGGCTCACCGTTGAAGAACACGTCGTGAATGAACCGCAGCGAGTACGCCACGCCCGCCATGCCGGCGATAGTCGCGGCGATTGGCGTGGCGAATTGAAGCAACTGATGGCTGTCCACCACGGTTGCTTCCACAAAGAACATTTCCTTCGACAGAAAACCATTGGCGAGAGGTACGCCCGCCATCGCCGCGCTGGCCACCAGCGCCAAGGTTGCGGTTATCGGCATGTGTTTCCACAGCCCGTTTAGTTGCCGCATATCGCGCGAGCCGGTTTCATGATCGATGATGCCAGCGGCCATGAACAGCGACGCTTTGAACACCGCATGATTGATGATGTGGAACACGCCGGCGACCACAGCCAAAGGGGTGTCGAGACCGAACAGCAGCGTGATCAAACCGAGGTGTGAAATGGTCGAGTAGGCAAGAAGGCCTTTCAGATCGTGCTGAAAAATAGCGACCACCGCGCCCATCAACAACGTAATCATTCCAGCACTCGAGACGATCCAGAACCAGGCGTCGTTGTCGCCAAGCGCCGGGTACATACGCGCCAGCAGAAATACGCCCGCCTTGACCATGGTTGCTGAATGCAAATATGCGGATACCGGCGTCGGTGCGGCCATCGCGCGCGGCAACCAGAAATGAAATGGAAACTGCGCGCTCTTGGTAAACGCACCGAGCAACACCAGCAATAGAATCGGCACGAACAGCGGACTGTTTTGCAGCACCACCTTGCTGGCGAGTACGATGTCCAGATCGTAGCTACCGACCACCTTGCCGATCAACAACACACCCGCCAACAGCGCCAAGCCACCCAGGCCGGTCACTGCCAGCGCCATTCTTGCGCCCTGCCGAGCATCCTCTCGGTGCCGCCAGAAGCCGATCAGCAGAAATGACGATACACTCGTTAATTCCCAGAATACGACCAGCAGAATTAGGTTGTCCGCCAGCACCACACCCAGCATGGCGCCCATAAAGAACAACAAAAACGCGAAGAATCGCGCCGGGGGATCGTTATCGGCCAGATAGTAGGCACCGTAGAGGACTACCAGCGCGCCGATGCCGAGGATGAGCCCACCAAACAAAAACGCCAGCCCGTCAAGGCGCAAGCCGAAGCCCACGCCTAACGACGGCAGCCATTCGACGCGAAAGCGTGGCACTTCGTCGTTCCACACCATCGGCGCGAACGTCAGCAACAGCGCAAAACTTGCGAGCGTAACCGCGCCAGCCAGCCAGGCAGCAAGCTTTCGCTGCTCATTGCCAACCCGCAGCAGCACCACCGCTCCCATGAACGGGAGCAGCAGCGTTAGCGCGAGCAGACTATGCTGGGAGGATGACATGTTGTTATTTTATTGGCATCCGCGCCGATTCAGCCGATGCCATCGGGCTGCGGTCGCCGCCGGATCAAACTCGCGATGATGGTCACGACGGTAATCGGCACCACAAACAACAACATCGCATTGCTCAACATCGGCAGCGCGCTGTGTTCCTGTGACATCAAGATCAAATACGCCGCGTAGGCGCAGTAGTAGCCGAGAAACACGCCACCTTCCCAGCGCGCGATTTCACGTCCGCTGAAGAACACCGGCAGGCAGGCGACCGCCACCGCCAGCATGACCCACATATCGAAGCTCAGGATGGAAGGTGCGACCGCCAGACTGGCTGGCGCGACGATACCGGTCAATCCCAGCACGCCGAGTAGGTTGAAGGTGTTGCTACCGATGACGTTGCCGACCGCGATGTCGCGCTGACCGCGAATGGTTGCCAGAATTGACGTCGCCACTTCCGGCATTGAGGTGCCGGCCGCAATGATGGTGAGCCCGATCACCAACTCCGAGACGCCCATGCTCGTGGCAAAAATAATCGCTGCTTCAACCAGCCAGTTGGAGCCTTGCACCAACAGGAAAAGACCGACGGCGATCAGCACCACCTGCGCCGACCAGTGACGGTCCCAGGTGCTGGTCAAATCGAGCTCGGTATCTTCCGCCGCGGTGTTCTTGCTTTCGCTGCGCGACTGAATGACCACGAACGCGGTATAGCCGATCAGCAACACGAACATAACCGCCGCCTCTATGCGCGAAATCTCACCGTTCCACATGAAGCCGACCAGCAGCAAGGAAGCGCCGATCATGATCGGCACTTCCTGACGGATGATCTGCCGGTTAATCATCAGCGGCGCGATCAGCGCACACGCGCCGAGTATGAACCACACGTTAAAGATGTTTGAGCCGACCACATTACCGATCGCGAGGTCAACCTTGCCTTCAAACGCCGACTGTACCGACACTGCCAGTTCGGGCGACGACGTGCCAAACGACACCACGGTCAAGCCCACCACCAACGGCGAGATGCCGACTGAAACGGCCAGCTTGCCAGCGCCGCGCACCAACGCCTCCGCGCCGCCGATGAGCAATACCAGCCCGCCGACAAACATCAAGATTGTCATCATTGTAAGTCTCCCCTGTTGCAACCTTGCGACGACCGCCGCAGGTTATATCGATCGCGACGATCGGATTTGTCGAGCAATGCCGAGCGGTCAGACATGGCCCGATGATAAGCGTTCCCTACAGCGACTGATAGGCGAGCCGAACCGGCTCGGCATCGTGAATTTTCTCCAGGCGACGCACTGTGAAATGCCCGCGCGCGGTGTTCTGACAATTCTCGATGAAGAGTGTATTGATTAGCGCGTCCGACGCTGCTCCCAAAATGGGGATCATCTGCGCAGCCGCTTTCTCGCTAACGACGATGCCAAACCGCGAGGCAATGAGTGACGTGAGACGGATCAACGCCGGTGCCCCCGCCTTGCCCAGGCCCTTCTCGGCAAGATATTTGGTCGCTTCTGAAACGGCACCCGCCATCGCCATACGTGCCGCAAAGTAGCCAGATTCAGCGGCGTCATCGCCTTTACCGCGTCCGCCCAAGGCGAATACCGTGAGGCACGCGAGCTTGGTTTCGATGTGCTGGATGTTCTCGCCTTCGCTTTTGGCGATATCGGCAATCGAGCGCAGTATGATCGAAGTCGATACGGGCAGTTCGATACCGAGCGCCAGCAAACCAAATGCACCCCCAACCGCGCCGGAGGCGGCCGCAGAAAATTTGTGCGAACGATCCTTTGACGTCCTGCCGGGCACACCGCCACCGTCGAGTGACTTCACGGCCACATCGAGCGCTTTCATCATGGCGGCTTCGGAAGCCTTGTGAACGGTCGATTGGACCGATCTCGGCAGCATCGTCATACCGCGCTCAATAGGTGCGCCGAGCGTCGCGGCCAGGCGCGCGGCCAGACCGGGGTTTTCCAGCAGCGACTTGGCGCGCTTGAGTTCGGCGAGTTCAGTTTTGGAGAATAGCGGATGGGCGGCAGACATGGCAGTAGTTTACCGGCTTGGGTCAACTGCCAGAGCGACTCAGGCCGCCTCGCCCAAATACGCCTCGCGCACCCGCGGATCATCGAGCAGCGCCGACGATTTACCTTCGAGAGTAATCAGCCCTCCGTCCATGACATAGGCACGGTGACTAACCTGCAAGGCGAGTTTGGCGTTTTGCTCGATGAGCAGCATCGTCACGCCGGCTGCGGCGACTTCACGCACTACCGAGACAATTTTCTGCACCATGATCGGTGCCAGACCCATCGACGGCTCGTCGAGCAACAATAGCTTGGGGCGCGAAATCAGGGCACGCGAAATCGCCAGCATCTGTTGCTCGCCGCCGGACAAGGTGCCGGCCGTCTGTTTGGCGCGCTCCTTCAATCTTGGAAAACGCTCAAACGCCTGCTCCATGTCCGCAGCAATGCCTGCACGGTCATTGCGACAGTACGCGCCCATCGCGAGGTTTTCTTCGATGGTCAGCCCCGGAAACACGCCGCGCCCTTCCGGCACCAATGCCAACCCCTGCTGGGCAATGGAATGCGAAGCACGGCCGACAATACTGCCCCCGTCGTATTCGATATCACCCGAGGCGGGCTTGAGCAATCCGCAGATCGCCTTCAGCGTGGTGGTTTTCCCCGTAAGCGTCCGGTAAAGACCGTCTTGTTGGAATAGTGGTCTAAGGACGAAGATGGTGTCCACCAAGTTGGAAGTGGACACCAAGATGGATCGAAGGTCGAAGGTTGTTTCTGGGGAGCCGTACCGGATCACGAGCAACGGCCGGCGGTATTTCAGCAAGGCCCACAAGGAGGCGGTACTGGCCAAGTGCCTGGTGCCGGGCGCCTCGCTCGCGGCGGTGGCACTTGCCAACGGGTTCAACGCGAACTTGGTGCGCAAGTGGATCGTCAAGAAGGGTCGCGCCATGGGGCCGAGCGTAGGCGACCTGCTGCCGGTTCACGTTCTGCCCGAAGCGATGCCGAAATCGGTGATACAGAGGACTGGCGGCATTTCGTCGCGCGGTCACACGATTGAAGTTGAACTGGCGGGCGCGATAGTTCGGGTGCGGGACGACTTCGACATCGAAGCTCTGCGCGAGGTCGTCCGAGTGCTTCGCGACACCCTGATGCGATGATCGGCCTGCCGGCCAACACGCGCATATGGCTGGCCGCCGGGCACACCGACATGCGCTGCGGCTTCGATGGGCTCGCGGCGCGCGTGCAAATCGCATTGGCGGCCGACCCTTTCTGCGGTCACATCTTCGTGTTCCGCGGCAAACGCGGGACGCTACTCAAACTGCTGTGGTGGGACGGCCAGGGGCTGTGTCTGTTAGCCAAACGGCTGGAACGCGGACGCTTCGTCTGGCCCTCTGCCAACAGCGGGCGAGTGCATTTGAGTTCTGCGCAACTGTCGATGCTGCTTGAATAGAAGCGCATAGGGTCAGTTCTTTATAGAAGCGCATAGAAGCGCATAGGGTCAGTTCTTTACTTTATAGGTTCGAGCTACAAGCTAAAGAACTGACCCCCTCCCTACCTTAGGCATCGGTGTCCACCCGGGGCGGCGAGGCATCGATAGCGATCGAGCGCCGTTTGCCTGACAACTTTAGGTTTTTGCTGTGCGTGCCGCAAGGCCGATCGCCGGCTCAAGCGCAGATCTGACTCGGGCGACGACATCGGCAAGCGGGATCATCGCGAGACCATTGTTTCTTACGAACGCTGTCCACAAGGCTTGTCTCGAAGGATCAGTGGCAAATTCATCGGAAAGCCCCATCGGCGATTCTGCGGGTACTGCCATGCCGCGCCGCGTGAACGTTGCGGAGATTGCCTGGGCGAGGGTGTTCATATTCAGCGATTCGCGATCGAGCATTACCCAGAGATCGAGGTAATCCTTGACTCGGCTGTTGGTCATGCCGAGCAAAGCAATGGCGTGCAATTTTTCCGATACGACCGTGTAGACCGGATAGGTTCGCAACCGTGGAGCAGGAAAATCCTTGATCAAAACGGGGTACTCGGCCTGAACCGGGCCAGGGGTGACCGCGTCACCAAAACCAATGTCGATCTGCGTTTTACAGCGTGCTCTGGCCAGCTCGCCGGTTATCACGACCCGGGCACCAGCGTAGCCTGCATCCTTGCGGATATCTTCAGCGTTGACGCTGTCGGGATCGAAGACAATTCCGTCATCTACAGTGATGGAAGCAATATCACGGAATGTCTGGCCAATGGACTCAAGATCGCTCGGCCCGAAACCGAGCAGGTCGGCATCTCGCGTCGGCCGGTGCGGCATGTCGTACCAAAGCGTGAACAGCAATGCTCCTTTGAGCAGAAAGCGATCTGCGTGCGAGGACTGGCTCAGGCGGTAGAGAAATCTCTCCAGTGCGTAGCGGACGAGAACCTGATTGAAGTCCGATCCTTCGGCCTTGGCGATGTTAAGCAAGCGCGCCCGTACTGATGCAGCGAGGGCTTTGTTCATTCAACCGCCTCGAGGTAGGGACGCATTACATTCGCAACGCGACAGATCTTGGCATAGCGCCAGAGGTCGTCGGCGGAGACCTTTTTTTGCGATCGCGCGTCCTTTAGTGCCTCCAGCGCCACGTCGATCCCGATCTTGTTTCGATGCTTGAAGCAATCGGCGACAGTCTTTGCAACGCTGTACACCCGCAGATCGACCTGGTCGATTCGGTGTGTTTCGATTCCCTGTGTGAAAGCGTCGCCCGTGTACTGGATGAGCTTGACGGGCGGGTAATCAATTCTCGGCACGTGGCTTCCTTGCGGGAGGGCAATCCAGACCTGCCGCGGAAGTTGCGTCGTCAGCGCGTGGAATTGAAGCGCCGTTAGCAGGCAAAACACAGCTTGCGGCACCCGTGCCGCCACGATAGCCAGACTTTCACTCTCCGAGAGCGTGGTCTCGGTAAGTCGGTAGAGGCCACGACCGGCTTTTGCGAGCTTGCCTCCGGCCGTAAGGCGGGTGAGATAAACCCTCGGAATTCCAAGCCCGGCCAGATCACTGGGACGCAACAGGCCTTTCTGCTGGGCGAGCTGCAGAAGCCGATCAGCATGGCGAGGCTTGGGAAGCATGATGCGGTATTATGTTCCTAAATATCGTTACTTGTAAATATGTAACGCATTATTGAAACACTGCTGCCTGCAATCGCTAGTCGCGCCCCGCCGAAGTAGATCAGATACCCGAAAAGCCTGCGGACATTGAAGACGATGGGAAATTCCATTTCGCCATCCTGGATACGGATGCCGTATCGGAGTCGGGCAAACCGTCTGCGGTTGCAAAGAAATTCATTGATGAAACCACCAGCGCGGCAAAACCACGGGTTTATCGAAACGCGGTCATTCTGTCAGTGCCTTCCAAAGACGGTGTGGAAATGGTGCGCGGCCGAATTGCTGACCTGCTGGCCTGGGAGCAAGTGGAGTCGGAACTGAGGGACGAAGCAAAAAAGGGCAGTGTGGACGCGCAGCGGATGCAACGTCTTACGGTGGAAATGGAGAAGGCAAAGAAGGTCGTTCCCGATGCCATCCGACAGGCGTGGTGCATGATGGTGACGGTCTCCGAGACAAATGACGTTCAGGCGTTCAAGTTGGGCATCACAGACGAGTCGCTATTCATAACGTTGAAAGGTGATCCCCGCTCCCGGCTACAAGAAACGAAGATCACAGCAGAATCGTTATTGCCCGACGGCCCTTACGATCTCAGGAAGGCAGGCGAGACGCTGCGCCGGGTGAAGGATCTGTCTAGCGCGTTTGCACAGCATCCGCATTTGCCGAAGATGCTGAACGCGACAGCCATCGTGGATACGTTGGTCGACGGGTGTGTTGCCGGGGATTTTGTTTTGCGGCTGAAACGCCCGGATCAGACGGTGCGTACCTGGTGGCGTTCACGCCCGGACGAGGAGGCTCTGAAAGACACAGACCTGGAAGTCGTGTTGAGCGCATCGGCGGAATTAGTGAGCAGTAGTGAGCAGTAGGGTCAGTTCTTTACTCTATAGCCACCTTAGTGAGCAGTAGGGTCAGTTCTTTACTTTATAGCCACCTTGATCACGAATAAAACTGACCTCACGCCGGCGGAGAGGAAGTCAGTGAATCTCCGGCTCCGGGATAGGCGCGTTGCCTTCCAGGAAATCAGAATCGCAGCCTTGTCGGCCTGTGACACGTGCTGCGAGAAGATCCCGCCGTAGTCGCAGGGGCGTCAATCGGGGACAGACCACCTTTTTCTCCATACGAACTGAGCAAGGGCAGTGCGCCGTACGTTCAAACGATGAGGAGGGTGGCGGGTCATGCGAGCAACTGCCGCGCGACCGTTCGAATCGCCTGCCAAAGCTGCGCCCTGGTGACACCTTCGATGCTCAATGCGGTCATGCAGGCCTCCAGCCGTCCGCGCTGCGTTTCCAGCCCATCCACTGCCTGCGACAGCGA
>Ga0163152_10006164_pt1 | contig 13674 bp, 14 predicted proteins | sample OliLakLV19MP8IB2_FD_148635 | JGI IMG/M metagenome (GOLD analysis project Ga0163152, IMG submission 148635) | Freshwater microbial mat bacterial communities from Lake Vanda, McMurdo Dry Valleys, Antarctica - Oligotrophic Lake LV.19.MP8.IB-2 | ecosystem: Environmental > Aquatic > Freshwater >... | reverse complement strand
TTCATGAAATCATTTTCCTTCTAATGTCGGAAGGATTAGTGACAGATGAAAATTGCCACTAATCAATTAAATTTTTTTACCTTATCATCGGTAGATACTTCTCCCTATTCTCAAAAATTATCCAAAGGTTAATTGCCATTAAAACAATTGCTATTGGTAGCGAAGCGGGTACATTCACGATATGTGTAAGCAGTATGCCCACCATTACCGGAAAATAATGATTGCACCAAGTGATCTGTATTTAGGTATGATTACTAATATTCCTCCGATAACTTCGGCAACTCCAATTAATGGTAAAAGCCAACCCAATGATGAAATCGCGGTAAAGAGAGCCATCAAATCCTCGGGCAAAGGATCGGCATCGGCATATAGCCAAAAAATTTGTTGAGACCCGCGTTAATAAACATCAATGCAAAAAGAAGACTTACGACAAATAGAATTTTGTTTTTCATGGATTTTTTTACGGTATAGGTTTTAGCAACTAAGGTTTGTTATAAAAAGTGTGGCATTTTGAGAAATAACTTCAATTTGTTTTCTCAATTCAAAGCACGTAAACATAGCGGTGCTTCGCGGGGCGTTAATACGACATTATTAAGGTGTGGTTACGACACAATCACTTATCGTGGATTTGCATAAGATTAAGATGTGGCTCAATATGAATAAGCACGTGACCTAAGGTAGGTATTTCATATCGCAAGGTATCCTTAAGCTTGTGCGCCAAATCATGCCCTTCTTTTACTGAAATTTCTCCGTTTACTATCGCATGCAGATCCACATGATACTTCATACCTGTCTTTCGGATAAAACATTTTTCAGTTCCTAACACACCCCTTACTGTTAATGACACTTTCCGGATCTCTTCAACCAAATCATTGTAAAGATTTTCATCCATAACTTCAGCCAAGGCCGGACGAAATATCAAGTAGCTATTGTATAAGATAAAACCTGATGCAAGCAAAGCTGCCCAATCATCAGCTGTTTCAAATCCTTCGCCAAAATAAATAGCAATAGAGATTCCGATAAACGCCATCACGGAAGTAACCGCATCGCTGCGATGGTGCCAGGCATCTGCTTTTAAGGACGTGCTATTCGTTTCATTACCTTTTTTAATTACGATGCGATACGAGATTTCTTTCCACACAATTATAACACCCAGCACTAAAAGCGTCCAGGCTTTGGGACTTTCGTGCGGAGTTTGAATGTTGATAATACTCTGATAGGCAATGATGGTAGCCGATACCACAAGAAACGCGACTACCAGAAAAGTTATCAAAGGTTCAATTTTTCCATGGCCGTACGGATGATTTTCATCGGCTGGCCGTTTTGCATACTTGAATCCAAAAAGCACAATCAGCGATGCAAGAATGTCTGTAGTGGATTCTATTGCATCGGCAATCAATGCGTAAGAATTTCCAAAAACGCCTGCGAGCCCTTTTACAATTGCTAACGCGGTATTTCCAGCAATGCTGAAATAGGTAGTTCGAATGGCCGTTTGCTCGTCACTCATAAATTATCTGACATAAGATGGAATTTCAGGATCGCCTTTGAAAAAATCCCCTTTCTTCCCCTGCGATAAAGCCCAGCGGTCTATCCACGAAATTCCCCAGTTTCCATAAACCGTTATCGGAGTTTTATAAGCCTCGTCTTCTAATGCACTTTGCAGGGAAATAAAATTGTAGTTAAGCCGGATAAACAGTTTTGCCAACGCATCGATGTAATCCGAATTAAGCGCACTTGCATGTATCAACAACACTTGTTTAATGTGTCTGCCAAAAAGTGCTATGGATTGTCTCTCAAAATAGAGTATCTTCTGTTCCATGTAATTAATATAATCGGTGCCGATCTGCTTCATCAGCTTTGCATCATTTTTGTCGTGTGCCTTTTTGTAAGCAGCCGCAAACATATAGTCTTCATCGTCAATAGTTACCGGAGCTACTGTATAACCATGCTCAGCCAAGAATTGATTTAAAGAATCAGACCTCGCCTTCGAGTTGCCAGCATGCAAAAATGGATGGCGGAAATACATGAGTTCTTTCCCAGCCTTACGCATCAACTCCTTGGTTACTCGCTCGCCTTTGATTATTTCCCTGAAAAAATCTACAGCAGAAAGAGAATTATAATCCAGATGTGAAAATGTGTGATTACCAAGCTCAAGCCCGGCATCCAGCCAACTTTTAAGTAATTGAACCTGAAATGTATTTAATGTCCCATTCTTGTAAAGTTTAATCTCGTTTACAAAACCCATGGCTGGGATCTTGTTCGCTGTTAATCCTGTAATAAGTTTATCCATCAACCCTTTTTGATAAACAGTATCGCTGATGCCATACGTTACCAAAGGCATATCGTCAATAGTAAAACAGACTTGTTTGTTTTGGGCTTGCGAAGAGATTGCTATCAACAGAAGAAAAAGTAAAACAATACTGCCCTTCATAATAATTGTCTTGTAAAAGATCAAAGATAATTAACTAGAAGAAAAAAAAAGACCTACTCTCACTCAGTTAAGTGCAAATTCATTAATATTTTTTCTGTCCCACAAGTCGCACCACCGAGCCTTTACCGTTATGAAATAATCCTTCTTGTAACTCTATTTCAGTCTCAACCAATTCAACAATCTCAAAATCATGAAAGTCAGATTTTATTTCATCAATTGAAAATAAGGACTCAATGTCTTTTGGGCCACCTACTTTTGAATTTTTGGTAACGTAGCTTAAATGATTTTTACTAAAGGCTTCAAAAATTACGGTTCCACCCGGTCGCAAATAGGTTGTCAATGTTTTGTGATAGTCAGATTTTTTCTCTGACGGAAAGTGAGCGTATATCAAAGCGATTGCATCGAATCCGTTTGGCGGATATTTTATAGATTGAAACTCCCCTACCTCGTAATTAATTTTAACCTGATGCTTTTCCGCTAATTGAGTCGCTTTCCTTTTCCCTTCTTCACTAAGGTCAAAAGCAAAAACTTTCCAACCTAAAGTAGCGGCATACACTGCGTTTCGCCCCTCACCTTCTGCCGGAAACAAAATCTTTCCTGCTGGAATTTCATTAAGTTTTTCTTTGAGGTAATTGTTCGGCTGCTCGCCATAGGCGAATTCCTTTCCGCTATATCGCTCGTCCCACTTGTCTTTCATTTTCAATTTTTGCGAATTTATGCCTTCAGGGTTTTAAAAATATTACAAGAGACAAAGAAGATTGTTAGTCAACTTACTTGCGCGATCCACTCAATCCATCTGGAAACATGATAGTGACTAAAGCCGCAATGAGCAGAAAATTAAATTCCATCCCGTTTCTGCCACCTCCTACAACAAACCACCCTTCACTAAAATGAATCATAACAATGCCTGAGATTAAAATAACAATAGTAATAATAGCTGCCCATCGAATATATTTCTCCAGTATCAAGCAAATTTCGGCTACCAGGTGCGATAGTTTAATCGCCCAAGCCAATGGAACTCCAATAGGACTAAATCCAATTTTATTTGGATGAAAATTACCGAAGTCATTAACGCCATTATTTAAACATACCCGGCACGCTGTGCATGATTAATATAATGGCTACTACCCAGCGAAGAATTAGTGTGTGATTAAATTTCATGTTGCTAATTAAGAATTATAAAAGATTTTCCAACTACAGTAAACAATAACGATAGCAGTAATGAAAGAAGTTAAACCCCAATAACGTTCAATGCCGCAACAAATGCATCCAACTCAACGGTGGTAGTATAAACATTAGGTGTAATACGGCAACCATGCACGCCCGCTCCATCAATTGCAACCGTCCAGATTTTATATTTCTCCAACAACGTTTTGGCTAAGTCGCCCGGTTTCATGCCACGCACACCCACATTAGCGATGGCACAAGAACGAGTTGGATCTTCCGGAGTATTGATTTCAACATGACTTAGTTTTCGTGCTTTGCCAGTCCAATAGTTTTGTAGATAACGAAGCCGAGCTTCCTTCCTTGCCAGGCCTAAAAGTTGATAGTAGTCAATGGCATCGGCAATAGCCAAATGTGTAGCTACCGGATGTGTACCTAAATGGTTTAGTCGAAGAATGTCATCCTCCTTTTTTTCTTCATCGCCAAACAAAGGCCAGACGGCAGAAATGTTTTCCTTCTTTACATACAACATACCCGCTCCTAACGGCACGCTTAACCACTTGTGCAAACTCGTTCCATAAAAATCGCAATGTAAATCAGGAATTGAAAACTGAATGTGTGCGAATGCATGCGCACCATCCACCATCACCTTCACTCCTTTGCTATGCGCCATGTCACAAATTTTTTGAATTGGTAGAATCTGGCCTGTGATGTTAACCATGTGGCATACCATCAACAACTTAGTTTTAGAAGTTATAGCTTCCGCATACAGGTTCACAATCTCTTCGTCTGACTTAGGATGGTTCGGCAACGAAACAATTTTATTTACCACGCCATGTCGCTTAGCTACTTGTGCAAACATGTTGAGCATGGCGCCATAATCCTGCTCGGCCATTACCGCTTCATCGCCCGCTTGCCACTGCCAACCGGATATGATCATATCTAGCGACTCAGTGGTGTTTCGGGTGATGATCAATTCCTCCGTAGAACAACCAGCGATCTTAGACAACTTATCAACCATCATTGCTTTATCGGCAAACTGCTTGGTGCGCATGTAATACGAACCTTGGTAATTTATCTCACGAATGTGTTCAATCTGTTTATCTAAGGTTGCCTTGGGCAGTATGCAATAATAGCCACCTTCTAAATTGATATAATCTGGTTTAAGTTTATAATCTGCCCGAATGCCTTTCCAGAAAACTTCATCGCTGGCCAATTCAAGTGCAGTTTTTTCGTCAAACTGTTTAATCCATGCTGCTATTGATGGAAAAGGTGTAAAGGCAGCAACACCTAAGGTGGCAGTGCTTTTTAAAAATGTTCGTTTATCCATAGAAATATGTTGAGAGTAAGTACTCAATATTTATTGACTATTTTAAAAGTACAAATTACGCTCGCGGTAAGGAAGTTTTTATTGAATTTAAAAGTCAGATTAAAAAATCTGACTTCATTTTTTGAGCTGTATTACTCATTTGATTGTACTTTAAAACCAGTGCCTAAGGTTAACTAAAAACCCATATTTGCCACTCATGGTTCTTCATAAAATTCGATTGGCAAATTATCAGGATCTGAGGTAAATGTAAATCGCTTATTGGTGATTTCGTCAATTCGTATTGGTTCAACTTTAATATTTTGCTTTTCAAGATGAGAAATTACTTTCTCCAAATCTTCTACTCCAAATGCCAGGTGTCGGAGGCCTGTTGCTTCGGGGCGCGATGGTCTCTTAGGTGGATTAGGAAATGAAAAGAGCTCTATCACATAATGTCCATTTAATGAGAGATCAAGTTTGAAAGACTCTCTTTCCTTTCCCTTGCAGATGTTCTTCACCTGCACAAATCTTATTTTAATCCAGCATCTTTAAGTATTGAATTCAATGTTCCGATCGGCACATCCCGGCTATGAATTGGAACAACAATAAGTTTAAACCCTGATTTTCGAAATATGGCGTGACTACCCGATTGACGTACGAAAATAAAACCTTCTTTTTCTAAGAGCTTGATTAATTCTTTAGGCTTCATCTAACATTTCAGCAGAAAGTTTTGCAATCTCTTCCTCCATCATAGTATCAAGATATAACTGAATCGCATCTTTTAGATTATCCAAAGCTTTCGAAACTGTTTCACCATGGGTATGGCAACCTGGCAATTCGGGGCACCAGGTATGAAACTCATTTCCATCCTTCTCAATCTTAAGACTTAAAATTGGCGTTGAACTATTCATAACTGAAAGTTACGGTATTTATCAATCAAGTTCAATCTAGTCACGTTCTTCAAGACGCGTTCCATTTAGATGTGCTCGCAACCGTAAAAACTTGATCGCCTTCAGTCCCTCACCCCTGCCTCTCCGGCAGACAAGCAGTCACGCTAGGCGTGACACCCCTCTCCCTAGGGAGAGGGGCTGGAGGTGAGGGATTACAAATCAAACTCAATCTCATCCCCTACACCAAACGCTTTTGGCTCTTCGTCATTTTTTACTTTTTCTTTTTTTTGGCTTTCTCCGCCCGGCTTTTCCGTTCGGACGGGCGCGAAGAGGTCGGCTTGCTTGGCTTCTTTTGGCTTTGCTTTGGCTTGGGGCGGTTTGCCGTTAACGAGCGGGCCGATTTGCTTTTCTTTGCTTTCGCCAAAGAGAGCTGTTTGGCCGTCATCTTCAATGATCGATTCTTCTTCGCTATCTGATTTTTTTTTTGGCGACTCGCCATCCTTTCCGGTGCCGGTCGCCTTTTCAGTTGCTAACTCTTTTTCATCATCGCCTTCTTCCTGGCCTGTGTCTTCCGGGTCCTCCACCGGTCGCACCTTCGTTACTTTATATTGCGACAAGCGATTGCCCAACGCCTTCCAACCTTTTACATCAATAATTTCCTCCAGGTTAATCACCTCGGTCTCTTTGTCCTTGCCCTTCCCTTTCACAACTTCTATTTCCAATTCGGGCGTATCGCTGGTGGTTACAAACTCAAGTCGCGAGCCGATGCCTTCGCTAATAAATCCGAATTCTTTATCGAATGTGTTGGTTTCAATCAAGAAGCGTTTTACAAAATGTTGTTTGCTTACACCATCCCAATACACAGCCGAGATTGTTTTCTTAGGATTAAACTTTTCTACCAGCATTGTTTTATCTGGTTCGTAGCGGTTGGTGAGTTCAAAGCTGGTGAGTTTATAATTTCCACTGGTGGTAATGGCCAATATCTGATCATCGCCATCAAACTTGTTTACATACTTGCCGCGCTCATCTTTATTCAATCGCCCCGAAGCCTGATCGAACCACAGTTTCAATCCGCTTAATGTCGAACCTTTTGCTTCTTTAAAATCTACTTTGCGTACCGGGTATTTTGTAATAGTATTTCCTTTTGCACCACGACCTTTTATTTCCAGTTCCGAGAAATCGAAATCAAAAATCTTTTTGCGGGCTGTGCTCGCCTGACTCAACTTCACCTCCACTACTTCGGCCTCGCCATTGGGGTTGGCACTCAGGTAATAGACTTTACTATTGGGGTTGCCCTGATCGAGGTTATACTCTTTATCACGAATGATGGCCGGCATAGCAAAACGTTTAGCGAAAGACTTGCCACTCTTGCCATCGCTATAAATCAGGTTATACACCATTCGTTCATCGCCCTTCTTCCAAACGCCAATATGAACAATGTCCTTGCCCATAAACTTGCGCTCGCCAATACGACTCACCAGCGCTTTGCCATCTTTGCGTATCGCGATGATATCGTCAAGTTCAGAACATTCAACAATGTATTCGTCTTTGCGCATGCCCCACCCTACAAAACCATCGGCCCGGTTTACATACAACTTCTGGTTGTTCGCAATTACTTCGGTAGCGGTTACGGATTGGAAACTCTTTATCTCTGTTCTGCGCTCACGTCCTTTGCCATACTTATCCAACAGGTTTTGGTAGTAGGCAATGGCATAGTCGGTCAAATGCTTTAAGTGATGTAGCACTTCCTTCAGTTCTTTCTCAAGGTCTTTTAACAATTCGTCAGCTTTAAACGAATCGTATTTAGAAATTCGCTTAATGCGGATTTCCAGCAAGCGAAGAATATCATCGCGGGTTATCTCACGATAGAATTGTTTCTTATAAGGCTTCAGCCCTTTATCGGTTGTGCTGATTACTTCTTCAAAGGTTTCGCAATCTTCAATGTCGCGATAGATTCTCTTTTCAATAAAGATTTTCTCGAGCGATGAGAAGAGAATTTTCTCCATCAACTCGTTTTTACGAATCTCCAACTCCTGCTTCAGCAGTTTTACTGTTTGATCGGTATTGTATTTGAGAATGTCATTCACTTTCATGAATTGCGGCTTATCGGCCACAATCACACACGCATTAGGCGAAATGGAAATTTCGCAATCCGTAAAGGCATACAACGCATCTATGGCAACTTCAGGACTGATGCCCGGATGCAAATGAATTTGGATTTCTACATCTTTAGCGGTGTTATCAACCACCTGCTTTACTTTAATCTTTCCCTTCTCGCTGGCTCTCACGATAGAATCCATCAATGAACTGGTAGTAGTACCAAACGGAATCTCTTTGATAGCAAGCGTTTTCTTATCAAGTATCTCAAGTTTGGCGCGTACTTTTACCTTACCGCCCCGGAAGCCCTGGTCGTAATCCGTAAAGTCGGCAATACCCCCGGTTAAAAAGTCCGGATAGATTTTAGGATTCTTTCCTTTCAGGATATCAACCGAAGCCTTGATCAGTTCACAAAAGTTGTGCGGCAAAATTTTAGTTGAAAGACCAACTGCAATTCCCTCCACCCCTTGTGTTAACAGCAATGGAAACTTAACAGGTAAGGTAACGGGTTCTTTCTTGCGACCATCATACGACAGTTGCCACTCGGTAGTCTGCGCATTGTACACTACATCCAACGCAAACTTTGATAAGCGCGCTTCAATATATCGCGGTGCCGCTGCACTATCACCAGTGCGCACATCGCCCCAGTTTCCCTGAGTATCTAATAAAAGTTCTTTCTGCCCAAGGTTTACAATTGCTTCACCGATGGCTGCATCGCCATGCGGATGGAATTGCATGGTATTACCGATAACGTTGGCCACTTTGTTAAACCGGCCATCGTCCATTTCTTTTATGGAGTGGGCAATCCTTCGCTGCACAGGCTTCAAGCCATCTTCAATACGGGGCACGGCACGTTCCAGAATTACATACGAGGCATACTCCAAAAACCAGTTTTCATACAGGCCATCAAGTGATATTAATCCGTGAACCACTTCGCCATCTTCATCGCGAATCGATTTGTCTCTAATTGCTTTCTTCTTGCTCATTGCTTATTCGATGTTAGAGGTTGGAGGTTCGAAGCTGGACATTAGATGTTCGAGGTTCGAATCCATACTCATTTATTTATTTTTCAAAATCTAATTTAAACTTGAGGTCACAATTTGTGATATCAAGTTTCTATAACATTTAGTTCTATTTTAAACCACTAAGACACGAAGGACACAAAGTCACACTAAGGATTATACCTTGCGTCACAGCGCCTTTGCGGTTAGCTCTCTTCTTCAACTGCTACTTCCAACTGCTTATCCACCTTATCCATTTCAACCTTCAGGTTTTCAATAATAAACTCTTGTCGATCGGGGGTGTTTTTACCCATGTAGAATTCAAGGATTTTTTGCAGGTGCTTTTCTTTATCGATACGCACCGGTTGCAAGCGAATGTCTTCGCCAATAAAATTTCCGAATTCTTCCGGTGAAATTTCACCCAGTCCTTTGAAACGGGTGATCTCCGGCTTGCTACCTAACTTAGCTACGGCCTTTTGCTTCTCTTCTTCGCTGTAGCAGTAAATTGTTTCCTTTTTATTACGCACTCGAAAGAGCGGAGTCTCTAAAATATAAACATGATCGGCTTTAACCAGATCCGGAAAAAACTGAAGGAAGAAGGTCATCAACAGCAGGCGGATGTGCATACCATCCACATCGGCATCGGTAGCTACAATCACTTTGTTGTAGCGCAGGCCATCCATACCATCTTCAATATTTAATGCATGTTGAAGGAGGTTAAACTCCTCGTTTTCATACACTACCTTTTTGGTAAGCCCGTAACAGTTCAGTGGCTTACCCCGCAAACTAAACACGGCTTGGGTTTCCACATTGCGCGATTTAGTAATTGAGCCACTGGCCGAATCACCTTCTGTAATAAAGATTACCGACTCAATGCCCTTCTCTCCTTTTTCATCATCAAAATGAAAGCGGCAATCGCGAAGTTTTTTATTGTGCAGGTTTGCTTTCTTCGCGCGTTCGTTTGCCAGCTTCTTAATACCGGCTATTTCTTTACGTTCACGTTCCGATTGCAAAATGCGTTTTAGCAACGCATCAGCAGCCGTAGAATTTTTATGAAGATAAATCTCGAGTTCTTTCGAGACATAATCGCCCACAAAACTTTTCACACTCTGGCCCTCAGGTGCCATGGTGATAGAACCCAACTTGGTTTTTGTTTGCGATTCAAACACAGGTTCTTGCACGCGCACGGCAACAGCGGCTACAATGCTGGCGCGGATATCAGCCGCATCAAAATCTTTTTTATAAAAATCGCGCACGCCACGTACTATGCCTTCGCGGAAAGCTGCTAGGTGCGTTCCACCTTGCGTGGTGTTCTGTCCATTTACAAATGAGTAGTACTCCTCACCATACTGACTACCATGAGTCAAGGCTACTTCAATATCTTCACCTTTAAAATGGATAATCGGATAGCGAATATCTTCCGAATCTGATTTCTGCTTTAGCAAATCAAGCAGACCGTTTTTGGAGTAAAACTTCTTGCTGTTGTAATTAATGGTAAGCCCGGCATTGAGGAAAGCATAGTTCCACATCAAGTCATCCAGGTAATCTGGAATAAAGTGATAATGCTTGAACATGGTGTTATCGGGTTCAAACTCAACCAGCGTTCCATTCTTCTCATCGGTCTTACTTTCTTTGGGATCACTGGTAAGCACACCTTTTTTAAACTCAGCCAGTTTGGTTTTTCCTTCGCGGAAAGCCTGTACTTTAAAGTAATTCGATAAAGCATTTACTGCTTTGGTACCCACACCATTTAAGCCCACCGATTTTTGAAAGGCACCTGAATCGTACTTGGCACCAGTGTTAATCTTAGATACTACATCTACCACCTTCCCTAACGGAATACCGCGGCCATAATCGCGCACAACTACGCGTTGATCGGTAATCTTTACATCGATCGATCGGCCATAGCCCATCATGTGTTCATCGATGCAGTTGTCGATTACTTCTTTTACCAATACATAAATGCCATCGTCCTTCGCTGAGCCATCCCCTAACTTACCGATGTACATACCGGGGCGCATCCGGATATGCTCACGCCAATCGAGCGACCGAATGCTCGATTCATTGTATTCAATTGTCTCCTTCGCCATGTTAATTAAGTACTCTTTTTAAAAGTCGCGCAAAGATTAAAAAATAGAATCAGAAATTGCCTCTTGCGTTTCAATTCTGATTGTTTACACTGATCTGATCGTGATTCAAAAAATATTGGAACTCAAATCCCTTCTAAGTAAATGATTTTTAAGATCACTTCAAGTGAGAACACAAATTGTTCAGTTGTAAATAATTTTGAAGTGAGTTAGCTTAAATAACTGATAATCAAACCAGAAACCTCAATCAGCAAAAGTTATTGTTTGGAAGTAATTCTTTGCGAAATCGCATAGATGGGCCAGCCGATTATCCAGGCTGCGACTAAAAATAAACTACCATAAATTGCCGGAGCCATGCCAGTGTAGTCGTATCGTTCGCCACTATTTAACACATGGATAAGCAGCAACGTGGCAATGAAGAATATATTGATAGTCGTAATGAGCCCGTAAAACCAACCATGGAATCCCCGAACATCATTGAACATCAGGCGAGTAACAATAAAAACCAGCACGTTGATAAAGGCCATTAGCAAAATAGCCAGATAGAATAATCCGTTTTTAGAAATCGAGGTGTCAACCTCCCCTTCCCAAAGAACCACTTGTTCGGGCAAACCGGCATATATATAGAAAAAAGTGGCCAACAGCCCCAACAACGAAAAGAACCACAATCCTTTGAATATCTTTAATGCCATCTCCTTAACTTTGGTGCAAAACTAACTGATAAATTAACTTGAACCTCAACCCAATTGTTCTTTCAATTCCTATTTTTTTCATCCTTATCGGGATTGAATTGGTAGTAGAACGATTTTCGCATCGCAAGCTTTACAGATTGCCCGATGCTATCGCAAACTTGAGTTGCGGAATCACATCCCAGCTATCAGGTTTATTTATGCGCGTGCTTGCCATTGGGGTGTATGAAATCATTTACGACAACTTTGCCTTCTTTAATCAGGAAAGAAATGTAGTCTATTGGATTGCCCTCTTCCTGCTTACCGACTTTGCCTACTACTGGGCACATCGCATGAGCCATGAAATTAATTTGTTTTGGGGTGGGCATGTGGTGCACCACCAAAGTGAAGAGTATAATTTATCGGTAGCCTTGCGGCAAAGCAGCTTTCAGGTTGTATGGACGTTTGCATTTAGCTTACCAATTGCCTTGTTGGGTTTTAATACCGTTGACTTTATTCTGGTCTCGGCACTCAATACGCTTTACCAATTCTGGATTCATACGGAAACGATTAACAAAATGGGTTGGTTTGAATATGTTTTCAATACCCCATCGCATCATCGGGTGCATCATGGGCGTAACCCTAAGTACATCGATAAGAATCATGCAGGCTCATTAATTATTTGGGATAAGATGTTTGGAACCTTTCAGGCTGAAGAAGAACGACCTACCTATGGCATCACTAAACCTATCAACAGTTTGAATGCAGTGTGGGCAAACTTCAGTCATTATGCGGTAATGGCTGAGGAGATGAAACAGATTCCCACTTTTACTGATAAGATTAAATATTTATTTAAGAAACCGGGTTGGCTCCCTGCTTCAATGGGTGGCTATCGACAAGTTCCTCAGGTTGACAATCAAACCTATAAAAAATACAATCCCTCCTACCCGATGCAGTTGAATTACTATGTACTGTTTCAATATGTGTTGTGTTTAGGAGTGACTGCATTCTTGCTGTTCAAACAATCGCAATTTACGTTGAGTGAAAAAGCTATTGCCAGTTTAGTTATTTCAATCTGGGTTGTAAACTGTGGTGTTTTATTTGAAGCCAGGAAATGGATAGTAGTAGCTGAGTGGATTAGAATTCTCTTGTTTACAGCGCTAGGTGGTGCTTGTATATACTTTTTCAATCTACCAGTTCAATTTTATTTCGCGGCCCTTACCTACGGGTTAGTCTCATCGGTTTGGTTTTATTCAATCTCTAATTTACGCAATGAAAAAGTCTCTGTTGTTTAGTGTTGTGTTGGTCGCTTTTTCCTGTGGAAAACCATTGCCTGATTTATCGCCCATCGATTTACAACAATGGAAAGAAGATAAAGGTGGTTGCAAAAATATCAGGGTCAATTTCCTATCAGATCTTAGTTCACAAAAAGATGAATTGAAAGGTCTTTCTGAAAAGGATATTATTGGACTATTGGGCAGACCCGATCGCAATGAATTGTATAAGCGCAATCAGAAGTTTTATTATTATGATGTGGAACCGGGCAAGCTATGCGATAGCTCAGCAATCAATCAGCAATTGATTCTCCGGTTCAATGCGATGGGACGTGCGAAAGAGGTAGCGATAGAAGTAGTTGATTAACTATGCAATGCATTTGCTTGAAAGTGCTGCTTCTTTGTTAAGGCCTTGTTGATATTACTTCTCAGCACATTAACCAAAGTATCTTTCTTCTTAAAATTAAAAGGATAAAGCAAAGAAGGTTTGAAGTAGAACTTTTTACCCAACTGCTCGGCATTAAAAAGTTCTACTTCATAAACCCCACCTAGTGATTTAATATCTACTTCTTTGATGTTTTCAAGTGGTATTAAGATATCCTGCCCTTTTTGAATTACATAAAGAAACTGGCATATTACTGATAAATAGTTGGTGATACCCATGTGGGGGTATTGAGAGCCAGGTAGTTACAATGAGTTTAGTGAAAGCGGTTTCACTAAGCTTTTTTTGTTTATGGGAAAGACAAAAAAAGCGAT
>Ga0163152_10006161_pt1 | contig 13678 bp, 13 predicted proteins | sample OliLakLV19MP8IB2_FD_148635 | JGI IMG/M metagenome (GOLD analysis project Ga0163152, IMG submission 148635) | Freshwater microbial mat bacterial communities from Lake Vanda, McMurdo Dry Valleys, Antarctica - Oligotrophic Lake LV.19.MP8.IB-2 | ecosystem: Environmental > Aquatic > Freshwater >... | reverse complement strand
GCACGAAGCCGTTTCGACGGTGCCGGCCTCGTCACCCGATCAGGACGACCTCGTCATCGGCGTCGTCCGACCTGGGTATTTGATGGGTGAGGACGTGCTCAGGGCTGCGCAGGTCGCGGTAGCGCGGCTCTGAGCGTCGGGAGCTTACGCGGGCACTCGGAGGTTTGCGAGGGCGATGCGGACGATGCTCATGGCTGTGGCTTTGACGCGCCTACTCGAAGGCGAAGATCGTCACCGGGGCCACCGTCTCCCCCGGACACAAGAGCATCGCCGGCCCTACGCATCTTGTCCTCAAGTGTTCGAACCCGTCGCTCGAGGTCGCTCACACTCTCCGTGCCCGGATCCCGAACTAGGCCGTGAGCGTGAGCGTGAGCAGGAATGCTTCTTTGTTGGCGCACGAATCTGACATAACCAAGCGCCAGCGTGATGCCGAGGGCAGCGGTCATCACAAAAAATCTGACCGTGGACGTGTCTGTCGCAATGATCCAGCCGACACCGTAGACCATCGTGAAGACGCCTCCGAGCAGGAGGCCGTTGCTGATGACCGGCAATTGGACGGCACGGAGCAGTGACACCGCCATGGCCATCGTCGCCAGCGCGATCAGGACGATGCTGGTGCGACGCCCCCACGCCTCACCCGCGGCCTGGGTCTCGTCTTGAATGGTGTCGAGTTGTCTCTGGAGGTCCTGAATCCGTGCCCGGTCTTCAGGCGTCAGATCGTTCGGTGCTTTGGACGTCCGGATCTCCTGTTGCTGCCGGTTCAGCGTCATCTGGCGATCCCTGACTGCGCGATCTGGGGGCGGATAAAACGTGTAGACGCCGACGCCGATGAATGACGTGACCATCAATCCGAGAAAAAATCCGAAGATCGTCTGCAATCCCGTTCCGCGCGGCTCAGTCATTGGCAGAGCTTACCGGAAGAACCCTGCGGTGGCGGCGCGGGAGCCGTCGTTGGGCGCGGGCCTCAGGCCGAGCACGCGCGCCATCATCTCGTAGAGGTGGATGTTCTGAATGGGTGGTGTCACTACGCCAGCGCGGAATTGCGGGCCGGACATGACCAGCAGACCCTGCATCGACTTTGCGTTGGTGTCATACCCATGCGCGCCGCCGAGTTGGCGCCCATCCTTCTGCCACCCGAGCACCTGCGTTCGCGACGCCAACGTCCAGCCCTCGTCGGCAATCGCCACCACAGGCGGAATCCTTGGGTGCTTCCGGTAGTGCAAATGCTCTGGCGTGTCCTCACGCTTGAATACCGAAAGATGTGGATGTTTCCCCTTGAGCGCCGCAACGATGTCGTCCGCGGTTCCGGTGCGGGGACTCAGACCAATCACCGGAGACCCATCAATCGTCATCACCGTGCCCATGTCGAGATAGTCGTCGAGCACAATCACACGGTCCATCGAGAGCTGAGACATCCCATGGTCCGACACAATCACGTAGTGCACGAGTGAGTCGAGGCCCAGCGCCCGAACCCCGGTCGTCAACGCCGCGATCTCGGCATCAAGTCGTGCGGCGGCCTCAAGGACCAGTGGTGACTCTGGCCCGGCGTTGTGCCCAACGGTGTCCACCTCGCTGAAATACAAGGTGATGAACGTGGGCCGCTCGGTCACGGGCAACCGAAGCCAGTCGAGCACCTGATTGACGCGGTCACGATGGGGATAGGCGTCCTCATACGGCTTCCAGTGAGACGGCCGCACGCCGCCAATCTCCACTTCACTGCCAGGCCAGAACATCGACGTGGATCGCTGCCCCTGCTTCTCAGCCGTCACCCACAACGGCTCCCCACCCCACCAGCGCGAATCCTTCGCCGTCGCCGACGACATCGTGAACCGCTCATTGCCGATCGCCGGGTCCAGCATCGTGTTGGACACGATGCCGTGATTTTCTGGATAGAGACCGGTCACGACTGTGTAGTGATTGGGGAACGTCTTGGACGGGAATGCGGGAATCAGGCCCTCGGAGCGCACGCCCTGTGCGGCAAGTGCCCGCAGCGTGGGCACCTCGGCGCGGGCGAGGTAGTCGTGCCTCCATCCATCGAGGGAAATCAGGATGACGATCGGGCGCTGGGGCTGGGCGGACGTCGCGGGCGGCGCGGGCGGCGACGCAAGGGTGCACGCCCCTGTCCAGACGACCAGAAGCGCCAGGGCCAAGGCCCTGGCGGTCCAAGAGCGGCTATTCGTTCGGATCTTCGAGGTACGTGTACCCGTGGAGCCCGTCTTCATAGAAGCGAAGGAGTCGTCCTGATTCTTCATAGTCGAGTCGATTCTCGCGGACCGCCACTTCAACCGATTGACGAAGTTTTCTCAACAGTGTGTCGGCGTCAAACTCGACGTAGTCGAGCACTTCGCGCACCGTGTCGCCCTTGATGACGGACTCAAGCACGACGTTGCCGCCGGCATCGAGACTCACATGCACCGCGTGTGTGTCACCAAAGAGGTTGTGCAGGTCGCCGAGGATCTCCTGATACGCGCCCACCAGGAACACGCCCAGGTAATACGGGTCACCCGTAAAGGTATGCAGCGCGAGCGTCTTCTTGACGTCACGCCGATCAATGAACTGGTCGATCTTGCCGTCCGAGTCGCAGGTGATGTCGCCAAGCACGGCCTGTCGTGTCGGCGCCTCGTTCAACCGGTGAATCGGCATCACGGGAAACAACTGCTTGATCGCCCACGAATCGGGAATCGACTGGAACAACGAGAAGTTGCAGAAATACGTATCGGCGAGTGTGTCGTCGAGCGTCTGCAAGTCTTCCGGTACCTCATCCATCGACTGGGCCAGCTTTCGCAGCTTGCTGCAGATGGCCCAGTACAACGTCTCGGCCTGACACCGCTGTGCCAGCGGCAGATACCCGCCGTTGAACAGATTCAGCGCCATGTCGAGCGCCTGCTGCGCGTCGTGATAACTCTCGAGCGCGTTGCGCGCCGTGAGGTTCTGATAGGTCTCTTTCAAGTCGATGAGCGGCTGCTCAAGCTGGTCGTCGCTCCCGTTGGTGGGAATCTCTTCATCACCAAACCCAGACACGCCAAGCACGTTGAACACGAGCATGCTGTGGTACGCGACGATCGCGCGTCCACTTTCCGAAATGATCGTCGGATGTTTCACGCCCGCATCGTCACACACCGTCTGCACGTGGTAGACCACGTCGTTGGCATATTCCTGCAGCGTGTAGTTCACGCTCGACTCGAAATTGGTCTGTGAGCCGTCGTAGTCGATCCCAAGGCCACCACCGACGTCCAGGAACTCGAGGCCGGCACCCTCCTTGACCAACTCCGCATAAATGCGCGCCGCTTCGTTCAAGGCGCCCTTAACGATGCGGATGTTGGGAATCTGGCTGCCCAGGTGGAAATGGAGCAGCTTGAAGCAGTCCTCCATGCCGTGGGCCTTGAGCTCGCCGAGGCCCTTGCGCACTTCCGCCACCGTGAGGCCAAACTTCGATCGGTACCCGCCAGACGACTGCCAGCGTCCGCCGCCGCGTGCGGCGAGTTTGACGCGCATGCCGATCTGCGGGCGCACGCCGACCTTCTTTGCGTACTCCAGCACGAGTTTGAGCTCGGTGTATTTCTCGACGACGGGGATGATCTTGCGGCCCATCTTGAGGGCCAGCATCGCCATCTCGACAAACTCGGCGTCTTTGAATCCGTTGCAGATGATCGGCGTGTCGTTGGTCGTCATCGCGACGACCGCGAGCAGCTCCGGTTTGGAACCCGCTTCGAGGCCAAAACCGTACTCACGACCAAAGTCGAGGACTTCCTCCACGACCTGCCGCTGCTGGTTCTCCTTGATCGGATACACACAGATGTATTTGCCGTTGTACTGGTGTTGATTGATCGCGGCCTGAAAGGCGCTGTAGATATCGCCGAGGCGATGCCGCAGAATGTCGCGGAATCGAATCAGGATTGGCAAACCGATCCCGCGCAACTGCAGGTGATCGACCAGTTGTTTCAGGTCAATCGATCGGCCCGGCTCCTTGGTCGCGTGCGCGAGCACGTGCCCGTTCGCGCCAACTGAAAAATATCCCTGACCCCAGCGCGCGACTTCATAGAGCTCAGCGGCATCAGTTACGGTCCAGGGGTCGCCTTGTTGCCAAGTCTGCGGGGTGCGGCTCGTCGTACTCACGTTTCGCATATTACTGGCTTTTTCTGGCCGGATTGGTACAAAATCCGCCACCTTGACGCTGGCGTACGTGGCCACCCGCCTCTCCGGCCGGTCACAGCCGCTCGAAGCGTTGGCCGTGCTCAATCTGGCCTTCTGGTTCGGATGGGCGGTGTTGTGTCTGCCGCTCGCGGTGCTGGTCCAGCACCTTCGAATCGACCGTCGGCCCCGCGTGGCGGTACCCGTGCACCTGGCGGCGCTGGTTGTTGCCTCGACGTTACACATCGTGCTCCTCACCACCGCGCAGACGGCCGTCTGGTGGCTGTCGCCTGACCTTCGCGAGGGCATGAAACTGCCCGCCTGGTGGGACCAGTGGCTCAACACATCGTTGATGCCGATACGCCCACAGACGCCGTGCCGCCCGCACAGCGCAACGGGACCACACTTACGTTGAGCCGGGGCTATCGGGAGAAGCTGCAGGACCGCCTCGGGCGGCCCCTCTAGTAACGGCAGAGAGTTATACAGGGAGACACAGAGGCACGGAGGTTTTGATCTTTTAACGATCCAACTCCGCGTCTCCGTGCCTCCGTGTGAATCATGCTCTTGGATTGTCCCTATTTGATCTTGAACAGCGCGTCGTCGAGGGGAACGTTGAATTCCACCTTGGTGATGCGCAGCTCGGCCTGGACCTGACCGCCTTGCAGGACCCGAATCAGGTGGGGAACCTGAACGCCGTCGACCGTGCGGTACTCCGAGAGTTCCGTCTCCGTGGCAGGACTGGCGCCGGCTTCGGTGGCGACCTTGACCTCATAGCCGGTCTCGGTGTCGAGGTAGTAGTGCTGCACGGGCTGGCCCTTGCGCGTGACCTTCAGGTGGTGGACCTTCTTGGTGCCGAGCGTTTCGGTGCCGACCAGTTCAATGGTGTGGCCCTTGGCCTTGTAGTCCACGAGTGATCCGTCAAAATCCGACTGTTCCCTCACCGTGTCCGCCTCGGCGCCGCTCATCTCCGTGGGCGCGTCGGACCCGGTCATCGGGTTGATCATCCAGGCCTTGACCCCGTCGAAGATGTTGACCATCGTGACGGGCGGCTGTCCGGGGATTTCAATCGTCAGGTCCTGCCGACCCATGTTGGGCCGCTTGCCGTAGATCACCATGCCGAGTTCAAAGCCCTGCGCGGCCGCAACCCCGGTCATCTTCTGCGTCTGAATCGACTTCCACTTTTCAAGTCCACCCTTGGACGCGTAGTTTTTGGCGATGATTTCATCGACCGTCTGTGCAAAGCCCTGCGCCACCCCGACCCCGACCGTAAATACCGCGAACGCCGCCAAGGCGAGTGTTGTGCGTCTGAACATCTGAAAGAACCTCCACCCGCATATTACGGCGACTCGCGGCAGCTGGCCATGGATATCGGTGAATGGTGGCTTTCGCGGGGCCGCTGGCGGTCGCGAGTTGTGGAACACTTGAGGGACATTCATGATTCGCGTGCTTGTTTTTCTCATCGTCACAGGTGTGACGCTGTCGGCGCAGGAGCGGCCGCGACCGGTCGACACGTCCCCGAAGGCCGTCCTGGCGGCGGCGTCGGGGTACCTCAAGACCTATCAGACCGCGCTGGAGTTTGTGCTCGCCGACGAGATCACCGTTCAGGAAGTGTTTGACGACCGGAAACGAAGGACCGCACGTCGGGAGACGTCTGGCGACTTCTTCCTGTCATACGTGGCCGGTGACGGCGGCTGGCTGTCCGTGCGGGACATCTTGAAGGTTGATGGCAAGGAGGTCGAGGCCGGAGACGACCTGCGCGGGCTGCTCAACCGGGGATCGATGGCGCGTATCGGGCGCGCACTTGCCGATCGCAATGCGCGCTACAACATCGGGTCGGTCACCAGGAACTTCAACGACCCGATGTTGGCGCTGGTCATTCTTGACCCCAAACACCAGGGGCGTTTTCGCTTCGAGCGCCGTGACGTCGTCACCACCGACGCCGGAACGCTGGTGACGCTGGCGTTCACTGAGCGCGACCGCCCGACGCTGATCCTTGGGTCCGACATGTCGCCGGTGTTCACGCGCGGCGAGCTGACGATCGACGCCGCGACCGGACGACTGCAGCGATCAGTCATCACGATGAAGGACGGTCCGACGACGGCGAGCCTGACGACCACGTTTGCGAAGGTGGAGAAGCTGGACCTGTGGTTGCCGTCCGTGCTGGTCGAACGGTACGAACACGCCACGTCCCGTCAGAAGGAGCAGGTCCTGGTGGAATCGACGTACACGAACTTCCGCAAGTTCAGTGTGACCGTCAAGATTCGTTAGCCGCTGCCAGCAGATCTCTCATCTGAAGATGACTCCGGGCGCCAGTTTGCCCCGGGGATCGAGCACCGCCTTCAGTGCCCGCATTTCGGACAGTCCTTCGGCGCCGTAGAGCTGTTGCAGCAGCGCCTGTTTCACCGAACTTCGGCCGACGCCGTGTTCGGCTAGCGGACACCCACCGACTCGCGCCACCTCGCGCCCAAACTCGACGATGGCGTCGCGCCCGGCCTCGATGTCCGCGTAGGACCTGGGGATCACGTTGGGGTGGACGTTGCCGTCGGAGATGTGGCCCCAGATGGCGAAGTCCAGTCCGCGGCGTTGATACCCTTCCCGATACATCGCCAGCATCGCGCCGAAGTGGGCATACGGCACGATCATGTCCGCCGCGGTTTTTTCTATGCGGCTGTCGACGTCACGTTTGGCGTCGCCCACGCGACGATTGACGCCTGCCGGTGCGGACTCGCGAAACGCGAGGAACTGTTCGATGCGGCGACGTTCCCCCGGCCACGCCATCTGCGCATCGTCGAGCGCCTGAAACGCGTCGAGCATGCGAAGGAAGCGCACGAGCGGTGTGTCGGGCGCGTCGGAGCCAAGCGCGACGGCCGCCTGCGCGTAGCCGTCGGCCGGGGTGGTGCCTGCCGGCAACTCCAGCTGGACGAGCAGCAAGAGTTCGGCGTCTGCCGGCACCGTGATGTCGTGTTTCCGATCGATACCATCCTCGCGAAGAATTTCGAGGCAGCGCCGGTCGACATGTTCGATGGCCGCGACGTCGATTCCCAGGCGGTCGCCGACACGCCAAGTCTCCTGCGAGCCTCGCCTGAGCGCGTCCACCAACGCCACCGCGCCGGATTCGGTGCGCACGGGCACCATCGCCCACGCGACCGCCGGTGGTTCAGGCAGCACGCGAAACGTCACCGACGTCACCACACCGAGCGTGCCCTCGGCGCCGATGAACAGATCGATCAGATCCATGCCAGGCGCGGCGAAGTAGCCGGCCGAGACCTTGGGCACGTCTGGCATCTGATACGAGCCATGGCGCAGCGTTCGTCGCCCGCATGGGCAATCGATCTGGAACTCGCGGGCACCGTTGGCCGCGACATCCCCTCGTGTGATGTCGAGTACGTGGCCGCAGGCGAGGACCACCGTCAGGCCTTCGGTCCAGGTGCGGGTGGTGCCGTATTTGAAAGTTGCCGCGCCGGCCGCGTTGGTGGCGACCACGCCGCCGGCAAACGCGCCGGTGTATGTGGGAGAAGGTGCGTACCATTGCCCCCTCTGATGTAGCAATTCCTGCAACGTCTGAATAGGAACGCCCGCTTCTGCTCGGAAAAGCCGCTGGCCCACTTCCTGAATGGAAGTCATTCGCACCGTGGAGAGCACGAGCCCCCCGTCCGGCGTGGCGCCTCCGGTCAGCGACGACTGGGCGCCGATGGGCAGGACCCGGGTTGCAGCCGTCAGCAGGCGAGCCACGTCCTGTTCGGAGCGGGGTCGCGCGACGCCATTGGCGTGACCACCCGCGAAGTGGGCCGCGTCTTCACGGTGCGCATGAAGCACGTCAGGTGACGTGTCGATGTGTGTGGCCTCCGGGCCGGCCCAGGAGCCGCTTTGAGGGTCACGCGCGTGAATGAGGGAGACGGGCACGGAGGTACACGATGCTACGACAGAACCACAAATGGACGACAACACTCAGCGTGGCCGCCGCGCTGGCGCTGGCCACCTGGGTAGCCGCTGATGGGCTGAAGACAAAAGGGGCTGAGCACGCTGCGCACAGGGTGGACCAGGGGATCCAGCTCTTAGAGTTCCAGCACTTGTATGCACGCGAGGAGGTGCTCGTGGTGGACGTCCGCGACCGCGGCAGTTATGAGGCGGGACACATTCCCGGTGCCGTCCAGGTCTGGCTCGACGAGCGTGAGGGCGTCGCGGTGATTCGCGGAAGAGTGGACGACATCCGTCGGCGGGCGTCGTCTCGGCTCGTCGTCACGTACTGCGCGTGTCCGAGCGAAGCCAGTAGTTTGCGGGCGGTCCGGGTGTTAGCCGATCATGGCGTGGCGGCCCGGGCACTCATCGGGGGGTATCACGGGTGGGTGGATGCTGGTGGACCGACTTATACTCTTTCGCATGTCCCACCAATCCCGCCCCGGTGATTCAGACATGACGGGGCTGTACGCGGCCGTCCTGGTTGTCGAGGTGATCGTGATCCTCGGCCTGTATTGGCTCGGCCGCCACTTCGGATAAGTCATGCATTGGATTGATTGGACCATCGTTATTGTCTATCTGGTGTGGATCGTCTGGACCGGACTTCGCCTGAGCCGGGACACGGAAAAGCTCGAGGGGTATTTCCTCGCGAACCGATCGTTGCCGTGGTGGGCCGTCGGCCTCTCGGTCATGGCGACGCAGTTGTCGGCGATCACGATGGTCGGGACGACAGGTCAGGGTTTTGTAGGCGGCCTGACATTTATTCAGGTCTACTTCGGGTTGCCCATCGCGATGGTGATTCTCTCGGTCACGCTTGTCCCGTTTTTCCACCGGGCGAAGGTGTACACGGCGTACGAATATCTCGAGCGCCGGTTTGACGCCAAGACCCGGCTCTTTACCGCGTCGTTATTCCTGGTGTCGCGCGCCATGGCGTGTGGTGTGGCCATTGCCGCGCCGTCGGTCATTCTTTCGGTGATCTTCGGGTGGAACCTCACGCTCACGATCATGGCGTTTGGCATTCCCACCATCTTCTACACGATGAAGGGTGGTGTGCAGGCGGTCACCTGGGCGGACGTCAAGCAGATGTTCGTGATTGTGGGCGGCCTGATCGCGGCCGTGGTCGCGCTGATCATGGGACTGCCCGACAACGTCAGTGTGGGTGCCGCGCTGCACACGGCCGGCTCGGTCGGCAAGATGCAGGCGATCGACTTCACCTTCGACACCACGAACCAGTACACGTTTTGGTCTGGCATGATCGGTGGCCTGTTTTTGCAGTTGGCGTACTTCGGGACCGACCAGAGCCAGGTGCAGCGGTACCTGACGGCTAAATCAGTGGACGCCGCTCGGCATTCCTTGCTGATGAGCGCGTTCTGGAAGATCCCGCTGCAGGTGCTCGTGTTGATGGTCGGCGTGTTGATGTTTGCGTATTTCCTGTTTACGCCCAGCCCGATGTTGTTCAACAACACGCACGTGGCTGCGGTGCAGGCGAGTCCGCGTGCGGCGGAGTACGCGGCGCTTGAACAGGAGTTTTCGCAGGTCCAGGCCGCACGCACCGCGGCCGCAGAGGCCATGGCGGCCTCGCTTGGGGACGGCATACCGGCGGACGCCGCCGCGGCCGCACGCTCCTCATTTGTCTCGGCCGATCAGGCCGTGCGCGACGTGCGCACGAGGGCCAAAGCGCTGGTCGTGGACGCCACGCCCGACAAGTCCTACAACGACACCAACTACGTCTTCCCAACGTTTGTGACGCAGCACCTGCCGATCGGGCTCATCGGCATCATCATCGCGGCCATCTTCGCGGCAGCCATGTCGACCATCGCGGCCGAGCTCAACTCGCTGGCCACCGCGTCGGTGATTGACATCTACAAACGGCACCTGAACCAGACGGCCGACGACACCCACTACGTGGCCGTGTCGCGGTGGGCGACGTTGTTCTGGGGGCTGTTTGCCTGTGTCGTCGCGACGTTTGCCGCCAATGTCGGATCGCTCATCGAGGCCGTCAATAAATTTGGTTCGTATTTCTACGGTTCAATTCTTGGTGTCTTCATCCTCGCGCTGCTGGTCAAACGTGCCAATGGCAACAGTGCCTTCTTTGGTCTGATTGCCGGCATGGGCTCCGTGGCCTACGTGGCGGCATTTACGAACACGGCGTGGCTCTGGCAGAACGTGGTCGGTGCGGTCGTGGTGACCGTGGTGGGCACACTGTTGTCCTTCGTGTTGCCAGGCAAGCCGAAGCCGCTGCATGGCACCCACGAGACCAATGCGTAGGCGCGGCGCGCTCGTCGCAGTGCTACTGGCAGGCAGCGCCGTCGCGGCCCAGACGCCGCAGGAGCCCATTGACCTGCTGATCGTCAACGCCCGCATCATTGACGGGACCGGTGCCCCGGCGCGCATGGGATCGCTCGCGATTCACAACGGGCGGATCGCCCGCATCAATCCTCCAGCAAACACTCCCGCGCGTGAACGTCTCGATGTGCGCGGACAGGTCGTGGCCCCTGGGTTCATCGACGTCCACACACACGCCGACGATCTCGCGCAGAAGCCGGAGGCCACGAACTTCGTTCGGATGGGTGTCACGACCATCATCGCCGGCAACTGCGGTGGGTCGGCGCTTGATGTCGGTGGCGTGTTTGAACAGGTCGCGTCCGCGGAGCCGGCGGTCAACTTCGCCACGCTGATTGGGCACAACACCGTGCGGCAGTCGGTGATGGGGCGTGCGCAACGCGATCCGACGGTCGACGAGCTGCAGAAGATGAAGGCACTCGTCTTCAAGGCGATGGCCGACGGAGCCGTCGGATTTTCCACAGGGCTGCAGTACATCCCGGGCACCTACGCGAAGGAATCTGAAATCGTCGAGCTCGCGCGTGTGGCCGCCAACAACAACGGCGTGTACGTCACACACATGCGCAACGAGGGCACGGCACTGCTTGAGGCTGTGGCCGAGTCGATCAACGTCGGCAGACTCCTCAAGATGCCGGTGCAGATTTCCCACCTGAAGGTCGACAGTCCGAAGCAGTGGGGCGCGAGTGTTAAAGCACTCGAGTTGATCGATGCCGCGCGTCGCCGCGGCATCGACGTCGAGGCGGATCATTACGCCTACACCGCCGGCTCCTCAGGACTCGCGATTCGGTTTCCCTCGTGGGCGCTTGAAGGCACCAACGCCGAAGTGTCCGCGCGCCTGAAAGACGATGCGACGTGGGTGAAGATCAAGGGCGAGATCGTTCAGTTGCTGGCCGACCGCGGATTCACCGACCTGTCATGGGCGACCGTCGCGACCTATCGGGCACGGCCGGAGTTCAACGGACTGTCGATGAAAGCCGTCGCGACGAAGATGATCGGCGCCGACACCGCTGACGCACAACTGGAAGCCGCGCGACAGATGATGATCAACGGCGGTGCCACGATGGTCTATCACTTCATGAGTGAAGACGATGTGGAGACCGTCATGAAACATCCGATGATCGGGATCGCGTCGGATGCCGGCGTCAACGTCTTTGGATCCGGCGTGCCGCACCCGCGCGGGTATGGCAACGCCGTGCGAGTGCTTGGGCACTACGTGCGCGACCGCAAGGTGATCCCGCTTGAAGAAGCCGTCCGGAAGTTGTCGTCGCTTCCGGCACGGCAGTTCGGCTTCGACCAACGCGGGGAAATCCGCGAAGGGTGGGCCGCCGACCTGGTGGTCTTTGATCCGGCCACGGTCGGCGATACCGCCACATTTGATGCGCCGCACGCGTATCCCACGGGCATCACCCACGTCCTGGTCAACGGCCGACTGGTGGTCCGTGATGGGGCCACAACCCAGGCTCGCGGTGGGCAGGTCCTCCGGCGCCCTAATAGGTGAGTTTGTCTGCGTTGTTGACACATATCGTTGAAACGAATATTGTCGTGATGTGAAAACCGCGACTGCCCCGGTGCGCTCCAAACGGGCCAAAGCCCAGTCGGACGCGTTTCTCGCCATCATCGGGACGTCAGAGGACCTGCAGCGCGGATTTAATGAACTCTTCAAGGCCCACGACCTCTCGCCGGCCCAATACAACGTGCTTCGGATCCTGCGCGGGGCGGGGCCAGAGGGTCTGACGTGTGGCGGCGTCTCCCAACGCCTGATCCAACATGACCCCGACGTCACGCGACTGCTCGATCGCCTTGAAAAGCGGGCGCTCATCGAGCGGCATCGTGATCAGAAGGACCGTCGTGTGGTGCGAACAGCGATCACGGCTGGTGGTCTCGACCTGTTGGCCCAACTCGACGCACCCGTGGACGCGGTCCACGAACAGCAGCTCGGTGCCCTCTCGGAATCCCGGCTCACCGACCTGATCGCACTGCTGGAGGACGCCCGTCGGAAGGCGCCGTAGCCTCTTGCCCTATGGATCCCCATGTCCTTCATATCCAAAAAAGGCAGCTAGACTGACCCCATGTTGAACGTTCTTGTGATCCTCGGGAGTGTGCGTCGCGGCCGGATGAGCGAGCGCGTGGCGACGTTTGTCATGAACCGCCTGGCGGCGACGCCGGACGTGCAGGCGGAGTTGGTGGACCTTGCCGTGCTCGATCTGCCCATCATGGAAGAGCGGCTCGGAAAGATTGAGCCGGCACCTCCGGGCGTACCGGAACTGGGGGCGAAGATTCAGGCGGCCGACGCGCTCATCATCGTGTCGCCCGAATACAACCACGGTTATCCCGGAGTCCTGAAAAACGCGCTCGACTATTTCTACGCGCAGTACAAACGCACGCCGGTCGCGCTGGTGACCGTGTCCGCCGGCGGCCACGGCGGCGTCAATGCCTGGGCACAACTGGTCACCGTGCTCACCCAGATGGGCGCCATCGTCCTGCCGGCCACCGTGGCGGTCTCCTATGTCGACAAGTCGTTCTCGCCAGAAGGCGAGGCCCTGGACCCGGTCTACATCACACGCACCGATGGCCTGATCAGTGAACTTGTCTGGCTGGCCTCCCGGCTGCGGTAGCGGCCGTATTACAGTAGGGCGCATGCCGACGCCGTATGCCGTCCATGTCGAGGGGCGCGAGCCTCTCGATGTTCTGAACACCTCACTGCAGGACTACCGCAACGTGTTTGCCCGCACGCCGCCCGACCTGTGGCACGCGCCGTGGGCGCCCGGCAAGTGGACGCGCCACCAGGTGCTCGTCCACGTGGTGCAGTGGGAACTGATCTTGAGCACACGTGTGCGCATGGCCCTGGCGATCCCCGACTACGTCGTTCAGCCCATCGATCAGGATCCCCTGCTCGAGTGTGATGCGCCCTTCGTCGATGTGGCGACGGCTCAAGCGGCGTTTGAGGCGGTGCGGGCCATGAACATCGCGCTTGTCGGCGGACTGTCATCGGACGTGCGAGCCCGCGCGATCACCCACCCCGAACGTGGCCGCATCGACATCAACGATCTCATCGTGACGATGGCCGGCCATCCGGTGCACCACCTGGGGCAACTGGAAGGCTAGGGGGAAGGCTAGGGGGAAGGCTAAAGGCTAAAGGGCAAAGGGCAAAGGGCAAAGGCTAAAGGCTAAAGGGCAAAGGTTAAAGGGCGAAGGTGATGGCGTTGTGATGGGGCGAGTAGGTGTGATCGCGGTGGCCTGGCTTCTC
>Ga0163152_10006157_pt1 | contig 13680 bp, 10 predicted proteins | sample OliLakLV19MP8IB2_FD_148635 | JGI IMG/M metagenome (GOLD analysis project Ga0163152, IMG submission 148635) | Freshwater microbial mat bacterial communities from Lake Vanda, McMurdo Dry Valleys, Antarctica - Oligotrophic Lake LV.19.MP8.IB-2 | ecosystem: Environmental > Aquatic > Freshwater >... | reverse complement strand
TCGCACGGATGGTGCCGGGTTCGGAGTCGTGCGCAATGATGCCAAAATACAGCGCGTCTGGTGAGTACCACACCAGCACCTCGGTCTGTTCCGCGGCGCGCTGTTGGTCGACGGGACGATATTCAGAGAATCCCGTCAGACGGGTCGCGCGGCTCCAGGCCGGTTCATCGAGTCGGCCGTCGATGACGACGGTCTCGACATTCACCCCATTCACCTCGATGCGCGGAATGGAGAAGTTCGGCGCGCCGGCACCATCAATCGCGACGGGCGGTTGCACGGGCGGCTGGGCCGGCGAGGGCGACTGGGCGGCGAGCAGGAGCGAGAACAGGACTGGAAACGGCATTGGCAAACAGACAGCATACCGGAGTCGCCATCCCCAGGCCTCAGGCTCACGCAGTGGTCAGGATCAACACCGGTGCGCCCGCGCGGCGTCACCGTGCGCGACACCAGGCGTCCCGCGCGCTGCATTTTTCGGAGCTCCCGGACTTCAAGCCCGGCGGATGTCAGACGATCTAAAGCCGGTCTGCTCCGAAGACACCTCAGGCCAGGGCGCGGACGATGTCCGAGCGGGTGATGACGAAGGTCGCGTCACTCTTGAAGTCGCGCACGAGCACGGCCGGATTGTCCGCCGTGATCATGGTCGCGAGGGCATCGATGCCGGTGGAGATATCGGCAAACGGAAATGCGGGCTGCATGATCGTGTCCACCGTCTGCGTCCTGATGTTGGGGTCGGCGACCAAGGCGCCGTAGAGGCGTGATTCATTGACCGACCCGACAAGGCGTCCGCCCTGCGTGACGGGAATCTGCGAAAAATCGTGCTCGGTCATCACCTGCACGGCGCGGGAGACCGTATCGGTGTTTTCGATCGACAACATAGGCACGGTCTTTTTGGCGCTCACCAGATCACGCGCGGTCAACCCGGACTTGTCGAGGTAGCCCATCTTGCGCATCCAGTCGTTGTTGAACATCTTTCCGAGGTACCGCGTGCCGTGGTCATGGAAAATCACCACCACGACGTCTCCGGCCTTGAAGCGCGCCTTCATCTGCAGGAGGCCCGCCATGGCCGACCCCGCGGAGTTGCCGGCAAAGATGCCCTCCTCGCGGGAGATCCGGCGCGTCATCACGGCCGCGTCCTTGTCGGTCACCTTCTCGAAGTGGTCGATGACCGAAAAATCCACGTTCTGCGGCAGGAAGTCCTCGCCGATGCCTTCGGTGACGTAGGGATAGATCTCGTTTTTGTCGAAGATGCCGGTTTCTTTATATTTCTTGAACACCGAGCCGTAGGTGTCGATGCCGAGGATCTGGATCTTGGGGTTTTTTTCCTTCAGGTATTTGCCGGCGCCACAGATCGTGCCGCCCGTACCGACGCCGACCACCAGATGTGTGATTTTTCCGTCGGTCTGGTCCCAGATTTCCGGGCCGGTCTGTTCGTAATGGGCCTGCGCGTTGGAGGGGTTGTCGTACTGGTTCGCCTTCCACGAATTCGGCGTTTCGTTCACCAGCCGAGAGGAGACTGAATAATACGAGCGCGGATCCTCGGGTTCGACGTTGGTGGGACAGACGATGACCTCGGCGCCCAGCGCCTGGAGGGCATCGACCTTCTCCTTCGACTGTTTGTCGGTGGTGGTGAAGATGCATTTGTAGCCCTTCACCACGGCGGCAATGGCGAGCCCCATGCCCGTGTTGCCCGAGGTGCCTTCGATAATGGTGCCGCCCGGGCGCAGGCGACCATCCTTTTCTGCGTCCTCCACCATCTTGAGGGCCATGCGGTCTTTGATGGAGTTGCCGGGGTTGAAGGTCTCGACCTTCGCCAGCACCGTGGCGGGGATGACCCCCCTGGTGATGCTGTTGATGCGGACCATCGGCGTGTGGCCGATCGCCTCGAGAATGTTGTCGCAGATCTTTTTCGTGGGCACGGATACCTTTCCGTTGCTGATTCTAACCCTTCGACTCCGCGAGAGACGCGGGGCGCAGGGTTGGGGCATAATCTGCCGCATGCGACGACTGTGTCCCGTTCTGATGTTGGGGCTGCTGCTGGCAGCCTCCGGCCATCCCGCTGCCGCCCAGGCGCCGCAGCCACCCTATCCGACGAAGTTTACGCCTGAGATTGCGGCGCGTGCCGACGTCAAACAGGCACTGGCCTTCATCGACCAGAACTTTGCGGCTGAAGTTGACGAGTGGGTGCTTCTGACCGAAATTCCCGGGCTCTCCGGGCATGAGCAGAAACGCGCGGAGTACATCAAGGCCGAACTGGTGAAGATCGGCCTCACGCCGCAGACCGATGACATCGGCAATGTCTGGACGGTGCGCAAGGGCACGGGCGGCGGTCCCTCCGTGGTGTTTGCGGCGCACATGGACACCGTGCAGCCGCTGGACGCCAATCTGAAGGTGCGGCGCGAGGACAACGGCACCATGCACGCGCCCGGCATCACCGACGACACGGCGGCGCTGCCGGCGCAGTTGCAGGCGTTGCGCGCCATGCGCGACGCGAAGATCGAGACCAAAGGCGACCTGGTGTTCCTGTTCACCGTGCAGGAGGAGGTCGGCCTCAAGGGCATGTACTTCTGGGCGGAGCGCAATCGTGCGATTATCGACATGCTCGTGGCCGTGGACGGCGGACTAGGTCCGGTCAGCTACGGCGCGCTGGGCATTTATTGGTCGCGCATGAAGTTTTCGTCGGAGGGCGCGCATACGCTCAGCTCACGCGACAAGCCCAATCCCGTGCGCGCGGCGGCCACGTGCATCAATGACATCTACACGGTGCCCCTGCCGCCGGCCAACGACCCGGTGCCGGCCATCTACAACGTCGGCGGTCTCATGACCGCCGGCAACGTCGTCAACGCCATTCCTCAGGACGTGACGTTCTCGGTGGACCTCCGCACGGTGGATCCAGTGATCCTTCAGCGGCTCGACAAGGAGATCATGGCCAAGTGTGAGGCGGCGGCCGCCGGCCAGAAGGTCACGTTCACGCGCGAGTTCATTCAGCGATCGGAAGCCGGTGGCCGCCCAGAGGATCTCGCCGATCGCCGTGCGCACCCTGTGGTGCAGAGTGCGATCGATGTGCTGAAGTTTCTTGACGTGTCCATGCCGGCCAGCCGTGAGGCGATTGCCTCCGGCGCGACGGACGGCAACGTTGGTGTGTTGCTCGGGATCCCGACCGTGTCGATCGGCGCCGCCAACGGCGGTGGCGGTCACACGCTCAAGGAATGGGCACGCACGGACTCGCTCAAGACCGGCACCCAGCAGGTGTTGCTCCTCGCGGTATCGCTGGCTGAACCTGCCGTGCGGTAAACCCTTTCACCATAATGGTCATGACGGCCGTGACTCCATCGCCGTCGCCGGTCACGCCATTTCACAGGGAGGCCCGGAGACACAGCGTCTTCACTTAAAGGGTCTTTCCAAGAATCCTCCGTGTCTCTGTGTATCTCCCTGTACTACTGTACCTGGCGCACTTCAAAACCAGTGCGCCCTACATCTGTGCTCATCCAGTGCGGCCTACGTCCGTATTCATGTTGCGTTCCAACAGGTAATCATGTAGCCTCCCAACATGAGCGACCGCACCGATGTGCTGCAAGGCACTCTGGCCCTGATGATCCTCAAGACCCTTGATTCGCTTGGCCCTCAGCATGGGTACGGCATGGCCCGCCGGATCGAGCAGGTCAGCCACGACGCCCTGAAGCTCAATCAGGGCACGTTGTATCCAGCGCTCGTCAAACTTGAACAACAAGGCTGGATTCGCGGCAAGTGGGGCATGTCGGAGAACAACCGGAAGGCGAAGTTTTATTCGCTGACCCCGCGCGGGCAGAAACAGCTGGTTGCCGAGGAGGACAAGTGGGCGCGTGTGGCCCTTGTGGTTGGCCGCTTTCTCACACCGGCTGGTGGAGATCCGTCATGAGCGGGCTGAAGCGGTGGTGTGCGCGGTTGTTGGAGTGGCGCCGGCGCCGCGAGATCGAGCGTGATCAGGCCGAGGAACTGCAGAGTCACTTCGATCACTTGATCGACGACCACATCCGGCGCGGTCTGCCGCCTGCGGAGGCCCGGCGGCAGGCGAGCCTGGAGCTGGGCGGCCTTGACCAGGCGCGGTCCCTGGCGCGTGACGCGCGCGGATTCCGTCCGATAGACGCGCTGGTGGCCGACACCCAACTCGCCTGTGGGCAGCTTCGCAAGACACCGGCATTTACGTTGGCGGCGGTCGTCACGCTCACGCTCGGCATCGGTGCGAACACGGCCATCTTCAGCGTGGTGGATGCGGTGATGTTGCGACCGCTGCCCTACACCGACCCCGATCGCGTGGTGGTGCTCTGGGAGGAGTTGTCCACGAGTCTTGTCGGCCCGGGCGTGGTCGGACTCCCCATCGCTCCGATGCGGACCTCGGTAGCGCCTGCCAACTATGTCGACTACCAGGCGCGGGTGCGCGCGTTCGACAGTCTGGCGGCGTTTGCGCCAACGGGACGCAACGTGACTGGGGATGGCACACCGGAACGTGTCCCTGCCGAAGAGGTGACGGCCTCGTATTTTCGCGTGGTCGGGGTATCGCCTGCGATGGGACGCGCCTTCCTCGACTCGGAGAACGTTGCGGGCAATGACCGCGTGGCAGTCATCAGTCACGGACTGTGGCAGCGCCGTTATGGTGCCGACCCCGCAATCGTCGGGCGGGTGATTGAGCTCAACGGCCAGCCCCATGAGGTCGTGGGCGTGATGCCGGCAGACTTCGCAGGACCGTCCACGGCACAACAACTGGACCAGGTCAGCGTGTGGCTGCCGATCGTGTTTGAACCGGAGGTGTTGACCAATCGTCAGGAGCACATCGTTTCGGTGATCGGCCGGCTCACGCCTGGCGTCACGCTCGTTGCGGCGCAACAGGAATTGGCGGCCGTGTCCCAGGCCATCGGGCGCGACTTTCCCGAGGCGGCCACCACACGTGCGTACGCCGACGTGCTTCGCCGTGATCAGGTCACGGCCGTGCGCCGCATGCTGATGGTGCTCCTCGCGGCGGTGGGCTTGGTCCTGCTGCTGGCGTGCGTGAATGTCGCCGGGCTGCTGATGGTCCGGGCCGTTGGGCGGCAGCGTGAGATTGCGATCCGGTACGCGCTGGGCGCCAGTCGCGCGCGCGTCCTGTTTGAACAGCTGGTGCAGAGCCTGGTGCTGGCGGGCCTCGGTGGTGCATCCGGCCTTGTGTTTGGCGTGTGGATCACCCGGGTGCTGGTACGGCTCGCGCCGGCGACCATTCCGCATATTCAGACCGCCGCGCCCGATCTCCGTGTGGTCACGTTCACCGCCGTCATGATCGTGATCACCGCGCTCGCGTTTGGTCTGTGGCCGGCGTGGCAGGCGTCTCGCACCGATCCGATCGATACACTCAAGGCGCACGACCGCCCGGCAGCCGGCGGGTGGGTGCTCAAACGCCGGAGCGGCCTGCTGATTGCGGAGGTCGCCGTCTCGACCATCGTGCTTGTCGGCGCGGCCTTGATGATCAAGAGCCTCGTGACACTCAACCGCGTGGACCTGGGGTTCGACCCGACAAACGTGGTCGCCGCCAGCGTGGTGTTGCCGCCGGCGCAGTATCCGACGCCAGCGGCGCGTCTGATTTTTTTTGAAGCGCTGGAAACGCGTCTGCGGCAGGAACCTGGCGTCCGCACCGTGGCCTTCGGCAATCGCCTGCCTTTGCGGGGTGACTGGATCAGCGGCATGGTGATCGACCCGGTCGGCGCGCCTGTTGAGGGGCCGCCCGTCATGCGTGAAGCTGGATTTCAGGCCGTCAGTCCCTCCTACTTCGAAACGGTCGGCATCGCTGTACGGGCCGGCCGAGGCCTCCTGCCTGGGGATGTCGCCGGCAGCGAAGCGATCGCCGTGGTGAACGAGACGTTTGGGCGCGCGCTGCTCGGCGGTGAACATCCGATTGGCCGGGTGGTTCGCCGGGGACCCGGGATGCCAGCGATCACGATCGTCGGCCTTGTTGGAGACATCCGCCGGACAGGCCGCGCGGATGAGGCAGGGCACCGCGCCGCTGAGATGGTCCCGCAGGTCTACCTCGCGGCCGCACAGACCACCCTCTATCCCCTGCCGCTCAGGGACATTGCCGTGAAGGTGGAGGCAGCGGCGCTCGGACGTGTGCGACCAGCGATTGAGCGCATCGTGGCGGATCTGGATCCGAATCAACCCATCACGGCCGCACGGACGCTCGAGGCGACGCTGGCTCTGGGCTCGGCCAACAAACGTTTCCAGACGGCGCTGTTCATGATCTTCGGCGGCGTGGCATTCGGCCTGGCCCTGGTCGGGATCTATGGTGTGGTCGCCTACGGCGTGTCGCAGCGGGCCGCCGAAATCGCACTTCGCATGGCGCTGGGAGCGACCCGCGGGCAGGTCCTCAGGGATGTGGTCGGACGATACGCCCGTCAGGTCAGCGCTGGAGTCGCTGTGGGACTGACAACGGCGTACCTGAGTTCTGGCGTCGTCGCCGATCTCCTGTTTGAAATCGAACCCACCGAGCCTCTGGTGTATGGACTGGTGGGCGTACTGCTGGTTGCGTCCGGCACGGCCGCGGCCGGGATCGCCGCCAATCGAGCCACCCGAGTGGATCCGATGCTCGTCCTCAAATAGCACACTTTTTCGTCTGGGGTTGCGTCCATGCCCATGATGAGTTCGCAATGAACGTCGCAGCATCGCGAGCGTGCGGTTCCCCGGGGAGTCCGCCATCGGCCGCCGTGTCCAGATGGGACCCACGCCTCGACCTGACGCCTGGATGCGCATCATTGGTGTGGTCAGCAACGTCAAACACGGCAGCCTCGAAGAGGAAGCCAAGCCTGAGATTTACATCAGCCATTTCCAGGGCGCGCCCAGTGGGCCGTTCATGGCCGTTCGCACGGCCGGCGACCCTGCCGCCGTCACATCGGCGGTGATCGCCGCCGTGAAAACCTTCGGCGGCAATCCTCCCTCCAACGTACGAACGATGGAGGCGTTGCGGAGTGAATCGGTAGGCGAACGTCGCTTTGTGATGTGGCTCACGGGTGCATTCGGACTCGCCGCGCTGCTGTTGGCCGGGGTCGGTGTGTGTGGCGTGATCTCGTTGCTGGTCTCCGAACGGACCGCCGAGGTAGGCATCCGGCTGGCGCTTGGCGCCTCCCCGCGGCAGATCTGGTCGATGTTGATCTCCCACGCGGCGATCCTCGGCGCGATCGGCGTGGCGATCGGTCTGGGCGCAGCCGCGATTCCGGCCCGGCGTGCCATGTCGGTGGATCCTGCGGACGCCCTGCGAGCCGGCTAGGGCAGACGACACGGAATCCACTTGAACTTGCCGTGGTATCAGAGCGCCGATGGCTCTCCCACGGCAAGTCAAGTGGGTTCCGTCAAGAAGAATAGAATGGTGGAGCCGATGAAAGTCCTCCTCGCCACGATCCACGCCTATCGGAATGCCCTCCCGCTGGCGCTGATGTACATCCAGGCCAACCTGGTGGATGGGCATGGCCATCCGTTCGAGGACGTCGAGGTGCTTGAGCTGCCCCCCGACGCATCGCCCACGCAACTGGCGGCTCTGCTGGCCGAACGCAAGGCCGACGTTGTTGGTCTGTCCTGCTACATCTGGAACGGGCGCACGCTGATTGCCGCCGCGCGTGAGCTGCGGGCGCTGCAGCCGGGCGTGAAGATCGTCATGGGCGGCCCCGAAGTCGGGACAATCGCGCGGGACGTGATCACCGCCGAGCCTGCGATTGACGTGATCGTTCGGAGCGAAGGCGAGGTGCCCTTTGCCGAAATCATTGACGCCTGGAAGGCCGGCCGCGATCTCGATGATGTGGCCGGGATCTGTTTTCGCAGGGGCGACCAGGTAATCGACACCGCCGACGCCGTCATCTTGCGTGACCTGAACCTGCTGCCCTCACCGCATCAGGACAAATACGTGACCTTCAAGGGCCGCGTCGCCCAGATTGAAACGCAGCGGGGATGTGTCTTCCGCTGCAACTTCTGCTTCTACAACAAGGACCTCTCGATTCGGAATCGACGTTTCGAACTCGACCGCGTCAAACACGAGTTGCTCTACTGGCTGAACCGCGACGTCCACTCGATTTATTTGATGGACCCGGTCTTCAACCTCAACGCGGTGCGCGCAAAAGAAATCTGCCGATTCATCGCCGAACACAATCACCAGAAGATCAAGGTGCACTCGGAGATCTGGGCGGAGTTCATGGACGATGAACTCGCTCGGTTGATGAAGGCCGCCAATGTGTACTGGCTTGAAGTGGGGCTGCAGACGACCGATGACACGTCGCTGGCCGCCATCGAACGTCGCCTGCGGATGGAGCCCTTTCTTGAAGGCATCAACAGCCTCAAGCGAAACAACCTGTACTTCGAGCTGCAGCTGATTTATGGACTGCCCTTCGAAACACCGGAGACCTTCCGCCGCTCGCTCGATTTTGCCGCGAAGTTGGAACCCGCCGAACTGAGCGTCTTCATGTTGCTGGTGCTGCCCGGCACGGAGCTGTGGAAAAAAGCAGAGGCGATGGGGATCAAATTTGATCCCGATCCTCCCTACCGGATTCGTTCGCACCCCTCGATGGACGAAGCCACCATTGAGGCCGGACAACGCATCGTGGAGGCCATCGACTTGATGGTCGGGTCCATGGCGTTTCGTATCCTTCAGCGCGAACCTGGCATCTCAATGTCAGTCATCGTGGATGGCTGGAATATATGGCGCGACGCTCGTGGCCTGACCAACCTCACGGGCGCGCAGATGCGGCAGTTTGTCGCGGACTTCTGTGGGACCCATGGGATTACCTCGGCGTTTTACGAGGCCATGATCGCCAGAGAGTACCCGGCCGATGCGCCTGCCAGAGGACGCCTCGTGGCAGGTCTGCCGGTGCGCCAATATCCCGAACCGTTCGTGCGCTGATCGCGCGCTGAAGGAGTCGAGTCTCATGTCCATTCGTGCTGTGTCCCGTATTGTGTCTGCTCAACCGGCCCTCGAGGGTGCCGGCGTCAAGCTGCACCGGGGATTCGGCTTCGGCAATACGGATGAGTTTGATCCGTTCCTGCTGTTTGATGACTTCCGTGGCGATCAGCCGCGTGACTACAAAGCCGGATTTCCCTGGCACCCGCATCGCGGCATCGAAACGATCACCTACGTGCTGGCAGGCACCGTACATCACGGCGACAGCCTCGGCAACGTCGGCGCGCTCAAGGCCGGTGACGTGCAGTGGATGACCGCCGGCAGCGGCATCATCCATCAGGAAATGCCCGAAGGAGATCCCGAGGGCCGGATGCATGGCTTCCAGCTGTGGGCCAACCTTCCGAAGTCGCTCAAGATGACCGCACCGCGGTATCAGGAAGTCACGGCCACCGACATTCCGGACATCGTGGATGACGATGGCACGCGGGTGAAGGTGGTGGTGGGTAACTTCTGGGGCAAGAAAGGTCCGGTCGATGGCATTGCGGCCGACCCGGTGTATCTCGACGTGTCGGTACCGCCAAACACGCGCAAGACGTTGCCGGTCGAAACCACCCGTCACGCCTTTGCGTACGTCTTCGCGGGTGCAGGCAGTTTTCGAGATGCCTCTGCGCCGCGGGGTGTGCTCACTGATACGACGGGCACCGACATCGATGACAACCCGGTGCTCGACCTCACGGGCAACCGGTCGCTGGTTCTTTTTGATCGCGGCGATGAAGTGACCGTGCAGGCGGGACCGGAAGGCGTGCGCTTCCTCCTGGTCTCGGGCAAACCGCTGGGTGAGCCCGTCGCGTGGCACGGCCCGATCGTGATGAACACGCCCGAGGAAATCCAGGACGCGCTCTACGACCTGCGATCGGGAACGTTCATCAAGTCGTAGATCACCCGATGGACTCGGGCCGGTATCTGAGAAGATCCGTCGCCGGGGGTGTGCCGCCTACCAGTCGAATCTGGGATGCGAGCTGCCCCCGGTGATAGGTCGCGTGATTGGCGACGTGTTGCAGCAGGAATCCCAGCCTGGCACGATCCACATCGCCATTGATGCGCGTGAACACAATCTCGCGTTCGAGATCTTCATCACCAAGCCCATCGAGAAATTCGTCGCGCTGTGCGTGAATGCGGCGCCACTCTTCGCGGATGTCATCAACCGATCCGTTGGCCCACGTCGGCCACGCCCTCGGGCTCTCCCCCGTCCATCGGCACAGCCACACCCAGTCCGCCGACGCCAGATGGCCCCACGTATCGCGAATACACGGAAAACTTCCGCCAACAGGGCGGAACGTCTGCTCCGGCGTGAGCTGACCTACACAGTCGAACGTGAGCTCGTTGGCCCACTTGGTGTAGTCAAACAGGAAGCGGAGATCGGGCAGCGTCATCAGGATTAATTTACAGGGCGACACAGAGGCGTTGAGGTTTTTGTCTTAAAAAATATGGCTTTCTCCGTGTCACTGTGTCTCCCTGTAATTATTTCCTGGGTCGCATCAACCAAATCACCAGGAACGCCACGTAGAGTACGGCGGCGCCGATGAGGATATACACGGCGCCGGGCAGGATGCGGAAGATCTGCTCGGCCAGGTACGCCTGCGCGAAGCACAGGGGCGCCATCCCGATGAATGTTCCGAGCGCGACCCTCCACACCGGGACTCCGATGGCCCCGGCGGCGTACGAGACCAAATCCGAGGACGTAAGCGGATTGAGACGGAGCAGCAGAATCACCCACACACCCTTTTCACGAATGGCCTCAACGTGCCCAGCCAGGCGCGACCCTTCCAGACGCCGGGTCACCGCCTCCTCGCCCAGGGTCCGCCCAATCGCACAGGCCACGGCGGCCCCGATCGTGTTACCGGTCAACGACAACACGCCGCCCTGAAAACCTCCGAACAGGGCACCGGCGGGTGCATACAGCAATGTGCCAGGAATCGGAGCAACCAGGACTTCCACGACCACAGCCGCGACGTACACGAGGGGCGCCAGGGGCCCCCATCGGAACAGTGCCTGTCGGAGGGCGTCCAGAGAGGCCTCGTTGTCCCCGAGGCTCCCGGCACCATCTGCCAGGACGCGGATGATTCCGCCCGAGAACCAGGAATAGGCCGCATATCCCACGATGCCGGCAAACAGCGCCAGCACAAGAATCGACCGACGCCGGTCATTTAGCGACAACCTTGCCCCCGACAAATCCGTCTCATTCTGGCGTGCTCAACATCAAATTCGCGCTCCGTACCCTGTTCAAGACGCCATTTGTGACCACGATTGCCGTGTTGTCACTGGCATTCGGCATCGGCGCGAACACCGCGATCTTCTCATTGTTCAACCAGATGTTGCTCAAGCCGCTTCCGGTGACCGCGCCTCACGAACTGGTCAATCTGGTGGCGCCTGACCCAAAACCAGGCTCTCAGTCCTGCAACCAGGCTGGCGATTGCGACGCGGTTGTGAGCTATCCGATGTTCCGCGACCTCGAGAAATCGACCGACGTGTTCGCCGGGCTCGCGGCTCATCGGGCGTTTGGCGCGAACCTCTCCTATCAGGGCCAGACACAAAACGGTGAGGGCATGCTCGTGTCGGGCAGCTACTTTCCGACGCTTGGCCTGGCGCCGGCCCTCGGCCGACTGCTGGGCCCTGGCGATGATGCGACGGTGGGCGGACTCCCGGTGGCCGTGCTGGCGTACGACTATTGGCAGACGAGGTTCGGGGCCCGACCGGACGTGCTCAGCGCCACGCTCATCGTCAACGGTCAGAGCCTCACCATCGTCGGCGTGGCGCCGCCAGGATTCAACGGCACCACACTGGGATCACAGCCGCGCGTGTTTGTACCGATCACGATGCGCGGACTGCTCGACAACAACTTCGATGGTTTTGAGAATCGTCTGAACTACTGGGCGTACGCCTTCGGACGTCTGGCCCCGGATGTGACGATCGAGACAGCGCGCACGGCCCTGCAGCCGAAGTATCGCGCCATCATCAGTGAGGTCGAAGCCCCCCTGCAGCGCGGCATGAGTGACGCCACCATGGAGCGGTTCCGGAACAAACCTCTGGTGCTCGAGCCGGGATACCGCGGCCAGAGCTCGGTCCACGAAGAAGCCAGCACGCCCCTGCAGATCCTCTTCGGTGTGACAGCCATCGTGCTCCTCATCGCCTGCGCCAACATTGCCAACCTGTTGCTGGCGCGATCGGCGGCACGCGCCGGCGAAATGGCGGTGCGGCTGTCGATCGGCGCGAGTCGCACGAAATTGATCGGACAGCTCCTGCTGGAATCGTGCCTGCTCGCCGTGATCGGCGGCGCCGGCGGCCTTGTGGTCGCGATGTGGACGATGCGGATCATTGGCGCCTTGTTGCCCGCCGAGGCGAGTGCCACCTTGTCGTTTGAGCTGGAGTGGCCGGTGATGGCATTTGCCGCCGCTCTGTCACTGGCGACCGGCGTGTTGTTCGGCCTGTTCCCCGCCATCCATAGCACTCGACCTGACCTGGCCACCACGCTGAAGGGCACGGCGGGGCAGCCGTCTGGCGGGCGCTCGGCAGCCTACTTCCGCGGGGGACTCGTCGTGGGACAGATGGCGCTCTCAATGGCGCTCCTGGCCGCCGCTGGCCTCTTCATCAAGAGCCTCTACAACGTCAGCCAGGTGGACCTCGGTCTGAAGCTCGACAATGTGGTCACGTTTTCGATCTCGCCGGAGCTCAACGGATACACGCCGGAGCGCTCCAAGGTCCTGTTCGAACAGTTGGAACAGTCTCTCGCCAGCCAGCCTGGAGTCACGGGCGTCACGGCCTCGATGGTGCCCCTGCTGGCGGGCAGCAACTGGGGCACCGATGTCCGTGTGCAAGGGTTTGAATCCGGGCCGGACATCAACTCAAATTCTCGGTTCAACGCCGTGGGTCCCGGGTACTTCAGTACGCTTGGCATTCCGGTGTTGTCTGGCCGGGAGTTTGTGGAGAGCGACAGGCTCGGCGGGCGCGAGGTAGTGATCGTGAACGAAGCCTTCGCCGACAAATTCAAACTGGGCCGCAATGCCGTCGGAACACTGATGGCGCGCAGCGGCAGAACCAACGGCGCCTACGACATGGAAATTGTCGGCCTCGTGCAGAACTCGAAGTATGCCGAGGTCAAGGCGGTGGTGCCGCCGCTGTTTTTCACGCCCTACAAGCAGGATGAACGCATCGGTTTCCTCTCGTTCTATGTGCGAACTGATGCCTCGCCCGAGGCCTTGCTCCGCACCGTCCCAGGCATCGTCGCAGCCCTGGATGGCAACCTGCCGGTGGAAGAAGCGCGCACCATGCCGCAGCAGGTAAGGGAGAACGTGTTTCTTGATCGGATGATCAGTACGCTGTCGGCCGCCTTCGCCGCCCTCGCGACGATTCTGGCTGCGATCGGCCTCTACGGGGTGCTCGCGTACACCGTCACGCAGCGGACGCGTGAGTTCGGGTTGCGAATGGCGCTCGGCGCCGATGGCGCCAACGTGCGCTGGTTGGTCTTGCGACAGGTCGGAGTGATGGCCGCGATCGGTGGCGTGATCGGCCTCGCGTTGGCGATATGGATTGGGCGCGAAGCCGAGTCCCAACTGTTTGAAGTGAAGGGCTCCGACCCCGTCGTCTTCGCTGCGGCCTTTGTGCTGCTTGGCGTCGTCGCCCTGGCCGCCGGCATCATCCCCGCACAACGCGCATCGAAGGTCAATCCGATGCGGGCGTTGCGCTGGGAGTGAACGGTGTCGTTTTATGCACAGGGAGGCACAGAGCCACCGAGGTTTTTC
>Ga0163152_10006156_pt1 | contig 13685 bp, 12 predicted proteins | sample OliLakLV19MP8IB2_FD_148635 | JGI IMG/M metagenome (GOLD analysis project Ga0163152, IMG submission 148635) | Freshwater microbial mat bacterial communities from Lake Vanda, McMurdo Dry Valleys, Antarctica - Oligotrophic Lake LV.19.MP8.IB-2 | ecosystem: Environmental > Aquatic > Freshwater >... | reverse complement strand
AACCGAAACCAGCGCCGCGGCCATGGTCCACCTCGCCATGATCCACATTATGCTCCGGAGATTGGCCTGATTCCGAATGATTCATGATTTTTAAAACAGGCTCTAAGACTTTCAAGGCGCAATTTTCTCGCTCGTGGGTCGAGTAACCGCTGCCGACTTTTTCTATTGACGCGTGCCTTGTATTCACCATCAGAAAAGGTTGCGCGGATGTAATAAACTTTATCTGCGGTGGTAGATAAAATCTTGGCTATTTCTTTATCAGTCAGGCTAGGCGCGCCAAGCGATTGGTCAGCCACAAGCAAAACTTGGTTTTCTATATTTTCTTCAGAAAAAAGTGTTTGTTTTCTAATTTTGTTTTCAAGTTCTCGCCTTTGCTCTGCCGTCAAAATCACTTTGTATTTTTTCTTTTTTTCTAGAATTCCCTTCCGTCGTATTTCCTTGCCGAGGCAGCCGCAAGATTTTGTTGCGCCCGATTTAAGCGCGCTAGTACCAATCCATTTTTCTTTTCCGCAGTCACACCTGCACAGCCAAATCCCGCTAGTTCCGCGTATTTTATGTTGGTTGAGAATTAAAAGGTGCCCAAACCGTTGCCCGGAAATATTCTTTAGACTTCGTTTGCCTATCAATTCACGATTAAGGCAGCCGCAGGATTTTGTTGTCCCCAATCGTAATGTTTGCCCGCAAATCCATTTCTCCACGCCACAATCACAGCGGCACAGCCAATGAATCAACTTCCGTTTGTTTTTTTGGGCCAAGAACCAAAAGCCGCTCAAACTTTTTGTTTGTTAGATCAATAAATCGCCCCATGCCTTGAACGATAAATTTCGATATGGATTTGAGTCAAGGATTGCGTTTGCTACTGACATTAGGAAACGGACGTTGGTTCAAATCCAGAACATCCCCACGATTTGCGCGCGCTGCGTTGAAGCGGTGAAACAGTCCAATGCTTCGTAAGCTAAAGTTTGAAATTCAACGTCGTTATCGTCGATGAATGGGTAATCGCAACACTTCCACCATTTTCCGGGCTATCAGATAGCGGCGTTCTTCGGTGACATTTCCCTTTTTGTCATCGAAGCGCGCTTTGGGCAGGAGATGGATTTTGTCGCAACGCACCATTGTTTTCCAATCCAGCCCGTCGGCTTCATCCAAAACTTCTTCGGTGGATTTTGCGCCACGATTCACTTTGGCTGAGGTGCAAAGCAGGGCGTTGACTTCTTCAATGTCAGGATTCAGGCAGGTTTCGTCATTGGAAATGATTACGGCGGGATGCCGTTTTTCCTTGCTGAACGGAAACATGAAAACATCCCATTGTTTCACAACGTTTCCTGTTTATTCCAAATCTTTTGGGGTGCGAATCACCGAGGCTTTGGCCAGACGATTATCTTCTTGAATGTCAGTCTGACTATATGCGTTGGCGAAATAATTCGGCGGACGAATGGGGATCGGCTCAATTTCGGGGACTTCCTGCAAAATAAACCGGCGATGTCCCCTTACAATATAGACCGTTTCGCCTCGGCTGGCTTTTTCCATCAAGCGCCCCAGGTAGGTCTTGGCGTTACTCAAGGTGTACATCCGCGATTCCAGATCAATCTTCTCTTTTCGGGGTCGAGGACGGCTGGCGACTTTCATAGGCTGAACCTAGGCTGAATTCAGTCTTGGGTCGAGAAGATATTTAAATCGCAGGTCAAACCATGGCGAAAAAAAGCCGAGTCATTTCACTTGGCTCTTTCTCTTTAAAATTGAATTCCCATTTTACTGGTTCGTCGTCAGGTGCAGCGCAATTTGTTTGTCGATTTCGCTGGCGAGATCGACATCCGGCGCGCCGCCCTTGGTGCGCGCCTGCACCACCACTTCGGTGACGTTGGCGTCAATTTCGGTGGCTTTGACCCAGACCGTGCGGGTATCGACTCTAGCGGTCACGGTGTTGTTGATCGTGTCATCCGAAACCAGTGTTCCGTTGCGGGCGAGCACAACTTTTGCGGCCGCGATTAGTTGGGGGATGGAGCGATGGTAACGGCTCTCGATCTTATCCTTCACCAGTGGCATTCCCATTTTCATGTGGCCGTCCACCGTGCTCACGCAACCGGTCAACAGAATTGAAACTGCCACAACCACAAAAGACATCAGAAATCTAATTTTCATGGGGGATTATGCGCCGAGAGTAAACCGTGGCGTCAAGCAAGAACCGGCATCCTGATTTGCCCTCCATGAACCTGAATTTGAGGCCGCGAACGATGTTGTAATCTACTTCGTCATCGCGGGACGCGGCCGCGCTTTGTAGTGGGCGAGAATGTCGGTTTGATGACGATTGCCTGGCTTGCCGCCGTGAAAACCAGAGTGCGAAAAGACCGGGCTGCTCAACCGATCCGAGACTTTCCCGGTTTTGATTTCGTCGATCAAATCCGCGACGCTCTCGAGAATGCGTGTTGGCTGATAAACATAATCGCCCACCAGTTCAAGTTGGGTCGAGCCGGTCAGGACGAGGAAACCATACATGCCCGCCTCAATCGCGCCGCGAATATCCGTTTCCATGGTGTCGCCGATCATCACCACTTCGTCGAGTTGCGTGCGACCGATTTCAGCCAACTTTTTGCGGGCGCGATGGAACATATAGCCGTTGGGTTTGCCGAGATAATAGGGACGGCGACCGGTGCTGGCTTCGAGGAACGCGGCGGTGGAGCCTGCGCCCGGACGGGTCTTTTGCGCGCCAACCGGGCACCAGTTGTCCGGGTTGGTGGCGAGGAGACGCGCGCCGCGCTCGACACATTCGTGGGCCTTGGTCAGTTTCTCCATGGAGGCATTGCCCTCGCCGACGACGACATAGCTTGGATTGATTCCGTCGTTCGCGATTTTTTTCTCGTGCAACGCGGTCTGCAGACCGCCTTCGCCGAGAACGAAGACCGTGCAATTGGGATGCGTCTCGGAGAGAAAATCGGCCGTGTTCATCGCGGACGTGTAAAAATGGCGCGGTGAAACGCCGGTGATGCCGAGATGCTTCAGGCGCACGGCCAGGTCTTCGGGCGTGGGCGCGGAATTGTTGGTCAGGAAAAGGAACGGTGTGCCGTTGGAGATGAGCGCGGCCACAAATTGCGCCGCTCCATCGATCAGGTGATTCTCGCGATAGATCACTCCATCCATATCGATCAGGTAACCTAGTTTCATAAATTCCTTTGGTTAAAATGCAGGCCGGACATGGAACACGGGATATCCGCTCTGCGGGTTTTGGGAATGCGGTTCGGGTTTTGAAACGCAAGAGACAACTACCACCCGCCGGGCCGCGACGCCAATAATATTTTGGAAACAATCTGGTGACAGAGTTCCGGGCGGGAATCTGCCCGCGAACGACGCGCCTGCGGCGCCCCTATTGCTCGGCGAGTTTCTGTTCGATGATATCGAGGTAGGATTCTGCGATCGGATTGGGTTTGATGTTTTCGGAACGCTGGAATTCTTTTTTCGCCCCGAGGTAATCACCGAGCTGAAGGCGATGCCATCCGAGATGGGCAATCGTGTAGTAACCGTTCGGGTCGAGTTCGCTCGCGCGTTGAAAGGATTTTTCTCCCTCGTCGGTTTTTCCAATCCAATCCAACATCATCCCTTGGCGCACATGGCTGAACGGATTGAACGGGTTGAGATCAATGCTGCGGCGAAACCAGACGATGGCTTCCTCGGCCAGGGTTTCGTAGTCGCTGTTGCCCGCCATGCTCCGTCCCCGATAGATTTCTCCGATGGCGTAGGCGGTTTCAAAATTCTTCGGCTCGACCGCGAAGGCTTTTCGGAGAAGCGCCAGTTTATCGTCGGAGAATTCATTTGCCTTTTCAGCGCGGGCCAGCAATGCGTGCTCTTCGACCTGTCGAATGCCTTGTTGACCGAGATAGAAAATGCCAACCAGACCGACCAGGGTGAGCATCGTTTTGGAGAATCCGCCAAGGCTCGACCAGTAATTCTCGGTGGCGAACCGAAGATGGGTTGTGACCAGGGCGATCAAGGTCAGCGCGAGGATGGCGTTGGCCGGAATGTGCATGTTGAAATCGACAAATGAATGAAGAACCAGGGCGAGCACACCGAGGGAGCCGCCGAGGACGAACGCGGCTTTGTTGCTCGACTTGGTGCCCAAGTCGTTTGAGGTGCGCTGGACGAAGCGCCAGGTTTTGAAAACACCGGCGTAAAACAGCGCGATGAACCCGAGGATGATACTCAGGCCGACGAGGCCCCAATCCACCAGTGTGTTCAGGTAATCGTTGTGAACGTAGAGAGGGCGGCCCTGGAGATTCGGGGGACGATACTGCCGAAAACGGTGATCGTAATGGGCCGGCCCGGCGCCCAGCCAGATATCCTCGCGCCAGATTTGAACCGCGGACTTCCAATACTTGACCCGTTCGTCCTTGATGGTCCGATGGCTCATGAGTTGTTCAAAGCGCTGCTGGGATTTTTGCGCTATCGCAACCGATGTCACTCCGAAGACCAGGAGCACCGAGAGCGTGATGACGGTGCGCAGGCGGAAGTCGTGTCGAAGGATCAGCACGATCAGGAGAACGATCAGCATCAAGCCCGTCGCCACCCAGCCGCCGCGTGACAACGTGCCTCCAATCCCAACGACGATCGCCAGCGAAAAGTAGCCAAACACGACCTTGGCGACATGACCGTAGCGGCCGATCAGCGTGTAGGCCAATCCGAGCGGCAGGATCATTTCGAGGAAGCCAGAAAAATTATTCGGATTGATAAAGGTTCCGCTTCCACGAGCGATGTAGTTCTCCGGCTTGATCATTGTCCAAATACGATCGGAATGGGTGATAAACTGGAACACTGCGAAGATCGATTGAGCAAACGCGAGGCAGAGCAGCCCGATGGAAATTATCTGGATTGATTCCTGCCAGCTTAAATTGTTCAAGACCGCCAGGAACAAAAAGGCGTAAGTCACCACCTTGATCAGCTCGAGCCGGGCCGGGTATTCGATCGGGGCAAGCCGGTATCGGATGATGGCGTAAGCGACAAACGCGACCACCGCCCAACAAATCGGCGGCCAGAAAAGAACGGAGCGCGGGCTGATCCAGATTCGCAACCCGCTGAGGAGAACGACGGCCATCACACAGGACTGAATGACGACGAACTCGACGGTGCGGACGGCACCATAGGCCAGCGGGCCGAACATCAGGATGGCAAGAACGAGACTCAAAATGCCTCGTTCACACCAACGGTCGAGAACCTCCCTGTTCATCAGCCACTTCACGCGGTGCAATTAAAACAAGCTGTAAATAAAAGGCGCGAGAGCCGAGCCCTTGGCGAAGACCAGTATCCCGCCCAACAGCAAAAGAAACACGACGATGGGCGCGATCCACCATTTCTTGCGCTCGCGCAAGAAGTCAAAGAATTCTCGAATAATTGCCAGTCGATTCATTGCCCAAGAGTTTGGTCACGGCGTGCTGCCGAGGAAACCAAAGTGCATAGGCCACTGGTCCAAGTAAAGTCCTTTCCCCGACGGACGACGCTCGAAGATTGCTCATCGGAGAACTGGTTTGCAGGGCGCCTGGTCAGAATTGTTTTTCGTAATCAGCTGCGGGCTTCGCCGTGCGTTCGCGGGCGATCCAGTAGGTGGTTGACTGCTTGCTGGATTTACGGCGGAGGAAATCTTTCCCGGCGATCCTGGCCGCCAATCCGATGGGTGTCAGCACCAGAAAGAAAAACAAAGTAAGAATCGCGTGGGCCATCATAAATCCCAGCACGACGGCCACCGACATCCACGCCACGTAAACGTATTTCAACGCACGGGGAACCAGCGCGCCAAAGGCCATGAGGATTGCTCCAGGCCACAGGAAATAAGGATAGTGCGCCTTGTGCCGCAGCAGAAAAAAAAGGCCCAAGCCGGCGAAAACACCGCCCACCAGCAGCCCGAATTTCCGCAAATCGCGCGGGCTGGTTTTAAGTTGTTTGATGTCGTCGCGGAGGTTCATTCAATCCAGTTCGAATTCCTTCAACCAGTCGATGTCTTTGTCGAGCGGCTTCTGGTCTTTCTTTTCGAGCAGAAAATTTCCCAGGAGCAGGTAATCCATGTTCGTCCGCCTGAAGCAGAGGTAGGCGTCTTCCGGCGCGCAGACAATCGGTTCTCCGCGCACGTTGAACGAGGTGTTGATGATCACGGGGCATCCGTACTTCTTCTCGAACTTTTTGATGGTTCGGTAATACATTGGACTGTGATCCTCCGTCACCGTCTGCACTCTGGCCGAATAATCCACATGCGTCACGGCGGGAAGGGTCGAGCGAATCGTCAGAAGCTTCCGCAGGCCGAACAGTTTTTGTTCTTCGGGCGTCATTTCACGCCGTCGGGATTTCGCCACCGGCGCGACCAGCAGCATGTAGGGGCTTTCGCTGTCCAGGTCGAACCAGTCCGAGACCCGTTCACGCAGCACCGACGGTGCGAAGGGGCGGAAACTTTCGCGGAACTTGATCTTGAGGTTCATCACCTCCTGCATTTTGGTTGATTGCGCATCGCCGATGATGGAGCGTCCCCCCAGCGCCCGCGGTCCAAATTCCATTCGCCCATAGAACCACCCGATTACTTTCTCCGCCTTGATCAAGTCGGCAATTCGCTCCGGCAACTCTTCGTCGCTCAATTCGACAAAGGGGATATTCTGGGTCTCGAGAAACGAACGAATCTCATCGTTAGAATACGACGGCCCCAAATACGAACCGCGTTGCGAATCACTGACGCCATTCGCGTGTCGTTCGTTTCCGAGGACTTGATGCCAGGCGAATAGCGCGGCGCCCAAGGCTCCTCCGGCGTCGCCCGCCGCTGGCTGAATCCAGATCCGTTCGAAAATGCCCTCGCGAAGGATGCGCCCGTTGGCCACGCAATTCAGCGCCACCCCGCCCGCCAGGCAAAGGTCTGGCAGGCTCGTTTCCTTTCGGACGTGCCGCGCCATGCGGAACATTGCTTCCTCGGTTACCTCCTGGATGGAACGCGCCAGGTCCATGTCACTTTGGGTGAGCTTGGATTCCGGCTGGCGCGGGCCGCGGCCGAACAGCGAATCGAACCGTCTGTTGGTCATGGTCAGCCCGACGCCATAATTGAAATACTCCATATTGAGACGAAACGAGCCATCCTCCTTGAGGTCGAGCAGTTCGCGCAGGATGAGATCCTTGTATTTCGGTTCGCCGTAGGGGGCGAGGCCCATGAGTTTGTATTCGCCGGAATTGACCCGGAAGCCGGTGAAATAGGTGAAGGCAGAATAAAGCAATCCCAACGAGTGCGGGAAATGCATCTCCCCATGCATCTCAATGGAGTGACCGCGTCCAACGCCATAACTCGTCGTGGCCCATTCGCCGACGCCATCCACGGTCAGGAAGGCCGCCTCGGGATAGGGTGATGGATAAAACGCCGAGGCTGCGTGCGATTCGTGGTGTTCGGGGAAAAGGATTTTGCAATCGCAACCGAGCTCGGCCCGGATCAGTTCCTTCATCCAGATCCGCTCGCGAATCCAGAGCGGAATGGCTTTGAGAAAACTTCGTAAACCGGCGGGCGCGTAAGCGAGGTAACTGTGCAGGATCCGGTCAAATTTTAGAAAGGGCTTTTCGTAAAAGGCGACGTAATCCAAATCGCCGACTTTGATTCCTCCTTCCCGCAGACAGTAATCAACAGCGTTCTTTGGAAAGCCGGGATCGTGCTTCTTGCGCGTGAACCGTTCTTCCTGAGCCGCCGCGATGATCTCGCCATCACGCACCAGGCAGGCTGCGCTGTCGTGATAAAAAGCTGAAAGGCCGAGGATGTTCACTCCCCGCACATTGCTTCTTTTCCCACGCCAGACAACTTCTAACTTAAATACTCACGGGGATCGGTGATCTTACCGGTGAGCGCGCTGGCCGCGACGGTGCTCGGCGAGGCGAGGAAAACCTGGGATTCCTTGTGACCCATGCGACCCGGGAAATTCCGGTTCGTCGCGCTGATGCATTTCATCGGGGAATTCATCCGGCCAAAGGTATCGACGGGTCCGCCCAAACAGGCGGCGCACCCGGCGTTCTCGGTCATCTGCACGCCCGCATCGATCAGAATCTGCCAAACGGTTTGATCACCCCAACGCGCCGTTTGCAAGTCGTGAACAATCTCGGGTGTCGCTGGAACTCCAAATGTGTCGATCACCACTTTCTTGCCGCGCAGGATGCGGGCGAACTCGAGAAAATCACTGGTCTTGCCGCCGGTGCAGGAACCGACATAGGCGCGATCCAGTTTCACATCGGAAAGTTCCTTGGCGGTTTTGCGCTGGCCGGGATCGGGATGGCAGGCGACGGTCGGTTCGAGTTTGGATAGATCGACCACTTTTTCGTAAACGAATTTTTCGTCGCGGTCACGCTCCACTGGCTCGTAGGCCGCCTTCGTCCCGTTCAGTTTGCACCGGTAATCAACGAATGCGCGCGTCTGATCATCAAATTCGAAGATTCCGTTTTTTCCGCCGGCCTCGATGGCCATGTTCGCGATTGTCATGCGGTCGTCCATCGAGAGATGCGGGATCGCTGAGCCGTCAAATTGCATCGCGCGATACGTGGCACCATCAAAACCGATTTCGCCGATGCAATGCAGGATAATGTCTTTGGCCATCACGCCTGGCTGCAATTTGCCTTCGAGGCGGAAATGCATCGTTTCCGGAACCTTGATCAACAGTTTGCCGGTGCCCATGACGAATCCTGCGTCGGTGTTGCCGATGCCAGTGGCGAATTCGTTGAACGCCCCGGCCATGCAGGTGTGGGAATCGGTGCCGAAAAGAATTTCTCCCGGCCGGGTGTGCCCTTTTTGGGGAAGCGCCGTGTGGCAGACGCCAGCGTAGTTTGATCCGTATTGTTTGTTGAGCAGTCCTTTTGAGGCATCGAAAACCCAATGCCCATTCGGGTCGTCGATGACATCATAAAAATAGGGCAGGCCCTGTTCTTTGACGAAGTCGCGCAGGATATCGACGTTGCGGTTGGATTTCGAATCGGCGGTAAAAATGTAGTGGTCGGGGATGATGACGACTTTATTCTTGTCCCAGACCTTGGCGCTTTTGCCGAATTCACGTTTGAAAACCCCGATCGTCCCGGGCCCGCAGACGTCGTGAGTCATCAGGACATCGGCATTGACCCAAATGTTGTCTCCGGCCTCCACCCGGGGTTTGCCTGCGGCGCGTGCCAATATTTTCTCGGTCAGTGTCATCGGACGATCAACTTAGCGGAGCGGCTCCGCGACTGCAATCGTGAATCGAGGTCGGAGGTTTTAGGTTGAACAAATCGAGGCCGGGAGGGTCGATTCCTTGAAGTTCAGGTTGACGGTTTGGAACCCTTCGGCGATAAATAACGTCCCGAAATGATTGTTGATCCACCAAGTTTGATTCGAAGATCCGCGCTGTGCGTCGCGGTCGGGATCCTTGTTGCGTTTCCTCGCCTGGGAAATGCCGGGGAATCGTCAGATAAAACCAATTCGGTGAAGCAATCCGATGGTATTTTGGCCGCGGAACAGAAACAGCCGTCGCGGTTCTTCCGGCCCTATCGGCCGGGGGAAACCATCGGGGGGTCGGATATTTTGAATTCGCGAAGTTCCACGCCTGCGCGGTACCAGAACCCCGCGCCGCCGTCGAGCAAACGAACCGACGAACTTCTGGATCGCCAAAGGAACTGGATATTCCTTACCGGCGATGAAAAGGAACCCGACCCAACTAAAGAAGCATTCGGGGTGGACGAATCGTCGCTTGAGGCTCGAAAAAGTGTGATCACGCGGTTCCTTGAAAACAAACCCGCAGACGAACTGACAACCAACCTCGGCCAGACCGGCGAGATCAAATCAAGCTTGTCTATGCAGCCGGTGACTTCGAGTTGGAACTCATGGTTGGAAAGCGAGGCCCAGGATGAACCGCGGCGGGGAGGATCGCTCCAGCCGGTGCCTTTGGAGAGAAACTTGAGCGGTTCCGCCGCCGAAAGGGCGAAGTTTGCTGACGTTTGGCGCGAACGTTATGGAGTCAATTCGAGCGAAGCGCGCGAGGAGAAGCTGGCGGAATCCAAGGCGTTTCTGGATTTGTTTAATTCCCGGAGCGGCGCGCCGGCCAGCGTCGGAATCACAGGTTTTTCGGACCCTGCAATTTCTGGTGGTGCGCTGGGCGTTCCTGGAGGGCGTGGGGTTGGCCCTGTTCCAAACCCGGGCTCATTTACTTCTTCCCTGGATCCTTTTAGGGAAGCGCCCCGACCAATCGTCGGCGGCTCAAGTATCCTGACCGAACCTGGTTTTAATTCGAAAGTGTTCAACCCGACGGCCGCGCCGGTGTTGAAGCAGGAGGCGCCAAAACCGGTCGCACAACCTGCCGTTCTTCCCTTTCCGAAACGCGCCTTCTAATTTCAGTCGAATCGCAGTACGGAAACGGTTGTACCCCTTTCGAGCGCAGTTTTGGGCGCGATTTCCACGAGGCCGTTGGCTGCAGCGAGAGCGCTCAAAATGTGGGATGCCTGCGTTCCGGCCGAGCGAACATTGCCGTTGGCGTCAACCAGGACGCGAACGAAGTGCCGCCGTTCGCCTGGATTCTCCAGAGACTGCGACAAGATGCCGGTGTGACGTGGCCACGCAACCTCTGACGCCCCCTGCATTTTTGCCAGCGCGGGAGCCACAAGAAGAATAAATGTGACGAACGCGGAAACGGGATTGCCAGGGAGGCCAAAGAGAAATTTCTCGCCCAGTTTGCCGAAGACAAAGGGTTTTCCCGGCTTGATGGAAACCTTCCAGAAATCCAATTTGCCACCCAACTCCTGAAAGGCGGTTTTCACGAAATCCAGTTCGCCGACCGATACGCCGCCGGTGGTCACGACAACATCGCATTCTGAAAACGCGCGTCGCAAAGCGGATGTGGTTTCGGAAAGCGAATCCGCAACGAGGGGAAAAACCCGGGGCACCGCGCCCGCGCGTCTTGTGAGCGCGGCCAACGCAACGCGATTGCTCTCGTAAATCTCGCCAGGCGCAAGCGCGTGGCCGGCGGGGCGAAGTTCGCTCCCGGTTGCCAGGATTCCCACGACGGGCTGGCGGCCAACGCCGACTGTTTCGATTCCGATCGCGCCGATCAAACTGAGATGCCCCGCTCCCAGCCGGGTTCCGCGGGTTGCCAGCGTCGCCCCGGCTTTGACGTCTTCTCCGCGGAACCGGATGTTTTCCCACGGCCTGGTCGAATCGAGAAATAAAATATGATCGGGCTTTTCGGGAGCGGGTGCCGTGTCTTCCTGCATCGCGACCGAATCCGCGCCGGGTGGGAGGGGGGAACCGGTAAAAATTCGGACGCACTTGCCCGACGCCACCGGTGTCTGAAATATTTCGCCCGCCGGAATTTTTCCGATGAGCTGGAGGGCGACAGGATTGGCGGCTTGGGCCACGGCAAGGTTTGATGAAAGAACGGCGTATCCATCGACTGCGGAATTGTCGAAGGAGGGAAGATCGATCGGTGAGAAGATATTCTCGGAAACGATTCTTCCGAAAGCTTCTCCCAAACAGGTCGCCTCGGTGGGCATCGGCCCAACGGCCGAAAGAATCCGTTGCTGCGCTTCCGCGAGTTCGAGCATGGAACAGATTTTCGATGCGGAACCCGGATTGTCGAGCGCGGAATCTCGCCGAAATCAGTGGGAGGACGTCAGGACGAGGACCTGTTCCAGGGTGGACATGCCTTCGCGCACTTTATCCAGGGCCACCATGCGGAGGGTTTTCATTCCCTGTTCGATGGCCACCTTGCTGATTTCCTGGGAGGCGGCGCGTTTGATGATCAGCTTGCGAATCTCGTCCGTGATGGTCATTGCTTCGATGATGGCAGCGCGCCCGGCGTAACCGGAATTTTTGCAGCGATCACAGCCGCGGCCTCGGTAAAGCGTCACGCCGTCCAAAATCTTAGGATCAATCTGCAAGTCCTCATACATCTTGGCCGGGTAGGTAACGGTTTCCTTGCAGGACGTGCAGATGCGGCGCATCAGGCGTTGGGCGCATGCGAGAATGACGGAGGAGGAAATCAGAAACGGCGCGATCTCCATGTCGTCGAGGCGCGAAATTGACCCGGCCGCGTCGTTACAATGCATCGTGCTCAAGACCTGGTGTCCCGTCAGCGCGGACTCGACGGCAATTTCTGCCGTTTCCGTGTCGCGAATTTCACCAATCATGATGATGTCCGGGTCCTGACGCAAAATGGATCGAAGGGTGTTGGCGAAGGTGAGCCCGATCTCTTTTTTGACCGGAACCTGGTTGATCCCCGGAACCTGAAATTCAACCGGGTCTTCGACGGTGACGATGTTGTATTCAGGATTGTTCAGTTCGTTGAGCGCGGAATAGAGCGTCGTCGTTTTGCCGGAACCGGTCGGGCCGGTCACGAGGAGCAAGCCGTGGGGCGCGTCCACCGCTGCCTTGAAACGTCTGAAGGTATCAATATCCATCCCGAGTTTGTCCATGCTCGCGGAAAGATTGGATTTATCGAGCACGCGCAACACGCACTTCTCGCCATGCACCGTCGGCAGGAACGAGACGCGCAAGTCGATGTCGCGGCCGCCCACTTTGACCCGCATGCGTCCGTCCTGGGGCAGGCGTCGCTCGGCGATGTCGAGGCAACTCATGATCTTTATGCGTGAAGCCAGCGCGACTTGCAAATTCTTTGGCGGCGGCGGCATGTCGATCAAAGCGCCATCGACGCGATAGCGCAGGCGAACCATTCGTTCGAACGGCTCGATATGAATGTCACTGGCCCGGTCTTTGATCGCCTGGACGATGATCAGATTGGCAAGTTTGATGACGGGCGCCTCCTCAGTGGAGGCGGCTAGCTGGCTGAGGTCGGTTGTCTCGTTGTTCTGGCTGGCGACTTCCAAATTCTCGGCATCTGCCTCGGCTTCCGCCTGCTTTTGGGCATCCTGGATGATGTCCTCCATGCTGTTCGCCTTGGAGTCCTGGTTGTTGATTTTATCGAGGATCGCTTTCTCGGAAGCGATCATCGGAGAAATCTCCAACTTGGTGATGCGCTTGACGTCGTCAATGGCCAGGACGTTCAGCGGATCAACCATCGCAAGATACAGCCGGTTGCCGAGGCGGGAAACTGGAAGAACTTTGTGGTTGAGCCCAATGTCACGCGGCAGAAGCTCGGAAACTTCCGGAGCAATGGAGGTGCGCGCGAGGTTAACGGGCGGCGTGTTCAGGACACGACCCATTGCGACCACCATGTCCTGCTCAGTGACCAGGGCTCGTTCGAGCAGAAGTTTGTGGAGACGCGTTCCTTCCTTTTTCTGCAACTCGACCAGGTCGTCCACTTGCCGCGCGGTCAGCAGTCCGTCCTCGACCAGAGCGTCGCCGATTCGTTCTCCGAATGATTTGATGGGAGGCATACGCGGTTAACGGAAGACTTTTCGCAGCGCCTTGACGAGGTCCATCGGAGGGGTGATGTACCAAATAATGCGATTGGGTGTGGCGCTTTGGATTTCCTGCGCCGCTTGCTTGTTAAACGGGTTGGCGGTGGCGACCATGACTGACTTGCTCATCCGGTCGAAGGGCAGAACGCACCAGCGCTGGCAGACCGCTCGCGGAAAACTGCGGGCCAGTTCCATGTCGATGTCATATTTTTCGATCGTCAAGTACCCGAGGCGCGCTTTATCCAGGATCAGTCTCAAAGATCTATCGATCTGCGTGATGCCTTTTTCGGCCAGCAGTTGAATAAACGGATCAAAGA
>Ga0163152_10006154_pt1 | contig 13690 bp, 11 predicted proteins | sample OliLakLV19MP8IB2_FD_148635 | JGI IMG/M metagenome (GOLD analysis project Ga0163152, IMG submission 148635) | Freshwater microbial mat bacterial communities from Lake Vanda, McMurdo Dry Valleys, Antarctica - Oligotrophic Lake LV.19.MP8.IB-2 | ecosystem: Environmental > Aquatic > Freshwater >... | reverse complement strand
GGAGACTAAATAACATGGCTTCTACCAAGTTTCAAACTGCTCGGGTTTCTCCCGGAAATGTGACCACGAAGCTTCTCGTGGTCGGTGTCTTCAAGAACGAGTTTCCGGCCGGCATCAGTGCCGCGCTGAATTCTCGTTGCAATGGTGTGTTGGCGGCTCAAGCCAACGAAGAGGGATTCTCCGGCGCCAAGAATTCGACGATGGTGGTGTTCACCCACAACAAAATCGGTGCTCGCAGGGTTCTTCTGTTCGGGCTGGGCGATCGCGCCGAGTTCGACGTGACGGTGCTGCGGAGCGCCGTCACGGCTGCTTTTAAGGCAGCCAAGTCCCTCAAAGTGAACGAGCTGACTGTCAGCGCGCTCGATCTTGACGGAAGCGGCGTCAGCGCCGAAACCTTCGGCGAGACCGTGGCGACCTACGTCGGGCTCGTGAACTACACCATCAACCACTTCAAGACCGCTAAGGGCGGTCACAAGGCTGACCAAGGGCTGTCGAGCGTGCGTGTTGTCTGTGGTTCCAAGCACGAGGCTGACATCCAGCGCGGTCTGCACGCAGGCACGGTTATCGCCAGTGCGCAGAATAATGCGCGCAATTTGGTAAACCTGCCGCCGAGCATCTGCACGGCCACCTACCTGGCGGAACACGCATTGGAGTTGGGCACCAGGCTCAATGGTGCTCTTGCAGTCACGGTGTTGGAAAAGGCCGACTGCGAAAAACTGGGCATGGGTGCCTTCCTTGGCGTCAATCGCGGCTCTGATCAGCCGCCGAAGCTCATCGTGATCAAGTACACGCCGGCTGACGCGGTGCCGGGCAAGGTGCTCGGGCTCGTTGGCAAGTCGGTGACTTTTGACACCGGCGGGCTGGACATCAAGGGTGCCGACGGCATGCGTACGATGAAGTGCGACATGGCCGGTGGTGCTGCCGTGCTCTCGGCTATGGGCGCGATCGCTGCATTGAAGCTGCCGGTCTCGGTGATTGCCGTGATGGCCGCTACGGACAATGCGATTAGCGGCAAGTCGTTCCTCCCGGGCGATGTGCTCATCTCGATGAACGGGCGTTCGATCGAGGTGGACAATACGGATGCTGAAGGGCGTCTGACGCTGGCTGATGCCATCGAGTACATCAAGCTGCTCGGTGCCACGCACATCGTGGATCTGGCGACCCTCACCGGCGCCGTGCTGGCTACCTGCGCCGACGTTGGTGCCGGGCTGTTTGGCAACAACAGCGCCTGGAGCGACAAAGTGATGGCTGCGGCCGATTCGGTCGGCGAGTTTGCTTGGAAGATGCCCATGTGGGATGAGCTGCGCGACGCCAACAAGTGCCAGATGGCGGACCTGAAGAACTCCGGAGCCAGCTTCGGTGGTGCCGGTTCGTCCAGCGCCGCGCTGTTCCTGAGCGAGTTCGCCGAGACCACCCCCTGGGTGCATCTCGACATCGCCGGCACCGCGTATCGCAAGCGTCACTTCCAGGCTGATCCCGATGGCGGGACCGGCTGGGGGCTGCGAACGATTGTGGCGCTCACGCGCCAGTTCGCGTCGGCCAAATAAGTTCATCTGGTGGGGGAGGGTGCGGCGCAAGCGCTGCACCCTCTTTTCCCTTGGCAGGTTAGGTGAAGAGGGGAGGACAAGCCCCCTTCGCTATGGCTTAGCGAAATGATGTCAATGCTGCTAAAGTATTTGGCATGAAATCACGTCTCAAAAAAGTCCAGAAAGCCCTTACCCGTAACAACCTCGACGCTTTGCTCGTGCGCGTTTCGGAAGGCGATAATCAGAATGTTCTTTACCTGAGCGGCTTTGGCGGTACCACCGGTGTGCTGGTGATTACTGCAAAGAAGTCGTACATCGTCGCTGATGCGCGGTACTACCTGCGAGCCGCAAACGAAGCGCCAGCCTTCAAGCTGGTGAAGCATGTGCGTGGAAAAAAGGTGACCGAGCACATCAACGAAGCTCTCAATGATGCAGGTTTAGGCAAGAACGCCAAAGTCGGGTTCGAGGCTGGCCACATTTCAGTAGAACTGGCCGAGAAATGGCACGATGAACTTAAAGGCAATCTCACTGCAACGCACCATCTGGTGGAGCGGTTCCGTCAGTACAAGGACGAAGAGGAGATTGCAAACCTGCGTAAGGCATGTCGTTCCACCAGCAAGGTGTACAACGAAGTGGCCGAGTTAATCCGTGCGGGCATGACGGAGAACGACGTCTGTTTCGAGATTGATATGCGCCTGCGCAAGCACGGAGCTGTCACGAACAGCTTCACAACCATCGTGGCATCCGGGAAAAATTCTGCAATGCCGCACCATGCCACAGGCGATCGCAAACTCAAGGCTGGTGAGCCGGTTATCATGGATTTCGGAGGGCTATACCCAGGTGGTTACTGCTCCGATATCACGCGCACTGTCTTCGTGCCCGGTAAGAAGCCGGACAAGAAAATGGTGGAAATATACAACATTGTGCTTGCCGCCAATAAAGCTGCTTTCAAGGCATTGCGCCCTGGAATCATGTGGAGTGAATTCGACAAGGTGGCTCGAGATGTAATCGTGGAAAGCGGTTATGGCAAGTACTTTACGCACGGACTTGGTCATAGCCTCGGCTTGGTGGCACACGATCCCTACGACTATGAACATGACCCGTTCGACGTAGGCATGGTTGTCACCGACGAGCCTGGCATCTATATTGACGACTTCGGCGGTGTCCGCATTGAGGACGACGTCGTTGTTACCAAAAATGGTGCCGAGCGCTTGACCAATGCGCCGTACTGGAAATTCTAGCTTGGAAAACGAATCTCTAACTCTTTTGCAACCCGCACCAGAGGAGCGGCTTGAAGCGTGGCTCGAGGAGTTCTATGGAAAACGCGTGCGAATCATGCGCCGTGAACTGCTGCGCCATCGCGACCTGTCATTTGTGGAACGGCTGTGGATCGATGATGGTCTGCCGGAGACGCTCATCTACAAGTTGGTTTTGCCTCCTTGGGACATTGAGCAGGACCTGCACGAACGCGTCCTCATTCCGTCGATAGCGCAATCTGCGCAGCTGTTTATGAGTGCTCATTACGGTCAGATCACCGCCATGTTTCTTGAGGATCTGGGCACTGAATCGCTTCTCAACATAGGCGTGGATGCCGAGTTTGCCGCTAGCATTGGCAAAGAGCTGGCCAAGCTGCATCGCTCTTACTCGTACCGGATTCAAGAGCTGGTGCCTCTGAATATTCTGCGCACTTTAATGCCGAAGGACTATGCCACCTTCACGCAGGGTATTGTTGCTCTGCTGGATTCGTGGACGTTGCTACGCGACGGACAAGCTGGCAAACTTCAAAACCTTGCCGAGCTATTGGCGCAGTCGCTCGAAAAAGAACTGGTGTCACTGGTTCACGGTGATATGTACGCCGAGAACATACTTGTGCGCAACGACCGCGTCTTCATCATTGACTGGTCCTGGTTCACGATGATTGGTGTCCCGGCAATGGATCTGGCTTCGCTGATTTCGAATCACTTCAAGAACGGCTCGTTCTTTGAATGGCGGGACACTGTGCTTGATGCTTACTGCTTTGAGTCCGGTCGCTCCACCGAAGAAGTGACCCGCATCTTGCCGTTTGCCGAGACACTGAGCCGTCTGTTGTTCTTGAACTGGCTTGTGGTTCGACGTGAGCGTGGAATCATGGGCACCACGGTCGGTCCGGTTGACAGTCTGATTCCGAAGATTGTCGACGAATTGATCGGTCGTTACGAAAGTCTCAAACTAGCTGACTGAGCCGGACTTCCGCGGTTGGGTGCGTTTCGTCCCTCCTCGTTGGCAGGAGAACTAATACTTTTCACGGCGCTATGGCGCCTCTACTTGCTTGCGTTAAATGCGTCGGCAGCTGGGAGTGAGTTGCATGAATCTCAATGAGACCGCGCTGATCGTCATTGACAGCGGGTTTTCCAAAGAGTCTATCGGTCGTACAGGGCGCGTCATTGCCGCTTACGACCTGGTCAAAGGCCGGTCTCTCACTGGCAGCCCGACACTGTCCGCGGAATCGCTGGACGCCTTTGCTGGTGATCCACTGAATCACGGCAGCATCGTGCTCGATAAGCTCGCGTGCCTTGTGCCGGGGGCGCCGTTCATTTTGATTCGTGCTCTCAGCGCCGACAACCACTTGTGTCGAACGCAGTGGTCGAGCGGTGCCGTAGTGCGGAATGGCTGGACGGAGGCCTATCGCTGGGCGGTGAATATTTGTCGGACGAACGGATTGCGCTCGGTCGCGAACTGTTCGTTCGGCAGCTTCGCCGATGGAGTGGCTGGCTCAGGTTGGGAATCTTTCCAGCTTGCACAGGAAACTGGGGCGGGAAAGCCGAATCACATCGTAGTGGCGGCTGCCGTTTCTCTGGATCGTGCCGATTCGGTTCAAATTTCGGCGCCGGCTGTGTTCCCACAGGTTATCGGCGTTGGAATGCGGAGCGCCACATGTGCTGCCGAGCAAATGGCGCCCGGTAAAAAGCCGAATGTGCTTCTGACTGGTAACGGCCCGGTGAGCTTTCGGATTCCAGAAGTGACCGCTGCTGCGGCGCGGCTGCTGATGGAAACTGCGGTGGGTTTGGACGTAGTCCAGATGAGCGCGCTTGTCGGCAAATTTCCCAACAGCATCTTGCTGTCGAACGGAATGCGCGTCTAAACAGCTAAACCGAGGCACGATGCTCTCAGGAGGAATCTCATGGAATTCGATCTAATCTCCTGGTTGCGGAAGCAAACAGGTAATGCAAATCTTGATGTGCCGCTGTCGGCAATTGACGGACTTGTTGTCGGCGACACTCGGGAGTGGCTGGTTACCAACGGTCTGGGCTCATTCGCGTCCGGTGCCATCACAGGAGCGAATCGAAGGCGCCACCACGGGCTTTTGATTGCTGCTCTAAAGCCCCCTGTAGCACGCACGCTCTTCTTCTCGCGTATCGACGAGGTGGTCGCGGGGCAAGCGCTGGCGACCAATCATTGGGTTGGCGGCAGTGTCAGCCCGGAAGGCTACAAGCATCTGGTCGCCTTCGCCGCGTTGCCTGTTCCCACGTGGGTCTTCGCTGTCCCCGGCGGATATCTGGTGAAGCAGCTGGCGATGCAGCACGGCCAACAGCAGGTGACCGTTGGCTACACGTGGGTGCCGTCCGGTAGCCAGAACTCAATCGAGGTCGAGCTAAGCGTCATTATCAACGCGCGCGACTTCCACAGTGAGTCACGTGCAAGCGGGGGACTCACGTTTCAGCAGTCCGTCACTGGTCAGCGCGTGAAGATCACTAACTCCGCGTACCCCAACACCGCACTGTCTCTGGCTTTCACCTCTGGCACCTACGCGGACGAGTGCGCGTGGTACAGCAACTATCAGTTGCCTATCGAGCATGAGCGCGGTTTGGGCGACACCGATGATGCGTACCGCGCTGGGGTTCTGCGCGTAACCATTCCTGCAGGCTCGTCGGTGACGTTGCACGCAGGCCTGTCATTGACGTCTCCAGATGCTAGCATCGAAGATGCCGTCCGCGCGGTGGTGGCGTATCAGACCGACTTGATCAAGAAGTCCGGAAGTCCTACGAACACGGATTGTCAGCGACTCGTCATTGCCGCGGACGCGTTTGTGGTGCATCGCAACTCAACGAATTCCGGCAGCGTGATCGCGGGCTACCACTGGTTCAACGACTGGGGCCGTGATTCGATGATCAGCCTGCCAGGGCTGACGTTAGCGACTGGTCGCTTCGCAGAGGCTCGCAGCATTCTGACGACGTTTCGTAAGTACCTGAGCGAGGGCATGCTACCGAACAACTTCCCGGATCAAGGACAACAACCGGATTACAACACGGCTGATGCTACATTGCTCTGGGCTTGGGCGATGGCTAAGTACGTTGCTGCGTCCAGCGACGTCGAGTTCGTTCGCGAGTGCTTGAGCGACTTGGAGAGCGTGGTTGACTGGCACCTCAAGGGAACGCGCTATAACCTGCACGTAGATCCGATCGACGGGCTGCTCACAGGTGGAGCACCCAACGTTCAACTGACGTGGATGGATGCGAAGTGCGGCGACTATGTAGTCACGCCGCGCGGTGGAAAGCCAGTCGAAATCAACGCCCTCTGGTTCAATTACCTGATGGTGCTGGCAGATTTCCGTGAACTCCTGTCCCTTAACGGGGATAAATATCGTCAGCTCGCTGACCGCGTCAAAGCAGGGTTCTCGGCGTTCTGGAATGCCGAGCGTGGTTGCCTCTACGACGTGATCAATGAAGACGGTACCAAAGATGGTGCCATCCGCCCGAACCAGCTGTTTGCGCTGAGCCTGCAGCATGAGCTGATTTCCGGACCTCAGGCTGCGTCGATTCTCTGGGTCGTGGAGAGCGAACTGTTGACCCCTCATGGGTTGCGTTCTCTGTCACCTTATGACCAGAAGTATCAGGGCTTGTATGGACAAGGGCTGCCGTCTTCGGATCAGTACCACCGCGATGTGACATACCATCAAGGTACGGTCTGGTCATGGCTTATCGGACCGTGGGTCGATGCGCGCATGCGCGTGCATGGCTCCACTACCGAGAACGTCAATTACGTGAAGTCGCGCCTGTCCGGTCTGCGCACTCACCTTCTGTCCGACGCCTGCGTCGGGAACATCTCCGAAATCTTTGATGGCAACGCGCCGCACAAACCGCAGGGCTGCATCGCGCAGGCCTGGGGAGTTGCGGAATTGTTGCGACTGCTCACGGAGCATCCTGAGCTTAGATAGGGACCACTATGTTCAAGCGATTCAAAAACGCGCCCTGGAGAAAGGTCTTCAGGGTGCTGGGTTGGTTAGCGCTGACTGTTACCCTGCTCATTGGGGTGCCGTCTGCAGTGATGGAGTTTCCACGCCGTGGGCTCGAAGGTGTGGCTATCCACCTGTTGATTTCAGCGGCAGTGGGACTCATTTTCGCTCTGCAGGGGCTGCTGATGTTCACGGTCATATGGGTGACCCACGATGTGCCCAAAGAGTGGGCTCAGACGAAGAAGTTTTTCCGCGAATTGCCCGAGAACTGGAGGCGATTCCGAGCGGGCGTTCGGGCTGTGCTGTTATTCCTCTGGCGAGTGCCAGGCAACTGCTTACGCGGTCTGTCGGCCGCCTATCAGTGGATAACCTCGTTACCCGGGCAATGGAGAGCCCTGGACAGGGGTGAGCGATCCAATCTGCTGTGGGCAGTTATTGTGGTGGCGTTTATGGGCACCACAATGTACTTCGTGTGGCCGATCGCAGCCGCCATTCAGTCGATGGCTTGGGTGCCATGGCAAACCCCGCTCACTCGGTTAGTAGCTACGCTGGTGACGACTGTGATCGTGTCGTTGCTCCTGTTGGTCATTGCATCGTGCGCCCTAGCGGCTCTGGTCCAATGGTTCAGAAACACGTTTGGGCACGGGCCTCGGTAAGTCCAGCGATACCGGGAAATCAAAGCGCCGACCAATGCCTCGGCGCTGCTGGCAATGACTCATCCATTTGTTGTGGTCCAATGCGAATCTCTGCACACCCGTAGGGTCGTCAAGGCACCATAACCTACCAGTTGACCAAAATTCCAAGATCGAAAGGGATCTACCAGTGAACATTCCACTGCATTTCGCTGACCAGACGCTCACAGCTATCGCCGGGGCGTCATTTATCATCAGCTACATCATCGGGCTGCGGCTCGGGCTCAAGATCGGTTTGCCGACCTTGTGGCCTGCCATGGCTGTCACGGTAATCGGTTTTGTCGTGCGGGCCGAATCAGGTCCGCTCACCATTGCGGCAATCGCCGCGATCAGCGTTGTGCATCTGGGTATCGGCTGTCTTACCACGCTGCTGCTCAAGTACACAAAGCCGTTTCGGTCAAGCACCGCGCGCTGAACCCCTCTTTTCCACACACACCTGAGACCGAAAGGTACTGAACACCATGGGCGACTCAATTCTTCACTACACCGCGGGGCTGTTCACCGCGTACTCGTCAGCGATCTACACGCTGACCTTTCTTGTCGGCATCTTCCTTGCCGCCAAGTTCAACCGTGGCGCCGTAGCGGCGCTTTCACTGGTTGCCGTAATCGCCGGATTCTATGTCCGTGCGGGCGCGCACCCGCTCAGCACGACTGGCGTTATCGCCATGATCGTCGTGCACGTGGCCGGCGGCGCTCTAGTTGGAGCCTGGCTGAAAGGCAAATCTTCGTTCGCCTACCAGGAACCGGTCAAGAAGGCCTGACCATCTGAAAGCGCGCCTCTCCATCCTTCAACGAATGCGTCGATCATGCGGTCGACGCATTTTGTTTGATATTCAGAATCGTCGAGCCGCTGAATGAGTGGCTCCGTACTTAGGCTGCAGCTCATTTCGAGCTGGTGGCATCAACACGCATAGAAAAATGGACCAAAGCATGCTTTGCAAGAACTGCCCAACGAACCACCCTGCCGTCGCCAAACCGCCCGTCTCCTGCAAGGGGAAGTGCGGTCAACTGATCACCTGGTTCAAGAATTACTGCACCGCCTGTAGTAATCGGCTCAAGAAATGTGAGGACTGCGGTAAGAAATCGCAGTAGCGGTGGACAGCAGTGTCGATAGCGCCACTGCTGGTGCCATTTGCTTGAACGTCAGGCACACCGTGCCAACTAAACCCCAGTTCTGGGGTTTAGTTCTTAAACCTTCTAATACTATCAAAGATAAAAGAATGTGTGTCTCGAGCCGAGTGTATAGGAGGAGCTTGTTTTCGAGCCGAGTGTATAGGAGGAGCTTGTTTTCGAGCCGAGTGTAAGAGGGGAGGGGCTTGTCCCCTCCCGCTGTACAAGCTAATCGGCGATCCGTTTTTGTGATATCTGTCGAACGGGAGGGGACAACCCCTCCCAGGACCAACGATGCTCCAACAGTAACCTTAGCGGCTGCTATATTGAGTGCTCACCCAAATGTCCAGTTCTTTTTCCCAAGCGCACAGGGTCTCCGGTTCAATCAGTCCTCGTTTCACTGCTTCGAACAAGGTACGTGCACGCTGGTTGAACATCTCAGCCCCACTTGCTTGATTGGTGCGTGGGTATCCTGCCGTCCGCAATTTGCTGTAGAGAGCGGCAACTCTGCATTGCACACCCCGGATGCTGATGTGTCTTCTTGAAGAAATCGCTTTTTCAGTTAGACCAAGAGCCAGGTCTTGCAAAGTCTCAAACTCACGATCCGTTAGGTCACCGCCTGTCTGACTGGGTTTGCTAGCAGCTCGGACCTGGGGATCTATATACGGATTGTCGTGCAGCCAAACGGAGGTGATCGCGTGTATCAAAGTATCGTCTGCATGATTCTTCAGCACATAGCCGTGGATAGCCTGCTCAGGAACGATGCGAGTGAGATCACGTATGTACACTTCGCGATGGTATTGTGTCCAAAATAGAATTTTTGCGGAAGGATTCGCTGCCCAAATCTGCGCTGCAGCCTTGATACCGTTCACACCCGGCATCGCCACGTCCATGATGATAAGTTCCGGGCAATACCTTTGAGCGTGATCTATCGCCGCTTGTCCGTCCGCAGCTTCGTGAATTTGCCCTAACGAAGTTGATACTTTGCGAACAACAGTCGATGCATAAAGACGCAATCCAGGCAATGAGTCGGCTATCAAGATGCTCGGCTGGTTAGCCGCGTGGCTGGTTGTGCTGGCCGCGTTCATATTTGTGAGGTATGCGGTTTCCGCGTTGAATTCAGGTGTCATGGCAGCCCCTTCGTTTGCAATGTCAGCAGCTTACCTTCACCACCTGACCAAGTTCTGTCCAACCATGTCAAAACAATTGTCGCCACAGGTGCGGGAATTGCGACTTTGTGCTGAGTTGGCTGCGTTCTGGTGGGCTTCTGCCGTTTGGCTATCTCGGCAATGAGACCTGTTGTCTTTGGTATGTTTGCCGCAATTTAGCAATGTCTTCCCACTGCTCCGCATTTTCCCCTTTCAGTTCGTTCAGAATGGGCTTGGCTTCACTGTTTCGCCCGAGCCGTAAATAGTCACGAGCCAGTAAGTAGGATAGGTTACCTTTGAGGAATTTCGGCATCGTTGGGAATTGTGCCAAAGTCTCTTCGAGGTCTTTCACCAGGGACAGTTCGCAACCGACTTGCTCGCATAATTGATGGGCCAATATCAGAAGTACAGCGTACTTTGGGCCGTTTTTCGTTCGCCGACAGTTGTCCAATGCCACGCGCGCAGCAGCACGTAACATGTCATAGTCCCCGGTCTGTTTGTAATAGTGAAGTAAGCGCACGTAACCCTCAAGCAAAACGTCTGGGTCCATGGTGGTGTCTTGTGAGCAGTGGTGTAGGGCGCTCTTTAACTGTTGCGCTGTCTTCGCGTCAATGATGCCGTTGTTAATGTGTGTAGCTCGGATAAGAGTCTCTCTGGGTGTCTCTATTGAAATAATGGACCCTGTCTTTATATTTGCGCCAGACATGGTGTCGTTTCTTGTTGTGAAGTAATAGATTGCAGCGAGGCAGATCGCGCAGAGGGCCATAGCCAGCCCGAGGGAGTTATTCATATAAATGCGGGGGCTCGGCATAGTCCCAACAGTAGACGCGCTTGTACTGAGCACTACTGGCGGTGCTTCAAGTGTCAGCTCCATCCGGGAGAGCTGTATTAAATCATCTCTGACTGCCGAACAGCTTGGATACCTTTGTGCTGGGTCTTTGGACATGCATCGCGCAATGATGGACTGCACCGCTTCCGGCAGCGCCGTCCATCCCGGGCATTTTTCCACAGGTTCATTCGTTTGTAGGAACATGACGGCGACTGCATTGTCGGCAGAAAAGGGTGGACCGCCTGCGAAGCACTGATAAAGCAGGCAACCCACACTATAGATGTCGCTTCGAGCGTCAACCTTCTTGGCGCTGCATTGCTCAGGGCTCATGTACATTACACTGCCTACGGCCGTGTTTGTTTGCGTGAGTTTTTGCACGCTGAAACCCACCAATTTTGCCAATCCGAAGTCGATAAGCTTAACGACCTGTTTTCCATCAGCGGCGGTGCTGATAATGATGTTTGATGGTTTGACGTCTCGGTGGAAAACGAAGTTTGAATGCGCGTGCTCTAACCCATCGCAAATCTGGATTGCGTAATCAATTATTTGATCTGTCGGTATTTGCTCGTTGTTTGATAGCTTCTTTTGTAAGCTGACGCCGGAAATGCGTTCCATGATGATATAAGGGAAGCTTTGCCAAACACCATAGGCATAGAACTGCACAATGTTTATGTGCTGGAGCTTGCTAAGGACAAGCGCTTCTCGCTCGAAACGGGCGAGTTCTTCTTTGTCGGAAGGCATGTAGGAGATGAGTTTCAGCGCAACCAATCGGTCCAGTCCGATTTGTTTCGCTTCATAGACCACGCCCATTCCCCCGAGTCCGATGGAACTGATTACTTGGTATTTGTCATCGACTATCGTGCCTTCCGCTAGAAACATTGGCCCCCCCCATCAACTTGTGCCACAAGGCAGCGCCAGACAACCGCGGTTGTGTCTGGTTGTAGGGTGTGCGCCATGGGCAGCCCTCTGAATGGATGAACGCCGATTAGGGCGATCACTGATTGCTTTTCTGAAAAAGAAGTGGTCGTGATGTTGCAGAATCAAGTGCAACGATGTCGTTGCACCAGAATGCCATCGATCGCAACCTGTCATCGGACGAGTTCTGAAGTTGTTGCATAGCTAATGCTTTCACTTTTGCGGCTTCTGCAGGTTGGTTTTGCTTTTGCAAACATTGTGCCAATATCAGCCAGTCAATTCCTAAATTGAGCATGTGACTGCATCCTAAGTGACCCGCGGCGGCGACCTCAGCGTGGGTCTGTGCCGCTTTGTAGTTGGCTTGACGATAGTAAACGCAAGCAAGCCCAGAATTTGCGTGGGCATACCCCACATTGCTGACGTTTTTTGCTGTTAGCGGCAAGATCGGATCGCTGTGCTCCAAAATCGACTTGTAGATTTTTTCCGCATCCGAAAGGCGTCCTAAGTGGCGATATGCGTTCGCTTGAGCGATGTCGATTGCGTCGCGTAAATTAGGGAGTTTGGCGATCGCCAGCCGGTGTTTTGTCCAACGCTCGGACAGGGCAGCGCACTGGGTGTATCTGGCGCTTAGATTGTAGCAGAGGCACAGATAGCTCACTGCTTCGGAGTAGAGAGCGTCTGCTCGAGGTCGATCCGGATTTCCAATGCTGTCTTCCAACGGCTTCAAAATTGTCAGAAGCACTGCTTCTGCTTTCTCGTGATCGCCACTATGGATATACATTCCGGCGAGTTGCTCGCGCAGGCGAAGCAAGTCGTATTTGCTGTTTTCCTTGCGTCGCAGCATTTCCTCTTGAAGAACATAAATGCCCTTTTGCCAGTCTTGGAGTGATGTATACACATTGCTAAGCTGGATCACTAAAGCGGCAGCGCCCTGGTTCTTTTGCCGCCGCTGCACTACTGCGGCAACGAGAGCTTGTGTGGACTGATACATTCTCGTCAAATTAGCAACTTCCAACCGCTGGCTTGCGGTCTGCGGTCTAATTTTGTCCAAGATTGGTTTAGCATCATTGAAGCGATCGAGGCGCAAATAGTCACGAGCCAGTAGGACATACAACTCATTTTGGGTGAGTGGGTCCATCGTTGGGAATCTCGACAAAGTCTGTTCGAGCTTATTGGCTAAAAACAGCTCGCTACCAACGTGTTGGAAGTGGCGGTGATAGCTAACTAATATTGAGCTGTAGACTTGTCCATTGGTCGTCTGCCTGCACCGTAACAGTGCTTCTCGCTCCGTGGCGATCGCATTGTCTTCGTCATTTATTCGCTCGTAATAGCTCACCAAGAGCAAGTAACCCTTGAGCAACGTATTTGGGTCGATCGTCGCGTCGTTTCTGCAATTCTGCAATGCTTTTACGAGCTGCTTCAGTGACTTCTGATCAATTGTCGGAGCGTCATAGTTGCTTGTCAATCGTGTCAGCGTCTCCTTGGGAGACTCGATGGCCCGAGTGAATACTGTCCGATCTTCTGTGTCAATCCGTGTATGTTCTAGTGTTGAAAAGTAATAAACTGCGGAAAGGCAGATTGCGGACAGGATTATAACTGGCGCGAAGGAACTACGCCAATTTGTGCTCAGGATCGACGTGTTTGCAACTAGTGATGCGTTTCTGTGCGCCACTACAAGTGGTGGCGCTACACTCAACCTCATTCGAGCGATCTCTTTCAAATCGTCTCTGAGTGCTGAGCAGTTTTGGTATCGTTGCGCCGGGTCTTTCTCCATGCACTTTGCTATCACGGACTGCACGGCTTCCGGCAATCGCGCCCAGCCTTCGCATTTCTCAACCGGTGCGTTCGTTTGTTGGAACATGATGGCGATTGCATTATCGGCAGAGTATGGTGGCTCGCCGGTGAAACACTGATACAGGAGGCAACCTGCGCTGTAGATATCGCTACGTGCGTCAACCGCCTTGCCGACACACTGTTCCGGGCTCATATACATTACGCTGCCTAACGCCGTATTGGTTTGGGTTAGTTTTTGCACGCTGAAACCTACCAGTTTCGCCAGGCCGAAGTCGATGAGCTTTACGACATCCTTTCCGTCGGCGGAGGTGCTGATAATGACGTTTGAGGGCTTGAGGTCTCGGTGGAATACCGAGTGCGAGTGGGCGTGCTCCAGTCCATTGCAAATCTGGATTGTGTAATCGATTATTTGCTCTGTCGGCAACGGCTCGTGGTCCGATAGCCTCTTTTGTAAACTAACGCCG
>Ga0163152_10006151_pt1 | contig 13699 bp, 4 predicted proteins | sample OliLakLV19MP8IB2_FD_148635 | JGI IMG/M metagenome (GOLD analysis project Ga0163152, IMG submission 148635) | Freshwater microbial mat bacterial communities from Lake Vanda, McMurdo Dry Valleys, Antarctica - Oligotrophic Lake LV.19.MP8.IB-2 | ecosystem: Environmental > Aquatic > Freshwater > Lake... | reverse complement strand
GGAGAGACGACGAGTTGCGACGTCACCCAGCCGAGTACGGCCGCGGCCAGCACCGTCAGGCGGCGCAAGCTGGCAGCGCGACGGCGCCGGCGCTTGGTGAGCGAGGCGGAAATCGAAAGCCCCCCAGACGCACCTTGCGGCGGCGCCCGGCGGCAGTTGGCGATTCAGCGGGCCAGGGGCGCAATCGGCACCTCGAAGCAGCGAGCAGGGCGGGATGTCGTCGGTGCGGGTAAACTCTGTGCCGCGTCGGCCAGCCAGGTGGGCGCAAATGCTTGGACGGCGCGGACATGCCTTCGACTGGGTTCATCGAACCGCGGCGCGGGGGGCCTTCAACCACCGGCCCAACCGGCCGTACAGTCTTCCCGGCTTATCCGTTATGAACGGAAAACTTGCCTGCTAGCGGTCGCCGACGCCCTGGGGCTGAACAAAATGAAAGGTTGGGACATCTGCTAGCTGCTGCCTGCTGGCAGCAGGGCACTGTCATTATCGTAGTGTCGTTAAAGTGAAGGCGCTGTCGATGATGGCGTCGGCGTGCTGAAGAACTTTGGCGTCAGCAAGTCGAGTGCGAGCAACGGCCTCTCGACCAGGCAACGCGATCCAGTGCGATGCAACCAAGGGGGACGAACTTGACCAACGGCCGATCGAACACCGCCGTCCTGCCGGCGGCGCGACAAGTGAGCGATCGCTGGGAGATCAATCTCTCCTGGATCATCACGCTGCGCTGGGTGGCCGCGGTGGGGCAGACGCTGACGATACTGATCGTGGGCCTGCCGCTGGCGATTCCGCTGGCCTGGCGGCCACTGGCCGTGATCGTCGCCATCGAACTGTTCAGCAATGCGCTCTTGGCCGTTTGGTATCGGCATCGAGCGCACCTGGTGCCCCAGCGCGATGCCGCGGCCCTGGAGCGATTGCTCTGCCTGGTGATGCTGTTGGATCTGCTGCTGCTAACGGCCCTGCTGTATTACACCGGCGGCGAGTTCAATCCGTTCAGCAGTTTTTATCTGATCAACGTGGCGTTGGCGGCCGTCGTGCTGCGACCGGCCTATGCGTGGCTGGTCGCCGGCGTGGCGTTCGCTTGCTACAGCGGGCTGTTCGTGTGGCACGAGCCGCTCGAACCGATCGAACGACTGGTTGAGAACGCGCTGCGTGTCGAGCAGGCCGAACCGGAATCGCCCAGTGGCGTGCGACCGCTCGGACTGGCGCTGACTGGCCTGTGGGCGGGCTTTGGCGGATCGGTCGCGGTGATCGTCTATTTCATTACCCGGCTGACGGGCGAGTTGCAGCGCCGCGAGGCCCAGTTGGCCGCGGCCCAGCAGCGCGAGGCGCATTCGCACAAAATCGACGCGCTGGCCACGCTGGCGGCCGGCGCCGCGCACGAGCTAGCGACACCACTGGCCACGATCGCCGTGGCCGCGCACGAACTCGAACTGGCGCTCGCCGCGCAACCGACCAATCCGTTGGCACTCGGCGATGCGCAGTTGATTCGCCAGCAAGTCGACCGCTGCCGGGGCATTCTCGATTTGATGTCGGCCGAATCGAGCCGCAGCACTCAAGATCACCAGACCATCGAAGCCGAGCAACTCGCCCGCACCACCTTGGCCGATTGGCCAGGCGCCGATCGCGTGCGGATCGTCTCGCTCACGCCCGGTCCCCTGATTGTCGACGTGCCGCTCGACGAAGTCGCCCAGTCGCTGCGGGCGGTCGTGCAAAACGCGCTCGATGTCTCGACGAGCGGGCAACCGGTGACCGTCACACTGGCGCGGCGCGACGAGCAGCTCGAGATTCGCATCATCGATCGGGGCGCCGGCATGGCGACCGACGTGCTGGCCCGCGCCGGCAATCCGTTCTTCACCACCAAGGAGCCCGGCAAAGGGATGGGCATGGGCCTGTTTCTGGCGCGCACCGTTTGTCAGCGGCTTGGTGGACAATTGACCCTGGAATCGAAACCGGGCGAAGGGACCACCGTTGTCATGCAGTTGCCGCTGGCGGCCGGTTAACCATCTGTCTGGGCAGTATTTGCGGTGGTCTGGGCCTTCCTGGGATGGCCCGCGCAGCGGCTTTCGTCGTCGTTAAGACGTGTCGAAATCGCTCCCGCGGGGTAGAATTGACTACTCGGGCAGACAATAAACACGGGGGCGCTCCTTGGCAGTCTGATGCCGTCATGATGTCACGCATTCCTAATGGTGATGAAGCGGTCGCCACGATGCTCGTGGTCGACGACAACGAAGCGCTGCGCACGCGGCTCTGCCAGGCGTTCGAGCAGCGCGGCTACGCGGTGCGCGGCGCTGCCAACTACGACGAGGCCGTGGCCGCGGCCCGGGGCGAATCGCCCGAGTTGGCCGTCGTCGACATGCGGATGCCGGGGCGCTCCGGCGTCGAAGTGCTCAAGGCGCTCAAGCAGATCGATCCGGCAACCAAGGTTGTCGTGCTCACCGGGTTCGGCAGTATCGCCGGCGCCGTGGAAGCCGTGCGTCTGGGTGCAACGAACTACATCATCAAGCCGGCCAACGCCGATGAAGTGCTGGCGGCCTTCGAGCCACGCGCTAACGGCGCGCCCTCGCCTGAGGCGACCGACTTCGAGCCGGCGACGCTCGCCCAGGCCGAGTGGGATCACATCAATCGCGTGCTGGCCGAATGTGCCGGCAATCTCTCTGAAGCCGCGCGGCTATTGGGCATTCACCGCCGCTCGCTGCAGCGCAAATTGCGCAAGCTCGCACCGTAGCCTTAAAACGTGGCACACGGCACGCGCCCCGAGTAAACTTCCCGCTGGGGTATCGCACTCAAGCTTTGGGAGGTCGTCACTTGTACGTCCGCTTTTGCCGTCGCTGCGCGTTGGGAATCGCTCTCGAAATCGCCTGTTGCCTTGCAGCTGCCGCGCTTTGTGCTGACGACACGCCCGTTAAGCTCGCCGGCTTGTCGGGCGAGGTATCCGTTTACGAAGACGAGTTCGGCGTACCGCACATTTACGCGGAAACTTGGACCGACGCCGCTCGCGTGCTGGGATGGATTCACGCTGGCGACCGTTTGTGGCAGATGGATCTGTTCCGTCGCCAGGCATCGGGCACGCTAGCCGAAGTGCTGGGCCCCGATCGGTTGCCATCAGACATTCTGATGCGGCAATTGAGCATCCGCTGCGGCTGCCAGGCGATGTGGGATGGCGGCCAGCTACCGGAAGAGTTTCGTGCCGAGCTCGAGGCATACGCCGCGGGTGTGAATGCCAGACTAAAGGCTTTGTCGGACGATGAGCTCGGGCCGTACTTCGCGGCCCTCGGTTACCGCCCGCAGCCTTGGCATCCGGTCGACTCGCTCGTGTTCTCGAAGTACATGGGCTGGGACCAATCGGGAACGAACGACGACCTGTGGTTCGGCATGATGTTCGATAAGCTCGGTGGCGAGGTGTTCGACGAGTTGTGGCCGCTCGATCGTCCTTTTGAGCGACCGACCGTGACGGTGCAGGCCACGCGCGCGATGGCCGCGAAGCAGGCCGCCGTGGAGCGCGTCGCGCCAAATGGCGTACAGGTCGCAACCCCACGATCGCATCGCAATTCGATAGCTTCAGCGACGGCGCGGACCGAGCGTGCCCACGCATTTGCCGCCGCCCGGCGCACAATGTCGAACGCGGCCGCCGCCGGCGCGACGCAGTGGCACGGGCTCCACTTCGGCAGCAACAACTGGGCGGTCGACGGCACCAAAACGCGCTCAGGCAAGCCCATGCTTTGCAACGATCCGCACCTCGGCTTTTCACTGCCGAGCATCTGGTACTCGTGCCATCTGTCGGTCGCCGGCGAGAACGTTGCCGGGGGCACGTTTGCCGGCGGGCCGGTCGTTGTGATCGGGCATAACGACCATGTCGCCTGGGGCGTGACCAACATGCAATCGGACGCCGTCGATTACTTTGTCGAAGAGGTCGACAAGGCCGATCCCGCGCGCTATCGCCACCGCGGCAAGTGGCACGCCATGGCGCGCGTCACCGAGAAGATCGCCGTTCGCGGACAAGCCGACCACGAGCTGGTCATCGAATCGACGGTACACGGCCCGGTCATCAGCCGCGACGGGCGCACGATCGCGCTCTGCTGGACCGGTCTGGTTCCGAGCGCCGATTCGGCATCGTTCTGGAGCCTGGGGCGCGCGAAGCATCTCGGCGAAGCGCTGGCCGCGCTCGACAAGTTGCAATCACCCCCCTTGAACGTTGTGCTCGCCGATGTGGCGGGCCACATCGCGATTCATCCCTGCGGGTCTTTGCCGCTGCGGCTCGCTGGCTCGGGGCGCGTGCCGCTCGACGGCGCCAGCGGACGCGACGACTGGACCGCAATGATTCCGCGCGACGAACTCCCGTTGGCCATCGATCCGCCGGAGCACTTTGTCGCCTCGGCGAACAACCGCCCGGCGCCGCTGGGCTATCCGCACTATCTCGGCTTCATGTGGGACCCGAGTTACCGGAAGCGGCGGATTGACGAACTGTTGGCGGCGGCCGACGATCTGACCGTCGAGTCGATGCAAGCGATCCAGCTCGATGCCTACGATAAGGCGGCCGAGAGTTTTCTGCCGACGCTGCTAGCCGCGCTTCCGAATGAGCCGGTCGAGGACCGATCAAAAGCGAAAGCCATGCTCGAACTCCGAGAGTGGGATTATGTCGCCGACACGGACGCCATCGCGCCGGTGATCTGGCTCCGCTGGCTCGACGAGTATCGCGCGGCCGTGTGGAGCGACGAATGGAAGCACCTCGGCATCGACCAGCCGGGAGGATCGTGGGGCTTTAACGGCATGAACCGCCGCGAACCGATGCTCGAGGTGCTCGAATACTTGACGCGCGAGTTTCCGCAATCGGGCTGGTTCGACGACCGCGCCACGCCCGAGCTCGAGTCGCGCGATGACATCGCGCGGCGCTCATTCGCCGCGGCCATCGCCAAACTGCGGGCTCAGTTCGGCGACGACATAGCCAAGTGGCGCTGGGGCGAGATCAACAAGCTGCACATTGGTTCGCTGGGCGGGCAGGCCGAACTAGCGCGCGAAGGGGGCCCGGTTGTCGGCACCGCGCACACGCTCAACCCGGGCAGCAACGGCGGCACGGTCGATTCGGGGGCGTCGTATCGGTTGATTGTCGATTTCGGTCAGCCCGATCGATCGGTCGGCATCTTTCCCGGTGGGCAGAGCGAGTCACCGGCGAGTGCGCACTATGCCGATCAAATCCCGCGCTGGGCACGCGGGGAATACGTGCCGCTGGTGGCCATCGCCGATGCGGCTCGGTTGCCCGAACCCACCAAGAACCGTCGCTTGGTTTTTCAGCCATAGCGCCAGGCGGGGCGGAATGCGTGGGCGACGTCCGCCACTCGGCGCGGCGTCTTTACCCCGTTGGTCGTCGATCGAGCGATTCTGCCCAAATTGCCTAACCCGTCGGCTTCATTTTTTTCTGGCAGTAAGCCAAGCGAGCCACGCTCGCGGCGTATCACAGGCAGCGGTCGGCGAAGGCAAGCAGATGCCCCGGCCGTCAAGTAACCCAGCGTGCAAATCGCGGGTAGCGAGCCGTGATAATGCGCGGCACAAGTGCCCATGCCAGGGCGTTTTGGTCTCAACGAACCGATTGTTTGACCCCCCTGTTGCTGGCAACTAGCATGAGTCGCAGCGCAAAGTGCCAGACAGGACGCGGCACTCGGGTCGTGGCACGAAGGCTCGTCGGCCGGGTTCGATGGCTGACTCGCCGCGGGAGGGCAGGAATCTAATGGAGCAGTACGCGCGCAGCTTGGGCGGTCGCCGCCGGGCCAGGGGCTCACGCGGTCGGATTGCGCGCCCAACGAAGCACTATCTCACGCTTGAACGGCTGGAACGTCGCGATCTGCTGACGGTGCTGCTGTGGATTGGCGGCGACGGTGATTTCGGCGATCCCTCGCATTGGACGGGGGGCGCGCTCGGCGAGGTGCCCGGCCTGGGGGACACCGCGCTCTTCAGCGGTGGCAATCACGCGGTCACGATCAGCGATGGGCAGCAGGTCAGTCAACTGAAGATCGAAGCTGGCGCCAACGTGACATTTACCGGCAGTGGTTTGTTCAAGGCCACCGAGGCATCGCTCACTTCGGCCAGTTTGATCGTGCAGGGGGATGTCGAGACTCTGGTCGAGGTGACAACCACGCTCACCATGACGGCGCAAGCTAACCTGACGGTAAAAGATGGCGCTCTGGTGCTGGTAGGCGAGAACCTCGACCTGGACCTCGAAGCCGGGGACAACGGAAAGGTAACTGCCGAAACCGGCGTGATCTTCGTTGGTGTCAAGGCCGCGGAGTACCTGGACGAACTTAAAGCGCCTGGATTGCTGGGGGCGAAAATCGGCAGCCTGGCCTATATCGCGGCGCGCAACATTCACGTCGCTTATCGCAGCGGCGAGATCCCCATCAATCAAGCGACCGGTATTTTCTCCACCGATACGATCGAAGCCGGTTATCTCGAAGGGGGACGCGTCGACACTTTGGTTTTAGCTACCAGGACGACCGAGACGCTGGTGAACGGTTTTTTCTCCCAGGGCTTTCTCGGGGATGCGACGCTTAGCTACGATGCTTCCACTGGGAAACTCCGACTCGACGTACCGGTGAATTTCTCCGGAACCATTTATCCAGCATTGCCAGACCTGAGCTACTTCGTTCGGTTTCGAGCGACCGGACAAATCGTTGCCGTTGCCGATGTAGGATTGCCCGGCCAGGCCCTCGATTTCACTACGTTGGATAATCAGTTCGACTTCGTCGTCGATCCGCAACAGACAACTTTGGATTTTGAGATTACGGGCAGTGCACCCGGCCTGATCGGCGATTTCACCGCGGAGGAACAGGAGCCAGGCTCGCTCACGGCGCGCTTCGGCGGCAAGCTCGTCGCGGACTTCACGCCTCGTAACGCGACCGAATCCGCAACGATTCGCTTCCTCGACACGAGTGTGATTGATGGCATCGAACACGCCACGCCCTTGCTGCCAGGTCCAGTCCTGGGGACCAACGGGGTCCAAATCCTGCCGCAAGGGACGTTATCCGGGCGCGGCCAGATTATTGGCAATGTGGTCAACGATGGTCTGGTGCGCGTCAAGATTTCCACCGGACTTGAATTGGATGCATTCAGTACATTGCGCATTCACGGCAACTTTACGCAGAGCTCGTTGGGTACCCTGCAAGTCGATGTCACGCCGTCGTATTACTCTATTGGCTTTGGCTTGACTGTCAGCGGAACGGCCCAGCTCGACCATCGCTTGCGGTTCAATCTCCAAGGAGATTTCAGCAGTCGAACCGATAACTTCGTTGTTGTGGGCGCGATCCGCGGATTGTCGGGCACGTTCAGCGAAGTCCAAGGAAACCGCGTCGGTGCCACCTATTTCAATGTCGACTATCTGTTCGACCAGAATGCCGTCGTGGTCCGCCCCCAGCAGGCCGGCCTAATCGTCGAAACCACGCCGAACTTTTTCACCGATGAGTCGGGCAAGGTGGCCACATTCGGCGTCAAGCTGACGTCGGCGCCCACCGCGCCGGTCACCGTGCAGCTCGGCACGTCCGACAGCAGCGAAGGGTCTGCGACCAATGCGACGGGGGGAAACACACTGGTGTTTACCGTCGACAATTGGAACCAACCGCAGACGGTCATCGTCACCGGCGTCGACGATCTGGAGGCCGACGGCGATATCTCGTACTTCGCCAATTTGCACGTCGTCAGCACCGATCTCGCATACTCGGGCCTGACCGACGTCCGCCCACCATTGGTCAACCGCGATAACGAAACGAGTCAGGAGAAGCTGGCGGCAATCCGCTTGCAGGTGACCGACGCACAGGGAAATGTCCTGCCCGAGGTTTCAGTCGGCCAGAAATTTTACCTGGAGATGTGGGTCGACGACCTGCGGGGTGAGGAATCGGGCAGTCTGTTGGCGGCCTACGCCGACATCATCTATAGCGCTGCGCGAGCCAGCGTAGTCGGTTCGCCTGCTTTCGCGAGCGACTATCCGTTCGACCGTTCGCTGTCGACGGCCACGGCCGGATTGCTCGATGAACTAGGCGCTGCGACGACTACGGAGCTCGGTAGTGCCGAGCGGCTGTTGGTCCGCGTGCCGTTTGTCGCCACCAGCGAAGGTTCGCTGGGCTTTACGGCCAACGCCGCAGGTGGCGCCGGGCACGGCGTGCGGTTGGCGCAACTCGAGGGAAGTTTGCCCCCCAACCGCGTCGACTTCGGCAATACGTCGGTCAACGTAGTGGCGGCGAATAGCGGGGACCCCGACATCACGCTGCACGATGCCACGGCGACCGTGGAAGGGAACGACGGGCTAACGCCCGTCAATTTCCAAGTCGAACTATCGCAGGTGCCGACCGCGCCGATCACCGTTTTCTACCGCGTGTTCGCTTCCATCGGCGACAGTGCCACGGCCGGTATCGATTTTGTCGCCGAAACCGGCTCCGTCACCTTTACGCCCGCCGAAGGGGTGCGCTTCAAGAACATCGTCGCTCTGGTCAACGGAGACTTGAGTGTCGAACGCACCGAAACGTTTCACGTTGAAATTACGAGCATCGCAGGGGCCGGCAACGTCGTGCGACCGCAGGCCAAGGGCAGTATTCTCAACGATGATCCGCCCACCCTGTTGATGGACCATGTGCAGCAATTGGAAGGGACCGGCGGCGAAACCGAGTTTGTGTTTCGCGTGCGGCTCTCGCACGTCGTCGACGATACGGTCACGGTGTTGTATCAGGTAGGCCAGGCGCCGCTGTTGGTCGTTCCGGCCAGCTCCGCCACGCCCGGGTCTGATTACACCAACGGCGCCGGTTTCGTAACGTTCAATCCTGGCGATACCGAGCGGACGTTTAAAGTTCGCGTAGCCGCCGACAATGTCGAGGAGGATAACGAGGTCTTCTACGTCGGGCTCTACGACGTACGGAACGATCGAGTCGGCCCCGTGCGGCGCGGCATCATCGACGACGACGACGACGACACGAACAACAACCTGCCCAATCAGAACGCTCCCGAGGCTGTGTTCGAAGATGGCCGCGCCCAGCTCGATGGTCAGATCGGCGCCGGCGGTCCCAACGGCAACGGCGGCTCGGGCGAACTGGTCGACCTGCTATTGACCGAGAAGGGACCGGCAGGCCTCACCGGCGACTGGGACTTCGTTCGCTTCGAGCTCGCGCGCACCACGGTTGTGCGAATCGAGGTGCTGGCCGAACGCCTGCCGACCCCCAGTCCGCTTGATGCGGTGCTTGCGCTCTTGGAGCTCGACGGGGTCAACGGCGGCGACCTGAAGATCGTCGCCACGAACGACGACACAATCGGTCGCGACCCGGTGATCGAAGTCGAATTGCCCGCCGGGAATTACGCCGTCGGCGTCGGCGGTGCCCAGGGTACTCGCGGCGCTTACCGCCTGGTCATCGAGCTCGATCGGCCGCCGGTCGTTGATCGCATGTCTCCAGGCAACACAGTCGGCACCAAACCCCGAGTGCTGACACTGTTCTTAAACGAAGTGGACCTCGATGCAGAAACGGTGCTTAAGCAGGCGTTTGAACTGCTGGCCGAAGATCCAATCACGCACGCGCTGACGGCACTCAACGACGTGCTGGACGATCCGCAATACTTACCTGACTTGCATCGCATTCTGGTCCCCCTGTCGCCGGCGGCAATCCTGACCGATGGCAAGTACCTGCTGCAAGTCGATAAAACGATTCTCGGCGAGAACGGCACACCGCTGCGCAGCGCTCAGGATCTCGCCGAGGGCATCGCCTTCGCCGGTTCGTTCGCGGTCGATACCTTGGCGCCGGTCCTGCTCGACAACAGCCTGCGCGTCGGTGGCGCCACAACGACCGCGGCCGGCTTGCTGTACCGCCTGGTGGGCCAGGTGAACGACGCGGCGCCAGCCACCGCGGGCGAACCGGTGCGCGTCGAACTCGACATCGACGGCGACGGCGCTTTCGACGACGGCATCGCGACCTGGCCGCTCGAGGCCGACGGCTCCACCTCGTTCAGTGTGGCTGCGATTACGGCGCTACCGTTTGGCGGCGGCCCGCGCGATGCCGCCGTGCGCTTCATCGATGTCCGCGGCAATGCATCCGCGCCGTTTACGCTCTCGATCGACACCAGCCTGCCTATCGTCACCGATGTGCGAGCGGCGGACACCGGGCCCAAGTTGCTGGTGAGCTTCAGCCGCGGCGACTTGACGAATATCGAGATTGCAGCCAACTATACGATTTCCCGTGGCACGATCCTGGCGGTCGCCGTGTCGGCCGATCGCCGGACTGTGGAGCTCACGCTCGACGACTTACCCGACGGCGTCTACGAGCTTTCGGTCCACACGGGTGTCGGCAAGATCTTCGCGCCGGGCCAGGAAACGATAGACCTCGACGGCAACTTCGACGGCACACCAGGAGACGACTTCACGACCAGTTTCACCGTCGATCGCACGGCACCCAGCATTACCAGCGTGAAACTTCAGAGCGCAACCGAAGCCACCAACCGTACGAACGATTTGCAACCGACGCTGCTAGTCGCCGTTAGCGACGTCTTTCCCGGCTTGCCTGCCGAGTCGCCCCTCACGCTCTCAGTCGACTTGGACGGCGACGGCGCATTCGACGACGGCACGCTCACGTTTACGCAGGGCGCGTCGAATCAACCGAAAACAATCGCGGTGCAGATCAATCGCCCGCTGACCGCCGGCGAATACACCGCCAGGTTGCGGTTGTTGGATACCGCGGGCAACTTGGCCCCTGCGATCGCGGACTTTAAGTTCACGGTCGATCGTCTCGGACCGAAGATCGTGGCGACGCAGGTCGACGTACAGGCTAACTCGAGTGGTCTGCCGACAGGCATCGTGACGATCACCTTGGAGTTCGATGAAGAACTTGACGAGGCAGCGGCAGAAGACCTGCTGACCTATCGACTATTGAGCGCCGGCGGCGATGGCAATCTCTACGACGCCGATCCAGGGACTGACCATACCGACGCCATCACGTCACGCGTCTACCAGGCTGCGGCACAGCCCGACGGTAGGGCACAAGTCACCGTTACCTTCGATCTGGCCGGACGTCCTGACGACGATTATCAACTCGTTGTCGATGGCAAGCGCCTGGTCGATCTTGCCGGCAATCGGCTCGTCGGCGGCGATTATCGCATCGGCAATCGGCTCTTCGGCGAAGATCGCGTGGAGTCGATCCAATGGTCGGCGCAGACACCATCGCGAGTCATTAGTGTTGCGTTCGCCAGCTCGAGCATCATCGGCACCTCGCCGCTACGTGATCTCATCGTGCTGGAATTCTCCGGACCTGACCTCGTCGATTCGCAAGTCGAGAGTCTCGCCAACTACGCGCTGGTGCGGGTCGATGCCCCGGCTGGTCCGCTCGGGATCGCCTCGATCTCGTACGATGCGCGGAACGATCGCGCGATTCTCAGGCTGTCTGCACGCGTCTCGACTGGAAGCTACGAGCTGACCATCCGCGCCGGCACGGCCGAAGCGCCACGCATCAACAGCCTGGCCGGTTCCCCGCTGCGTGGCCGCCTCGACGAAGCCGCACCAGGCGATATCGTGCTACGTTTCACGGCGGGCGAAATCGTGACGTTTCAGAAGCTGCTCGACGATCAGTTCCCGTCGCTCGCCCAATTCGTCGACCAGGTGACACTCGATGCGGCCAACTCGCGCAAGACGGTGTCGAACGTCGACTTCGCCAATCGTCTGCTTCAGGAACTGCAATCGGTGGGCAGCTCAACCGAAAGTTCGGCGGAGGTAGCCGCAAAGATCAACGAGCGGCTGACCGCCCTGATCGAAAGCCAACTAGGGGGCATCGAAGCTGACAAACTCGCCGAGCAAGGCGAATTCGTAGTTGTCTGGGCGCGCGAGGCCCGCTTCATCGTCACCGATCCGGCGACGAAAAATGCCGCGGGCGACAACCGGCGCGTTGGTCGGAACGCGAATGACTTGCTAGTTCAAGAAATTCCCGGCGCCACGCTCGTGCAGGTTGAAACTGCCGACGGACCGCTGATGTTGGTAATTCTACCCATCGATCCCCGGGCTGGATTGATCGGAAATGAACGGGTCATTGACGACAAGCGAGTTCCTTTCTTGCCAAACTTCCGCCTGAACCTGGAGCTCGAAGATTTCTCCGGCGAACAGCAGGCGGGCTACCTGTTGGTGCATGAGGGCGAAGTCGAGAGACAGGTTATCTTTACGGCGGAGCCAACCAAACCTGGCGAACTGAAGTTCGAGTCACATGCGGTCAATTTATCGCCGGACATCCGTGGCATCGATCCCAATATCGCGGCGATCAATAAGCGTGTGCAGGACATCGTGGAGAGCATCTTCGGCCCCCTGTATCAGCTCTCGCGGAGTTTGCTCTGGGGCTGGATCGATCCCGTCGATTTCGTTCTTCAAGATGCCAACAGTCAGGGTAGGTTCGCGGTCTCCAACGGCGCAGTGGAAAGTTTGCCGGCGAATGGCGCCATCAAGTTTAATGGAGCCACCGGCATGCTACTTTGGTCCGGCGCCCCCTCGGGAGATTACAGTTTGAATCTCACAGGTGTGGGCACAACCTATCGTGGTGCGCTGAATTTTAGCATCGGTACCCAGAACTTTTTCGCGCCCGTGCAAGGGGAATTGGGTTTTGGCACGACCCTGGCAGCGCAAATCGACTTCCGCACGGGAACACCAGCTCCAGGATCTGGCATCGACCTCGGCGCCGTGGCTTTCGCGCTGCGGGCCGGTTCGACTTCGGCCGGCGGGCTGTTCGGCTCGGCGCTGTCGCCGGCGATTCGGGCGCTCGCCTCGGCGGGTGGAGATCTCGGAGTCGGCGCGCTGCTCAGCTCGATCCTGCAGATGGCCGGCCACGTGGGCCGACAGAAGGCTCCGCCTACGGCAACGGCGCTGCTTGGCGATTTATTGCAATTGCGCGGCGACGTGACTCGCAACGCCGAGTTTGTCTGGATGCTCCCCGAGGTCGATCGCTTGATCGCCGAGGCCCGCACCATTGACGTGAACGATGTCGTGGCGCGCCATCGCATCGATCGCGCGATCGAGGCCTTGAAGAAAAAATTCGGCGGGGGCGTGGCCAGTACTTCGAATCCGGCCGGTACCAAATCGCGCACGAATCGATCGGCCGGCACCGCGCGGCCGGCGCGTCTCCAACCTACGGCACTGCGTCGGGGCCCGCTCCCCGCGGGGCATCACATTGGCAAGCGCGAACGAGCGATCGAACCGCCACGGGGCAACACCACCGCTAGCACCGATTCTCGATTCGCGACCGCAGCGGCGCGCGTGCCCGATGGTTCGCCACCTGCTGCCGCGGTAGCAACTACCGCAACCGCATCCACCGCTGAGGGCTCGAGCGATGCCAGCCGCTGACGAACTTCGCATTCTGGCTCGCGCCTACGCCAACGAGCTGGTCTCGGTCGACCAAATTTCCGATTTGCTGCGTGAGTTGGGCAAGGATGATAGCACCTCACTCTCGTTGCTGCTGGAGAGTTTGGGCCTGCTGAGCCAAGAGCAAATCGCGGCCCTGGTCGAGTCGAGCCGGCTCGAAAGCCGGCAGCCGCCGACGTCGCGAGCAGGCTCGCTGCCGGTCTCAGAGATCGGCGCTCACACCACGCGCGGCATGGCCCGCAGTTCGACCGTCCGTTCCGATCCGGACGCCGACACGCAGGACTTCACGCCGGCGCCGGCTGGCGAACAGCGGGCCGACGACTGGCCCACGCTACCCAGCGAAGACGCGCG
>Ga0163152_10006138_pt1 | contig 13718 bp, 11 predicted proteins | sample OliLakLV19MP8IB2_FD_148635 | JGI IMG/M metagenome (GOLD analysis project Ga0163152, IMG submission 148635) | Freshwater microbial mat bacterial communities from Lake Vanda, McMurdo Dry Valleys, Antarctica - Oligotrophic Lake LV.19.MP8.IB-2 | ecosystem: Environmental > Aquatic > Freshwater >... | reverse complement strand
GTGTGCCTCCGCCGCCGGGCAGCAGTCCGAGCTGGACCTCGGGCAGTCCCAATTGCGTGCTCGCGTGCGTGGAGCAGATGCGGTGATGCATCGCCAGTGAGAGTTCAAGTCCACCTCCGAGGCACGCTCCATTGATGGCGGCCACTGTGGGCACCGGTGCGTTCGCGAATCGCGCGGCCAGTTTCTGCAGACCCCGTGAGGCCTCTGCTCCGTCCTCTTTCGTGCGCAGCGTGTCGAAGATGCCGATATCGACGCCCGCCGCGTACATGCCAGGCTTGCTCGAGGTGAACACGATGCCGCCGAGATTGGGCCGTGCAAGAATGGTGGTCAACGACTCATCGAGATCGGCGAGAATTTCGCGCGAGAAGCTGTTCACTGCCTTGGTTTCGTCGTGGAAATCTATGACGCACACGTCATCTTCCCACGAGAAGCGTAACGTGCCGGTGCGGGAGGCGAGGGGCGTGTCGCTGGCGTTCATGGGATTGCCTCCGCGGCGTCCGGCAAGGTGCCGGAAAGGCCGCGTTCCGAATGTGTTTCGTTACGGGGTTTCGAGGAGCATGGCCTGGCCGATGGCGCCCGCGGCGCAGACGCCGATGACGGCGTATTTGCTACGCATACGCGAGGCCACGCGCAATGCGCGGCCGATGAGCCGTCCGCCGGTTGCGCCGAAAGGATGGCCGTAGGCAAGGCTGCCGCCATCGACGTTCACTTTGTCGGAGCCCAGGCGGCCGAACGCGCCTTCCATCCCCACACGCTCGCGACAGAACGTGTCGCTCGCCATGGCGTCGAGGCAACTGAGCGCCTGAGCGGCGAACGCCTCATGGATCTCATAAACGCCCACGTCCGCGGCCGTGAGTCCGTGACGCGCGAGCAACTGCGGGATGGCGATGGCAGGCCCAATGAGCAATTGATAATGCGGATCGACCGCCACCGTATGCGAGTCCACCACGTAGCCCAGGATGGGCAGGCCAAATTCCTTCGCATACGACTCGCTGGCAAGAACCACGGCCGACGCGCCGTCGGTGAGGGCCGACGCATTGCCCGCGGTGATGGTGCCGTTTCTCTTGTCAAAGGCAGGTCGTATTTTCGCGAGGTCGTCGAGCGTGGAGTCGCCGCGGACAATATTGTCTGTGTCAACGAAGATGGATTTGTCGCGGCCTGCCCACACCGGGATGACCTCCGACTTGAGATCGCCGCGTGCAATGGCTTCCGCTGCTCGCTTGTGGCTCATGAGCGCAAACTCGTCCTGGCGCTCGCGCGTGATGTTGTTCTTCACGGCCATGACTTCGCCGTGCTCACCCATGGTGAGACCGGTGAACGGTTCGGCAAGCGCAGGGGCTTTTGGCAGGAACGCCTTCGGATTGAAATCCTTGAGCAGTGACGCCTTTTCCTTGAGGGAACGTGCGCGCGAGAGGCGCATAAGGAAACGCCGCGCTTCATCGGAGTAGGTGATGGGAACGTCGGAGAGCACCTCGACGCCGCCCGCGAGCACCACCTGATTGCGGCCCAGACGGATGGCGTCCGCCGCCGCTGAAACGGATTGCAGTGACGACGCGCACGCCCTGTTGAGCGTGTAGCCCGGCGTGGTGCGTGGCAGACCCGCGAACAGCACGATGTCGCGCGCGATATTCGCATTCTTGGTCTGAGGAATAACGGCACCCCAGATGACTTCATCCACGTGCTCAGGATTCACTCCCACGCGCGTGAGAGCCTCAGTGGCGACACGCAGACTCAAAGAGAGCGGTGTCTCATTCTCGAACACGCCAAATGACTTCACGAACGGCGTGCGTACGGCTCCACACACGGCCACTCGCTCGAGCCCTTGTGCTCCGGTCGCGAGCGCCTTCGGTTTCCGAACTGCCATGCCCAAGACTCCTTTCGATTCCACACACAAGATTGGTGGCGCGCGATTCACGCAGGGCGGGAGAGTAGCAGAGGTGGGCATGCCGTTCAATTTCGGGCGCGCGCATGCCGCCCGTGTCATGTGCATGCACTGCACCTTGCTTCGCGCCGCCCCAGACGATAAAAGCGACTTTTCTTCGCTCAAGAGGAGTCGTTCCATGGGTCGTCATGCCACCGTCGCTGGTCGCCAAGCCTCCAGCGCTGCCGCCCGCGGGCGCATTTTTACCAAGGTCGCACGCGAAATCTCAGTTGCCGCACGCAATGGAACCGACCCCGGGCTGAACTCCCGCCTGCGTCTGGCCATCGACAGAGCGCGCGACAACAACATGCCGCGCGAAACCATCGATCGCGCCATCAAGAAAGGCGCGGGCGAACTCGGCGGCGCGAACTACGAAGAGATCACCTACGAGGGCTACGGCCCTGGCGGCACGGCCATCCTGGTGGAGTGCCTCACCGACAACCGCAACCGTACCAACCCTGAAGTCCGCCGCCTGCTTGAAAAAGGCGGTGGAAAAATGGCTGAAATGGGTTCTGTGGCGTGGATGTTCAAGAAAAAGGGCGTGATTGAAGTGAGTCTGGAGAAGATCTCCGAAGACAAACTCATGGATCTTGCACTGGAAGCGGGCGCCGAAGACGTGCAAGTGCATGACGGCTTTGCCACGGTCTTCACGGAAATGACGGATTTTTCGTTGGTGCGGGAGGCGCTTCTCGCAGCGGGACTCACATTTGAACGGGCCGGACTGGAAATGATCCCGGACACGACTGTGGGTATTTCGGGTGATGCCGCCAAGCAGGCGCTCGACCTCATCGAAAAAATCGACGAACACGATGATGTGCAAAAGGTCTACAACAATTTCGACATCTCTGCCGAAGAATTGGTCAAACTAGGCCACTGACTTTATTAATTCATGAAAAAACAGCTGGTTACGATTGGCATGCAGAGTGCATTGTTCATTGCACGTCCGCTTCACCGCACTGCCGCAATCGTTCACCGGGGGATTTTTTCATGGAAATGGGCAAAGTTCTGGCCTTGTGCGCTGGTATCGCTCTCTTCGTGCTCCCCACGGCCTACATTGCACATACGCAGGATCGTCCTGTGGACAATCCCGTCGCAGGCGCTCTTGCCACTCTTCCTCCCGAACCGCCTTCGATTGCCGGCATGAGGCCCATCAAGTCGGCCGTTGTGTCTTACGCTTCCGAAAAGGCTTCGGAAAAAGCACCTGCGAAAACCACCCGCCGCGTTGAAGCGACCCGCGCCCGTTCGGAAAATTCCGCCTCGCGCCCGCGTCCGCTTTCCATCGCGAACCGCCGCCAGCTCGAACCAAAACACGTCGCGTTCCTTCTCAAGGACGCCGGCTTTTCCGACGACGCCATCCCGAAGCTCGTGTGCACCGCCAAGTACGAGTCGATGTACGACACACGCGCGAAGAACGTGAACCGCAACGGATCGCAGGACACGGGACTTTTCCAGATCAACGACCTGTGGCTCAAAGAGTGCGGCGTCACGCGCAAGCAGCTGCTCGATCCGGAAGTGAACGTGGCCTGTGCCCGTAAGGTTTTCCGTGAGCAGGGCTATTGGGCCTGGTACGGCTACCGTTACAAGCAGGACAAGTGCAAGGCGTTCAAGCTCAAACAGAGCACGATGGTGGCGCTCGCCGCTCGTTCACGTCCTTGAGAAGTTCGCGGATGGAGCCAAGCGAACCAAGTGCCGCAGTGGCCTCGTAGGGAATGAACACCTTGTCGGTGTTTTTTTGCGTCATCTCGCCAAAGCGTTTGAGATACTCCATCGCCACAAGGTAACCGGCAGCAACCTCCGCATCGCCAAACGAATCGCGCACGAGCGTGATGGCGCGCGCCTGTGCCTGCGCCACGGCTTCAATGGATTTTGCCTGGCCCTCCGCACGTGAGATGTAGCCCTGCTTGTCGCCCAGGGCCTGGTTGATTTTTTCCTGCATCTCGCCCTCGGACTTCTCGATGCGCGCGAGTTTGTCACCTTCGGCTGCCAGCACCTGGCTCTGCTTGAGGCCTTCGGCTGTCAGTACGGACGCCCGACGTTCACGTTCCGCCTGCATCTGTTTTTCCATGGCCTGCTGCACATCGATGGGCGGGTTGACGTTTTTGAGTTCGACGCGGGTGACCTTGATGCCCCATTTGTCGGTGGCCTCATCGAGAACGATCTTCAAGCGCGTGTTGATGGCATCGCGCGACGACAGCGTGTGGTCGAGTTCCATTTCGCCGATGAGGTTGCGCAGGGTGGTCTGCGTGAGCTGCGCCACGGCCACGGGCAGCGACTGGATCTCGTAGGCCGTGCGCTTGGGGTCGGTGACCTGCATGTAGATGATGGCATCCACGGTGATGCCCACGTTGTCCTTCGTGATCACGCGCTGCTCGGGGATGTCGAGCACCACTTCGCGCAGGTCGATGCGATCGGTGGGCACAATGAGGCCTCCGCGCACCCAGTTGATGGAACGGGGCTGATCGATAAATGGCAGCAGGATGTTGAGGCCCGACTCGAACAGGCGGTGGAACCGGCCGAGACGTTCCACGACCACTGTTTCCTGCTGGCGCACGACATAAATGCCTTTTGCCACCGTGAGCACCACGAAACCGATGACAACGAGAAGCAATATAGTGAAAAAACTCATGACTCGTTTTCCTTCCCGTTGAGAATGCGCTGCACGACGACCTTGTTGCCGACGACTCGTGCCACGCGCACGCGATCGCCCACAGAATAGCGTTCCCTCGAAGTCGGCACTTCGTCGGTGGGGAGAATTTCGAATTCGTCGGAAAAGACTTTCACGCGGCCGGGGCGGGCCGCCGACTCGCTTGCAACGATGACCTCGCCCACCTGCCCGATGGGGCCGAAATCACCCCCGCTCACCGGGCGAGCGAAACGTGACTTGTTCCAGAAGCGCAATGCGATGAACAGTGCACCTGCAGTGAGTGCAAAGGCGAGCGCCTGGAGAAGGGGGCCTGCGCCGAGGAAAGCCGCGCAGCCGGTGACAAGCGCGGCAATTCCGATGGGTGCGAGGATAAACCCCGGCACCACGATTTCGAGCGCCACGAGTACGAGGCCAACGGTGACATAAAGCTGCCAGTCGTCCATGCGGATCCTTTCGAGCGAAATGGCTCGGCAGGACGTTAACGCATGCTCACCTTTAAGGCGAGGGACGCTGAACGGAGAAACCCTCGGGTCAGGGCTCTGACTTCGAGGGTGTGCTGCGAAAGCGAGGCTAGTGAATGCGAGGCTAACGAATGCTCAGTCTGTTACCTTCTGACCGCGATCTCGCGGATGGCGACGAATTCGCTTCGGACTTCTTCGTCCGACACGAAGGTCACAGTGACGGGCGTCTTGAGGTCGCCGAAGAAACGGGTCTTGGCGCCGGACATACGCTGGGTGCGGCGGCCGAAAAATCCATCGGAGCTGCTCACGATGACGAGGTCACGGCCGCTTTCAGTGTCGGTCTCGATGGTGAACGAAACCGAACGGCCTTCCTGCCTGCTGAACGAAGCGAGCTCGATTCTCGAGTTGTTGCCAAAAGGACCTGCGACGATGTCAGGACGGCCAGGCGTAGGACGCACGGTGGGAACGATGGTCGGCTGCGGCGTGGGCTGAACCGTCGGACGGACAGTTGGCTGCACAGTGGGCCTGGGCGTGGGCGCGTTTCCGAGGATTTCGGCGAGCGGAGTGTCCACGAGGTAGGTGCCATAGTTCCAAGGAAGGAGTCCGCCATCATGGATGCCCACCACAACGAGACTGTCGTCATCGAGAACCGTGGAGCCGCTGTTGCCGGGTTCGGTGTCGCACTGGTGCGAGAACTGATCGACGCCCCAGTCCTGTGACTGGCCAGCGTTGCCCGAGCCTGGCTTGATAGCGCAGGTTTTCGACCATTCCAGCGGGCGAAGCTGAGGGAATCCAAAGATGGTGATCTTGGTGTCGGTCCGGGGGCGTCCCGAGAGGTCGACGGCAAGCTTCACGGGTGGGGCTTTGTCGACTTTAAAGATGGCGTAGTCGCGGTCGTCGCTTGTTTCGTAAGCAAGGATTTTTTCGCAGTTCGAGGTGAGGTACGCGGGCTTGTCCTTGCGAACGCCCCACTCAACCTTGATGCCATCGCATTTTGCATTGTTGGTGCGATTGGGTGGTGCTTCGAAACAGTGTCCAGCTGAGATCACAAGTCCGTCGCCGATGTGAGTCGCCGTGCATCCCATGGACATGCGCCCAAACCCATTGATGAGGGAGCGGTATCTTTCCGGGATGTTCGCGCCGTCGTTCAACACGGGCGTGAGTTCGTTCTCTCCGATGATCTTTTCGACCATACCAGGCGAACCGACGGGAACCAGAGTGGTGATCTCCCCGGCTTCGGTCTGCAGCTTGCGCACTTCCATCTTGCTGGGAGCGGGATTTTCAGCAGCGCAGGAAACCACGAATGCGCTGAGAAGTCCGGAGAGGCCCATGCCAAGGAGTGTGGAGTTCGACCGAAGCTGTTTCATGATTCTGCCCTTTCCGCCGCCCCAAATTAACTTTGAGTAAGCGTAAAATATAAGTTCGCCGGGGGCGGCGGTTCTGGGTTCAGAGCCTGTTTAACGGGATTTCTACAATCTTTGTCTAAACAATCCGTGGGTTTTTGGCAAGCCGGCTGGCCAATAATTTTCCAGCTCGCAAGCATTCCTCACAAAACACGGGCTTTTCGGAAAGGCTCAAGATTTCGATCCAAATGCCGATAGGGTTGCGGGGGTGCTTCAATGCTCGTTTCTGTCACACGCGAATTTCTCAGCCGTTCGAAGAGTGTGAATTCGAGCCTGAAAGCAGGCCTCGGAGCCGCAGCAGGAGCCCTTGCACTGCTGGCCTGCCTTGCGTCAACCGGATGCGCCAAGACGGAAGTCGCCGGTGCACAGCACAATTCCGGGGGCGGCAAAGACACCATGAAGGGCATTTGGCTCGCGAGCGTGCTCGACGAGCGAGTCATGACTGACTTTATCGAACGATCGCAGGCGCTCGGGCTCAACACGGTGGCGCTCCATGTCGGATACGCCCAGATTGAGGACATCAATGCTTTCGCGAAACGCGCGAAGACCCACGGCATCTCGACCCACGCATGGGTTGAGTCGGGCATCAAGGCGATTGAGCGCGAGGACAATGGTGGCGCCGGGCTCTACCTGCCGTGCAGCGACGGCGGCGCCGACATGGGCGTGCACAAGTATTATCTCGATCTGACGCAGCAAAAGGCGCGGCTCTATTTCCTGGAAAAATCCATGGCACTGGTGAACAAGCTCGGACCCGATATCGACGCCATCCAGTGGGATGACCATCTGGGCTATTACACGTCGCGCATGAGCTGCATCAATGGTTCGAACCGCAGCGCGCTCCAGGAAAACCTGAGCTCCACGGTCAACACTCTCATCAAGCGCATCCGGCAGGCCAAGCCGAACATGAAGATCGTGTTTTCTCACAACAACGAGGGCTGGGCTCGCGACAAGTATCTCGCTGACTGGCGCAAGTGGAATGTCGACTCGATGATCATTCAGGCGTACGTGTCGAACTCTTTCTCGACAGAAGCGGCGCGCGCGCCCTCAAGCGTGCATGCCATGGGAATCAATGGCACCGACCCGAACATCGTGCGCAACACGAGTGCCGCGTTCGCCAACGGGCTTGGCGTCATCTACTTCAAGTTTCCTCCCGCAAGCGCGACAGCGGGCCTGGCGGCCGTTTTGAAGGCACGCGGTTCCAGTGCGCACGCTCCGAGCGGACGCCCGACAGACGATCCTGTGGCGCAGGATCCCGTCGCGCAAAAACCCGTGCCGCAAAATCCTGGGGCGCAAGATCCCGTTGGGCCGGATTCCGGAGAGCAGGACGCCGCGCCTGTGGTGAACGGGCCTGCCCCTGCCGCTGCCAACGACGGTTCGTGCGCTGTCGCGTCCGCGGAACTCAAGGCAAAGTGGGCCGGTTATTGCACGGCCTCCAATGCAGTCGATGGTGCGCCAAACGGCAAGACCGCATGCGAGATCAACGCGTGCAAGCAAAAGGGTGGCGGGTATTCGTGCGCCACAGTGCCTTACTTCCAGAAGAACTTCTTTTGCAACTCCATGCTGCCCGTCATGGTGCCCTTCTCGCTGTGATGCGGCAGCCCGTGGTCTCACGCGCGCGGATCAAAAGCGGCGCGCAGCGCCTCGCCCACCAGGTTGAAGCTCACGACCGTCAGGAACAGAAACAGCGATGGGAATGCCGCGAGCCACCAGGCAACCTGGTAGTTCGCACGCGCCTGTTCGAGCAGTTCGCCCCAGCTCGGCGTGGGCGGAGGAACGCCAAAACCGAGAAGGTCGAGTGCCGCAAGGCCCGACACTCCACCCACGATGGCAAACGGTGAAAACGTCACGAGCGGAATGAGGCTGTTGGGCAGGATGTGGCGAAACAGGATGCGCCCGTTGCTCGCGCCAAGCGACCGGGCGGCTTCCGAGTACACAAGCGATCGGTTGCGCAGCGCCTCGGCGCGCATGTACTGGCTGATGCTCACCCAACCAAAAATGGACGAGAGGACGACGAGCACGAACACGTTCGGGGTGAGCATGGTGATGAGCAGAAGCAGCAGGTAGAACTCGGGGATGCTCGAAAAGATCTCCACCACACGCTGGCCCATGAGATCGGTCCAACCTCCCAAAAATCCCTGCAGCATGCCGAGCGTCGTGCCCACGGTGTAGGTCACCAGCCACACGGCGATGGCAAAGAAAAACGAAATGCGCGTGCCGTAGAGCAGCCGCGCGAACACGTCACGGCCGCCGGTGTCGGTTCCCATGGGGTGCGCGTTGCTTGGACCCGAAATGTACTGTTCCAGCGTGTCGTCGGTCTCGTACGGGTCCCATTTCAGCGGTGGCCAGTAGGCGAACGAAAACTCGTCCTTGATTTCCCGGTAATCGATGGTGCCCGCGCCCACCTGTCCTACGTCCTCGAGGTTGTAATCCCTGTAGGCCGGAAACATTAGCTTTCCTTCACGCACCGCGACCACCGGTTTTGATCCGGTGATGGCCTCCGCGAGCAGGCTGCCGAAAAAGAGCAGGATGATGATGGCGAGCGAGAAGGCCGCCCTTTTGTAGGAAAAGAAAACCGCCGTGCGTCGGCGCGTCTCGGGCGACATCATGGAAAGGTGGCCCCTCAGATCTTGGAGAAGTTGATGCGCGGATCGACCATGACGTAAGCCACGTCGGAAATAAGCTGTGCCACCAGTCCGAACAGGGAGCCGATGGCCACCTGCGCCATAAGGAGCGGGTAGTCGCGCTGCAGGGTGGCGTCGAAGAACAGCTTGCCAAATCCGTCGAGGTTGAAGATGCGCTCGATGAGCAGGTTGGACGTAAAGAAAATCGTGATGACGCTTCCGATGCCCGTGGCCAGAGGCAGCAGTGCGTTGCGAAACGCATGCCGGAAAATAACCGCGCGTTCGGTGTTCCCTTTCGCGCGTGCCGTGCGCACGTAGTCCTTCCTCACTTCCTCGATGATGGAGTTCTTCATGAGGATGGTGAGCGTTGCGAAGCTGTTGACAACGAAACAGACAAGAGGCAGTGCCATGTGCCATATCTGGTCCTTGATGCGGTCCCAGAACGGCAGCTTTTCGGCGTCGAGGCTCGCGATTCCGCCGAGCGGAAACCAGTCAAAGTAACGTCCACCGGCAAACACGTGGATGAGCAGGATGGCGAGCATGAAATACGGCACACTGTAGAGCACGAACACCATCAGCGAAGTGAGCGTGTCGAAGTGTGATCCGTCCTTGAGCGCCTTGAGGATGCCAAGGGGAATGCACACGAGGTACGTGATCAGGAATGACGCCACCCCGAAGCGCACCGACACCGGAAACTTGCTCGAGATGACCTCCATCACCGGCTTGCCGAAGGTGTGCGAATAGCCAAACTCGAAGGTCACCACATTGCGCAGCCACAACAGGTAGCGCACGTGTACGGGCTTGTCGAAGCCGTAGCGCTTCTTGAGCTCCTCGATGACATCCTTTGTCACGGTGCTCTGCGCGCCACCGCCCGCACCCGTGCCCGCACCAGCCTCTGCGCCTTCGCTGCCACCCATGCCGCCGGAATAGCGAATCTTGGAGATGTAGCTCTCGACAGGCCCGCCGGGCGCAAGCTGGATGAAACCGAAATTGAGCACGGTGATCCCAAGAAATGTGGGGATCATCAGCAGCAAGCGGCGGAAGAGGTAGGTGCCGAAATCCATGTTTATTCATCCCGCCATTATTTTGCGGCCGATTTCCAGAACTGCGAACCGATGCCGTAGTTGTATGTGTCGCGTTCCTTCGTCACCGTTTTCTGGTGAGCGTAGAGCGAAAAGCGCCCCTCGGTCATGAACGTGTAGGGCTGGTCTTCGTACACGAGCTTCTGGATCTTGCGCGCGAGAGCCACACGGCCCGCGCGATCCATGGTGCGGCGGTGCTCGTCGATGAGCGCGTCGACCTCGGGATTCGTGTAGCTGATAAAGTTGGAGCCGCTGTTGTTTGCCGAGGCCGAGTGCCAGATCTGCTTGAAGTCGCCGTCGATGGCCCGGCCCCAGGCGAGCGCGGCCGCGTCAAACTTCTTGTCGTCGATGAGCTTCGTGAAGCTCGTCCATTCCACCGGCTTGAGCAGGATGCTCACGCCCACCTTCGCGGCCTGCTGCTTGAAATCGGCGAAGCGCGGTTCGTATGTTTCCTTCGCCTGCACCGGGTAGATGATCGTGAGTTCCAGGCGCTTGCCGTCTTTTATGAGGACGCCGTCTTTGTCGGGCTTGGTCCAGCCCGCTTTGGCAAGGCGTGCACGGGCTTCCTTCAGGCTGAAGGGAACAGGCTTGAGCGACGGATCGTTTTCTTCCATCTTTGGTGACACCGGGCCAAGAGCAGGTTCCGACAGACCATAGTCAAGTTTCTTTATCCACTCCTCCAGGCGCATCAGGTGCGAGAGCGCCCAGCGCACGTCCCTGTTCGCAAGGACGGGGTTGAGGCTGTTCCACGCCACGTAGTTGTAGCCCTTGGCGAGCTTGTTGGTGGCCTGGACCTTGGTGATGCGCGTGCCGAATTCGGGCGTGTTGGACTGCAGCGCCCACTGTTTCGGTGTGAGGGGAAGCATGGTGAGTTCGCCCTTGCGGAAGGTCTCGAACTCCACCGAGTCGTCGGGGATGATTTTAAAGTGGTACCGTGCCCAGTTCCACTCACCACGCTTCACCAGCGTGTCCTTGTCCCAATAGTTCTCATCGCGCTTCAGGATGATCTGTTGGTTGTCGTCCCATTTCTCGAGGCGCCACGGTGAGGTGCCCATGGGGTCCTTGGTGACCTCTGCCTTCGTGAGCGAATGATCCTTGGCGTAGAGCTTCGAGTAGTGTTTTTTCTGGTACACGGTGAGCGAGGCCACCACGTCGAAGTTCTGGTAGTACACGCTCTTCGCGTGGAAGCGGATCTTGTCTTTGGCGAGGATCTCGACCTTCTCAATCTGCTCGTAATAGGGCTTCTGTGACGCCGTGAAGACACCATCCATGAAGATGATATCGAAACTGAACTTCACGTCCTCGGCTGTCACAGGCGTTCCGTCCCAGAATTTGGCGCGCGGGTCGAGCGTGAACGTGAACGCTTTTCCGTCTTTCGAGATCTCCCACTCTTTGGCGAGTGCGGGCATCCATTCATAGGTGTCCCAGTGCCGGTCAAGCAGGTTCTCAAAAAGCATGTTCGTCACGGGGCGCGCTTCGCCATCGGTGTTCGTGAGCGGAAAAAGGCTCGTGGGGTTGGCGCTGATGGACGTGTGCCAGGTGGCTGTTCCCTGCGCCCACGCATTTTGCGTGGCCTGTGGAACTGCGAGCGGGAGTGCGAGGCCGCATGCGGACAGCGCGAGGACAAAGGCAAGGCGGCACCGGGAATGGCGGATCGGCATGGGCGACTCCAGAGAAAAAGATCCTGGGTTGCGTGGGGTTGGTTCTACAAGAGTAACACCTCAGGAAGCCGGGGCGCAAAGATGGAGAGCGCGAGTCCTTTGCGGTATGCTCCGGCCCGTTTCGCGATTTTTGCTTTTGCCAACCCAAGAGGTGCGCGTATGGAACGAAAGAACGCGGAGGGGACCGCAGCGCAGGTGGCTCCCGCGGTGAACGCGCTGATGCACGGCATCGTGGATTACGCCGGCCTGTTTCCTCCCGAAAAGCTCCCACTCGCTGAGGCGCTCGCCTCTTACGCCAGCTATCAGCGGCATCCCTATGCAGGGTTCCTCGCGCGTTTCGTTCTTCCGGCAAGCCAGTTCCGTGAGGCCGGGGAGCTTCTTCAGGCTCCACTGGCCGAAATGCGAGCGGGCACGCGGCCACCGTGGCGGTTTTCTGCTCTCCTCAAAGCGCAACCGACGCGCGAGGCCCTGCAGGCGCATCTGGCGGGGGAGCTGGAAGGTGTGCGCCTTTTCCTTGCGGCGCATGGTGATGTCATGCGCGTGGATGCAGCGGAGATTGCCTTGCCTGTCGATGTTTGCGTGGATGCAAAGGAGTTTGCGGAGGCGGTCCGGTATGTGGGAGCCGCATGTGCACTCGCGCTGCCCGAGGTTCCTGTTTCCTTTGAAGTGCCGATGGCCCTTCTTCAGGGCGATGCGCTTGCTCTCCTGCGAGTGCTTGCCGCTGTTCCCGGAAAAAAGGCGCGCGCGAAATTCCGGACGGGCGGGCTGACGCCTGAGGCCATTCCTTCCCCTGCGCTGCTTGCACGCGTTCTGAGCGCTGCTGCCCGAAGCGGGTGCGTGAGCAAATACACCGCCGGGCTGCACGATCCCCTGCGCCATTTTGATGCGTCGGTCGGCGCTCCCCTGCACGGTTTCCTGCCGGTTTTTTTTGGCGCATTTTTTGCGGCAGGGAGGGGCTGGAGCGAAAGTCAGGTGCAGGCGCTTCTGGAAAGCGAGCACGCGGAAGACTTCCGCCTTTCAGACAACGGAAGTTCCTTCACCGTGCGAAACGAAACCGTCTCCATGGCAGAGATCGCGCGTTGGCGTGAAACCGTGGCCACGAGCTTTGGCAGTTGCAGTTTTCTTGAACCGGTGGATGGCCTGCGTCAATTGGGTTTCCTGCCATCCCAAGCCCCATGAGGTCTTTTATGTCTTTGAATACCGATTCCAGCGTGAGCGCGTGCAACGATCCGGCCCTCGTATCCTGGGTGAAGGTTCCACAGGGGTCTGATTTCCCCATCCAGAATCTTCCGTTCGGTGTGTGCCGCACATCTGTCCTTTCTCCGCGCGTGTGCGTCGCCATTGGCGATCATGCCCTCGATCTTGTAGCCATTGCGGGACTTGGTCTATTCGCGAGGCTCGATTCTGACCTCGGTGCTCCGGTGCAGTCGGCGTTTTCGCAGCCAAACCTGAATGCGTTCCTCGCACTCGGACGATCGGCATGGCGCGCCACGCGTGCGCGGGTGTCGGAGCTTCTGCGCGAAGGCAACGCCACCCTGCAGGACGCCCTCACGAAAAACGGAGTGCCGCTGGAAAAAGTCCTGCTGCGCCGTGCCGACGTGGAAATGCTGCTGCCGGTGCGCGCCGAAAACTACGTCGACTTTTATTCGAGCGAGGAGCACGCCACCAACATCGGCAAGATGCTGCGCGACGCGAGCAACCCACTGCTGCCAAACTGGCGCCACATTCCCATTGGCTACAATGGACGGGCGAACACCGTGGTGGTCTCGGGCACGGATTTTCACCGTCCCAATGGACAGACAAAGGCGCCCACGGCTGACACGCCAAGCTTCGGGCCGTGCAAGTCGTTGGACTTTGAACTCGAGATGGCCACCATCGTGGGGCGCAGCACCCGGTTCGGTGAGACGGTTTCGCCCGATGAAGCC
>Ga0163152_10006134_pt1 | contig 13723 bp, 11 predicted proteins | sample OliLakLV19MP8IB2_FD_148635 | JGI IMG/M metagenome (GOLD analysis project Ga0163152, IMG submission 148635) | Freshwater microbial mat bacterial communities from Lake Vanda, McMurdo Dry Valleys, Antarctica - Oligotrophic Lake LV.19.MP8.IB-2 | ecosystem: Environmental > Aquatic > Freshwater >... | reverse complement strand
GCTCGTTACTAAGCAATCGCGACGCGACTACCAACGCGCGTAACCGAATCGATTCCTATTACGATTCGATCAGCACGAGAGGGCGCGGCTTCGGCTGGGCCACTGCTTCGCAAGAATCGGTGGCTGGCAGAAGTCGCGCCCTCTCTTTTTTTGCGCTCAAACCCGAGCATGTCTGGCGCGAGCGAGCGGGCTCAGGCAGCGCGCAGGCGATGCGCTGACGCCCGTCACACTTGCTTGCCCGGCAGCGCGAGCAATCGCTCGGCGGCCGCTTCACCGCTCGCGATGCAGGCCGGAATGCCAACACCATGAAAGGCGCCTCCCGCCAAGGCCAGCCGCGGCAGTTCGGCGGCCAGCGCTTCGATCCGCGCCACGCGTTCGCAGTGTCCGAGATGATATTGGGGCATCGACGCGCGCCATCGCGCGACGTGCCAGAAATCGGATTCGCCCCGCAGCCCGATCAGCTCACCGAGCTCGTTGGCCACGATCGACCGCAGCTTTGTGTCGGGCAGCTCGACCGCCGACGGATCGCTGGCCCCGCCGACGAACACGCGCAGCAATACGTGTCCCTCGGGGGCACGCGCGCGGTATTTCGCGCTGGCGAAACTGCAGGCCAGGATGCGGCGCCCCTCGATCGCCGGCACGACAAAGCCCGAGGCATCCAGCGCGTGCGCGATCTGCTCGCGTCGGTAACCCGCCAAAACGACGGCCGATCCGGCGTATTCGATTCGTCGCAATTCATCGGCCAGCGCCGGCGCCAGCGGCGCGAGCAGCTCTCCGCACCGTGGCGCGTGCGCTGCGAGAATCAAGCCATCGAAGGTTTCGTCATGCTCAAGTGTCGTGTCTCCCTCGCGCCAGGTCACGCGCCAGCGCGGGCCGGCTGCCGTGGCCGCGAGGTTCGTCAACGCGCCGGCGTTGGCAACCGGCGCGATTGACGTCACCGGCGAGTTCAACCGCAGCGTGCCCGCTGGCATTCGGTCGACGAGCGCGGTGACGAGTGCCGTGACGAGCGTTTGCAATCCGCCGCGCAAAGTGACGAACAGGTTGTAGCGCGCGCCGCTGGAATTCTGCGCTGATGCACTGGGCCGGGTCGCCGAACCGCCGGCTTGTGCCTCGCGCGACAGCCCGCGCAGCAAGCTGCCGTCGCGACGTTCGAAATCGTAGAACCGCCGCAGCGCCGCCCGCATGCTGAGCTTCTCGGGATCGGCCGTGTAGATGCCGGCCACGAGCGGCTGCACGAGCCGCTCGAACGCTTCGCGCCCCAGGCGGCGGCGTGCAAAGTCGCCCAGCGATTCATCGGCGTCGTCGGTGCGCGGCGGCACGAGCGGTTCGGCCAGCACTCGCAACTTGCCGGGCCAACTCAACAGCGGACTCGCCAACAGCGGGGCCACGCGCCGCGGCGCCATCAGTGCGAACCCCTCGGGAATGCGGACGAGCCGACCGCGCGACACAACATACGCCGTGCGGGCGGCCGCTTCCACCGATATCAACTCGTCGGCGAGTCCCAGGCGCGCGCACAGGTCGGTGGCCGCCTGGGGATTGGTGATGAAGTTATCGGGCCCCGTCTCCGCGAGAAAGCCGTCGACCAACAGCGTGTGGATGACACCGCCGGCTCGCGCACTGGCTTCCAGCAGCGTGACTTCGACGCTGTCGTCGAGCTCGCACAAGCGATGAGCGGCCGCCAATCCGCTGATGCCGGCCCCCACGATGGCGACGCGTCGCGGCCCGAGCATGGCCGCCGCAACGTCGCCGGTCGGTTGTGCCGTGTTCAAAGTTTCCTCGCGCGAAGTGACGGCGATCTGCCGGTTTCTCTTCCGGTATCCCTACCACGCAAGGTACCCGCTTGCAAAGCCGGGCCCCGCGACCGAAGCTGTAGGCCGTGCCTCGGGATACCCGCTACGGCGGGTCGTGCTTCGGTCGTGGATCTGTCATGCTGCGAATTCGCCCGGCGGTTTGGCTCGCGCTCGTGGGGGCTGCGCTCCCCTATGCGCCGGCGCGCGGGGCCGATCCCCTCTTTCAGCCAGTCCAACCGCCGCGACGGGTTCAACTGATGCTGCACCGCGGCGCCATGCGGCAAGCTCCTGAGAACACGGCCCCGGCAATCCAGCACGCCATCGACGATGGCCTGGAATGGGTCGAAGTCGACGTCCGGCTCACGCGCGATGGTCAGCACGTGCTGGTACACAACGACAGGGTCGACGATGTCAGCGACGGGCAAGGGTTGGTCAGCGAGCTGTCGCTGGGCGACCTGCAAAAGCTCGACGCCGGCAGTTGGTTCGCTCCTCGCTTCACTGGCACGCGGTTCCTGTCACTCCCGGAGTGTCTGGCCCTGGCCAAGGGCAAGATCAACCTCTATCTCGATATCAAGCAAGCCGATCCACGGCGGCTGGTCGACGAAATTCGCGCGGCGGGCATCCAGCGCCAGGTGCTGGTCTACGACGACGCGGCCGCGGTGGCCGAAGTGCGCCGGCTCTCCGCGGGCGCGGTGCCGATCATGCTCAAATGGCGGCCGAGCGACGCGATCGATGCGTTTGTTCGGCAGCACCAGCCGGCGGCCGTCGAGATCGACGCGGCCGACGTCTCGGCCGAGGCTTGTCAGCAGTTTCATAGCCTCGGCGTGAAGGTGCAGGCCAAGACACTCGGCGACCTCGATCGCCGCGACATCTGGGATGCCGTGCTCTCGGCCGGCGTCGACTTCATTCAGACCGATCGGGCCGAGGAGCTGCTGGCGTTTCAGTTGCGCGAGGTGCGCAAACGGGCTACGGTGAAAATCGCCCTGCATCGTGGGGCCAAGCGCTACGCGCCGGAGAACACGCTGCCTGCCTTGGAGAAAGCGATCGCGCTGGGGGCCGACTTCGTCGAGTTCGACGTGCGTTTGACGTCCGACAAACAGCCGGTGCTGCTGCACGACTCGGGGCTCGACCGCACAACCGGTGCGCAGGGACCGGTTGCCGCACTGTCGCTGGCTGATTTGCAAAAGCTCGACGCCGGCCGCTGGTTCGGCCGACCCTTTACCGGCACCCGCGTGCCGACACTCGACGAGTTCCTGACGGCGATCCGCGGCCGGGCCGAACTCTACTTCGACGCCAAGAATATTCCGCCCGATCAGTTGGCCGAAGCCCTCGCGCGGCATGGGCTCGTCGACGACACGATCGTGTTTCAAGGACCTGCGTACCTGGCGAAGCTGCGGGCGATCGAGCCCCGGATTCGCCGGATGCCACCGCTTTATCGGCCCGAGCAGCTCGATAAGCTGATCGAGTCCGTCGCTCCGTATGCGGTCGACGCGGCCTGGGAGAGTCTGTCGGCGGAGTTGATTGCCCATTGCCACGAGCGCGGCGTGAAGGTCTTTTCCGACGGCATCGACGAACCGATCGAGGATTACACACGCACGATCGGCTGGGGGATCGACGTGATTCAGACCGATCATCCGCTGCGCGTGTTGCGGGCCTTGGAGCTGTCGGCACAGTCGCCACATTCGATCTTACCGGGGCCCGAGCCACGTGCTCGCTAGATTGCCGCATGCGTATCGCACTACTGGGAATTAGCGACGAAACCCTGCCACTAGCGCGGGCGATTCTCGCGCGCCCCGACCTGCCGCTCGCGTCGGCGAGCGAACTGGGCGAACATCGGGCTGAGGTCGCCAGGCTCGCGCCGCTGACGAATCTCGATGAGCCCTGGGAAACCTTGATTGGCGGAACCTCGGCCGATCTGGTGATTGTCTCGCGCGGTCCCGACGAGGAGCTGCGTGCCGAGCAATTGCGCAAGTTGATCGCGGCCGGCGTGCCGCTGGTGGTCGAGCATCCAATTCACTCGTCGATGCTCGTCGCCTATGAACTGGAGATGATCCGCAAGGAGGTTGGCTCGCTGCTGGTGCCGTACGATGCGACACTTTTCAGCGGCGCATTCCAACTGCTCGAGCAGTTCGTGCTGGCCGAGAAGTCGTCGATCGGCCCGATCGAGCAGGTGATCGTCGACCAGCGGCGGCAGAATCGCTCCCCCCAGCGGGTGCGCGAGTTGTTCGCCCGCGATGCCCTGCTGCTGCGAATGCTGTGCGGCGATTTGACGCGGTTGTCGGCGATGGCCCCCACGGCGGCTGCCGATCCATACGCCAACCTGGGCATTCAACTTTCGGGGCCGTCGGGCTCGCTCGTTCGCTGGTCGATCGGCCCGCGCGACGAACTCACCGGCGAGCGGTTCGCGGTGATCGGCGCGATCGGCCGGGCGACGCTCACCCTGCCCGAGCAAGGCAACTGGCGGCTCGAGGTGCGCAGCGAGCGGGGGGACACCGCCCAGGAGATCGAGCGCGGCCCGACCGCGAACGAGGAGCTCGAGCGGCTGCTCGCCATGCTCGACCGTAGCGAGATCGAGCCTGATTGGTCCGACGCTTCGCGCGCCATTGAGTTGTCCGATTCGATCGATCGCAGCTTGAAGAAATCGCGCACTGTCGACTTGTACAACGAAGACTTCACCGAGCAAGGCACCTTCAAAGGGACGATGACCTCGCTCGGCTGCGGATTGCTGCTGATCTCGCTGGGCGTGCTGGTTGTCGGCGTGGCGGGCGTAACGATGGGGGTGAAATGGGCCACGTACTGGCCGCAGGCGCTCGTGCTGGTGCTGATCGCGTTCTTGGCGCTGCAACTGTTAAAGCTAGTGTTCCCCGATCACCCGGCGGACGGGGCACCCAGCGACAACGCGGTGGGAGAACGCGGCGACCGCGTCGGGGCCAACGACCATTAGCCCGCGGCCCGCATTGGCCCGCATCGTGCTTGCCTGGAATTCCGCAGGCGTGTTACGGTAACGGGTATGAGCTTCGAACTATCTCCACAATCCGAGCAGTACCTGGCGAGTGTCGTCGCCGGAGGAATTTATCCCTCGAAGGAGGCGGCGCTCGAAGCGGCCGTCGCCGCGCTGCGCGAGCGGGATCAAGCGATTCCGATGGTGCCCGCAGAGCACATGGCGCTGGTCGAGGCCGCGATCGAATCGTCCATGGCGGGCAAGTCGAGTCCTATGACGTCTGCCGACTGGGAGAGCTTGCGCCAACTCGCGCGCGAAACGGCAGCGAAGCACGGGTCGGACAATCGCTAATGGCCCAGGCGCATAAGACGGCCGATGCCATCGCCGATGTGCGGCGGATTGTCGGGCACATCTCGAACGACAACCTCACGGCCGCATTACATTGGTTGGGTCAGATGGAGATCGTCTTCGATCTCCTCGCCTCGCAACCGGCGATGGGGGAGAAAGTGCAGACCCAGCGTTACAGCGAAGTGCGCCGCCACGTAGTGGGCAACTACCTGATCTACTGTTGGACCGTGGCCGATGGCGTGGAAATCCTCCGCGTCGTGCATGGGGCGCGAGATCAGGAACAAGTGCTCTGACGCCCGCGTCACTTCTTCTGGCATCGCGGGCAAAAGAACGTCGAACGCTGTGCCTGCACGATCCGCACCACGCGCCCTGCGCGGCAGCGCGTGCATGCTTCGTCCGCGCGGTCGTAGACGCGGTGATAATTCTGGTATCCGCCCACCTGGTTCAGGGCGTTGCGATAGGTGCCGTCGGCCAGGGTCGAGCCTTCGTAGCGAATGGCCGTGGCCAGCACGTCGTGCATGGCGACCACAATCGCTTGCCAGTCGCCGCGCGACAGCCGGTCGCAGCGCCGCGCGGGATGGATGCCGCACAGATGCAGAATCTCCGACGCGTACAAGTTGCCCACGCCCGCCAAGGCCCGCTGATCCAACAGCGCCACCTTGATCGCCCGGCGGCTCGCCTTCAAACGGTCGCGCAACTGCTCCGAGGTGATCTCAAGCGCGTCGGGCCCGAGCTTTTCGAGACCGTAGCGGGTTGCGAACTCCTCGCTCGTGACCAGCCGCGCAGAGCCCAGCCCGCGACGATCCCAGAACAACAACTGCCGCGGACCGCCGCCCGCCAGCTTCAGCCGCAGCCGCAAGTGCTCGACGTCCGGCGGATCGGCCAACAGCACCAGCCCGGTCATCCGCGGTTCAAAGATCAACCGGTCCCCCGAGTCCAGTTCGATCACCACCCGTTTGCCGGCTCGCGCGGTGCCGGTGATCGTCGCGCCGACGAGCCGCGAGCGCCACTGCGGCATCCGCGCAGGCGTCAGCGAGATCGGTCGCAGCTTGCACACTGGGCGTTCGACCGCGGCCACCCGCGCGCCGACAACCGGCGCGATTCCCCGCCGCATCGTTTCAACTTCGGGCAGCTCAGGCATGGGTAGTTGTTAGTGGTCAGTGGCTAGGGGAAGAGGATTATTGCGACATCGAGTCTAGTCACTGCCCACTGACCACTAATCACTACTCCGGTGTCACGATTTCCAGCAGCTCGACCGCCGGTTCGTGATTGCAATAGATCAGGGCCGTGCGGCCGTAGGTTTCCACGCCCGAGGGAATGCCGAACAACTTCTGGAGGTCGCGGCCCGGCTCCACGCGCCACAGCGCCACCAGCTCGACCGACCGCAGCACGTTGTGCTCGATCAGCACGCGCCCCAGCGGCGTCGTTTCGGCTTCGATTTCGGCTCGGGCCGCGGCGGGCAAGTAGGCGAACGCCACGCGCATGATACCGAACTGCACCACCCGGCGATCGCGCCGCCGGCGCAGCAGGATCTTGCGTGCGTAATGGCTCGGCGTCACCCGCTTGGCCAGCACCTCGACGTCGACCCGATCGCCGTGATGGGCCTCGACCGTTTCAGTCATGTGCCCCGTGTGGGCCAACAGCGGGCGGTAGGCCTTGGGCATTGCCTCGGCCGACTTCTCAGAAAAGCGGCCCAGCGCGCCGCCGTCGTCATAGAACAGCCGCACAAGTGTCTCGAGATCGACCGACACGGGCTCTGGTCCGGAAGGCATGATGCACTCAGCACGCGGGCAACTGGTGAAGGCCCCGACTCGATCGGCAGGCGGACATTTTGCGGCGGGTAGATTTGCACGCCGGGCGGGCGCGTCGCTCGCGGATGGCCCCGCGCGACCGGCCGGCGGTGCAAGGTGGGTGTGCTCTTCAGATTATACCAACCGCGGCGAAAAGGCGAGAAGCTTGTGGTTATGGCAGTGACGCGTGCCCCGTTGCTGATCGGCCCCCGTCGCGAGACAATCAGGGTCGCGGCCGGCGCGCGATCATGGGCGACATCTCGCCCGACTAGTTCTCGCGTCGTCGCTCGCCCCCTAGACGGAACGCCCTGCGTCCGAAGGAATCGTGATGTCCACTGCTCCTCCCGCTGCCGCCGCTCCCAACGCCACTGCCCGACCGTTCGCCCACCTCCACTGCCACACACACTACAGCCTGCTCGACGGAGCCAGCCGCATCCCCGATCTGGTCGCGCGGGCCAAGGCCGAAGGGATGACCGCCCTGGCCATCACCGATCACGGCAATTTGCACGGGGCGATCGAGTTCTATCAAGCCTGCCGCGGCGGCGGCATCAATCCTGTGCTCGGCTATGAAGCCTACATCGCCCCCGATAGCCGCTTCCGCCGTTCGTACGAACGACACGAGGAGACGAACTACCACCTCACGCTGTTGGCGAAAAACCGCACCGGATTCAAGAACCTGATCAAGCTGGCCAGCTCCGCGTTCCGCGAAGGGTTCTACTACAAACCGCGCATCGATCGCGAGCTGCTGGCCGCCCACAGCGAGGGAATCATCTGTCTGAGCGGCTGCGTGTCGGGCGAGTTCAGCCGCATGATTCTGCGTGGGCAAGACCCGGCCCTGAACATCAAAGAAGCGTGCGACGTCGCCGGCTGGTTCCAATCGGTGTTCGGCGATCGCTACTTCATCGAGATCCAGAACAATGGGGTCGACGTCCAGCGGCTGGCCCTTGAAGGGGCAGTCGAGGTCGCGCAGCGCGTCGGGCTGCCGCTGGTCGCCACGAGCGACGCCCACTATGTGCGGCGCGAAGACGCGGTTGCCCAGGATGTGTTGCTCTGCATCAACACGGGGCGGTTCCGCACCGACACCAATCGCATGAAGATGGAGGGAGACCAGTTCTTCCTGCGCAGCCCTGAGGAAATGTACGCGGCCTTTCCGGGGCTCGAAGACGCGGTCGCCCGCAGCCAGCAGATCGCCGACACAGTCGACATCGATCTGGAGCTCGGCCAGCGCCACTTTCCCACGTACGATCCTCCGGCCGGTCAAACCTCGGCCGACTATTTGCGGGCCACGTGCGAGGCGGGGCTGCTGCGCCGCTACGAGGGAGACGTCGAGCGAATCGTCGACGGTGTGCTTGCCCCCGTCGTGCTGCAGCGGCTCGAGCGCGAACTGCACGTAATCAATACGCTCGGTTTCGCGAACTACTTTTTGATCGTGTGGGATTTCGTGCGATTCGCGCACGAACGCGGCATCCCCTGCACGGCGCGCGGCTCGGGCGTCGGTTCGCTAGTCGCCTACGGGCTGGGGATGAGCCATGTCTGCCCGCTGCGATACGACTTGCTCTTCGAGCGTTTCCTCGATGAAAGCCGCAAGGAAGCGCCCGATATCGATATCGACTTCTGCAAAGATCGCCGGGCCGAGGTCATTCAGTATGTGAAGGCCAAATACGGCGAGGAGAACGTCGCTCAGATCGGCACGTTCGGCACGTTGGCGGCCAAGGCGGCGATCCGCGACGTCGCCCGCGCGCTGTCGCTGTCGGCCCGCGCCGATTCGATCGTCGCCATGATCCCCGAAGAACTGGGCATCAGCCTCGACGACGCGCTCAAGAAGAGCGACGAGCTGCGCAAGGCCTATGAGTCGGACGCCGACGTACATGAGTTGGTCGACCTGGCCCGATCGATCGAGGGGCTCGCGCGCAATGTCGGCACGCACGCCGCGGGCGTGGTGATCGCCGATCGGCCGCTGGTCGAGTACGTCCCGCTGCAGCAAGTGACCGGCAAAGACGAAATCATCACCCAGTGGGAGATGGGAGACGTCGAGAAGGCCGGCTTGCTGAAGATGGACTTCTTGGGCCTGCGCAACTTGACGATTCTGGCCAAGGCGGTCGAACTGATCGAGCAGACGACCGGTGAGCGGATCGATCCGTATTGCTTTCCGCTCGACGACAAAGAGACGTTCGCGCTGTTGTGTCGCGGCGAGACCAAAGGCGTTTTCCAGCTCGAAAGTGGCGGCATTCGCGACCTGCTGCAGCGGATGAAGCCCGACCACTTCCACGACATCATCGCCACCAACGCCCTCTACCGTCCGGGGCCGTTGGAGGGGGGCATGGTCGACGACTACATCCAAGTGAAACATGGCCGCAAGCAGCCCGAGTACAAGCACCCGCGGATGCGCGAAGTGCTCGAAGAAACGCACGGCGTGATGGTCTATCAAGAGCAGGTGATGCGGCTCATGAACCGGCTCGGCGGCATCGAGCTGTCGAGCGCGTATACCTGCATCAAAGCCATCTCGAAGAAGAAGGCCGAGATCATCGACCGCTTCCGCGAGGAGTTCTATCAGGGCTCGATGGCCAACGGGCTGAAGCGCAAGGACGCCGAAGAAATCTTCGCGCTGATCCAGAAGTTCGCCGGCTACGGTTTCAACAAGAGCCACTCGACTGCCTACGCTCTGGTGGCCTACATGACCGCCTACCTCAAGGCGCATTGGCCCATCGAGTTCATGGCGGCGCTGCTGTCGGGCGATATGTCGAACCGCAACTTCAAGCGCAAGGATCCGCTGGTCGAACATATCGAAGATTGCCGGCGGATGGAGGTTGTGGTCGTCGAGCCCGACGTCAAACAGTCGCAACCCGACTTCAGCGTGGTCGGCGCGCGCATCCACTTCGGTCTGGCGGCGATCAAGGGCTGCGGCTGGCCGGCCGCCGAAGCGATCGTGCGTGCCCGCGAGAGCGGTGGGCCGTTCCGCGACTTGTTCGACTTCTGCGAGCGGGTCGATGCGGCGGTCGTCAATCGCTCGGCCATCGAATCGCTCATCAAGGCGGGCGCTTGCGATTCACTCGGCGGGCATCGCGCGCAATTGCTGGCCGCTGTCGAACGCGCGCTGCAGGCCGGGTCGCAGGCTGCGGCCGATCGCCGGGCGGGGCAACGCGGTTTGTTCGACCTTGACGACGACGCTGGCCCGGCCGCCTCGCCGGCCTTGCCCGATGTGCCCCCCTGGGACCCGCGGCAAAGCCTCTCGGGCGAAAAGGAAGTGCTCGGCTTCTATCTCACGAGTCATCCGCTGGCCGAGCACGAGCAGCAACTGCGCACCTACTGCACGCACACCACGGTCGAAGCCGTGGCCCTGGCCCATCGCACCGAAGTGCTGCTGGGGGGCATGATCGCCTCGCTGGTCATCAAGCGCACGAAGAACCCGCGCGCCGGGAGCACCGCCACCAAGTACGCGATGTTCGATCTCGAGGACGCCGAAGGGATCATGCGTTCGATCGTCTGGCCCGAGGATTACGCCCGGCTCGAGCCGCTGGTGCAGACCGACGCGATTCTGGTGGTCCGCGGGGCGATCGACAAACGCCCCGGCAGCGACGAAGCGAACCTGATCGTCAACGACCTCATCCCGTTGGATCAACTCGCCGAGCGCATGACGCGCGGCATGCTCATTCGGCTCGACGAAGCGCGGCACAGCACCAAACATGTCGACCAGTTGTATGAGATTCTCCGTGGTTACCCCGGCAACTGCGCGCTCGAGCTGGTGTTTCAGCTCGACGACGGATCGAAGCTCTACAGCGAGTGCTCGGGCATGCGAGTGGCCGTTTCGTCGGAGCTGCGCACGCGGGTCGACGATCTGCTGGGTCTGGGGCACGTGAAGCTGCTGGCCGCGCCCTTGCGTCAGCCGCAGCGCAACAATGGCAATGGCCGCAATGGCTATGGCCGCGGCGGCAACGGAAACGGAAACGGCTACAACCGCGGGGCGTAAGGTGTGCCCAGCCGTTTGGTTGACGACGCGACTGTACGCATATACACTCCCGACATTGCGAGTTGTTCGGTGGGATTGCCTCTAAGGCGCCACCACTCGGGCGAGCCCATCCGACCCCATCCGAAGTCAAGACAGCTCTGAAATGGAAATCGAACGACGCAAATCGCTTGGCTCTTACTACACTCCCGACCATGTTGTCCAGTCGCTGGTGCGATGGGCAGTTCGCTCACCCAACGATCGCCTTCTCGATCCATCGTGCGGTGACGGTCGGTTTCTGACCGTTCATCCCAACAGCGTAGGTGTGGAGCACGATCACCGTGCCGCCGCGGTCGTTCATCAGCGTGCGCCCGGCTCCCTAATTCATGAAGGCGACTTCTTCTCCTGGGCCGCTCGCACCGTCGAACGCTTCGAATGTGCCGCCGGAAATCCGCCGTTCATTCGTTATCAACGATTCGCGGGGAGCACTCGAAGTGCAGCGCTGAAACTGTGCGCTCGCCTTGGCGCGAAATTCAGTGCACTGACATCGTCATGGGCGCCGTTCTTGGTCGCCACAGCAGGTTTGCTTAAGCCAGGCGGTCGGATGGCCTTTGTTGCGCCGGCGGAGATCGGTCACGCCCCGTACGCGGCTCCGCTGCTGCAGTATTGCCTCGATCACTTTTCCTTGGTTCAGGTAGTCGCCGTTCAGAACAAACTATTTCCAGATCTGTCAGAAGACTGTTGGCTGCTCTACTGCGAAGGGTACGGCGGTCGAACGACGTCCATCCTGTTCACGCAGATGGATACGTTTTCGCCGTGCGATCGTCCTCCGCAATGTGGCGAGCGCGTGAGCAGGAAGGCTTGGTTGTCTTGGAACTCGCACTTGCGGCCGTTTCTGCTTGCTCGACAAGTGCGTTCGCTGTACCAGCAGTCGGCGGCAGAGTCGTGCGCAGTGCGCCTCGGAGAAATCGCAAAAGTCGGGATCGGTTACGTCAGCGGCGCGAACGACTTCTTTCATTTACGTCCGTCAGTTGCTTCTATGCTGCGGATCCCCCGGTCCTTCCTCGTTCCGGCGATTCGTAACGGTCGTTCGCTGATTGAACAAACGATCACCAGTGAGACCGTCGCACGGTGGTGGAAGCGTGACGAGCCCTGCTTTCTCTTGCGTTTGCGCCCCAAGAAGGAGCTACCCCAGTCGATTCTCGACTACTTAGATACGCCCGCAGGCTGTGAGGCTCGTCGCACATTTAAGTGTCGAAATCGAGACCCTTGGTATGTGGTTCCTTCGGTACATGTCGCAGATGCATTCCTGTCTTATATGAGCGGCGAAGTGCCTTCCCTCGTATTGAACGCGGCCAACTGCGTAGCGACAAATTCAGTTCATGTCGTGCGCATGTCGAATGGTTTTCGCGCACAGGATTTACAGCGCATGTGGTCCAACCCACTCACGACGCTAAGCTGCGAGATCGAGGGGCATCCGCTCGGTGGCGGCATGCTCAAACTCGAGCCAGGCGAGGCCAGTCGCGTGTTGCTTTCGCGGACAGCCACCAAAAGCAAGAGCGATCGACAAATCCTGTGCGACGGGATTTCAGTTATGCGTCGGTGGAGGCACTATGCCTAGGCCTACCCCCGATCGTCGTCCGTGTCGATGGATTGGACTGCAAGAAGCCTTAATTGCGTTTGTCGAAAACACAGCCGGACACCAGGGCTCTGGTCATATCAAGCCGTTGCACTGGTACGTCGCGTGCCGATTGGTTGTCGAAGGCGGCTTTCGGCCCGAGGACATCAGGCCTCATCCTCCCTTCAGGTCGCACCAGCGCGGTGGAAGATGGCATCTAGTTTACGACCCCGCGGTTGCTGACTCCGTCGAACAGACGGTGCTGGGCGGCTTGAAAACCAAGGGTGTTGACGTTGTTGTTGCCAAAGATCGCGTCGGTCCAGTGGTCGCTGTGTCGCTCAAAGGAACTCTCGGCGCGTTTCGAAACCTGACGAACCGCATGGAAGAAGCCGTTGGCGATTGCACGAATCTGCACATTGCCTATCCGGCGCTCGTCTACGGATTTTTGCAAGTGCTGCGTGGCAATCGCGAGGAATCGGGTTGTCCGCGCAACGACATTGCGATCTTCGCAGGGAATCGAGTCTCCGATTCGATCTTGAGATACCACGACGTGATAGCCCGGTTGGCGGGGCGCAATGACCTGCGTGATGTAACTACGCGGTACGAGGCCATAGCGCTCGTCATTGCGGATACCGCTGCGCCGAATATGGGGCAGACTTTCGGTGGATTTCCAACCGCCGATAGCTGTCTAGCGATGCACAGTTTCTTCCCGCAAATCTACGATCAGTATGACCTGAGGTTCGTATATGCTGCGCCGCCACTGAAGCGAGTCACCCGTCGCGTCGTCTGGTCGCTTGACCAGATATCCCCCGACGCGATGGATATTCTGCAATCCCTGGATTACCTGCCCCGAGTAGCAGTGGATCCGGAACCCGACGATCAAAGCGAGTCATGATGAAAGCCGCCTATATCACGCAGCCCGGTCCCCCCGAGACAATCCAGTACGGCGAACTGCCCACGCCGACGGCCGGCCCCGGCCAGGTGCTGGTGCGTGTGGGGGCCGTGGCCGTCAACCCAATCGACACCTACATCCGTGGCGGCCTGATCAAGGCCCAACTCCCCAGCCCTTTCATCATCGGTTGCGATCTGGCCGGCACCATCGATGCGGTCGGCTCGGGCGTCATACGCTTTAAGCCGGGGGACCGCGTCTGGTGCTCGAACCAAGGATTGGCAGGACGCCAAGGCTCGTTCGCCGAGTATGCCGCCGTCGACGAGGCCTGGCTTAACCACACGCCGGCCGGAGTAAGCGACGAGCAAGCCGCGGCCGCCGCACTGGTGGGCATCACCGCCTGG
>Ga0163152_10006131_pt1 | contig 13726 bp, 8 predicted proteins | sample OliLakLV19MP8IB2_FD_148635 | JGI IMG/M metagenome (GOLD analysis project Ga0163152, IMG submission 148635) | Freshwater microbial mat bacterial communities from Lake Vanda, McMurdo Dry Valleys, Antarctica - Oligotrophic Lake LV.19.MP8.IB-2 | ecosystem: Environmental > Aquatic > Freshwater > Lake... | reverse complement strand
GGGCAACAAGTCCCAATCCTCTGGCCGCTTATTTTCGCGACGGGGCACGAAGTTAACTTTGCCCACACCAGTTTCAAATGGGCTAATCTCGCCAGCCACAATGCGGGAGTGACGGTAGCGATTGTGGGTATTTCAAATCACGCCGCCAAGGTAAGAAGGCTATTCTCCCTGACCGGCGATGGCCAGGCGGTGCTTAAAGAGGCTGAAAACATCAATGCCTATCTAGTGGCAGGGCCGAATGTGATTGTTGAGAAATCGCAGAATCCAAAAAGCGAACTCAACGAAATGGATTTCGGCAACAAACCCGTCGACGGTGGTAACTTGTTGATGTCGGAAGCAGAGCTTAATGAACTAGGGTTGACTCAAGAGCAACGCGAGCAGTTTGTTCGCCGGATTTATGGTTCTGCCGAGTTCATTCGTGGAATGGTGCGTCATGTCTTATGGATCGAAGACGGACATCTTGCAGAAGCCATGCAGGTGGAATCTATCAGCAAAAGGATTGAAGGAGTTCGCTCCATGCGTCTCGCAAGTCGCGATAAGAGCGCAAATGAGATGGCGAAACGCGCTCATCAAATGCGCGAGATGAATATCGGAAAATTCCAGACTATTTCGGTTCCAAGCGTATCATCGGAAAGTCGCAATTACTTGCCCGTCGGACTCCTCGATAATCGGGCCACGGTCACAAACCTTGCCTTCGCCCTCTACGACGCTCCGCTTTGGAACATGGCGCTCATCGCTTCCCGCCTTCACCTCGTCTGGATCGCCACCGTCTGCGGCAAACTGAAAACCGATTACCGCTACTCCAACACCCTCGGCTGGAACACCTTCCCCGTGCCCCCGCTGACCGAGCAAAACAAAGCCGACCTGACCCGTTGCGCGGAGGACATCCTGCTGGCGCGCGAGGCGCATTTCCCGGCGACGATTGCCGATCTTTACGATCCCGACGACATGCCCGCCAACCTGCGCGCCGCCCACGAGCGCAACGACGAGACGCTGGAGCGCATCTACCTCGGCCGCCGCTTCAAGAACGACACCGAGCGGCTGGAAAAGCTCTTCGAACTCTACACCCAGATGACCGCCCGGCCGGCCGCACCCAAGAAACCTGCCGCCCACAAAACCAAGGATTCCGCCGCATGAGCGACGAACCTTTACCCCAATCTGAAATCATCCTCTACCAGACGGAGGATGGGCGGACGCGCATCCAGTGCCGATTTGAAAATGAGACGCTGTGGCTATCGCAGGCGCTCATCGCGGATCTGTTCCAAAAGGATGTGCGCACGATCAACGAGCACCTCGTCAATATTTACGACGAGGGAGAACTGCGCCGGGAGGCAACTATCCGGAAATTCCGGATAGTTCGATCCGAGGGCGCGCGGCAGGTGGCCCGCGAGCTGGAGCACTATAATCTGGATGCCATCCTCGCGGTCGGCTTCCGCGTGCGCAGTCATCGTGGCACGCAGTTCCGACAGTGGGCCATCGGGCGCTTGAATGAGTATCTGGTGAAGGGCTTCACCATGGACGACGAGCGGCTCAAAAACCCACCGGGCAAGGGGCAGAAGGATTACTTCGACGAGCAACTGGAGCGCATTCGCGACATCCGTTCCTCGGAGCGGCGCTTTTACCAGAAGGTGCTCGATATTTACGCGACGAGTGTGGACTACACGCCGGAGACGGAGGTGTCGCAGCAGTTCTTCGCCACGGTGCAGAACAAGATGCACTGGGCCACGCACGGGCAGACGGCGGCGGAGGTGATCCATGCGCGGGTGGATGCGGGCCAGCCCTTCATGGGGCTGAAGACGACGCGCCCCGGCGGCATCATCCGCAAGGAGGATGTCGCCATCGCCAAGAACTACCTCGACGCGGACGAACTTGGCACGCTCAACCGCATTGTGAACGCCTACATCGAATTCGCGGAGTTGCGGGCGCTCCAGCGCAAGGTGATGACGATGCGCGACTGGATCGTGAAGCTGGATGAATTTCTGAAACTCTCCGAACACGAGCTGCTGGACCACGCCGGGAGAATTTCCGCCGAGCAGGCGAAGACCAAGGCGGAGATCGAATACACCAGGCATCGGGCCTTGTTGGACGCTTCACCGCGCCCGGTGGATGCGGATTTTGAAAGGGCGGCCAAAGATTTGAAGAGGTTGCCGCCTCCCAAGAAACCCTGACTATCTCAATGAGCGAACCTATTTCCATTCCCTCCGTTTCCGTCACCTACGCGCAGGATGGCAGTTCCACCCGCGCGAACGCGTTGGGCATGCGCCCGATGCAGGAGCGTTGTTACCAAAAACGCGGCGAGCAGTATCTGCTGATCAAATCGCCCCCGGCCTCCGGCAAGAGCCGGGCGCTGATGTTCATCGCGCTGGACAAGCTCGCAAACCAGAAGCTCAAGCAGGCCATCGTCGTCGTGCCGGAGCGCTCCATCGGGGCCAGCTTTCACGACGAACCGCTGCGTCAATTCGGTTTCTGGGCGGATTGGACGGTGGAGCCGAAATGGAATCTCTGCGACGCGCCGGGCACCGACGGAGGCAAAGTAGAAGCGTTGAAAAGGTTTCTGGAAACCGGGGACAAAACGCTGGTTTGCACTCACGCCACGTTCCGTTTCGCGGTGGAAAAGTTCGGCGTGGAAGTCTTCGACGATCGGTTGATCGCGGTGGACGAGTTTCATCACATCTCCGCCAATCCCGATAACCGGCTCGGCGAACACGTCCGACAATTGATGGCCCGTGACAAGGCACATATCGTCGCAATGACTGGTTCTTATTTCCGTGGCGATGCCGAAGCGGTATTACACCCGGACAACGAGTCGAAGTTCGACAGCGTCACCTACACTTATTACGAGCAGCTCAACGGCTATCAATACCTCAAACAGCTCGACATCGGTTATTATTTCTACGCCGGGAGCTACACGGACGAGATTCTGAAAGTGCTAAACCCGAAGGAAAAAACGATTCTGCACATCCCAAACGTTAATTCACGCGAGAGCACGAAGGACAAAATTCGCGAGGTGGAGCACATCATCGAGGAACTCGGCGAATGGCAGGGAATCGATCCGAAGACGGGCTTTCAGCTCGTAAAAATCGCTGACGGAACAATTCTCAAAATTGCCGATTTGGTGGACGACGATACGGCGAAACGAGAGAAGGTTTCTGTCGCTTTGAAAGACTCAACTCAGAAGGGAAACCGGGATTACGTGGATATTATCATCGCACTCGGCATGGCGAAGGAGGGCTTTGACTGGATCTGGTGCGAGCACGCGTTGACCGTTGGTTATCGCTCCAGCCTCACGGAGATCGTGCAGATCATTGGCCGCGCCACCCGCGACGCGCCCGGAAAGACCCGATCCCGTTTCACCAATCTCATCGCCGAACCGGACGCCACCGAGAGCGCGGTCGCCGAAGCGGTGAACGACACGCTTAAGGCCATCGCCGCCAGCTTGCTCATGGAGCAAGTGCTTGCGCCGCGATTTGAATTCAAACCCAAGTATCCGACCAACGAGGCGACACCGGGATTTGACTATGGCCCAGGTGGTTACGACCCGGAGAAAACGAACATCGGCGTCAATCCGACGACCGGACAAATCCAACTGGAGATCAAAGGACTGGCCGAACCAAAAAGCCAGGAGGCGGAACGTATCTGCCGTGAGGATTTGACGGAATTGGTAACCGCGTTCGTGCAGGACAAGCAGACGATTGAACGCGGGATATTCGATGAGGAACTTGTGCCGGAGGAACTGACTCAGGTTCGCATGGGCAAAATCGTGAAAGAGAAGTTCCCGAATCTGGGCGAGGAAGATCAGGAAGCCGTCCGGCAGCACGCCGTCGCCGCCCTGAACCTGGTCCAGAAAGCCAAGCAGACGCTCAACGAAGACGGCGGTGAGGAATCTCAAAACACTTCGCTTATCGATGGGGTGCGAAAGTTTGCCTTGTCCGTGACGGATTTGGACATTGATCTGATCGACCGGATCAATCCGTTCGGTGAAGCCTATGCCATCCTGGCCAAGGCCATGAGCGAAGCGCGGCTCAAGCAAGTGGCCGAGGTCATTGCCGCCCGGCGGGTCAATCTGACGTTGGATGAGGCGCGCGACCTCGCGAAACGGGCGCTACGTTTCAAACAAGAAAAGGGAAGGCTGCCTTCGCTGACTGCTCAAGATCCCTGGGAAAAGCGGATGGCGGAGGGGATTGCTTTTCTACAGCTAAAAGTGAAGGAGGGTTCCAATGGCTGACCTTATCAATGACGGTGATTTGGAATTGCTCGGCGAACTGGGCGTGGAAACCGAAGCAGTGCCAACCGGCGGTCGCTCGGCTAAAGAGCAGCGCATTATCGCTGGCTTTGAAGAGATCGAGCGATTCGTTGAAGAAAACGGAAGGCCGCCGCAGCATGGAGAAAATCGCGACATTTTTGAACGTCTCTACGCCGTGCGTCTGGATAGGATGCGCCAGTCTGAGGAATGCTACGAACTCTTAAAAAGTTTCGATATTCGCGGGCTATTGAGCGCTGGGGCCGAGGCCAGCACGAGTCAGCTTAAAGAAGAACCAAACGATAAAGCACTGCTTGCTTCTTTGGGAGTCGAAGCAGGCTTGGCAAGAGATGTCACGCAACTCGTCCATGTCAAACCGCGTGAAGAAATCAAAAGTGCAGAAGAAATAGCGCAACGAAATCCTTGCCACGACTTCGCTGAATTCCAGCCCATCTTTGAAAAGGTCCAGCGCGAGCTGGACTCGGGCGAACGACAGACGCTGAAATATCAGGATAATGCGGAGGTAAAGAAAGGTGATCTGTTCATCCTCGACGGCCAGAAGGTGATTGTCGCTGAGATGGGCGATTCGTTCGTCAGCGATTACGGTCGTCCAGATCGCAGGCTGCGGGTGGTTTACGACAATGGCACTGAAAGTGATCTCCTCGTCCGTTCGCTCCAGCGCGCCTTGAATAAAGACAAGGCGAGCCGTCGTATCACTAATCCGAATTTCGGGCCGCTTTTTTCGGAAGAGGAATCGGAGGACGACTTGCCGACTGGCTTCATCTACGTGCTCCGGAGCAAATCAGAGCATCCTTTTGTGGCGGAGAACAGGTCCGTGATTCACAAAATCGGTGTGACCGGAGGAGATGTGAAAAGCCGGATCGCGAATGCGAAAAAAGACCCGACCTACCTGCTAGCCGAGGTGGAAATGGTGGCTACTTTCAAACTTGCGAACATAAACCGGAAGCGGCTCGAAGCATTGCTCCACAAGTTTTTCGGCAAAGCTCGGCTAGACTTGGAACTAAAGGACCGCTTCGGTGCACAAGTGGAGCCCAGAGAGTGGTTTCTTGTTCCATTGGCCGTGATTGAGGAAGGAATTCAGAAACTGATGCAAGGCACCATCGAAAATTACCAATATGACCCGGAGACTGCGCGCATCTTGAAACGCGACACAGGCTCACCGAGATGAGCCGGGGCATACATGGGACGCTGTCTGGTGGAACGATCAAGTTGTGGCCGGATTCCCGCTTCGCGGTTTCACTTAGGCCTAGGAATTCTACAAGCAGCCTTTGCCGGTGGTCGGCGGCGGGCGCTCCGCGCCCGCTCGCCGATCCACCGAGCGCGGAATCCTGTTCGCTTTGACACACGCCACAATAGCTTTGGCGTTAAGCCGGGACAATTTCAGTTGCGGCGTGAACCCGTAGCGGCGGCGACGCGTCGCCGGGAGCGAATGCGACGCCCTCGTCGCATTTTCCGGACGCACGATTCGGTGGGGTTCGAGCCTCCGGCGTCGGGGGCGTCGCCGCTACAACGCGTCGCTGCTACTGTTTTTGTGGCAGCGGACGAATTGAATCACTCTGGCTGCTGGGATGCGCCGTTCTTTTGGCAACCGCCACAGGAGCCAACTTGCTGACCGGCGTCGCTCCGCCTAAGCTTTGCGCCGCCATGCCGCGCGAAACCATCGAAGCTAAAGCCACCCGCACCAAACGCCGCAGAGTTGCCCATTCCCGCTGAGAGTGTTCAAATGCTGTGTGTCTGCTAGAGTCAATTGCGACATGAACGATGCCCAATTCAAATTATTGAAAGCGCCGATTATCGAAGCAGTTTTGGATGTTCATTGTGATATGCCCCCGGGCAAACCCATCACGGCCCTTGAAAAACCCGCTTTTGAACTGCTGCACGACCGCTATCCCAAGGTCCGCGCTTCACTGATTCAAACGCACCAAATTCAGCCACAAGGTGACCAGCCACCCAAGATGTCCGTTCAAAATGCGGTGCAAGGCTTTCAGTTCTTGCACGAGGATGAAAAGCAACTGGTCCAGATTCGAGCCCAAGGTTTCTCGTTTAACCGTTTGGCTCCGTACACGAGCTTCGACGATTACCTTCCCGAGATTGAGCGGACTTGGAAGTTGTTTGTCGGGATTGCGGCACCGGCGCAAATCCGAACGGTGTGTTTGCGCTACATCAATCGCATTATGCTCCCAATGCCGAACAACGAAGTTAAGTTGGAAGATTATCTGAAGGTTGGTCCGCGCCTGCCCGACGAGCAAAATCTGACGTTCACAGGGTTTTTGAATCAGCATACGGCTGTTGAATCTGACACCGGCAATCAGGTCACCATTGTGCTGACAACTCAACCGTCGGAGGCGAAGTTCTTGCCTTTGATCTTCGACATCACTGCCGCCAGCGCCAAGGCGGGCGAGGTCGAAAACTGGACTTGGCTTTTGGGTCAAATTCAGGCACTAAGAGCCTTGAAGAACCGAGTCTTCCGCAACACATTAACCGAGCAATGCCTGAAACTGTTTCAACAACCTTAGGAATCTGCTACCTGGGTTACGTCGCCATGCAGGGCCTTTCGCGCGGTAGCAGCGCAGTCTCCCCGGAAGCGCGAGCCGTCGGTGCTGCCGTCTGTGCAGTCGTGGAACGAGCCGAGAGTTCACAAGCCCTCTTTGGCGAGAAGTCCGCCGCCATTTCTCAACTCCGTGCGCTGGTCAACGAATGTTCGCAGTCAGGTTGGGATGGAGCGGAGGCTTGCGCCCTCAACGTCCTGGCCATGTTTCAGGCCGAGAACTTTATCCGCGCGCTCCCGGATCATCTCCCGCTGCCGGAATTCGCCCCCGAACCGGATGGCTCGATTTCCTTGGACTGGATTCAATCCAAGCATCGGCTGTTTTCATTCAGCATCGGCGCGAGCAATCGCCTTGCTTATGCCTGGCTGGACGGCGCCGACCAGGGCCATGCCGTGGCGCGATTCGCCGGGGATAAAATTCCTCAACGCATCATTGAGGGGATCACTGGGATTATGAATCATGGCTACGCTTCCCTCCGGGCTGCCTGAAGTCGTTTCCGATTCCGAGGATCTCTCCAGGTTCTTGACTCAGAGCAACCATTTCAATTCGGTGATGGCCAAGCCCGCCGCGTTCTTGCCAAACCCCAAATACCGCAACACTTCGGTTTTTCGCTGCGGAACTGATTCAGAACGGCTCCGGCAGATTTGGCAGGAAACAACAGATGGTCAACGTTCGCTTAAAGCGGCTGCTGTTTTCAAGGCCATTGAAGTGACTAACGTGGGTCTGTCGGCGATTGCCTCCGAACCACCTGCTGCTCACGCAAACCTTGAGAGCTGGCCTTGGCTGGAAAACGATCCCGAACTCCAGAAGGCCAGGCAGCTCGAACTGGCGGCGCAATTCGCGCGGGCCAGCACGCTCATGATGTTGTAAGATCAGCCCTGATTGATTCGGGCATAGGAACTCTGCATGGAGCCTTAGCTGCTGGCCGACGCGCTCATTCCACTTTGGGTGTGGCTTGCCTAAAATGATTCACTGTCGCAAGATATGTTCTGCATGACTGTATCTTCGCCAATGACACGTCGCGAAAATTTGCGATCTCTGGCCGTTCTCGCCGTTGGAGCGCTGGTCATTCTGGCCGGGAGCGCCGCGGTGGCGGCGCCTGCGTCCGAAAAGATCGATTTCAACCACGACGTGCGCCGCATCCTTTCAGAGAATTGCTTCAATTGTCACGGGCCTGATTCCAAGCCAGGTAAGAACGGCCGGAAACCGTTTCGGCTGGACCTGCCCGAGAGTGCCCTGGCCGAATTGAGAGACGGACTCCACGCCATCGTGCCCGGCCAACCCGAGAAAAGTGAGATGGTTCGCCGCATCACAACGGACGATCTGGACGACAAAATGCCGCCGCCGGACACCCACAAGATACTGACCGCCCAGGAAATCGCGGTCCTGAAGAAGTGGATCGCCCAGGGCGCGGAGTATTCACAACATTGGTCTTACGTGCAGCCGCGCCGATCCGAACTGCCCAAGGTTCGCGAGATGTCGTGGCCGCGAAACTCCGCGGATCATTTCATTCTCGCCCGGCTCGAACGCGAAGGGTTGAAGCACGCTCCCGAGACGGATCGACCTGCCTTGATCCGTCGTGTCGCCCTCGACCTGACCGGGCTGCCGCCGACGTTGGAGGAAGTGGACCAGTTCATCGCCGACCAAAAACCGGACGCGTACGAGCGGCTGGTGGATCGTCTCTTCAAGAAGGAGGCGTTCGGCGAGCACTGGACGCAACTCTGGCTCGATCAGGCGCGTTACGCAGATTCCAGCGGTTACGCCGACGATCCGGCCCGGACGATCTGGGCTTATCGCGATTACGTCATCCGCGCCCTCAACACCAACAAACCATTCGACGAATTCACCGTGGAACAGATCGCCGGCGATCTTCTGGAGGAGCCAACTGACGAGGATTTGGTGGCGACCGCCTTTCATCGGAATACGATGACGAACAACGAGGGCGGCACAAGCGACGAGGAATTCCGCAATGTCGCGGTGGTCGATCGCGTGAACACGACGATGGCGGTCTGGATGGGCACCACGATGGCCTGCGCCCAGTGCCACACCCACAAATACGACCCCATCACGCAGGAGGATTACTTCCGGCTGTTCGCCATCCTGAACAACACGGCCGACGCCGATCGCACGGATGAAAGCCCCACACTTCCTCTCTACACACCCGAGCAAAAGCGTCTCCGAGCCGATTGGCAGACGGAAATCACGCGCCTCGAAAAAGTCGTCGAGACACTCACGCCGGAACTGGAAAAAGCCCAGGCGCTTTGGGAAAAAAACTTTGAAACCGACCTGCGCTGGGATCCGGTGGTTCCCACAGCAGTAAAGTCGAAGGCAGGCGCGGCAATTCATCAGGCTGCGGACGGCTCCGTGCAGTTCGAACGCGGCGGGAAGACGGACGTTTACACGCTGGAAATTTCCGTGAAGACCAGCGAGCCGATTGCCGCGCTGCGCATTGAGACCTTGCCTGACGAAAAGGCGGCGGGGAAAGTCGGGCACGGGGATGGAAACTTCGTCGTCTCGCGCGTTCTCGCGGCCATCGTGCCGGCGGCCAGTTCACCGGTCGCGGGGCGCTATGTCCGCATCGAACTGCCCGGCAAGGAAAAGTTTCTCTCCCTGGCCGAGGTGCAGGTTTTCAGCGGGTCGAGCAATCTCGCCTTGCGCGGAGAAGCCCGGCAGAGCAGCACGGCCTTCGAAGGCCCGGCCAAACTTGCCATCGACGGAAACACGGACGGCGATTACGCCAAGGCGAAATCCACAACCCACACGGAAAGCTCGACTGATCCCTGGTGGGAAGTGGATCTGAAATCGGTCCAGCCGATCGATCGCGTCGCGGTTTGGAACCGGACTGACGGCCCCGGGGATCGCCTCGGCGGATTTGCCATCTCGCTCCTGGACGAGCAGCGCGAAGTCGTCTGGCGTCAGCAAGGGCTGCCTGCTCCGAACCCAAGCGCCGAGTTGCATCCGGACGGCGCGCGGCCCATTGCCTTTGCGTCCGCCATCGCGGACTTTTCCCAGAAGGATTTCAATGTCGCCGACATTCTGGACAACAAAGATCCCAAGACCCGAGGCTGGGCCATCGCGCCCAATCACACGGAGCCGCATTCCCTCACGCTGATTCCCAGGAATCCAGCGACCGCCACGGCCGGGGCAAGCCTTGTCGTGACCATCGAACAGATTTCCCAATTCGATTACGCGACCATCGCCCGCCTGCGCCTGTCCACATCTTCCGACGCGCGGGCCCCTGAATTCTCGGGAGTGCCGGCCCCGATCCTGGCTATCCTGAGCGCGAAGGCTGCCGGGCGAACAGACGGCCAGCGCGAGGAAGCGCGCAATTTTTATCTGTCCATCGCTCCGGGGCTGCGGAAAGAGCGCGAACAGCTCGCCGGCCTCAGGAAAAAGCTCGATGAGGAAAAGGCATACACAACTGTGCCGATCCTGCGCGAACTCGCCGGCGACAAACGGCGAAAAACCCACCTCCAGCGGCGCGGCAATTTCCTCGACCTCGGCCAGGAGTTGACCGAAGGCTTGCCGGCATCGTTGCTTTCGCCTTCCGACGCCGGGCGCAACGATCGGCTCGCGCTGGCCCGCTGGCTCATCAGCACCGACAATCCGTTGACCGCCCGCGTGGTGGTGAATCGGCTGTGGGAATCGATCTTCGGCATCGGACTTGTCCGAACCAGCGAGGAGTTCGGCGCGCAAGGCGAAATGCCGTCGCATCCGGAACTGCTCGACTGGCTCGCGGTGGAATTGATGGACAAGGGATGGGACACGCAACACGTGCTCCGCCTGTTGGTCACGTCCGCCGCCTACCGGCAATCGTCGCGGGTAACGCCGGAAATGACCGCACACGATCCCGACAACCGCCTGCTCGCGCGCGGGCCGCGCTTCCGCCTGTCTGCGGAGATGATTCGCGACCAGGCGCTGTTCCTCAGCGGATTGCTCAGCCCGAAAATGTATGGCCCGCCGGTCAAACCCCCTCAGCCGAAGCTGGGGTTGAGCGCCGCCTTTGGCAGCGGCACAGATTGGGAGGCCAGCACCGGGGAAGATCGCTATCGACGCGCCCTCTACACGACCTGGCGCCGGTCCAATCCGTATCCCGCGATGGCCACGTTCGACGCGCCAAATCGCGAAGTTTGCCTCGTGCGCCGTGAGCGTTCGAACACGCCGCTCCAGGCGCTGGTGACACTGAACGATCCCGCTTATATCGAAGCGGCCCAGGCGCTCGCCCGGAAAATGGCCACGGCCGGATCAACTCCCGCGGACAAGGCGCGCTACGGCTTTCGACTTTGCCTGAGCCGCCCGCCCGCCGGGGCCGAGTTGGCCAGCCTGCTGGAGCTTTACGAAAAGACGCTCAAGCGATTCGAGGCGGACCCGGACAAAGCGCGGGATATCGCCACCAAGCCTCTGGGAGAATTACCCGATGCATCGAACCCTGCGGAACTCGCCGCGTGGACCGTGGTGGGCAACGTATTGCTGAACCTGGACGAAATGCTGATGAAGCGATGACCGGAGACGACTGCTTATGAATCCCAATCTGGAACAACTTCAACATCTCACCCGCCGGCATTTCCTCGGCAAATCCGCCTACGGTCTCGGCGCCATCGCGCTGGGCTCGCTGCTGAAGGGAAGCCTGGCCGCCGCCGCCACGCCGGCCAATCCACTGGCACCGCGCGCGTCGCACTTCGCCGCGCGGGCCAAACAGGTGATCTACCTGCACCTGACCGGTTCGCCGCCGCACCTGGATTTGTTCGACTACAAACCCGAGCTGGTGAAACGCGACGGGCAGGATTGTCCCGACGCCTTTCTCAAGGGCAAACGCTTCGCCTTCACCTCCGGCACGCCCAAGCTCCTCGGCACCCGGCGAACATTCACCCAGCACGGCCAGGGCGGCGTCTGGATGTCCGACGCGATCCCGCACCTGCAAACCGTGGCAGACGAGCTTTGCGTCATCCGGTCGATGACGACCGATCAGTTCAATCACGCGCCCGCCGAGCTGCTCGTTTACACCGGCTCACCGCGCTCAGGCCGTCCCTCCATCGGCGCGTGGGTGACCTACGGATTGGGAACGGAGAACCAGAATCTGCCCGGATTTGTCGTCCTGATTTCCAGCGGCGTGCAGCCAAACGGCGGCAACAATTCATTCGGCAGCGGGTTTCTGCCCTCGATTTATCAGGGAGTCCAATGCCGGTCCAAAGGCGACCCGGTGCTTTACTCCTCGGATCCCGCCGGGATGGATCGTGATGTCCGCCGCATGAGTCTCGACACGCTTCGCGACCTCAACGAAATCCAGGCGCGCGAACTCGGCCATCCCGAGACGCAAACACGCATCGCGCAGTACGAACTCGCCTACCGCATGCAGATGTCGGTGCCGGAAGTGATGGACATCACGCGGGAATCCGCCGCCACCCTCGAGGCTTATGGCGCGAAGCCGGGCGAATCGAGCTTTGGCAACAACTGCCTGCTCGCGCGGCGGCTCGTCGAGCAGGGCGTGCGCTACGTCCAGCTCTTCGATTGGGGCTGGGATTTCCATGGAACCAATCCCAACGAAGACATCCGCGACGGGCTGACCAAAAAATGCGCCACAATGGATCGTCCGGTCGCCGCGTTGCTCAAGGATTTGCGCCAGCGCGGGCTGCTGGACGAGACGCTCGTCGTCCTCGGCGGCGAGTTTGGCCGCACACCCTTCCGCGAGGGCCGCACGGCCAAGGGCGACATTCTCGGTCGCGACCATTTTCCCGACTGCTACACCATGGTGGTCGCCGGCGGCGGAGTGAAAGGCGGGACCATGTACGGGGAATCCGACGAACTCGGTTTCAGTGTGGCTCATGACAAGGTGAGTGTTCACGACCTCCAGGCCACGCTTCTTCACCAGCTTGGATTCGACCACGAACGATTGACTTACCGTTTTCAGGGCCGCGATTACCGGCTGACCGACGTCGAGGGCGAAGTCGTTCGAGGGATCCTGGCCTGATCGCCGCGGCCAAGCAAGTGGGGCAGACATCCTGTCTGTCCGATGGGCTTCCAGCCCGAGGATCACGGTTCGCGGGCAAGATGCCCGCCGGGGCAGGCTGGAAGCCCGCCCCACTCGCCTCAACAACATCGCAGGCTCATGTGCGCCGTAGTTTTTCAGGGGGCATTTTCTGCGCGGATCGGAAATTCCGTGCTCGCAGCCCGGCTCGTATCCTTGCTTAATATTGGAATGCCTTTTAACTCATGCGAATCGAATCCTCAGGAATGAAACGCCTTCCGTTCATTGTTTTTCTGGTGCCGCCTCTCCTGGCACTCTGCAATCTGGTCGCGGCGCCCGTGCCGCAAGTCGAATTCTTCGAGCAACGAATCCGGCCCATGCTGGCCAACGAATGCTACGAATGCCACGGCGCGAAGAAACAAAAGGGCGGCCTGCGCCTGGATTTCCGCGACGGCTGGCTCAAGGGCGGCGATTCCGGCCCGGCGATCCTCGCAGGCGACGCGAAAAAAAGCCTGCTCATCCAGGCAATCCGGCATGAGCACGAGGATTCGAAAATGCCAAAGGACCGGCCCCAGCTCAGCGATTCCGTCATCGCGGATTTTGTGACGTGGGTGAATCAGGGAGCCGTCGATCCGCGCGATCAACCGCCGACCGATCAAGCCGCGGGTTCGGCCGCGTGGGAAACCATTTTCGCCGCCCGCAAAGACTGGTGGAGTTTCAAGCCGGTTCGGAACCCGCCTCTTCCTGAAGTAAAAAACCCCGACTGGTCGAAGCATCCGGTCGATCAATTCCTTCTCGCCAAAATGGAGAAGCGCGGACTTCAACCCGCCTCGCCCGCGGAACGGCGCACACTCATCCGCCGCGTCACCTTTGCCCTCACCGGTCTGCCGCCGACGCCGGACGAGGTTCACACGTATCTCAACGACACCACGCCCGACGCCTACACGAAGG
>Ga0163152_10006128_pt1 | contig 13735 bp, 14 predicted proteins | sample OliLakLV19MP8IB2_FD_148635 | JGI IMG/M metagenome (GOLD analysis project Ga0163152, IMG submission 148635) | Freshwater microbial mat bacterial communities from Lake Vanda, McMurdo Dry Valleys, Antarctica - Oligotrophic Lake LV.19.MP8.IB-2 | ecosystem: Environmental > Aquatic > Freshwater >... | reverse complement strand
GCGATTGGCACGACTCCGGGCCGTCGGCGGCAGTTCAACTTTTCACAACGCTGCCGATGAGGCCACGGCCATTCGGGAAGCCGTGGACGCCGACGCGTTTCTCGGCAAGATCACGCCCGCCATTCTTGCCGAGACGACTCGTCTCCAGTGGGTGCAAGCGTTCACGGCAAGTCTGGAGCATTACATTTTCCCGGCACTCGCCGAGCATCCGTGTGTCCTCACGAATATGCGGGGCTTGTTTTCGGACGTGATTGCTGACCAGGTCATGGGTTACGTGATTTGCTTTGCCCGAAATCTTCATCTCTACATTCGCAACCAACTCGAGCATAAATGGGAACCGATTGGGGGCGAAGGAGGCAGGGTCAGTTTCGCTGCGGGTCCAGGCCAAGTGAACCCGATCGATTTGTCGCATCGCCAGCTCTCGGATCAAACCCTCGGGATTATTGGACTGGGTGCCATCGGCTCCGAGATCACTCGGCGAGCACACGCGTTCAAGATGAGAATCGTTGCGATTGACCAGAAGCGAACAGATTGCCCGCCGGAAGTCGAATGGCTGCGAACACCTCGCCACTTGCCGGATCTCTTGGCAGAAAGCGACTACGTGGTGATCGCGGCCCCACACACTCCTGCGACGGCCGGCATGTTTGGGGGCGAACAATTTCATCAGATGAAGCAATCGGCATATCTCATCAACATTGGCCGAGGGGCGATCGTCGATTTATCGACTCTCACCACAGCTCTGCGAGACGGTGAAGTTGCAGGAGCGGCACTCGATGTGTTTGAAACCGAGCCGCTGCCGGCCGATCACCCCCTTTGGACGTTCCCGAATGTGATTCTGACGCCGCACATCGCCGGCTACTCGCCTCGAATTGCCGAGCGTCATTTGGGAGTGCTCGTCGAAAATGTCCGGCGGTTTCTAGCCAACGCGGAGTTGATGAACATTGTGGACAAACACGCCTGGTACTGAACGAATTGCACTCGGAGCCTGTTCCTGGTAGCATTTCCCTACTTCCAAAACTGGGCTCGTCATGCATTCACACCCGCACGCCTTCACTTCGCTTCGCCCGCTGGTCCAGGAAGGTCTAGCCTTGCCGAGCCGGCGTAATTTGCTGAAAGCCGGCCTGGCCGGGGTCGCGGGAATTTCGCTTCCGGGACTGTTGCGGGTTCAAGCCCAAGATGCCACGACCGCAAAGCGTGGAAAAAGTCTTATCCTCCTCTGGATGACCGGTGGCCCAAGTCACATCGACACATGGGATCCAAAGCCCGATCGTCCCCCGGAAAATCGCGGTCCGTTCGGCGTCATCAACACCAGGCTGCCAGGGGTAATCGTTTGCGAGCATCTGCCGAAGATGGCCGCCATGATGGACCGCTTCACCTTGATCCGTTCCGTCGATTCCGCAGGAAGCAACCACGAGCCGAACCGCGTCATTCAGTCGGGCTATCGCGATGCGGAGCCACGCGAGAACCGGGCTGCCGAACGTCGGCCAGCCATCGGCAGTGTGGTCGCCAAGCATCACGGTCCGAATCACCCATCGATGCCCGCTTATGCGACGTTCATGAAAGCGCGAGGTCACGTGGCTTTCGCCGGAGACGTGGGCAAGGCATACGACCCGTTCGTCCTCAACCAGGCCGTTTCTGGCTTACCAGTGCTCGATCTCGTCGGCGGCGATACCGGTTCGAAGAGTGAGGCGCGCATGTTTCAGTTCGCGTCTGGCGTGGGTTACGACCGCATCGACGAACGACGGGGCCTGCTTCATGAATTCGACAGAGTTCGCACGAATGTCGATCGTGGCGACTCGATGGCGGTCATGGATCGCTATGGCCAACAGGCCGTCGATATGCTCCTCGGTCGGCGGATGCAGGACGCGCTCGATCTATCGAAAGAAAGCGAAGCGGTCCGCCAGCGTTACGGCAAGCATCTCTGGTGTCAGCAATCGCTTCTCGCGAGACGCATGGTGGAGGCCGGCTCGGCTTTCATCACGCTCGACCTGAGTTATCACACCGCGTCCGGCACGTGGGACACGCATGGAGACAACATTCCCCCCTACGGCGGCATCATGAAGGGGCTCAAGCCGTTGTTGCCGTTGTTCGACCATCTCATCACGACGCTGATCGACGACCTCGATCAACGTGGCTTGCTCGACGATTGCCTCGTCCTCGCGATGGGCGAGTTTGGCCGCACGCCACAGATGGCGACTCAGGGCAGCACCGATGGCCGCAATCACTGGCCGCCGGTAATGTCCATGGCCGTGGCAGGAGGCGGCTTCCGGCACGGCCAAGTGATCGGCTCGACGGAACGCGATGGCGGCCGACCGAAAGATCGCCCCGTCACTCCCGGCGATCTCGCAGCCACAATCTACCACCATTTCGGCGTGCCCCAAGACACGGTGTACGTCGATCCGACGGGCCGGCCGATTCCCGTGGTTCAAGAGGACGGCAAGCCGATTGCGGAGATGGTATAACGGCTGCATGGAATTCGACGCCATTCTGAAGACGATGCTGGAGGCCGGGCCTCCGGACTGGCCTCGATTGATAGGAGAGCCTGAATCTGAAGTCAGAGTAATTGATGCAGACTTTTCGACAGTTTCTGGTGCGGCCGACAAAGTCCTTCATATCCTGGGGCCGGAAGAATGGATTCTGCACTTCGAATTCCAGGTCGGTCCCGATGCTGCCAAGCCTCGCAAGATCAACCTCTACAATTCCGTTCTAGAAGACCGAACCGGGCTCCCCGTTCGAAGCGTTTTAATCCTCCTTCGCCCGGAAGCCTATCTGCGGGCATATTCGGGAAGATACGAGCGTAGCTTGCCAAAGATGACACAGGCATATCAACAGTTTGAGTACGATGTACTCAAGGTCTGGCAGATTCCCGCAAGTCAGTTTCTCTCTGGAATCGGTACTCTTCCGCTCGCTCCGATCAGTGCCATAACCGAGGCCGAGTTGCCTGCGGTTCTAAAGGAGATGAAGAGGCGGCTTGGAAGAAAGACACCTCCTTCGGTCAAAGAGCAAATTTGGACTTCCGCCTATGTCTTGGCGGGCCTACGGTATAAGGAAGAGATCACGGGACCACTCTTTGAGGAGACACTCGGTATGGAAGAATCCACCACCTATCAAGCAATTCTCCGCAAAGGGGAGGCAAAGGGATCGATCGCAACGATGCAGAAAACACTCCTTCGATTGGGCGAGCTTCGCTTTCGGCTCGTCCCTAGCAAGAAAGTTCTCGCCAAGTTGATGAAAATTTCTGACGTGGCAACACTCGAAGGATTGACGGACAGGATTCTCTTTGCCGAATCCTGGGAAGACCTCCTCGGCCTGCCCGAACGCAAACGCTAACGCGAGATGCCGATGCAATCTGAATCGACCCTCGCGATCGAGACTCGCGGCCTGTCCCGCACGTTCGGCGACTTTCGTGCCGTCGATGCCATCGATCTGCGCGTCGAGAAGGGCACCTTCTACGGCTTTCTCGGGCCGAATGGTGCCGGCAAATCCACGTCGATCAAGATGCTGACGGGGCTTCTCGCTCCCTCGGGTGGCACGATTCACGTGCTCGGCCAGGATATGCTCGCCCCGGCCGAGGCTCTTGAGGCCAAAAAACACATCGGCGTGATTGCCGAGAACCTGTCGCTGTTCGACAACTTGACGGCACGCGAGTATCTCACGTTCGTCGGCCGCATGTATCTGCTTCCACGAGATACTATCCGCGCTCGCACCGAAGAATTGCTGAACCTGCTGGGCCTCGCCAACGAGGAAAAAAAACTCGCTCTCGAATACTCGCACGGCATGAAGAAGAAGCTCGCTCTTGCTGCGGCGCTTTTGCCGAATCCCGATCTGCTTTTTCTCGACGAGCCCTTTGAAGGCGTGGATGCCATCACGTCGCGTGTCATTCGCGATCTGTTGGCCGGCTTCGTCGCCCGGGGCTCCACTGTTTTCCTCACTTCACACGTTCTCGAGATCGTCGAGCGCCTTTGCACGCATGTGGGCATCATCGTAAAAGGGGCCCTCGTCGAACAAACGTCGATGGCCGACTTGCGTCAGGGGGATACGCTGGAGAATCGCTTCATTCAAAAAGCTGGGTCCGACGCTGTTGCCGCTCCCACCATTAGCTGGCTCGAGGCCGCCTCCCAGTGAATAGAGAACATTTTCGAGCCTTCATCTGGCTCCGCTGGCGACTCCGCGTGAACCAGTTCCGCAAGGGTGGGACTCTCAATCTCATCTTCTTCGCCATGATCGCGGTTTGCTCGGTGATCTCGGCAATCGGACTGGCGATTACCGGTTTTTTCGTCGGTTGGCTGGCTTTACCGCAGGCGAACGAACACGTGCGGCTTTTCGTATGGGACGGCATTGTCGTGGCGATGCTGTTCTTCTGGATGATCGGGTTGCTCGCCGAGTTGCAGAGATCTGAAAGTTTGTCTCTCGACAAGTTCCTCCATCTGCCGGTCTCGCTCTCTGGGGCGTTCCTGATCAACTATCTCAGTTCGCTCTTCAGTCTCACCCTGATGGTGTTCGTACCGGGGATGATCGGACTCATTCTTGGCCAGACAATTGCGCATGGGCCGCTGATGTTGCTCGCACTGCCGTTGATACTCGCAGCGGTCTTCGCGCTCACGGCCGTCACTTACCAGTTTCAAGGCTGGCTTGCCACGTTGATGGCGAATCCACGTCGAAAGCGCACCATTCTGGTATTCGTGGTGGGTGGCTTCATCCTGATCGCTCAGTTGCCACAACTCTTGAATATCATGCGGCCGCACAAGTTTGATAACGCGAATTTCAAACTCGAAATGGAAGAGCAAGCCCAACTGAGCAAATCGTTCGCCTCAAAGAAGAACTCCCAGGCGGAGTATCAAAAACAGCAAGCCGACTTGCAACGTCGCCAACAAGAACGCCGGGATGCCAATAAGCAGGATAGCCTGGAGGAGGCGGGTGCGACCGCTCGTTTTGTGAGCGCCATCGTTCCGCCAGGTTGGCTAGCCCTCGGAGCAACCGACTTGACTGAAGGACGGGTGTTCTGGTCGCTACTCGGCACGCTTGGCCTCGGGCTGATCGGCACGGCCAGTTTCTGGCGGGCCTATCTCACGACCATTCGACTTTACACGGGCCACTACACCTCAAGAGAACGAACGGTCGTTGCACCCAAGGCTACAGCACCGCTATCGAACAAGCCGCGTTTGCTGGAATGGCAATTGCCCCGCGTTTCCGAGCAAGCTTCTGCCGTGGCCGTGGCGGCATTTCGCTCGTTGATGCGAGCACCCGAAGCCAAGATGTCCTTGCTCGCTCCCGTCATCATGGCCGTGGTTTTCGGCGGCATCATAATGTCCACGGATGAGTCGCCTCCTCAGGCACTGAGGCCGATCATGGTTTTCGGTGCGTCTACGATGATTCTGTTTATCTCCGGCATCCAACTTATCGGCAATCAGTTCGGCTACGACCGAACAGGATTTCGTGCTTATGTGCTTTCACCGATTCCGAGGAGAGACATTCTCATCGGCAAGAATATCGCGGTCGCTCCGCTTGCAATCGGCCTCGGGTTCTTTGGGATTGTTGTAATCGGCAGCTTCTTCCCTTTGCGAATCGATCATTACCCCGCCGCGATCGCTCAACTGCTTTCGAACTACCTGCTGTTCTGCATTCTGGCGAATGTGCTGTCAATGGTCGCTCCGATGGCCATGGCAGCCGGGTCCATGAAGGCGTCCAATGTCAAAATCGTTCCCGTACTGCTGCAAATGGTTTTCCTGATGTTCATGCCACTCGCGTTGCTCCCGGCCGCATTGCCCATCGGCATCGAGGCCCTTCTCGAAGAGACCAACACTGTGAACGGCGTTCCCATCTCTTTGCCGCTCTCGCTGGTGGTTTTAGCCGTTGCCCTGCTGATTTATCGTGCAATGATTCGCGTCGAGGGGGAATGGCTTTTGGCTCGTGAGAAGAAAATTCTCGAAGTGGTGACGAGTAAATCCGATTGACGCTCGCTGGGATGCGCACTGGGAATTTTGGATTGCCCAGTTCCGGACCAAATCCGCGAGAGAAGGAGGGGTGTCCGCTTGCAAGGTTCCTGCGAGAAGGAATGCAGTCAGGCAGGCAGCTCGGACCATTTGCCGTCCTGCGAATGTCGGTTCCTTTCAGTGTACCGCAAAATGTTTTACCCTTCGTAAACGGAAGACTTAGACTCTGATTCACCGGTTTGAGCCACCCTTTGCGTTCGCGGAGCGAATGCCCACAATGGCCAATGAATCTGGGAGTTCGCTCATATCCTTGCGGCATTGCACTACAATCTCGCTAACTGCAAGGCTGTCACGTAAGGAACGCATCATGGTTCGCAATACGCTTTTCCTCTTGGCGTTCATTCCCGCAATATGTCTCGCTGACGCACCCGATCGGCCCACCATCCTCAAGAAGATGGAACTCGTCATGGGCCCCTTGCCTACAGACATCAGCAAGAAGCCGCTCGACATGCAAGTGATTCGAAACGAAATAATCGACGGCTATGTTCGCAAAAAGATTACCTATGCGTCGAGCGAAGAGGATCGCGTACCGGCCTATCTGCTCCTACCCACCGGATTTACGGGCAAGCGGCCGGCGGCACTTTGCCTTCATCAGACAACAAGCATCGGCAAAGGCGAACCCGCTGGGCTGAACACGAATATCAACCTTCGCTATGCGTTAGAATTGGTGAAGCGAGGCTACGTCTGTCTTGTCCCCGACTACCCGAGTTTCGGCGACTACAAGTATGACTTCAAGAAGAGCGCCTACTCCTCCGGCACAATGAAGGCCATCGTGAATAACATGCGTGGTGTCGACCTTTTGCAATCATGCCCCGAGGTCGATGGCGAACGAATTGCAGCCATCGGCCATTCGCTCGGCGGGCATAATGCCATGTTCACGGCCGCGTTCGATGAGCGCATCAAGTTGATCGTTTCCAGTTGCGGCTTCTGCTCATTTCACAAGTATTATGGCGGCGATCTGAAGGGCTGGACCAGCGATCGCTATATGCCGCTCATCGCCAGCGAGTACAAGAACGATCCGAAGAAGATGCCCTTCGATTTCACGGACGTAGTTGCATCGTTTGCCCCGCGAGCATTCATGGCCGTGGCTCCCGTGAAGGATGATAACTTCGCGGTCGATGGTGTGCGCGATGTCTTCAAGGCTGCCTTGCCCGCCTACGAAAAACGTAAAGCAGTTGAGGAATTGATAGCACGATACCCCGATGCCGGGCACGATTTTCCGCCCGAGGAACGCAAGGCCGCCTACGAATTCATGGACAAACGACTGAAACCGTAACTTGAGAGCCACCTACCCACCCGCGATGGCCCCAACAATCAGAAACGGCTCCGCTCCCGTGACGACAGCTCCGGGCAGCGGAGCATCCGGCGATTCGTTAGACAAGTCTTCCTCGCAGGCGAAGAACCGCAACATCGGCCGACGAACAATGGATCCGTGATTGCGAATAGTGCCACGCAGCATCGGATAGCGGGCTTCCAGTGCGTCGAGCAAGCTGAGCTGCGTGACCGGGCCAACGACCTCAAGCTGCACTTCGGTGCCTACCTGAGCCAGCGTTCGCAGGTGAAAGGGGAGTTCGACGCGGATCATGGATATCTCTGCCGCTCAACGATGATTTCAAGAGGCCTCGTAAGGACGGAACCAATTGGGTAGACATCATCCTTTTCAGAAGACACCCAGTATTGCTCAAGCATCCAAAAAGAGTGGCGAGAGTTCATTTCGCCCTGCGGAGTTGTGACAATCGTTCGGCGAAAGCGACATGCTCCGGTGTCGCAAGTCCCTGCTGCAATTTCGTCAGGACCGTCGCCATGTCGCGACGGAGAAGGGCAGGGGCGTCGAGCCACAGGCCGGGAAAGACGAGCGAACGGTGGATGCCTTCGGAGTCGGGGGGCAAGATTTGGAACCGGCCATCCACAAGCTGATGCCAGCGGATTTCTCTTTCATACATGAGCACCGCGAGATATTCCTGAACGCCGGCGGCTTCGTACAAATCGTACTTTTCGTTCAAGTCGTACGAAGTGCTGGAGAGACAGACCTCCGCCATGAGTTCGGCGGGCCCGGCCAGGAATTTGCCTTCGACCCAGGATTTGCCGCCGCATTCGGGCAGGACGCGTAAATGGCGGTCGGGCTGGGGAGAGTCTTCAAGGAGAAGCGTGGTGGCATTGGTCGCACTACCGGTGCCCGGCGTGTTGACACGATACATGCCAAGCCAGATGCCAACATCGTCCTCGGATTCTCCATGATCCAAAGAAACTGGCGACGGCATATAGACACGTCCTCCGATTAACTCCGCCCTCGTGATTTCCGGGTGCAAGTCCCAGCGGCGTAGAAACTCTGCTCGGGTTAAGCGCATGCCGGTCGAGAGCGAAGGTGCTTGTTTTTCGATGGTGATCATGGTATTTTCTCTTCCTATCTATTCTACCGATCATGAATGCCGTAACAACGGATCCTTTGCCGTCGAGCCGAAAACGTGGCAGCCTTGTGCAGGCTTTGGCCTAAGCAAGGCTCACGCCAACGTCTGCACCTCCACCGAAAGTACCGGCGGCAAATGCGTGACGATCGGAGCCCAATTGTCGCCGCTGTCTGCCGAGCAATAAACCTGGCCGCCGGTTGTGCCGACGTAGATTCCACACTTGTCGAGCGAATCGACCGAGGTCGCATCGCGCAGCACGTTCACAAAACAGTTCGCTTGCGGAAGGCCCTTGGTGAGAGCCTCCCACTCGTTGCCGCCGGTTTTGCTGCGGTAGACGCGCAGCTTGCCGTCGGTCACGAAATGCTCTGAGTCGCTCTTGATCGGCACGACGTAGACCGTGTTAGGCTCGTGTGCATGAACTTCGATCGGGAAGCCGAAATCGGTGGGCAGGTTGCCGCTGACCTTATACCAAAAGTCGCCGGCGTTGTCGGTTCGCATCACGTCCCAATGCAATTGCATGAACAGCGTGTTCGGATTGGCCTTGTGCTGCGCGATGCGATGCACGCAGAAACCGACCTCGGCAGTTGGATCGGGCATATATTTCGACTTGAGTCCCTTGGTGATCACCTTCCAGGTTTTGCCGCCATCGTCGCTGGCACGACCCGAAGCAATCGACGCCGTTGCGACGTGAGATGTTGCGGTTCTCGCAGCTATCGTGCAAGCAGGCTTTCGACGAGGTGTTCGTGAAATCTGCCCGAGCCGTGAAGCCCGATTTAATTTTGTCGCAGTGGAATCATCTCGGCGACTTCAACCAGATCAACGGCGACGAGCGTTGCATATTGCCAAGCGAAGCCTGGGGCAAGGATGAAGATTATCTGTGGTACAGCACCGGCGGGGCCGCGTGCTTCACGGACCTTCCCGAAGGCATACTCGGCGAAGGCACACTGCAATCGCGATACATTCGCGGCGCGTTCGAGGACAAGCCTTTTACGCTTGGCAAGTACGAAAGCACGAGAATTCGCGTTGCCATCGCCGAGTTGGCCGCGAACGGCGGAGCGCCGATGGGCTTCTACACACGCCACAAAGACTCGACCGCCCGCGCGGAGATCGTGCGTTATTATCGCTTCATGGTGCGTTACGATTCGCTCTACAAAGCCAACCAGTCGCACGCGGAAGTCGTGTTGCCTTACCCACGCAGCAAAGTCCACGCCGGCGACCTGGCAGCGGTGGAAGCCTTCAAAAAACGCGGACTGGAGTTGTTGAACAATCACGTTCTGTTCGATGTGATCCCCGACGACATGCTGACGCCCACGAAACGCAAGGAGTACCAGTCCGTCATCGAAGACGCGAAATTGCCAAGTGGCCTGAGCCGTTTCGAAGCCCCCAAGACAGTCCGCGTCTCCGCCAGCAAACCCGCGAGAGGCAATGAACTCACTCTGCACTTCGTGAACTACAACCGCGTGGAGCCAAAGGAAAAACGCAGCCCAGGAGGAGGCATCGTCGATGAAAAGCCCATCGCGGTCGAATCGATGAACGTCGATTTCGCGTTGCCGATGGGCAAGAAAGTGAAGAGCGTGATGGTGTCTACGCCGGAATCAGCGGACGCGGTCGAAGCCAAGTTCACGGTGGTCGACGGAAGATTGAAGTTCACCGCGCCAAAGTTCTTGGTGTACGCGATTGCAAGAGTGCAGTTCGCGGATTAACAAACACCCCCGTTTAACGTTCGAGCCAACGGCTCGAACGAAGCTGACTTCTCGCTAGTTCCGTGGCGGGTGCCACCCTGCGGCTGCCCAAAGTCGGCGAGCATTCACTCGCAATGCCAGATTGAGATTCAGTAAGGCAACCGTCGTACGACCGGTGGGTGTAACCCCGATGATGATCTCGCTTGAATCATCCCAATGGAAGTGGTCGGCCCACAATTGGTGTCGTGGGTCGAAGAGGCGCACGACTTCGCCCGTCTCGGGATCGGCGGCCGAAAGACGGTTGCCACGGTAATCGTTGCACATTGCGCACGCGACCCAGAGATTGTCTTCTTCCGTCGGGCCACCGCGAGATTCCGGAATCAGGTGATCGATCTCCATTGGAGTGCCGACCACCGCCTCCTGCGTTAGGCAGTAACCACAGCGATGCTTGGCGGTGATCCTCACGCGCTGGCGTAGCGCGACAGGAACGTAACTCTTGCTCATGGCGTGGAAGGAGCAACGCCATTTTTAGCTCGCTGATGCAGCAAGGCGGCGGCACGGGCTCGAACGAGCATGGCCCTTTCGTACTCTCGCATCAGATCATGGCGAGTTTGATCTTCGGCCGGCGTGAGTCCTTCACGACGCTGTTTGAAATGCAACGACTCCAGATCGTTTAACTGCTCGTCCGACAATCGGGATTCTGCTGCGTGACGAAGCCCCGTCTCGTCCAGTGTATCGACAGCCGCCATAGCTGCCGCCAATGCAGGCGGCAATTCATCCTCGGCGGACACGGCGTTCGTGAGGACGCCTATCGCTTCCGCCTCAACCGTGCGATTCGCCTCGCGAGCCCGGTCGCGGATTCGAGCAAAAATGGAGTCCGGCACGTCTAATGTCAAGGTCTGGGAGGACATGGTTCGGCCTCGGGGGATTTCTGGGATTGTATCACATGGCGGCGGGAGGGTACAAAACCAAGGGCGGGTTGCCTTCTGCTATTTCTTCGCCTCCACACGCCGCAACGTATACGAAAACGCCCCCAGCAAATCGCCGCGCTTGCCGCCGTGGCATTCGACGCACTGCTTGCCGCTGCGGATGGCACCGAGCAACCGCAACTGATCTTCACTTTGAGCCCCGATCAAATCGTTACCCGCGCGGATCCTCGCAAGCGAATTGGCTTCAAAGCGGTCGACCGGTCGCCTCGGCGCCTCACGCACCGTTTCCATTGCGGGCAACTCGTTGGTTACATAAACAATCGGATTTACAGAGAGAAGGAGCCCGACTAGCTCGATGCGCTGGACATTCCAAACCTTCTCCTGTTTCGGCCAAGTCGTTGTCGTTTCTGGCAATCTGCTGAACCCGTGCGATTGAAAGCCTGCGGCGTGCTGACGGTCCTTTAGATAACCGAAGCCACCGGGGTTGAGAAAATCGAGCATACTGACCGAGTGAAAACCTCGGAACGGCGAAACGTCGACAGGCAATTCCGGCTCAGGCCCATCCTGGCTGGAAAACGACGGTTCGGGTTGCTCAGGAGACGCAGCTCGTTGCCATGGCTTCAAAGCTTTCTCCGATGGCAGATGTATGCGACCAACTCCGAACCCAGGACTGTTGACGAACTCCTTGACCTTTCCCTCGTGAAGTTGCTTCAGTTCACGAACCCGCCATTGGTTAATCAGGCGTGCCTCTTCCGAGATCTCAACCTGCGATTCAAAATCGGTCAAGCGTTCTTCGACGTCATCCGGCAATGGCCCGGCAGTTCCCACCGCGATGGGAACTGGCGCTCGCTCCTCCATCGACTCGAACGCGTATTTGTCCCGCAGTCGGTCGTAGTGGGCAACTGTTCCAAATGCAACCAAGAGCGGGATTCCCCATGCGAGAACAACGCAGGCCAATGAGATTGGAAAAAAACTAACGCGAGGCTTTCTTGCGGCAAACCATGCTAGCCCCATCGCCAGCAGTATCCCAAGGAGGATCGCCGGAAGCGGCAGAAATCCAAAAAAGATCGAGCCCGCGCTAACGACCAAGCCGACAGGGATAAAGAGGCCCCATCGCACCGGATGCGGTGCTTCCCGAGCGGAAGCCATACCCACCACCAAAATGATGAACGAAAAGAACAATGAGCCATAAAGCACGGCATGCCCCCGTTCATTTCGCAATTTTCGATGCCACGTTCGAGATGTGGATATGGTTACTCTACCCACCTCCTGAGTCGCACTCAAGTCAGAAACGCAATGAGCGATACCGGCCCAACTCGACGCGATGTTCTTGCCCTCGGTCTTCTTGCCGCTGTCTCAACACAAGCAGAGGAACTCCCACCCATGAAACCCCACCTCCCTCACGCCACCCCCAACGAAATCGGCCTCGACGCCAAGCAATTGGAAGTCGCGTACGATCTGCTCGAAAAGTGGACCACGGGCAAGGATCCAGCAGTTGCCAGCGGGGCCATTCTTGTCGGTCGCAATGGCAAAGTTGTCGCTCCACGTTTCTTTGGCAAGCAGGGACCGGAGGCCGATGCGCCGCCTCTTCGCAAGGATGCCATGTTTCTGATGGCTTCCATCACGAAGCCAATTACTTACATGGGCGGGATGTTGCTGGTCGAGCGGGGCTTGCTCAACCTGAACGATCCCGTCGCCCGCTATGTGCCGGAGTTCAAGGGGGGCGACAAGGAACTCGTCCTCGTGCGGCATCTGTTCACGCACACATCTGGCCTGCCGGACATGTTGCCGGACGACCTCAAGCTGCGCAGCAAGCAGGCACCGCTGCAGCGATTCCTGGACGGGGCGATCAAGGACACGGAACTTGGTTTCAAGCCCGGCACGAAGATCAGCTATCAGAGCATGGGCACCGCAATCGTGGCCGAGATCATTCAGCGGCTTTCGGGCAAGTCGATCAGCGAGTTTCTCAAACGTGAAATCTTCGACCCGCTCGGGCTCACGTCGATTGGCCTCGGCTCCAAGGGTTTCGACCGCGAACGGCTAGTTCGCGTGCAGACGCCGGAGTATCAGACCGATACGAAATCGAACTGGAACAGCGAATACTGGCAGCAACTCGGCGCACCCTGGGGCGGCATGTTCAGTTCGGCCGAAGATTTCGCGGTGATCTGCCAACTCTTGCTTACCAAAGGAACGTGGTCCGGCGTGAAATTGTTGTCCCCGGCGAGCGTGCGGGCGATGACGACCAATCGTCTGCTTGAAGAGCCAAACCTGCCGGAAGCGGACGCCCGAACGAAACCGTGGGGCCTGGGCTGGCGTTTGAATCACCCGGCCACGTCGGAAAGCTGGGGCGACCTGCTCGGCAAGGAAGTCTTCGGCCACACCGGCGCGACGGGCACAACCGTCTGGATCGACCCGCAAACGCAAGGCTTCTGCATCCTGTTGACCAATGCGGTCCGCTCGAAAGCTCCGTGGCGGCTGGTCAGCCTGTCGAATGCCATCGCGGCGGCGTTTGTGTGAAGCCGGGACGCGGAGCAGACAACTAACTTTTGATTCACTCGTTCATCTGCTATACTTCCCCTGCCTGATTGCAAGCACCCGCTAGCCCTTTGCTCCGGGACCGTCCTTTTCCGGTGCCGACTGTTGGGGATTCCAGTATGTCCTCTCACACCCAAGAGTTGCAGCTTGACGTTACCCCTGATGGCAAGCGATCGTTGGCACGCTTC
>Ga0163152_10006126_pt1 | contig 13739 bp, 14 predicted proteins | sample OliLakLV19MP8IB2_FD_148635 | JGI IMG/M metagenome (GOLD analysis project Ga0163152, IMG submission 148635) | Freshwater microbial mat bacterial communities from Lake Vanda, McMurdo Dry Valleys, Antarctica - Oligotrophic Lake LV.19.MP8.IB-2 | ecosystem: Environmental > Aquatic > Freshwater >... | reverse complement strand
GTCCGGCTCCGCGGGGGCGGCGCCGGACTGGGTGAGCGCCACGTATTCCGGCGCCACTTCGTCGGCTTCGGCCGCCTTGCGGGCACGCTCGGCGGCGCCGGAATCGCGGCGGCGATCGAGCTCCGTGAGGAAGGCGTCCACGATGTCCGCGTCGAACTGCGTGCCGGCGCAGCGCTTGAGCTCGGCCGCGGCGGTCGCGTGCGAGAGCGCCTTGCGATACGCGCGCGTCGACGTCATGGCGTCGTAGGTATCGGCGACCGCCACGATGCGCGCACCGAGAGGGATCTCCTTGCCCTTGAGGCCCTCGGGGTAGCCCGAGCCGTCGTACTTCTCGTGGTGGTAGTAGACCGACGGGATGATGTCCTCGAGGAACTTGATCGGCTCGAGGATGCGGCGGCCGATCGAGGGGTGGCTGCGGAACATCGCCATTTCCTCTTCGGTGAGGCGGCCCGGCTTGTTGATCTTCTGCGGGTCGATGCCGATCTTGCCGATGTCGTGGAGCATCGCGCCCTGGCAGAACGCCTCGCGCTGCGCGGCCGGAAGCAACATCGACTCGACGACCATGCGCGTGTATTCGGTGACGCGTTTGGTGTGGCCGGCGGTGTAGCGGTCCTTCGCTTCCAGCGCGAGCACGAGCGACTGCAGCGTCTCGCGGAACACGCGCATGATGCCGTCGTAGAGACGCGCGTTCTCGATCGCCGTGGCCGCGCGATCCGCGAGCACGGAGAGCAGCTTCCGTTTTCCCTCGGAGAAGCGGCGGCCACCTTCGAAGGCATACGCGACGAGCCCGCCGAGCATGCGGTCGCCGACCTTCAGCGGCAGCGCGACGAACGCCGTCGGCGCTTTCGACGGCGCGGGCGCATCGCTCGGCATTCCGCTGCGCGTCATGCGCTCGCCGTCGAACGGCCGCACCACGACGCCGCCGGGGAGCCGCGAGAAGAGCTCACGCGTGGGCTCGCCGTGCAGCAGCAACGTGCGGCCGGCCGCGAACGCACCCATGAGCGTGTCGACGTCGAGCTCGCCGGCGAGATCGTCGTCGAGCTGCCGCGCCTGGTCGAACGACACCTGCCGCACCACGGTCTCGAAGCGACCGTGCTGCTCGCTCTTGAGCACCAGCGAGACGACATCGCAGTCCACTTCGCGCATCGTCGTGTCGACGATGACCTCGAGGATGCGGTCGAGCGAGAGGCCCTGGTTGAGCGCCTCGCTCATCTTGTAGAGCGAGACCGTCTCCTTGAGCTGGATGTTCTCCTGCTCGAGCTTCTTCTTGTCGAGGCCGCGGCGGACGACGTGGACGACGTCCTCCACCTTGAACGGCTTGCCGATGTAGTCGTACGCGCCGCGCTTCATCGCGCCGACCGCCGTCTCGACGGTGCCGTAGCCGGTCATCACCAGGATGACCGGCGGCTCCTTCATCTTCGAGAGCTGGTTGATCAGCTCGATGCCGCCGAGGTTCGGCATCTTGAGGTCGGTGATGACCAGGTCCACCGAGTCGACCGCGAGCATGTTCAGCGCTTCCTGCCCGTCGGCCGCGCACGTGACCGTGTAGCCTTCCATCTCCAGGAAGTCGGTCAGGATGTCGCGAATGACCCGCTCGTCGTCGACGACGAGGATCCTGGCGGAGTCGGCTTTCGCGGGCATCGAACGCACATCTTACCCGAAGCCGAGGATCGGCAGCCGCGGAGTCGCTCGCGGGGAATCCGGATGCGATCGGCGCCACTCGAGGACGCGCGGGCACTCGGGGTCGGGCGCACGGGCGTCACCCGTGACGAATTTCGCCACGACGCGGCAGCCGCCGCGACACACACGCTGGTGCACGCACGACGCGCAGGGCTCGGGCGGCGCCGACGAGTAGCCGCGATATTCGGGAAACGTCGCCGGGTCGTTCCACCGCGTGGAAAGTTCCATCGCCGGGATCTTGTTGCCGCCCTCGGCGTCGTGCTCGAACGAACACGGTTTCGCGCGGCCTGCCGCGTCGATGCCGACGAGGTAGTCGCCGCCTTCGCACCCGAGCACGGAGAAGAACGAGAGCACTTCCGGATCGGTTCCCAGCGCCGCGACCATCGGCGCGAACGAGCAGTCCACCTTGAGCGAGATGCGCGGATTGCGGCGGCGCAGCGCGAGGAGCCGCGGGAGAAGCGCGCGGTTCTGCTCCTCGGTGGGGCGGTGGTCCCACCACGCGTCCGAGCCGCGGCCTGCGGGTTTCAGGCGCAGGAACTCCACCTCGTCGAGACCGGCGGAGTCCGCCCACGCGACGATCTTCTCGAGGTGGTCGGCGTTGCGGCGCGTGACGACCGTGTTCACGCCGACATGTTTGTGATGCTTCGTGAGCATCGCGACGGCGCGCTCGACCTTCGGGAAGCTCTCCGCGCGCCGGAACTCTCCGTAGCCCTCGGGGTCGGTGCCGTCGAGCGACACGTTCACGCGGCCGAAGACGGTGCAGCGCCGGGCGATCTCCTCGCTCATCACGAGGCCGGACGTCGTGACGTTCGGGACCATGCCGCGCTCGCGCGCGCGATCGGCCACGTCGAAGAGCCACGGCAGGAGGAACGACTCGCCGCCGCCGAGCGCGATGTGAAAGACGCCCGCGTCCGCGAGCGAATCGACGAGCGCGAGCATCCCGTCGCGACCGAGCTCGCCGGGCATCGGATCGCCCGACGACTGGTAGCAGTGCGAGCAGCCCGCGGTGCACGCGTTCGTGAGCGCGAGGTGCGCCTCGATCGGCGCCGACATGCGCGGAATAGCGGCCGACGCCTCGGCCTCGGTCCCCTTCCAGCGAGCACCGCCATCGAGACCGAGCGAGCGCATCCACGCGCGGTCGCCCGTCACGAGCAGCGCGGGCCTCTCGAACATGAGCACGCCGCCGAACGGCTCGTAGCGGTACGTGAATCGCGGGAGCACGCGATTGCGAAGGCTCCGCAAGGCGCGCGCGATCACGTCGCGTCTCCGTCTTTCGACGCGGAGCCGTGAGGAGAGCCCGCGCCGGCGCGCGCGGTGAGCCGGATCCACACCGACACCGCCGCGGCGAGCAGCATCGCGCCGGTTCCGCCGAGGAGAAGTCCGGTGAGGTCGGCGCCGAGCGACGACGAGTTCGGGTTGAACCCGAAGCGTACGGAGAGGAGTCCGCGGCGCTTCTTCATGCTTCCCCGATCAGGCGCTCGACCGCGATCAGGAGATCGAGCGCGTAGAGCACCACGTAGACGAGGGCCATCCCGGTGAGCGTGCCCGCGACGGTCGACGCGGCGCGGAGCGCCGGACGCGCGAACGCGGGCCGTGCCGCGTCCGCCCACACGAGTGCCGCCCACAGAAACGCGACGCCAAGTGCGGCGAGCGCCGCGATCGAGCCCCGTCCGTCATGCGGCGCGACGACCACGAGCAGCACGAACACCGGCCCGGCGTAGAGGAGCTCGCGACCCCACGATGCGCGCACCGCGGCGCGGAGGCGGCGCGGATCGACGGTGGCGACCGCGGCCACGCCGGCGATCGCGAGAAACCCGAGCACCCACCCGAGGCGCTCCGCGCGCGTGCGGTGGCGGCGCACCATCTCCACTTCCTTGCGGCTGACGATGTCCGCGCCCGCGACCGACGTCCCCGCGATGCGCGAGAACGCGTCCTCCGCGGCGGCCCAATCCTTCTCCGCGAACGCGGCGCGTCCGAGTCCGGCCCACGCGTGAGCGGCGTGCGCGCTCTCCGGAAAGCGCTGGAGCAGCTCGCGGTAGCTCTCGCCCGCTTCCTCGGGGTCGCCCGCTTCCGCGGCGCGATCGCCGAGCCACAACAGAGCCTCGTCGGCGATCGCGAACGACGGATACTCCTTCACGATCGCGCGCACCTCCGCACGCGCGTCGCCGCGATCGAGCTTCGAAAACTCGGCGCGCACGCGCTCCAAGCGCGCAAAGGGCTCGGAGCCGCCCGCCGTCGCCCGCACGACGGCGTCGCGGCGCAACGCGGCGCCGCGCGAGAGTCGCGCCGCGGGATACTCGAGCACGAGCCGGTCGTAGAGCTCGACCGCGCGCGGGTAGTCGCGCAGATCGTGATCGGCGGCCTCCGCGGCGCGCCAGAGGTTCGCGGCGGCGTCGCTCGTCTTGCCGGCCTTCGCGGCGGCGTCCGCATCGCGAATCCACGCGTCGACGCGACCCAACGCACCCGGGACGGGCGTCGACACGGGGAGCGCGGCCGCGAGCAGGAACGCCATCAACACGGCGCCATCCTACCAACTCAGCGACGGATGAGCAGGCTCGCGAGCGCGCCGGTGACGAGCGAAAGCACGAGCACGCCGCCGTGAAAGACCGCGAGGTGCGGGCCTTCGAGGACGGGACAGTTCAACGTGAGCAGCGCGAGACCGAACGCGCCCGCGGAGACGCCGGCGATCGCCCCGGTGAGCGCGGGCCGCAGAGGAAGGCCGCGCGCGACGAGCACGACCGAGGTCACGAGCGGCAGCACCGCGAGCCCTACGCCGAGCACGAGGCACTCGACGCCGTGCACGCCGCCGGCTGTGCCGAACTCCGCGAGGACGCGTCCCGCGAAGAGGAACGGGATCGCGAGCCAGAAAAAGCCCGGCACGCGGACGCGGGCATCGCCGGGAACGGCGAGCCGCATCGCGATCCACAGGCCGAGCGCGGCGAGCACGACGAGCGCGATCGCTCCCGCCTGGCGAGGCTGCGCGTCGGCGAGCGGACTCGCCAGCGCGGTGACGAGCCCGAGTCCGAGGAACGCCACGATGCCCGCGCGCGCGATGGGCGGGAGGAGCGGCGTTGCCGGGCGGATCTCGCCGATGGCGCTGCGCACGCGCGCTTCCAGCTCGGCGGCGCGTGGTGCGGGGGCGAGGTCGCGATCAATGTCCGTCACGCGGCGTCCTCCCCGGATTTCTTGCGAGCGGCGATGCGCGCGCGGATCGCTTCATAGGCGCGGTGCGCGCGGAGCTTGATCGCGCTGACGCTCGCGCCCGTCACATCCGCCGCTTCCTTCAGCGAGAGTCCCGACACTTTCAACAGCAACAGCGCCTCGCGTTGCGCGGGCGGCAGGTCGTCGATCGCCTTCTGCACGTCGTCGAGACGCGGATCGTCGATGGCGGCGTCGGGCTCGGGCGCCGGCGCGTCGGAGAGATCCTCGCGCGTCTCCTCACGGCGCGAGCGGCGACCGGCGGAGCGGGCGCGGCTGACGGCGGCGTTGTGCGCGATCGCGAACGCCCACGGGAGGACCGGAGAACCGGGCCGATACGTGGAGCGAAAGCGATGGATCTTCAGGAAGACCTCCTGCAACAGGTCGTCGGCCGTCGCGCGATCGCCCGTGCTGCGCACCAGGAAGCCGTAGATCCGGTCCGCGATGGCCCGGTACAGCCCCGTGAACGCGGTTGCGTCCCCGGCCTGGTAGCGCTTCATGAGCTCCGCGATTTCTTCTGGTTCTGTCACGTCTACGCCACGGGACGCCGTGAGGTTTCGCGGACTATGGCCGCGTGCAGACCCGCGGGCAAATGACCGGAAATGCTGGCCGCACGCGGGCTGCCAGGGGCGATAGAATCGCGCGCGATGGTCTACTCGCGTCTCTTCGCCGTTGCGGCGCTCCTCTTGTGCACCGCGTGCCCGCGCTCGACGCAGGACGAGTCCCAGGCGTCGACGCCGATAGCGGCGGCGACCCCGGCCACGGATCCGCTCCTGTGCCGCGGCGGTGCACCGGCCATTGGCAGCTCGCGCCTCGACGTATCGGGCCCGACGCCGGTCGAGGTGGAGGGACGCAGCACCGACTATCTGGTGGGTCTCGTGAAAGCCGACCTCACGATGAAGCGCCAGGTCGGCTCGGCGGGAACGAACGGGACAATGCTCGACCCGGGGCACTGCGCGTTCGCGGGGCGCAGCATGTTCGACAGCGAGCCGATCGTTTTCCGCCACTACCGTCACGACACGCGGCTGGTCCTCACGTGGTACACGCAGCAGGACAAAACGAGCGCGCCCGTCGTGCGAACGTTGATCGATGACTTCGTCGCCGATCCGGCGGCGATCATGGCGCTCACGCTCGGGCCCGAGCCGGACGAGCCCGGCGTTTCGCGGATCCTGGACTGGGATCGCGTGCCGGCAGCGCCGTGAGGTGACGATCAGCGAGAGGCGGCGCGCGCGCCGGCCGACGACTGCGTGCCGAACGCAATCGCTTCGGACCAGCGGCGACGCGCGGTTTCGGGATCGCCCTGCGCCGCGCACGCATCTCCCGCTTCGAGCAGCGCGAGCTGGCGGACTGCGAGGTGCGGCGACGACAGCGCGGGCGCGAGAGCGGACAGCGCGCCGGCGTGATTCCCTCGCGCCTTCTCCACGCGGGAGCGGGCGAACGCGACGGACGCCAGCGTCGCCGGCGAGAACGGCCACTGTGCGGCGATCGCTTCGAGCTCGAGGAGCGCGGAGTCGGGGCTCCCCTGCTCTCCGCGCACGCACGCGATCACGATGCGCGCGGAACGGTGCGTGGGCTTTTCGGCGGCGAGCGCGTTGGTGAGCGCGAGCGCACGCGGCGCATCGCCCATCTCGCGCGCGACCTCGATGCGCTGCGCGTCGACGCCGTGATTCGCGTTCGCGGGGATCGGCGCACCGTCCGGATGGCCCGCCGGAGGCGTCGAGCGCGACCTGAGAAGCTCGCGGTCCGCGTCCGCCCACTGGCCGCGCCAGAACGCGACCGCGCCGCGCAGCCCCGCGGCCGCGCGTCCTCCCGGCGCCTTCGATTCGAGGAGCGCCGCGTCGCGCGACGCGCCCTCGAGATCGAGCGCGAGCGCACGACTCATGCCGCGGCACGCGAGCAGCGTCTGCGCGTTCGGTGAGACGCCATCGCCCTCCGCCCAGATCAAATGCATCTCGAGCGCGGTCCACGTCGCGGGATCCGCGGAGTCCGTGGCGGCGATCGCGGCGACCGCCGCCGCCGCGCGGGACAGCGAGGGGCGCCACGGGAACTGGGCCTCCTCGAGCGCCATTCGCGCCGCTTCGTCCGACAAACCGTGCAGCGCGTACGCATACGACTCCGCGACGCGCAGCCGCGCCCACGCGCCGCCGCCCATGCCGCCGAGGCGAAGCCACGGTTCGAGGTTGCGCAGCATGCGCAGGCGCTCCGATGCGTCGAGGAAGCGGCCCTCCTGCGCCGACGCGACGGCGCGCTGCGCGAAGCTCGACGCGAAGAGCAAAACGCCGACCTGCCAGAGCGCGAGGAGCAACACGCCCACGAGAAGCGGCGCTCCGACGGAGATCACGCGCACGACGTTGTGGTCGAGCGACGGGTAGCGGGCGTGCAGGAGCGCGTAAAGCATCCACCAGCTGATCGCGACGATGACGGAGACGACGCCGGTCGCGATGACCAGACTCACGCCGGAAAGCAGGCAGCCGAGGACGCGTCGATCCATGCTCGGCGCGGAGGATAACGGCATCCTTGGGTGCTTTACAGCGGACGCGCGATCCTGATACGACGACCGGCCCCGTGCTCAACCCGGAACTCGTCGGACGGAAGTACCCCGAAAGCCGCTGGCCCGTCACGGCAGAGGCCGTGCGGGCGTACGCGCTCGCCGTGAATGACGACAACCCGGCGCACCTCGACGAGGACACGAAAACGGGGCTGATCGCGCCGCCGATGTTCGTGGTCGCGGCGGCGGCGCCGTCGGAAATCCTGCCGCTCTCCGACGAGAAGCTGACCGGACCGTCGGACGAGTTCTTTCGCCGCATGGTTCGCGGCGACAACGACATCACGTGGAACGACGTCATCCATCCGGGCGACGTGCTCGTGTCGTCGGCCGTCGTCGCGGGCGTCGAGACGAAGTCGAACGGCGAGCTGCTGCGCGTCGACGTGACGCTGCGCCGGGACGGCCGCGAAGTCGCGCGCGTCGGTTGCGGATATTTCCTGCGCTCCGACGATCCGAAGACGAACCCGAAGGGCGCGGGCTCGAGCCCGCAGATGCGCGGTCCCGTCGTGCACGCCGTCGACATGACGGTCACCGCCGACCAGCCGAAGCGCTACGCGGAGGCGAGCGGTGATCGCACTCCGATCCACCTCGACGAGCAGACCGCCCGCCTCTTCGGCCATCCGGGAATCATCCTGCAGGGAAGCTGCACGATGGCGTTCGTCGGGAAGGCCGTCGTGGACGGCTTCTGCGAGGGCAATCCCGCGCGACTCAAGCGGCTGCGCGTGCGGTATGCCCGGCCGGTGATGCCGGGCGACGTCGTCACCACGATTTTCTGGCGCCTCGACGACAACACGGCGCAGCTTCGTTACGGAATCGAATCCAAGAAACAGGACGGCACGGTGGTCATCAAGAACGCCTACGCGGAAATCGCGAAGCCGTAATCAAAGGAAGGCGAGAACCATGGGTCTCTTCACAGGCAAAGTCGCAATCGTCACCGGCGCGGGCAACGGACTCGGACGCTCTCACGCACTCGCATTCGCCAAGGAAGGCGCGAAGGTCGTCGTGAACGATCTCGGCGGCGACCGCGGCGGAGCCGGACTCTCCAACATGGCGGCCGACAAGGTCGTCGAGGAGATCAAGGCCGCGGGCGGCGACGCCGTCGGCAACTACGACTCCGTTTCCACGATCGAAGGTGCGTCGCGGATCCTGTGGAGCGCGCTCGCGAAGTTCGGCCGCGCGGACATCCTCGTGAACAACGCGGGCATCCTCCGCGACAAGACGATGGTGAACATGACGCAGGGCGAGCTCGACCTAGTCCTCGACGTGCACCTGCGCGGGACGTTCTTCTGCACGCAGGTCATGGCGCGTCACCTCAAGGTGCAGGGCCCGGGCGGCCGCATCATCAACACGACGTCGCTCTCCGGACTGCTCGGTAACTTCGGCCAGGCGAACTACTCGGCGGCGAAGGCCGGCATCTACGGCCTCACGCGCACCACGAGCATGGAGTTCGCGAAGATGGGCATCACCGTCAACGCGATCGCGCCCGTCGCGCTCACGCGCATGACGAGCGACATCGACATGGTGAAGAGCGCGGGCGACCAGCTGGCGCCCGACCGCGTGACCCCCATGGTCATCTTCCTGGCGAGCGAAGCCGCGAAGGACATCACGGGCAAGATCTTCGGCTGCCAGGGCGGTCGGTTCTTCGAGTACCGCATGCAGGAGAACACCGGCTGGACCAAGGACGGAGTCGCGACGTCGGCCGAGATCGCCGAGAACATGAAGAAGATCCTCATCGACGGGAAGTAAGAGGGAGAAAAGCATGACGGACCTCGAGCTGTACGCGGCGCTGGCGAAAGATGCGCCGGTCGAAGTGTTCGGCAAAGACACCTGACCTCACACGACGTCCGCGAGGAAGGGGCTCGCGGCCAAGGGGTACTCGGTCGAGTACCGCAACGTGAAGCAGGACAAGGCGCTGCTCGACGAGATGCTTCGGCACTCGTCGGGCTCGCGCGAGGTTCCCGTGATCGTGCAGAAGGGGGCCCTGGTCGACATCGGCTGGGGCGGCTTCGCTTGAGGCGTCTGAGCCCGGCGGTCGCCGGGCAGGGCATCGAGTGAGACGAACCGGGCCGTTCGCCATCACGCCGGATCTGCGGCGCGTGCTCGCGCAGGCGAGGCACGCGCGTGGGATCGTGACGCCGCCCGAGCTGCTCCTCGACAGCGTGCAGGACGTGGAGCGCGCGCTCGGCGGCGCGATTCCGGATCCGCTGCTCGCGGTCTGCGCGGCTACGGGCCGATCGCTCGGAACGCTCGTCGATCTCACACGGATGGTCGGCGCCTACTACGACGCGAACCGCACGCGGGACTGGAAGCGCACGACGGGGTTCGCGCACGTCGCGTTCGACGGCGACTACAGTGACGAAGGTCCGCTCTGCACGCCGCTCGGAGGATCGGCCGAGATCGTGTGGTGGTTCCTGCGAAAGGGCAGCGGCTCGCTGCCGACGTTCGTGGTCGAGGGGGAAGCGCCGTTCGTCTCGTACGTGCGCTGGAAATACGGGATCGCGGGCGACGCGCCCGAGGCCGGGGGCGAGCTCTACCCGAGACTGGTCGTTCCGGCTCCGGTCGCGAAACCCGAGCGCCGGGTGCGGCACGCGGTCTTCGGCGACGGCCGTGTCGTCGAGGAGATCCCCCCGGACAAGCTCCTCGTCGACTTCGGCGCGAACGGCGTGAAGAAGCTGCTCACGCGCGTCCTCACGCCGATCGACTGAAGCTCCCAGTTGGTCCGGACGAAGTAGACGGCGACGACGCGCGGGCGAAACGGTCAGGTGGAGACGGGACTTGGCAGCTTTCGCGTCCCGTTCGAATTCGAGCCGCCAAATCGCCGCGCTTCAGCTACCACCGCGGTGGCCCTTCGAACATCAGGTGACGTCTCGCCTCGTGCGAGAGAGCGCGCCGACCGGCGGCGCGATCGAGAGCTCGCCTCGCAGGCCCTGCGGGCTCATCGACAGCGCACCGGGCGCGACACGAGCGTGGCGGTGCTGGATCGCCGCGATCGCGCTCGCGGCCCTCGTTCCGAGCTCGCCGGCGAACCAGGCCAGCGCCTTCGCGTTCAGCGGCGCGATCGCGTCGAGCGTCCCGACGTGGCGCAGAGCGCGGACCGCGGCGATCTGCGCTTCCGGCGAGCCGTTCGCGAGGGAGCGAAGGATCCGGGGCTCGGCGGACGGACCGCCGAGTCGCGCGAGTGCGGTGACGATCGCGGCCTCCTCGGCCGGCGTCGTTCCGCGCAGGAGGGCAATCGCGGCGAACGACTCCGGGATCCGCGCACGGCCGAGCGTGGTGATCGATTCCGTGCGGACCACCGACGACGAGTCTGCCAGGAGCAGGAGAAGCGTGCGGGAGTGCTCGCCGGGAAGCGCGAGGAGGTCCGCGAGCGCGTCGAGTCGGCCGGCGTCGGGGGCGCGATGGTCGAGCGCGGCGAGCTCGAGCGCTTCGGGCTTGCGAGAAACGTGGGCGGGTACAGCGACGGCGGCGTGCGCGGGGGCTGGGGATCCGGAGAACAGGTGCATGCCGCCAGCGACGATCGCTTCGAGGATGGCTTCACCGAAGATCGAGAGAATCAGCTCGAGGACGATGGCCATGGAGAAAGAATGCCCGGGTTTCTATACATCGACTATTAGGAATAATGTAGTCGATAGATCTTAAAAACAGATGATACAGAACAGCCCTTCGACTCGCTTCGCTCGCTCAGGGTGAGGAGGCGTAGATTGGCTCCGTGCTCGTCCTGGTCTTGCTTCTCGCGGCGCCGACCGCCCTTCCACCGCCCACACCGCCGGCGGGGCTCGCATGCGTCGCGAAGCACTACGCGATCACGGCGAAGCACGTCGACGGCGCCTGGTTCGCGGAGCTCGCCGACGGCACCCGCGTCCCCTGGGACGACGGCAAGACCAAGACGCACGAAGAGCGCCTCGCCACCCCCGACGTGCAGGACATCTTCTACCTGCCCTACCCGACCGGAGAGATCGTCCCCGTCACCGAAGAAGGCCGCGATCCGGGCGGCGTCCGCGTCGAGCCCATTCTCCGCGCGACCTACGGCGCGAGCGCGAAAGCCGTCGAGGCGAAGCTCGTCCCCGTGGACTTCGCCGGAAAAACGCTGCGCGTCCACGTGCTCGCGAAGCCCGCGTTCGAAGCCGCCGGCAAGCGCGTCGCCGCCGTGGTGAAAGCCGATCCGGCGGCCGCGAAGTTCCTCGAGGGGATGGGCGGCACCTTCAACTGGCGCACCGTGGCCGGCACGACCCGCGCGAGCTCGCACTCCTTCGGCGTGTCGCTCGACCTGAACCCGTCACTCGGCGACTACTGGCGCTGGTCGAAGAACCCCGCGTGGACGAACCGCGTGCCGGCCGCGCTCGTCGCCGCGTTCGAAGCCGAGGGTTTCGTCTGGGGTGGCCGCTGGCAGCGCTACGACACGATGCACGTCGAGTGGCGGCCCGAGCTGTTCTGCGAATGACTGCCCTTCGACTCGCTGCGCTCGCTCAGGGTGAGCGCGCTACGGGGTCCACTCGAAGTCGGTGGGCGTGCGGGCGTACCAGCACTCGTCGTAGTCGATCTTCTCGGTGACCGTCGCCGTCCGGCCGAGCGTCTCGATCCAGCAGGCGATCGCGACGTATTCGGGGTTCGACAGCGACTGGTTCGCGAGCGGCATCCGCGTGCCGGGAACCGTCCCCGTGACGCGCGCCCAGAGGTAGCTCTTCTCGGGCTTGCCGGGCGTGACCTCGGCCCAGCCGTCCTCGGCGCCGAAGACGCCATTGCCGTTGGGGTCGCCACCCACGACGGTCTGCAGCGCGAGATACGACGGGTAGTCGAGGTTGTAGAGATTGAGCAGCCAGCCCTCGGACGCGCCCTCCTCCATGTAGAAGAGGCCGGTGCCCTCGACGATCTTGTCGCCGCTCCGCTCGAAGCGGATGTCTTCGCCTTCGTATTCCTTCGTCGCCGGCTTGTCGATGCGGATGGGCCGACCGAAGTTCCCGGTCTGCTCGTCGTAGTACTCGGCGCCGAGGAACGCGATCTTCGCGCGAAAGTTTCCGACTTCGATCGTGTCCGCTTCGGGCTCGCAGCCGTCGAACACGTTCTCGGGCTCGCTCGCGAGGTCCTGGTTGCAGGGCCGCGAAACCGCCGTCACGAAGTTGCCGGGCGTGTGGAGGTCCGGATACTCCTTCGTGTTGTGGCAGACGCCGCCGTTCGGCGCGCACGACCGCGCGATCACGCGCGTGTGGAGCGTGAGCGTGTCCGGGATCTCCGCCTGCGCCGTGACGGCCCAGGGGTGGAGCTCGCCGGTCGGGCCGGAGGAACCGCCGCCGCTGTCGTCGCACGCAGCGACGAGAGCGAGGGGAAGAACCGCAAGAGTGCCGAGGAACGAGCGCATCACAGGCCTACCGCTTCCCGCGGTGGCCCCCTCGCTGCGCTCGCAAAGGAAGGGGCTCACGTGAACAGCGCCGCCACGGGGGCGTCGCTCCAGTAACGGGTGTAGTCGATGCCGAGGAGGTCGAGCAGCGTGGACTGGACGCTGCGCACCGAGGTCGCGGGCGCGCCGACCATCGCGAGCGTGTTCGCGTCGAGCTGGCCGATGCGCTTGCCGCCTGCCGTGATCGGGCCGCCCATGATGGGCCAGCACTGGTTGCGCGACGCGGGCGAGCCGTTGTGGTCGCTGCCGTCGGCCGAGTTGAAGCCGGTGGTCGCCTCGAGGTTGTCGCGGCTGAACTCCGACACCACGATCACGACCGTCTTGTTCCACAGCGGAACGCCGTTTGCGTTCGTCATGCGGTGCAGGAGGAAGTGGAGTCCCGCGAGCTGCCGGCCGATGTCGCCGGCGTCGATCGGGAGCAGTGTCTTCTCGTCGCTGTGCGAGTCGAAGAGGTAGCGCATCACGGTCACGGCCGGCACGCCCATCTGGATGAGACGCAGCGCAAACGCCGTGTCGAGGCCCCACGAGCCGCCCGGCCCGGCCTGGCCGCCGAGCACTTCGAGGAGCTGCGTGTTCGTCACGCCTCCGAGCGACGCGTCGGGCGCGCCGAGCAGGTCGAGCGCGGGATTGCGGATCGCCGCGGCGTAGTTGCGCGACTGCAGCTTCGCGTCGCGAACCGCACCCATGTAGGGAGCGACGTGCGGCGCGCGCGTCGAGATGAATGCGTTGTCGCGGAGGTCACGCGCCTTGCGCGCCCACACGCCGCGGAGCGCCTGCTCCGAGCCCTGGCTCTTCCCGGTGAACTCGTTCGCGGAGCCGATGGCGATCGGGCGGTAGCCCGCGAGGTCGCCTTCGCCACGCGCGAAGTTCGAGAGGCCGAGGTCGAACGGAGGGAGCGCGAGATCGCCGCCGACGTAGCCG
>Ga0163152_10006124_pt1 | contig 13741 bp, 15 predicted proteins | sample OliLakLV19MP8IB2_FD_148635 | JGI IMG/M metagenome (GOLD analysis project Ga0163152, IMG submission 148635) | Freshwater microbial mat bacterial communities from Lake Vanda, McMurdo Dry Valleys, Antarctica - Oligotrophic Lake LV.19.MP8.IB-2 | ecosystem: Environmental > Aquatic > Freshwater >... | reverse complement strand
GGGCTGGATATTCCATAAATTTAATGTTACTTTCGTATCCGAACGAGTAAATTCTTTGTGCATCGATTTATCAACGCTGTGATTGATTGCAGCAAATCCTTAATGAACACTAACATGCAATTTCTACAAATAGGCTTAAAATTACTATGAATTTGACTGAACTTAAGAAAAAAAGCGCGGCTTACCTTATTCAACTAGCAGATGAATATGGTCTGGAAAATATGGCTCGTTCGCGCAAACAAGATATTATTTTCGCCATTTTAAAGGCGCATGCAAAACGCGGGGAAGATATTTACGGTGATGGTGTATTAGAAATTTTACAAGATGGGTTTGGATTTTTACGTTCCGCAGAAGGATCTTACTTAGCAGGGCCTGATGATATTTATGTTTCCCCCAGTCAAATTCGTCGATTTAATCTCCGAACAGGCGACACCATTTCAGGAAAAATTCGGCCGCCTAAAGAAGGTGAGCGTTATTTTGCTTTATTAAAAGTAGACAATATCAATTTTGATGCGCCCGAAAATGCGAAAAACAAAGTATTATTTGAAAATCTAACGCCTTTATTTGCGAACCAACGCCTTAAAATGGAATGCGGTAATGGCAGCACAGAAGACATCACTGCCCGTATGATTGACTTAGTGGCACCCATCGGAAAAGGGCAGCGCGGCTTGATTGTATCGCCACCGAAGGCGGGTAAGACGATGATGTTGCAAAACATTGCGCACTCTATTTCACAAAGCCACCCCGAGTGTTGTTTAATTGTATTATTAATTGACGAGCGTCCTGAAGAAGTAACGGAAATGACCCGTTCTGTGCGCGGCGAAGTGATCGCCAGTACCTTTGACGAGCCTGCTAACCGCCACGTTCAAGTGGCTGAAATGGTTATCGAAAAAGCCAAGCGCTTAGTCGAACATAAGCGCGATGTGGTTATTTTGTTGGATTCAATTACGCGTCTAGCTCGTGCTTATAACACCGTTGTTCCTGCCTCAGGCAAGGTATTAACGGGTGGTGTTGATGCTAATGCATTGCAACGCCCTAAGCGTTTCTTTGGTGCTGCGCGTAATATCGAAGAAGGAGGCAGCTTAACCATTATTGCAACTGCCTTAGTCGAAACCGGCTCCAAGATGGATGATGTGATTTACGAAGAATTTAAAGGCACAGGCAACATGGAAATCCATATGGATCGCCGTATTGCAGAGCGTCGAATTTACCCCGCCATCAATATCAACAAATCCGGGACTCGACGTGAAGAATTACTCGTCACACCTGAGGAAATCCAAAAAATGTGGATTTTACGCAAGCTCTTGCAACCAATGGATGAGTTAGCGGCGATTGAATTTTTAATCGATCGCCTCAAAGCATCAAAGACAAATGAAGATTTTTTTGACTCCATGAAACGATAAAGAGGCAAAGGTAGTTTTGGCACCCACGAAAAAATGTGGTATAAATTTAATATACCCTCATGAAAAGGAAGATATTCATGGTTGCCAAAACTGCCAGTGCTAAAAAAATCGCCGATGGATTAGCTTGTTTATTAGCTGATACTTATGTTCTTTATGTTAAAACTCAAAATTTTCATTGGAATGTAAAAGGCCCTAATTTTTATTCGCTGCATAAAATGTTCGAAGAGCAATACCAAGAATTAGCGACAGCCGTTGATGAAATTGCAGAGCGTATTCGTTCGCTGGGTTTCCCCACACCGGCTTCACTCAAACAATTTCTCCAATTAACAAATATCAAAGAAGAGTTAGGCGCTGTTTCAGCTCAAGGCATGGTGAAACAATTAGCCAAAGATCATGAAACCTTAAAAAAGACAGCCATGAAAGTTTTCCCCGTTGCACAAAAAGCAGAAGACGAAGCTACCGTTGATTTACTCATCAACCGAATGGAAGTTCACGAAAAAACACAGTGGATGTTGGAAAGTAGTTTAGAATAACTCGTTCACTTCAAAGAAAATTTATAACTATTGTCCATCATCTGGAAAATCATTACTTGATTTTTGATTGGTTTTGATTAAGATCAACGCAATTTATGACAAATTCTCTTTTTCTTCGAAAAATTCGCAGTTTTGTTCGTCGTGATAGTCGCATGACGGAGGCGCAGCGTCAGGCTTATCAACGGGGTTGGCCGTGCTTTGGGTTATCCTTAGACGGTGGTCAGCTTAATTTAGAGCAAGTTTTTGGGCGTAAAGCGCCCTGTATTTTAGAAATTGGTTTTGGGTCAGGTCAATCGTTGCTTGCTATGGCAAAGGCACATCCTGAGATAGATTTCATTGGTGTTGAAACTTATTTGCCGGGCGTGGGTGCCTTGCTCTTAGGGATGGAGCGAGATTCTTTGACTAATATCCGTATTTTTAACGCAGATGCAGTAGAGGTATTAGAGCAGAGTGTACCCTATGACAGTTTAGAGGGGGTGCAGATTTTTTTTCCTGACCCTTGGCAAAAAAGAAAGCATCATAAACGACGGTTAATTCAGCCTGATTTTATCAATACGGTGCTCAAGCGCCTTAAAAAAGGAGGCTTATTGCATTTAGCCACTGACTGGGAAGATTATGCGATGCACATGCTGCGTGTCTTAACAGAAAATCATGCTTTTACAAACTTAGCAGGGCCAGGTCAATTTGCTTCACGCTCAGCTCATCGTCCCCTGATCACTAAATTTGAACAACGAGGATTGCGAAGCGGTCGCGAAATTTGGGAATTACAATTGACTCGATTATCATAATCCCGGTACCCTTGTGTGACTTATTATTTCGATAAATAGCATTAAAAAGGCAAATGAAATATGAATCGCAATCAATACAAAATGTTGGGATTATTATTGGCAGTAACGACAGTGGCACAGGCAACAACGGAAGGATTTTATATGGGTGGTATGGCAGGTCGAACCAATACTAATAATAAACCTACGCTGGTACAGACAGGCACAGCGCCTGACGGAACGCCTATTGCGGTGATGGCTAATCCGAGTAACACAGGTATTGGGGGTCGATTCTTTTTTGGTTATAACTTAAATAAATATGGTGCGATTGAAGCAGGCTACACCTACTATGCGCCGACAACTTACAATGTGGGCAGTAACTGCGGAAAACCTAGCATACGAACAAACGCTTATGATGTGATGGCTAAAGGAATGTGGCCTATTGCGACCAGCGGTTTCGGCGTCTTTGGTAAAGCGGGTATTGCTATTCTCAGGCAAACGGCTGGTGGTAGCATTACGAATGCCACGGTGAATCCTTGTGATTCTGGTCAAGTGCAAACAGCAGTTCGCCCCGCGCTTGCCATTGGTGCAAGCTATGACATTTCTCAAAATTGGGTCACCGATGTATCTTGGACACGTGTTTTGGGAGGTGGTGGTGTTAGTAGTGCTGATTTGTATGCGCTTGGGATTGCTTATCATTTTGTTGACAAGATGTGCGGCCAGTTTCTGTGTTAGGTAAAAACAACCCCATTAATTCATTCAAAAATCGCTGTCCCAATTCTGTGGGACAGAGATGATGAGGATCATCGACTAACAATCCTTTTTGAATAGCATGAGTCAGCGAAGGTTCAAGTAGGCTAAGGGGCAATCCAGTTCTTTCTGTGAAAAGTGAAGAGGGAGCTCCTTGGGTCAAGCGCATTGCATTTAACATGAATTCAAATTGACAATCTTTTTCAGAAATAATTTGTGGGTTAGTTGTTATATTTTCTAAATAATCTTTCGGATGTTTGGTTTGCCAATGCCGAGTAATCACTTGTTGTTTGATATCCGTGAGCTTGCTGTGAGCACCCGCACCAATGCCCAGATAATCACCGAATTCCCAATAATTTTTATTGTGAATGCATTCGCGATTGAGTTTTGCATAAGCAGATACTTCATAATGTTTAAATCCTGCTGTAGCCAATAACTGTTTGCCTTGTTCTTGAATATCCCAAAGAATATCTTCATTGGGTAAGGTGGGTGGTTGGTAATGAAAGAGTGTGTTGGGTTCTAATGTTAATTGATACCACGATAAATGAGGTGGTTGAAATTGCAAAGCGTCTTTTAAATCCGCTAACGCATCTTCAACGGATTGATTCGGCAATCCATGCATTAAATCCAAATTAAAATTATCAAAACCTGTTCGAATGGCTGTTTCAATCGCCCGCAGCGCATAATCGCGATTATGAATTCTTCCTAACGCTTTGAGTTTGTCATCTTGTAAACTCTGAATCCCGATCGATAATCGATTAACGCCCGCTGCCCGAAATCCTTTAAAGCGCGATTCATCCACTGTGCCAGGGTTGGCTTCCAATGTAATTTCTATGTGAGCGCTATATTTTAATTGCGCCTGCACACTCGTCAGAATTTTTTCAATGGATTGAGGCGAAAATAAACTAGGTGTCCCACCACCGAAAAAAATACTTACCAACGGACGCCCCTCAACAAAAGGCATTTGTTGGTCTAAATCTTTCAATAAAGCATCTACATAAGCTTCTTCAGGAAAAGAACCTTTCACTTCATGCGAATTAAAGTCGCAATAAGGGCATTTACGCACACACCAGGGTAAATGAATATATAAGCTAAGCGGAGGAACTGTTGTAAAATTAAGCATGCTGCATCATACCAACTTTTCTTCAATGCGGCTATTGCCAGCAAAAAATAGAGTTGCATAGTCTCACCCTAACTGCGATAGAATATATCCCATCAGATGAATTGAAGGAGTTGGGGATGAAAAAGCGCGTTAAAATAGCAATTACGGGGGCAGCGGGGCAAATTGGGTATGCCATGATTTTTCGTATTGCGTCAGGGCAATTGTTGGGTCCTGATACCGAAATTGAATTGCAATTGTTGGAATTAGAGCAAGCGTTGCCCGGGTTGCGTGGGGTCGCGATGGAGCATTTCCTTTACTCAAAAATGTAGTATGTACCTCCGATGTGAATGAAGCCATGCGAGGGGTTAACTGGGCCTTATTAGTGGGTGCGGTACCGCGTAAAGAAGGCATGGAACGTTCAGACCTTTTAAAAATTAACGGCAAAATTTTTACGAGCCAAGGGCGAGCGATTAATGATCATGCAGCAAAAGACGTGCGAGTTTTTGTCGTAGGCAATCCTTGTAATACTAACTGCCTCATTGCCATGCATAATGCACCGGATGTTCCTCGCGATCGATTTTTTGCAATGACCACATTGGATGAATTGCGTGCGCGTACGCAACTTGCCAAAAAAGCCCAAGTCGATGTGACGGCCGTTACTGAAATGACCATTTGGGGAAATCACTCGTCGACGCAATACCCGGATTTTTCACATGCAAAAATCAATGGCAAGCCAGCAACAGACGTTATTACTGACCAGTCATGGTTACAAAATGATTTTATTTCCATCATCCAAAAACGCGGTGCTGAAGTCATCAAAGTGAGAGGCGCTTCCTCTGCTGCTTCCGCTGCTAATGCTGCCATCACAGGCGTTCATCATTTAACACATGACACTGTTCCCGGCGAAAGTTTTTCTGTCGCTCGTTGCTCACAAGGTGAATATGACATCGATAAAGGACTGATTTTTTCCGTCCCTTGCCGCACTGAACAAGGCCAGCTCAAGGTTGTTACTGGATTAACACAAGATGACTTTGGCAAACAAAAACTCCATCTTACGTTGGATGAATTACGTAAAGAGCGAGATGCAGTGATGGAATTGGGTTTAATAGAAGCTTAAAGCCCTGAAGTCAAGAAAACAGGGGGCTGTTTTCTTGACTTACTACAGAAAAGAGCCCCCTGTTTTCTTGACTTACCTGAAAAACACCCTATAATTAAAATATGGAAAGACATCATCTAACATATTTAAATAATTGGCTTGTTTCAACTAACCGTAAGCCCTTGATTATACGGGGTGCAAGGCAGGTGGGTAAAACCTGGTTAGTAAGGCATTTGGCCAAACTGAACAGGAAGCATTTAATCGAAATTAATTTTGAAAAAAATCCCAATCAGGCGAGTTTATTTGTTTCTAATGACCCGCAAGAAATTCTCTTAAATCTAAGCACTGTTTATCATCAAAAAATAGATCCTGAAAATTGTTTATTATTCCTGGATGAGATACAGGCTGTTCCTGAATTGTTTAGTAAATTGCGTTGGTTTGCCGAAGACTTGCCGCAATTGCCCGTGGTTGCTGCAGGATCATTATTAGAATTTGTTTTTGCCGAACATTCATTCAGTGTGCCTGTTGGGCGTATTAGCTATATGCATTTGGAGCCACTGTCGTTTGAAGAATTTTTATGGGCAAATGATAAAAAAAATCTTTACGATTATATGGCAGCCTATGATTTGAATAGAGAGATACCGATTGCTATTCATGAGCAATTGACGATGTTATTCAAGGAATATCTTTTGGTGGGTGGTTTGCCCGCTGCTGTTGTCGCTTGGGTTGCTGAACGTTCATTGGCTACGGTTAATCAAATACAAAATGATTTATTAGCTACTTATCGCGATGATTTCAACAAATATAGAGGTCATATTGCGGTAGAAAAATTAGATGAAGTCATGACGGCTATTCCTAAAATGTTAGGGCAAAAATTTGTATATAGTCGGGTCAATTCAGCGATGCAATCTAGTGTTATTAAGCAAATATTGAATCTTTTGAGTAAGGCAAGAATTTGTAGTCCTGTATGGAGTTGTGCTGCTAATGGAATTCCATTAAAAGCAGAAATGAATGAAAAGTATTTTAAGGAAATTTTTCTGGATGTGGGGTTATGTAATGCTGCTTTGGGATTAAGTCTAAGTCAGCTTAATGCAGTCAATGAAATTATATTAATTAACAACGGGGGCATTGCTGAGCAAGTAGTGGGTCAAATGCTAAGGACCCTTCATTTTCCCTATATCGAACCTACGCTCTATTATTGGTTACGAGAAAAAAAAGGATCCAGTGCTGAGCTTGATTATGTTATTCAGCATGCCAACCAAGTTATTCCGATAGAGGTTAAGGCTGGAAGTACAGGTAGTCTGAAATCGTTACATTTATTTATGGCGCTGAAAAAATTACCTGTCGCGGTACGCATCAGCTCAAATCTGCCGAGCAAAGTCGATGTCAGAATGCAGGAGAAAGAAATAGTAGAATATAAACTCATTTCAATCCCTTTTTACTTGGTTGGGCAATTGCATCGTTTGATTGATTTAGGTTAGGCCAAACCAGCGACTAAAGCCATGACGGTGACGCCGGCTAAGAGACAAAAGAATTCCAGTAGGCTTTCGGCTTCGTGCAAACGTTGGTGGTGGTTAATGTGATGTAGCGTGGACATATACAGGAAAGTCCCAGCAGCGAAGGCATTGAATCCGGCGGTGAGTAATTGGGTTTCTTTGGTGTTGAACACAGTTTCTGTGATAGCGCCCATTAAAATGCCGAGAGGGGTCATGAATGAAAAGATGCCAATGAGTATGGCGATGGGGGTGATGGTGAGCGTGGCTCGGCTGAGTGTAAGGCTGAGGGCGAAACCTTCCGATCCTTTGTGGGCGAGAATAGCGAGAAAAATAACGGATAGCGTTGAAAAATCAGTATTGATGCCCAGTACTGTTCCCTCAATCAATGAATGAACAATAATGATAATGCCTAATACATAGGGAATGGTGGCGTAATTTTTATTTTTCGATAGCGAAAGACGCTCTAAAAAAAGCAATAACAAAAATCCACAAGCACACAGTAGTCCGGCTAGCGGATAATGAAAATTCGGAATGCTCTGTGCGAAATGATGAGACGCTTCCGGCAACATGTGAAATAAAGCAGCGCCTAAAAAAACCCCACTGGCAAAAGCATCACCAAAATCCAATAGATGATGGTCATGATGAAGATGGGCTTTGGCGCGTATAGGATAAAAAACAGCAATGAGTGTCACAATGAAGATAATAAAAGCAGCAATGATTTTATAAACAATTAATGACACAAGAATAGGCTCAAATGTTTAAATGATAAAAACATTATACCTATTCTGTTTTAAGTTGCGAGGTTTTGGTGAATTCTGTTTTTACCTTAGGGCTCGACGGTGAGTTGTTGATGCAAACGAGTCAAATTCACTGGAGAATTCAGAAGAAGTTGCCTCACATAGTTGTTTTAGTTTTTCCTCAAGCTCGTTTTTGCATTTACGCAAGAATATCTCGTTAAGCATACGATCAGCTAGTTCTCTATCGATCGCCAATGTTTCTGAGGAGTGAGAAAGTCTAGCAACGTTATTATAAACGTTCGTTCTTTCTCTGACTGTGGTGCCTGGTGCCAGATTGATAGCACTTGCAGCTATGCTTGACAGCAATCTAGCGCGAGGAATTATTTTGCATTGGTCTAAGGCGTCGAGATGAGCTTCCAAGTGGTCTTGTTGTGAAGCACTGCCTGAATGAGCCAGCCGTCCCCCAACGATTTGATTAAATGCAACGATGTGAGCCGGTGCTCTTTCTGGCGTTAAGGCAAATTTATTGCGTGATTCCAGGAAAGAAGTCAGTGGTGCTCCTTTTTGTTCGAGAGTCGTTTTAAGAGCCATACCCTCTCCATTCAAAGGATCAAGTCCCAACGCAATGACAACTCTTTCTGCATCTTGTGCGCGTTGTTTTTTTAATTGGGCTTTTAATTCGTAACTTTTTTCATCTAATTTTTTTAATTCAAGATCCAATTTTTCTAAACGACCGTATGTGCTTTTTAACACTAATCGAAGTGCTGCACGTGCTCGTTCTTGCAGGTCATTGGCAGTGGATGGCGTCATCGTTTGTCGTATGGCCATTTCAGTGAGTCGAAGACGTTGTGCGCGGTATTCTTCAGCATCCATTCTTTGACGCAGTTCTGCGCGTTCATGGCGATGCTCAAGCGCTAATTCATCGGCTTTTTCTTCGCGTTTTTCCTGTAGAAGTTTTTCATACATCTGTTCATCAACAAGTTGGTGTTCTACTATAGCTTCTACGTATTGTGCATAGAGTGCTTTGTAAAGCGCGCTTCTGGGATCCAGTAAATCTTGTTGTGTGGTGGTCATAGATAATTCCAAAATTTGAATTAGAGCTAGTCTAGCAAAAAAAGTCTTAAGGGAACCTTAAGAGATACGAAAGGGGGTTACGAAAAATCACAATATTGCTATGATTTAAAAAATTTAGGTGTTTTACATTTAATTAGGCGGTATCAGGATGGAATTAACGATTGTTCAAAAAATAGCAGTTTGGGCTATCCCTTTATTATTTGCTATTACAGCGCATGAAGTAGCGCATGGTTGGGTGGCTTCTTTGTGTGGTGATCAAACCGCGCGCTTATCGGGACGATTGACGCTTAACCCATTGAAACATATTGACTTAATGGGGACTATAGTGGTGCCTCTGCTGATGTTGACGATCAGTAATTTTATTTTTGGTTGGGCAAAACCAGTGCCTGTCGATGGGCGTAACATGCGCCATCCGCGTAGGGATATGATTTGGGTTGCAGCGGCGGGGCCTATGTCAAATTTGGTGATGGCCTTAATATGGGCGGCTATTGCTAAATCAAGTCTCTATCTTCCAGCCAGTTATGACTGGTTGAGCGTGCCGTTGAGTTTAATGGGAGAGGCAGGGATTATTATTAATGTCGTGTTGGCCGTATTGAATTTTTTCCCCCTGCCGCCCCTTGATGGCGGTCGTATTTTAACTAATTTATTGCCACCTAGAATTGCATGGGAATTTTCGCGCATTGAGCCGTATAGTTTCTTTATTCTTATTTTATTGTTAATGACAGGCGTACTGTCATTTGTGATGTCACCTCTGGTTTATGGGTTAGTACATGGGATTATGGGGTTATTTGGACTGGAATAAAAAAACCCCGCACTAGGCGGGGTTTTTAGTTTGAGCGAGTCAAGGCTTGGCCTGTTACATCATGCCGCCCATACCACCCATTCCACCCATACCGCCGCCAGCACCACCCATTCCTCCTTCAGATCCTTCTTTAGGGAGATCAGTGATCATGCATTCGGTTGTGATCATGAGACCAGCAACGGAAGCGGCTTGTTGTAAGGCAGTTCGAGTCACTTTGGTAGGATCTAAAATACCCATTTCAATCATGTCACCAAATTCACCGGTGGCTGCATTGAAGCCGTAGTTGCCCTTGCCTTCCATCACTTTGTTCACGACGACAGAGGCTTCATCACCTGCGTTAGTCACGATTTGACGGAGAGGTGCTTCGAGTGCTTTACGGGTTAATTGGATACCCATGTTTTGTGCTTCATTGTGGCCTTTCAAGTTCTTTAGTGCTTGTAAAACACGAATGAGAGCAACGCCACCACCAGGAACCACACCTTCTTCAACCGCAGCGCGAGTCGCATGTAGTGCATCTTCTACACGAGCTTTCTTTTCTTTCATTTCGATTTCAGAACCAGCACCGACTTTGATAACAGCCACGCCGCCAGCGAGTTTAGCAACACGCTCTTGGAGTTTTTCACGATCGTAGTCAGAAGATGTTTCATCAATACGTGAACGTAATTGCTTGATACGTTCTTGAATTTCTTTTTTGTCACCAGCGCCATCGATAACGGTTGTGCTATCTTTGGTAATAACAATACGTTTAGCAGAACCTAAATCTTTGAGGGTGGTTGATTCTAAGGTTCGGCCAATTTCTTCAGCAATAACTTGTGCTTTGGTTAAGATAGCAATGTCTTGCAACATTTCTTTACGACGATCGCCAAAACCCGGTGCTTTAACTGCGCAAACTTTCACGATGCCACGCATATGGTTAACAACCAAGGTTGCGAGTGCTTCGCCTTCAACATCTTCCGCAATGATTAAAAGAGCACGGCTGGATTTAGCAACGGCTTCTAAGACAGGGAGTAAATCGCGAATAGAAGAAATTTTCTTGTCGACGATTAAGATGTAAGGATGTTCTAGCTCAGTTGTCATGTTTTGTTGATTGGTAATGAAGTAAGGTGAGAGGTAGCCACGATCAAATTGCATACCTTCGACAACATCTAATTCATTTTCCAAGCCAGAACCTTCTTCAACGGTGATCACGCCTTCTTTGCCCACTTTGGACATTGCATTAGCAATAATTTGACCAATTGATTCATCGGAATTCGCTGAAATGGTGCCCACTTGCGCAATAGCTTTGTCGTCTTTGCAAGGAACGGACAATTTTTTGAGTTCTTGAACCGCAACAGCAACCGCTTGATCGATACCGCGCTTCAGATCCATAGGATTGAATCCAGCAACAACGGCTTTGAGGCCTTCAACCAGTACTTGTCGAGCCAATACAGTCGCAGTCGTTGTTCCATCGCCAGCTTCGTCGGATGTTTGAGAAGCCACTTCTTTGACCATTTGAGCGCCCATGTTTTTGAATTTATCCAAAAATTCAATTTCTTTAGCGACAGATACGCCGTCTTTAGTAACAGTCGGTGCACCAAACGCTTTATCTATAACAACATTGCGGCCACGGGGACCCATTGTGATTTGAACTGCATTAGCCAGTTCGTTGACGCCTGCCATCATTAATTGACGTGCTTCTTCAGCAAATCGAATATCTTTAGCTGCCATAACTATTTTCCTCTTTTAAAAAATTAAACCTAAAATTACTCTTCTAATACGCCCATAATGTCTTCTTCACGCATAACCAATAATTCAGATCCATCGATTTTGATGGTTGTACCTGAGTATTTTCCAAACAATACGTTGTCGCCCACTTTGACTTGTAAGGGGAGCAATTTGCCGTCAACGTATCGTCCAGCACCGATGGCTAAAATGGTGCCTTCCATTGGCTTGTCTTTGTCAGCTGTATCAGGAATGACAATGCCGCCAGCTGTGGTGGTTTCCAAGGCTCGGGGTTCTACAACAACTCGATCAGCGAGAGGTCGTATTTTTTTATTCGCTTTTTTGCTCATGGTTAAGATTCTCCTAAAAATTTAGCTTGTATGATGTTCTCTAGTGCTAATATGGGGACGAATTTAGCACTCTCAAGTCAAGAGTGCCAAATCATAACGGGAAAGGGGGAGAATTGAAAGCATGAATAAGATTAATGTTATGATGGGCTGGGCGATTATTAAGGGCTATGAGGGATGAAAAAGTTAATTTTAGCTATTTTTATTTTATGGATTTCTGTTGTGTGGGCAAAGCCAATAGTGGAACCACTTTCTGCGGATGAAGCTTTTTCTTTAAAAGTTTACCTAGATTCAAGAAATCAAATCGTTGCCGAATGGACGATGGCGCCGGGTTACTACCTTTATCGCGATAAAATCCATTTTTCTTGGAAGCCGACGAAGGCGCTATTAGCCAGTGATATTATTCTTCCTAAAGGAAAGAAAAGGCAGGATAAGATTCACGGAACTTATGAAGCGTATACAGGGAAGATGGAAATTCGTATTCCCCTCGCTGAAACAGTGGATCTCACTATTCATTATCAAGGATGTGCAGACAGTGGCATTTGTTATCCACCAATGACTAAGCGCTTTAAAATGGGCGCGCCAGATTCTTCGCAAGATTATGCTACGCAGGTCTTAGTCGGGCATAAGTTAGTGGTTGTTTTATTCATTTTTTTAGGGCTTGGATTGTTGTTAGCGTTTACGCCTTGTGTATTGCCCATGGTCCCTATTTTGTCAGGCATTATTGTCGGTTATCACCGACGGGAAACACTGACAACAGCAAGAGCTTTTTTGCTGTCGCTTTTTTATGTATTAGGGATGGCGTTTACCTACATGGTGCTTGGGATCGTCGTTGCAATGGCTGGCAGTCAAGTGCAAATCGTGATGCAAAATCCGTGGGTCATTGTATTGTTTGGCGGTTTTTTTATTCTATTGGCTTTTTCTTTGTTAGGATTTTATGAATTGCATTTGCCCAAAAGTTGGCAAATGCGACTCATGAAATGGGATGAGCGTTTTAAACGAGGGACTTATCTCGGAGTTTTTTTGATGGGTTGTTTTTCTTCATTAATTGTATCGCCTTGTGTTAGTGCCCCCTTAGTTGGTGTATTAGCCTATATTGCACAAACGGGCAACGTGGTGTTAGGGGCCAGCGCTTTGTTGGCTTTAGGTATAGGGATGGGGATTCCTTTGCTGTTGGTGGGCGCATCAGCGGGGAAATTTTTGCCAAAATCAGGTCCTTGGATGGTCTTTATTCAAAAAATGTTTGGTGTTATTATGCTGGGCGTTGCTATTTGGTTTTTTTCTCGCATCATTCCTGACACCGCCCCCGTTTTTTTTCATTCTTCAAAAAATCAGCAAGTTTCTTTTACCGTTTTGAAAAATATGAGCCAGCTTGATCAAGCATTAGCGCTCGCAAAACAAGAAAGAAAACCGGTCATCTTGGATTTTTATGCACATTGGTGCACAACATGTAAAATCATCGACGCTAGTATATTGGCGAATGATGAAGTAGAAAAAGCATTAAAAAATGTTGTATTTTTGCGTGCGGATGTGACACAAAATACAGCATTTGATCAAGCCATATTGAAACGTTTTAATGCGATAGCGCCACCGACTTTTTTATTTTTTGATACATCAGGAAAAGAATTAACATCAGAGCGTTTGATTGGCGAGTTCAGTAAAAAACAATTGATGCGACGTTTAAAAGCAAATAACTAGGAGTGTCAGTGTGGAAATGCAGTTAGTAGATCATCGACATTTAATTGAGCCATGGTTTGAAAAGCAATGGTCTTTGACGGCAGCGCCTGTGTATGGCTCAGTCGATTTGCGGAATGCAGGATTTAAATTGGCGCCTGTTGATATGAATTTATTTCCAGCAGGTTTTAATAATTTAAATCCTAATTTTTTTCAGTTATCGGTTGAAGCGGCCAAAGTGGCGCTTCAACCCTTTAAAAAA
>Ga0163152_10006117_pt1 | contig 13758 bp, 13 predicted proteins | sample OliLakLV19MP8IB2_FD_148635 | JGI IMG/M metagenome (GOLD analysis project Ga0163152, IMG submission 148635) | Freshwater microbial mat bacterial communities from Lake Vanda, McMurdo Dry Valleys, Antarctica - Oligotrophic Lake LV.19.MP8.IB-2 | ecosystem: Environmental > Aquatic > Freshwater >... | reverse complement strand
GCGCAGCGACGTGCCCGCAGGCGGATAGAATTCCCTGCTCCGTTCCGCACCCAGGGGCCGATCGACCGGCCGGTCGATACGGTCCTCACGGCACGAGCCATCGCGCGTTCCCCGCGATCGACGCATACTTCTCGCTGACAGGCCGACCACGCCGCGGGACCACCCCCCACGCTGACGCTCACGTTCGAGTTGGTTCGAGACCGACGGTCGCCCGGGTGGCGGCGACCGCTCTGCCTCGGCGCACCCAGATCCGCACCGGATGATCCAAAGGAAACAACGCATCGTCCTGTTCCTTCCGCACCGCGCGGATCCGGAACAGGGTGTGCGAGTCAGCGCTGACCTGACGCCCCTGGAGCTGCTCCAGATCGCGGCCATCCCGGAGCGTGAGGGCTACGAGTGCGTCCTGATCGACGCGATGATCGAGCCCGATTACCTGAACAAGGTGCTCGAGGCCTGCGACGGGGCTCTTCTGTTCGCCAGCTCGTGCATCCTGGGCTTCCAGGTCGCGCACGGCGCGCGGGTCGCCAAGGCGGTCCGCGAGCGCTTCCCGAAGCTGCCGATCATCTGGGGCGGCTGGTTCCCGAGCGTCGCGCCCGAGCAGTACTTCCGCGAAGGCATCGCCGACGCGGTCGGGCTCGGGCAGGGCGAGATGACGTTCTGGGAGGTCGTCCAGGCGATCGACCACGGCACGCCGCTCGACGACGTGGCCGGGCTCGCGCTGTGGCGTGACGGGCGTCTGCACTACACGGCGCACCGCGCGGTCGTCGGCTTCGACGACATCCCGGACGTGCCCTGGCACCTGCTCGACTTCGAGAAGTACGTCGCGCTGCAGAACGACGAGGGCGCCGGCTGGAAGGTGCGCCACAAGTACGCCGAGCCGTGGGACATGCCGGCCGGCACGCCCGTGCGCGGCTTCAGCTACTACTCGAGCTTCGGCTGCCCGGAGCCGTGCACGTTCTGCTGCTCGCCGTTCGTCACGAACCGGCGCTGGAAGGCACTGCCGGGCAAGCTGCTGGCGGAGCGCACGCTCGAGGCGCACGACCGCTTCAAGTTCAACGTGCTGCGCTTCCAGGACGCCAACTTCGGCGTGCACGAGAAGCGCAGCAACGAGTTCTGCCAGGCGCTGGTCGACGCCGGCTCGCCCTTCTGGTGGAACGGCACGTACGAGATCGAGACGATCGCGCGCTACAAGGACCCGTCGCTCGACCTGATGCGCGATGCGCGCTTCCACATGGCCGCCCTGGGCGCCGAGGCCGGCTCGAAGGAGCAGCAGGAGCGCATCAAGAAGAAGATCGACATCGAGGGAGATCTCGAGAGCTCGTTGCGGCGCCTGAACGACCGCGGCATCCAGACCGGCGTCTCTTGGATCATCGGGTACCCCAACGAGGGCCGACAGTCGATGCTCGAGACGCTCGAGTGGGCGGCGCGCATCAAGTACCTGTTCCCCAACTCCCCCAGCGACATCTTCCCGTTCCGCCCGATCCCCGGCACGGAGGACTTCGATTCAGCGGTGAAGAACGGCTACCAACCGCCGCGCACGCTCGAGGAATGGGGCGCGTGCCTCGAGTACAAGTACTCGTTCGACGACATCGGGCTGCCGTTCGACGTGCTGCGCGAGTGGAAGCGCTACGGCGTCGCGGCCACGTTCTACGACCAGCTCGCGCGCGAGGGCTCCGGCTCGCTGCGGCGCGCGATGAAGTCGATCTCGGGCTGGCGGCTCAAGAACCAGAACTACCGCTTCCCGCTCGAGCAGAAGCTGTTCCACGTCTTCGTGAAGTTGACCGGCCAGAAGACGCAGGACGACGTGCTGAAGCGCGACGTCACGTCCGGCGTCACCCCGAACGCGCCCGTGACCTGACGCCGTGATAGCCCACAAGAAGAAGCTCGTCCTGTTCCTGCCGCACCGCGCCGATCCGACGCGCGGCGAGATGTTCAGCGCCGACCTGCTGCCGCTGGAGCTCCTGCAGATCGCTTCCGGTCCCGTGGCCGACGGCTACGAGATCGTGATGATCGACGCGATGATCGAGCCCGACTACGTCGCCAAGGTGCTGGAGGCCTGCGACGGCGCGCTGCTGTTCGCGAGCTCGTGCATCCTGGGCTACCAGGTCTACGACGGCTACGTCGTCGCCAAGGCCGTCAAGGAGCGCTTCCCGAAGCTGCCCGTGATCTGGGGCGGATGGTTCCCGAGCGTCACGCCCGAGATGTGGCTCCAGGCCGGGATCGCCGACGCGGTCGGCATCGGCCAAGGCGAGGTGACGTTCCGCGAGGTCGTGCAGGCGATCGACCACGGCACGCCGCTCGAGGACGTGGCCGGGCTCGCGCTGTGGCGCGACGGGCACCTGCACTACACGGCCCACCGCAACGTCGTCGGCTTCGACCAGTTCGCGCCCGTCCCGTGGCACCTGCTCGACTACGAGCGCTACGCCGAGCTGCAGGTCCGGCCCACGCACCTCAAGGTGCGCCACCGCTTCCCGCTGCCGGGGAAGTGGACCCCGTCCAACCCGCCGCGCGGGTTCTCGCACTTCTCGAGCTTCGGCTGCCCCGAGCCGTGCACGTTCTGCTGCTCGCCGCTCGTCACGGGCCGCCGCTGGAAGGCGATTCCCGGCCGCAAGCTGGCCGAGGAGATCGCCGAGCTGCAGCAGCGCTTCAAGTTCGACGTGCTGCGATTCCAGGACGCGAACTTCGGCGTGCACGAGAAGCGCACGAAGGAGTTCTGCGAAGGGCTCATCGATCTGAAGGTCCCGATCCACTGGAACGGCACGATCGAGATCGAAACGATCATGCGCTACAAGGAGGAGTCGCTCGATCTCCTCCAGACGTCGCAGTGCCACCTGCTCTGGCTGGGCGCCGAAGCCGGCACCAAGGAGATGCAGGAGCGCATCAAGAAGCACATCTCGATCGAGAACATCCCGCTCGCGATCGGGAAGCTCGCGCGCCGCAACATCGTGCCCGGCACGTTCTGGATCATCGGCTACCCGGGCGAGACGCCCGAGTCGATGCGCGCCACGCTGAAGCAGGCCGCGATGATCAAGCACATGTTCCCGATCGCCGGCAGCGAGGTGTACCCGTTCCGTCCGATCCCGGGCACGGAGGACTTCGACGCCGCGCTGAAGCTGGGCTACGTGCCGCCGAAGGACTTCCACGACTGGGGCAAGTGCTTCGAATACAAGTACAACTCTCACAACACGCCGCTGCCCGAGGACGTGCGCGAGACGTGGCGCCTCTACAACAACACCGCCGCGATCTACGACAAGCACGTGCAGGAAGGCCCGCTCTGGATGCGCAACGCGCTGTCCAAGGCGGCGGGCTGGCGCCTCAAGCGCGGCCGCTACGGCTTCCCGGTCGAGCAAAAGCTGTTCGACCTGTACGTGCGCGCCACCGGCCAGACGCAGCCAGGCGCGGCCGACTACCAGCCGGCCGTCGACGCCTGAAACGGCACGAGTACGAGCGGGGTGAGGCGCGGGCGCGCCCCAGAAGTATGGGTGGGCTGCCGCGTCGGCGTCAGCCTAGTGGCTGATCTGCGACCACTCCGCGCGCTTCACGCCCGGCACCTGCGAGACGCGCTCGAGCATCTCCGGCGCCTGCTGGGAATTGCGCAGCCGCACGTGGAAGACGAGCTCGAACGGCTCATCCGGCCCGCCGCGGCGACCGGATAGGTCCTGCACGCGGATCTTGTACTCCTTCAGGATCGCGGCGATGCGCGCGGACAACACCGGCATCTCGGATCCCAGCCCGGTCACCGTCAACCGACGGTAGATCACCGGCGCGATACGACGGGTGAGCGGATCGAGCCCTGCCAGCACGACCATCACCGCGACCGCGCCGACGATCGCGATCGAGTACTCGCCCTGCCCGATCACGATGCCGAGGCCGGCGACGGTCCACACCGTCGCGCCGGTCGTGATGCCGCGCACGATGTCCCCGGCGCGGATGACGGTCGCCGCGCCGAGGAAGCCGATGCCGGTCACGATCCCGGCCGCGAGCCGGTTCGGGTCCAGGACGATGCGCGCCGTCGAGTCGGCCCCGATCAAGTGCTCCGGCACGACGCGCGACGCGAAGATCAGCAGCGTCGACGCCAGGCACACCAGGATGTGCGTGCGCAGCCCGGCCGGACGGCCGTGCATCTCGCGCTCGAACCCGATCATCCCGCCCACCAGGATTGCCAAGGCGATCGGCTGCCACTCGAAGCCGACGGGCGAGAACTCGAAACCGGAGACGATGGAGATGGACATGGGGTGCGCGCGGCCGGAACGGACGGTATCGGCAGCGGAAGGCCGCGAGTCCAGCCTGGACCGCGCGCTTCCCGGCCTCGGGACGCACGGTGGAGGAACAGAGCCTAGAATCCAGGGCGGAGAGGTCGCTTCGCGTCGGCGAAGTCTCTAAACCCCTTGCCCATCCAGACCATCCAGGCTGGGAAGAAGCATTTCGGAGGGTGATCCCGATGAGCCCGGCGACCACGTTCGCTCCCCCCACGATCACGGTCGCCGCGCTGCTGACCCTGGCCGGTTGTTCGTCGACGGCCAAGGGGCGCGGCGAGAACCCCGAGGCGCGCGCGCAGTTCGAGAGCCTGAAGCAGCTCGCCGGCACGTGGACGACGGCCGCCGGCTCGACGCGCCCGGGCATGACGTTCCGCTACACCGTGACGGGAGCGGGCAGCGTCGTGCAGGAGGAGTTCTACCCGGGCACGCCCGAGGCGATGGTCACGATGTACCACCTCGACGGTCCCGATCTCGTGTTGACGCACTACTGCGCGGCCGGGAACCAGCCGTCGATGCGAGCGGGACGCACGCTGGCGGACGGGACGATCCCGTTCGAGTTCACGGACGGCACGAACATGGGCTCGCACGAGGTCGGGCACATGCACGCGGCGCGAATGCGCATCGATGGGCGGGACGCGATCTGGTCGGAGTGGACCTACGCGGAAGCCGGCGTGCCGTCGCACGCCTCGGTGTTCGTGCTGCGCCGCACGGGTGGAGCATGATCGCGGCCGTATGCCTGCGCTTCGGCCTGATCGCGCTGGCCGCGGCGGTCGCCTCGTGCTCGCGGGTCGAGGATCCCGTGACGTACGCCACGCGGTCGGTCGAGCTGCGCGTCGACGGCATGACGTGTGCCGGTTGCGAGAAGACCATCTGCTCCTCGCTCGGATCCGTCGAGGGCGTGCAGTCGTGCCAGGCCGATCACATGGCCGGTCGCGTGACGATCGTCTACGCTCCGGCGAAGACCAGCGAGACCGCGTTGGCCGAGGCGATTCGCTCGGCCGGATACCAGGTGCCCTGACATGCCCGTGAAGAACCAAAAGCCCAAGGAATGCTCGGCGCTGATCGCGCAGGGCTGGACCTGCGTCGACGTGCGCACGGTCGAGGAGTTCGAGGCTGGACACCCGGCCGGCGCGTTCAACGTGCCGGTGATGACGCGCGGTCCAGCGGGCATGCAGCCGAACCCCGAGTTCGTCGCCATCGTGAGCGCGCGTTTTCCGAAGACGACGAAGCTCGTGCTGAACTGCGGCTCGGGCGGACGCTCGATGCGCGGCTGCGAGGCGCTGGCCGCGGCCGGCTTCGGCGAGCTCGTGAATATGGAATGCGGCTTCGGCGGCGCGCGCGACGCGTCAGGCGCGATCGCCGGTCCCGGGTGGCAGGCCTGCGGGCTGTCGACGGACACGGGGCGGCCCGCCGGCCGCACCTACGCCGAGTTGCGTTTGTCGGCCGGACCGCGCTGACGCTGGATTCTCCGCATTTCTCGCCGACAGAGCGGAAGCGGGCGGCGTGGAGTTGGCCGAGGTCCCGATGGACACACCGCACGAGCTCGACACGCAGCTCGGCAGCCTGGACCTCCGCGGTCCAGCGAACGCACAGCGCGATCTGCGCATCGATCTCGCCGGCGGCGCCGTGTGGATCACGAACTTCCGCTTCGACGCCCAGGGTCGCGCGCTCCTCGAAGGGCTCCCCCACGGCACCGTGCGGATGCGCATCCCGGGCGAGGAGACCGTCCGGTTCGAGACGACGATCGGGGCCGTCACGGCGCCGCGCTTCACGGTTCCGTGATGGTGCCGCCGGCGCGCGGCACGTAGTCTGTGCGCGGATGACAGCGCAACGCTTCGTCTTCCGCGTGCACCCCGAGCGCCTCGCGATCGCGCGGCTCGACCGTGGCGCCGAGATCCCGGGCTGGGCGCGTGGAGCGTTCGTCAACGTCGCGCGGACGCCCGACGAGCTCTCGATCGTGTGTGCGCAGGGCCACGTGCCGCTGGGTGTGCTGCACGAACGCGACAAGGTCGCGTTGGGCATCGCCGGCACGATTCCGATGACGACGGTCGGGATCCTGGCCGCGCTGTGCGGCGCTCTGGCGGCGGCGCAGGTGCCGGTCTTCGCGCTGTCGACCTACGACACGGACTGGCTGCTCGTTTCCGCCGAGCGTTTCGGGGCCGCACGCCGCGCCCTGGAAGGCGCGGGGCACGCGCTCGAGGGCGAAATGCCCGGGAGCTGAGCGAGCGGGGACTTTTGAACCCGGCCGCCAGCGGTCACAATGCAAGGTCCGTGAGCGCTCTCGACACACTCCGCCGACCGCTGCGCAACCTGCGGCTGTCGGTTACCGACCGCTGCAACTTGCGCTGTGCGTACTGCATGCCGGAGGAGGAGTACCGCTGGCTGCCGCGCGAGGACATCCTCACCTTCGAGGAGATCTCGCGGCTCGTCGACGCGTTCACCGACGTGGGTGTCGATCGAGTGAGGCTCACCGGCGGCGAGCCCCTCCTGCGCCGCGGTCTGTCGGAGCTCGTGCGCCTCCTGGCCGCGAAGCCGACGCTGCGGGATCTGGCGCTGACCACGAACGGCATCCTGCTGGCCGAGCAGGCGCGCGAGCTGCGCGAGGCCGGACTCCACCGGCTGACCGTCAGCCTCGACACCCTGCGGCCGGGCACGTTCCGCGTGCTCGCGCGACGCGACGGGCTGGAGCGCGTGCTCGAGGGCATCCGCACCGCGCGCGCGGCCGGATTCCAGCGCGTCAAGATCGACACGGTGGTCCTGCGCGGCACGAACGACGACGAGATCGTGCCGCTGCTCCAGTTCGCGCGCTCGGTCGACGCCGAGCTGCGCTTCATCGAGTATATGGACGTCGGCGGCGCGACGCTCTGGTCGATGGACGACGTCGTGACGCGCGCGCAGGTGCTCGACGTCGTCCGCGCCGAGTTCGGGACGCCGGTCGCGATCCAGGACGACGGTTCCGCGCCTGCCGAACGATTCCTGCTGCCCGACGGCACGACGTTCGGGATCATCGCGTCGACGACGCAGCCGTTCTGCAGCACGTGCGACCGCAGCCGACTGACGGCCGACGGGCGCTGGCTGACGTGTCTCTACGCGACGTCGGGTCACGATTTGCGCGGTCTCCTGCGCTCGGGCGCCTCGCGGGAAGCGATCGCGGCGCGCATCCGCGACACGTGGAGCGGGCGCACGGACCGCGGCGCCGAGGAGCGCCTGGCCGCGCACGAGCGCGGCGCGTTCGTGCCGCTCGAAGCGCTGCGTGCTGATCCGCACCTCGAAATGCACACGCGCGGCGGATGAACAGGGCCTCGGATGAACAGGGCCGTCGGGTGAGCAGGGCCGTCGGGTGAGCAGGGCCGTCGGGTGAGCACTGCGTTCGAGGGTCGCGGCACCGCGACGGCGCTGCGGCTCGCGGCCGGCGGCGCGCGCGTCGTCCTGCTCGAGAAGTACGCGCTGCCGCGACCCAAGGTGTGCGGCGGCGGTCTCGTCGGCCGCGCGCGCCACCACTTGCCGCCCGGGATCGAGCTGCCGGTCGAGCGCGCCTGCCACACGGTCGAGATCCGTCACGGTGCGCTGCGCCTGGCCGTCACCGGCGCGGAGCCTCTGGTGGAGATGGCGATGCGCGCCGATCTCGACGCCGCGCTGGCGGCGGCCGCGGCGCGCGCCGGCTGCGACGTGCGCGACGCCTGCGCAGTCGACGGCCTGGAGCGGCGCGGATCCGAGATCGCGCTCGCCACGAGCCGCGGCACGGTGCTGGCACGCTCCGTCGTCGCCGCGGACGGCGTGCACAGCCCGGTCGCGCGCCTGGCGGGCTGGGCGACGCCGCTCGTCGCGATCCCGGCGCTGGAGGCCGAGGTCGAAGTCGCGCCCGATTCGCTGGACGATCGCGCCGAGAACGCGGTCTTCGACTTCGGCTTCGTGCCGGCTGGCTATGGCTGGACGTTCCCCAAGCGCGCGCACGTCTCGGCCGGCGTGCTCACGACGTCGCACGGCCGCGGCGGCTTGCGGCGCGAGCTCGACCGCTACCTGGCGCACACGGGCCTGGGTGGAGCGCGCTGCGACGTCCGCGGCTGGTTGATCCCGACGCGTCCGCGCCAGGACGGTTTCGCGCGTTCCGGCGTGCTGCTGACGGGCGACGCAGCGGGTCTGGCCGACCCCGTCACCGCCGAGGGCATCTCCCTCGCGCTGTGGAGCGGGCGTCTCGCGGCGGAGAGCGTGCTCGCGAACGCCGATCCCCTCGCCGCCGGTCGCGCGTACGAGCGTGCGCTGGCGCGCGAGATCCTGCCCGAGCTGCGTCTCGCGCGCGCCTGGGGCAACGTGCTCTACCAGCACCCGCGGATCGCGGGGCACCTGCTGCGGCGCATCGGCCAACCGCTCTCGCGCGGCATGATCGAGGTCGTCGCGGGCCGCACGAGCTACCGCCAGTTGGCGAGCCGCCCGGGGAACTGGCTGCGGCTCGCGTTCGCGCGCGCTCCCGTCGGAGCGCGACGCGAGGTCACGCGCGCGGTCACGTAGCGCAGCGATGCGTCGTGGCGCTCACAGGCTGTGAATCACAGCCTCTCGCGCGGCGGAGCGGCGCCCATGGGATCGGGGAGCCCGCGCGATCGATTTGTTCACCGCTCTCAGCCCGGATGATTCACGAAAGCCGGGTCAGGGAGCGATCGATTCGGCGGACCTTCGTGCCAACGCATGCGGGCAAGGCTCGCGAATCTCTGCCGAATCAAGTTCTGTCGTGAGACCCGGAAGCAGCGCGATCGTCTCTCATCCGAGCGCCGACTCGACGCACGGCGAGGGTGATGCCCCGAAGCTGGTCGGAGGTCGCTTCGATTGGCAGCGGCAGCCGCCAGCACGCCCACCCGAGGGCTTCATGAATCATCCGGGCTCAGAGACTGAGAAGTAATCGAAGTCTCTGCGCGCCGCGCGCAGTTCCGCGCGGCGCCAACAGGATCAGAGAGGCCGTAGGATCGACTTTTTTCTCGGCCTCTCAGCCTCCGAACTCCTTGAGCCGGTCGCTGATCCCCTCGTGGTTGGGATCGATCACGAGGGCCTTGCGCAGCACCGCGATCGCCTCGTCCTTCTTGCCGTTCCAGAAGTAGATCGAGGCCACGGTCTCGAGGGCGTCGAGGTCCTTCGCTTCCTCGGCCGGGTCCTGCAGCTTGCGCGCGACCTCGAGCGCGAGCGCCTGGTCCTCGGCGCTCGCCTCGGCGCGACCTTGCCACAGCATGCGCGCGAACTGGTGGCCGAACCGCACGAGCTGGTCGTCCGGCACGTGCTTCCAGGCTTCCTGCGTCGCCCTGCGAGCCTCGGCCACGTGCTTCGCGGCGACTTCCTTCTGGCCCTTCTGCTCGGCCATGCGGCCCAGCTCCTCGTGGATGCTCGCCAGCGTCGCGAAGCCGCGGAAGAGGACGGTCGGATCCTTCTCCTGTTCCAGGTGGGCCTGGATCATCGCCGGCAACCCGTCGGTCTTGCCCTGCTGCCACAGCGCTTCGACGCGCGTCATGAGCGCGTCGTAGGCGAACTTCGCCACCTTCGGGTCCTTGCGCTCGGGATCCGTCGCCAGCACCGCGGCGACCTGCTCCTCGAAGCTCTTCAGGTCGCCGGTCTCCTTGAGCTTGTTGGCCAGCGCGATGCGCTTGTCGACGTCCTTCGGCGCCGCCTCGACCTGACGCCGCAGGTCGTTGAGCGTCCCTTGGTCCCGGCGGATGCGCGCGACGGCGACGCGGAATTCCTTGGGCTTCAGGTAGCCGAGGAGGACATCGCGCACGGTGCCGTCGGGGTTCAGGAACATCAGCGTCGGCAGCGGGCCGACGGCGTACCTCTGCGCCACGGGCTTGCCCGTCGCCGACTCGACGTCGACGTGCGCGACAAGGAAGTCCTTCATCTCGTCGACCACGCCGTCGTCCGTGAACGTGTCCTTCTCGAGACGCTTGCACCAGACGCACCAGTCGGCCCAGAAGTCGATGAAGACGGGCTTGTTCTCCTTCTTGGCGGCCGCCAAGAGCTCCTCGAACGAGCCTTGGAACCAGGGCAGTTTGCCGTGATCGCCGGCGGTGACACGCGCGGCGGAGATCGCGGTCGAATCGGGCGCGACGGCGACGGGAGCGGAAAGCGCCAGCGCGACGAGCGTGGAGATGAGCATGGGGCGGACTCCTGAACCCAGCCGTTGGACCGACCCGGGTGCGACGGGAAACCAGGGCGCGGTCGACCGCGAGCGCATTCCACACTACCGCAGTGAGGCCGCGTCCGGCACCATCTCGCGGCATGTCCGCCACCGAACGCTGGCGCGAGGAGACCCAGTCGGCCTGGATCTACCGGCAGATCGCGCAGGACGAGTCCGATGCGCGCCGCGCGAAGCTCTTCCGCGGCCTGGCGACGAAGGCCGACGAGCAGGCTGCGATCCTCCTGGGCGACGTGCGCCGCGAAGGCAGGAGTGATCCGCGCTTCACGCCGTCGCTGCGCGCACGGCTGGCCGTCGCGCTGACGCGGCGCTACGGCGTGCGGCGCACGCGCGGCATCTTGTCCGCGCTCAAGGTGCGCGGGCTGTCGGCGATCGGCCCGATGCCGCCCGAGCAGGGCCACCTGATGCCCGCCACGCACGCCGAGGTCGGAGAGCGCCACCGGCGGTCGGGATCGGGAGGGACGCTACGCGCGGCCGTGTTCGGCGTGAACGACGGCCTCGTGTCGAACGCGAGCCTGATCCTGGGCATCGCCGGGTCGGGCGCTGACACGCGCACCGTGCTCCTGGGCGGCGTCGCCGGGCTCTTGGCCGGCGCGTTCAGCATGGCCGCCGGCGAGTGGGTCTCCGTGCGCTCGCAGAAGGAGCTGTACGAGTACCAGATCGGCGAGGAGCGCGAGGAGCTCGAGCGCTACCCGGACGAGGAGGCCGAGGAGCTGGCCCTGATCTACGAAGCGCGCGGGGTGCCGATCGAGGACGCGCGCGAGATGACGCGGCGCATCGTGCGCGACCCGGCGCGCGCGCTCGACACGCTGGCGCGCGAGGAGCTCGGGCTGAACCCCGACGACCTGGGCTCGCCCTGGGGCGCCGCGCTGTCGTCGTTCGCGGCCTTCTCCGCTGGCGCGCTTCTGCCGCTGGCGCCCTTCTTCTTCGCGAACCTCGAGCACCGCGTCGAGACCGCCTGCGGCCTGGCCGCGGTCGCGCTGTTCGGCGTGGGCGCCGCGATCAGCCTGTTCTCCGGCCGCAACGCCTGGGTGGGCGGGCTGCGCATGCTCGCGATCGGATCCGCCGCCGGCGCGGCAACGTGGGGCATCGGCCGGCTCGTCGGCGTCAGCGTGTGAACACGTGGTGGACATGGGTGTCAGACACCTTTGCCCGACATCGGTGTCAGACACCTTTGCCCGGGCTGAGGGTGGCCGGGAAAAGGTGTCTGACACCCATGTCCACCGCGGCATTCTATGGGGATGCACCCGGACGTGGACGTGCTGCTGGCGGACCTGCGCGACGCGCGGCGGCGGCTCCTCTTCCTCGTCGAGGATCTCGAGGACGCGGAGCTGTGCGTCCCACGGCTCGAGATCGTCAACCCGATCCTGTGGGAGCTCGGGCACGTCGCCTGGTTCCAGGAGCGCTGGATGCTGCGCGAGCTCGATACGCGGAGCCCGCTGCGCTCCGACGCCGATCGGCTGTACGACTCGGCGGCGATCCACCACGACACGCGCTGGGAGCTGCCGTTGCCGTCGCGCGCCGCGACGCTCGAGTACATGCAGGACGTGCTCGACGCGGCCGCCGCGGCGCTGGGCGAGCACGTGCGCGACGAACGCCGCGCCTACTTCGCGCGTCTCGTCACGTTCCACGAGGACATGCACGCCGAGGCGCTGGTGTACACGCGGCGCACGCTGGGTCACCGCCCGCTGCGCGTCCCGCCGGCGCGCGTGCCGGGCGGCGGCTCGCTGCCGGGCGACGTCGACGTGCCGGGCGGCACGTTCCGTCTTGGGACCGAGCGCTCGACCGGATTCGCGTTCGACAACGAGCTGCATCAGCACACCGTGCGCGTCGCGCCCTTCCGCATCGCTCGTGCGGCCGTGACGCAGGGCGAGTTCGCGCGCTTCGTCGACGACGACGGCTACCGGCGCGCCGAGCTGTGGAGCGACGCCGGCTGGCGCTGGCGCGCCGCGTGCGAGGCCGAGCATCCGCTGCACTGGCGGCGCGACGGGCCGCGCTGGACGTGGCGCCATTCCGATCGCCACGAGCCGATCGCCGAGCACGCCGCGATGCTGCACGTGAACTGGTTCGAGGCCGAGGCCTGGTGCAACTGGGCCGGCCGCCGCCTGCCGACCGAGGTCGAATGGGAGGTCGCGGCCTGCGGCGTCCCCGACGGGCGCGGTGGTCTCGCCGCGACGAAGCGCCGCTACCCGTGGGGCGACGACGCGCCGACGACCGAGCGCGCGCTCCTCGACCTGGTCGGCGACGCGACGTGCGACGTCGGCGCGTTCCCCGCCGGCGACAGCGCGTTCGGCTGCCGCCAGATGCTGGGCAACGCGTGGGAGTGGTGCGCCGACGATTTCGGCCCGTATCCGGGCTTCGCGGCCGGTCCCTACCGCGAGTACAGCGAGCCCTGGTTCCGCGAGAACAAGGTGCTGCGCGGCGGCTGCTACGCCACGCGCGCACGGCTGATCCACGGCGCGTATCGCAACTTCTATCCCCCCCACCGCCGCGACGTGCTGGCGGGTTTCCGCACCTGCGCGAGGCGAGCTTGAGCGACGTCCTGTGCCTCTATCCCGGACCGGCGACGTTCCGCCAGCGCGAGGTCGGACGCAATCGCGACCTGCTCGCGAGCCTCGGCGTGCGCCTTCTGCTGGCCGACGACTACGACGACCCGGGCGATCGCGCCTGCTTCGCCGACGTGATCGCGATGCCGCCGCCGCAGGAGCTCGCGGCCAGCAAGCGCGCGCTCGACCGCGCGCTGGCCGGGAAGCGTGTCGACGCCGTGCTGGCGCAGTCGGAGTCGGCGCTCTGCCTGGGCGCACTGTTCGCAGCCGAGCGCGGCCTGCCGTGCCTGCCGCTCGAGGCCACGCTGCTCACGACGAGCAAGTTCGGCACGCGCACGGCGCTCGAGGCCGCGGGCGTCGCGCAGCCGCGCTTCGCGCTGGCGCACGACGCGCAGGGCGTGCGGCGTTTCGCCGCGACGCACGGCTACCCGGTCGTGATCAAGGCGACCGCGTCGGCCCTGGCGCGGCTCGTCACGCTCGTGCGCTCCGAAGCGGACGTCGAGCTCGCGGTCGCGCGCCTGCGGGACGGGCTGCAGCGATCGCCCGACGTGCAGCGCCTGTCCGAGTTCGCCGACGTGGCCGGCCTCGAGCTGGACCACGATCCGCGCACGAGCTTCCTGGTCGAGTCGTTCGCGCGCGGCCTGCCGCTCGAGACCGACGGCGTCGTCTCGCGCGACACGATCGTCGACTACGGCGTCACCGAGCAGGTGATGACCGCGCCGCCACTCTTCTTCTTCGAGGGCTACCTGCTGCCGGCCGACCTGACGGCCGCCGATCGCGG
>Ga0163152_10006111_pt1 | contig 13770 bp, 13 predicted proteins | sample OliLakLV19MP8IB2_FD_148635 | JGI IMG/M metagenome (GOLD analysis project Ga0163152, IMG submission 148635) | Freshwater microbial mat bacterial communities from Lake Vanda, McMurdo Dry Valleys, Antarctica - Oligotrophic Lake LV.19.MP8.IB-2 | ecosystem: Environmental > Aquatic > Freshwater >... | reverse complement strand
ATTGAAGGCATAAAAGTCGCGGTCGCCTCGTTTCTCGATTCGCCCAGCAATCTCACATGGAACTGGAATCTCCATCGCCTGGTCGGCCTTGTCGTTGGGCTCTTTTTCGAGAACCACCTTGTCTTGTGCAAAGCCAATCAAGATCGGGTTCGAAGAACCTCCTGGTCCCTTCAGGCGATACTCGAAACCATCTGTCCCACCCGAACGAGGTTCAACTCGACCACGATAAGCCAACTTGGTTGATTCTGCGGGGGCGTTGATCGTGACGGCGAGTTTTTCCAGTGGCCGGCCATCGAGAAATGCTCCGGGCTCAGGCGTGCCGCCCGGAAGATTGCGGCCATACACCGTCACCTGTGCTGGTTTGCCTGGCTCGACCATTGGGGGATAGACCGCGTCGATCCAGGGATTCGTCGTGACCGTCAGTCGATAGAAATTGTTCGGCCCGCCGACGGTATAGGTGAACTCCGCCACACGGATGTAGTATTCGCCATCAGCCGGGACCACGAAATCGGTCACGGCATCGGAACCACTCGTCCCGACCAACCGGCGTCCGCTCAGATCGTAAACTTCGAGCAGTGGTTGAGCCCGGCTATCAATCGACTCGGCCATCACGGCCAGGACGATCCGCTGACCTTTCTTCGGGGAGATTGAATACAAGTCCACGTCCGTGGGGGCAGCGATCGTGCCGTTCACGGTCGTGTTGAGTTCCAACTTCATTGCTTCGGGCACATCGTTGTTCGGCTCTTTCTCCATCACCTCGTTCAAGTCGCCGACGGCAAAGGTGCGTGGATTGCTCACACCGAATTTGTTCACGACGCGAACGTCGTAGTTCCCTGGGGGAACATCGGCTGCCACGGTGATCTTGAACTTGCTCGGAGGTAGCGGGCCCTTTGGTGGTTCCTTCTTCGGCGGCTCTTTTTTCGGTGCCTTCGGATCAACCTTCTCAGGCGGAGGAGGCGGCGGGACAACGATTTCCGCTTTCAATCCGGGATGATTGAAGAGCAGCGCCTCCGTGTCTTCAAGATCGGCACCCACCAGGATTAGCTCGGCAATGGTGGTGCCAGCCTTCGCGCCCGGCGGAGTGATCGCGTCGAGCCGAGGCAACGGCAAGCCCGGTTGTTGCTGGGCGAACGCAGGAATGGCGGCGAATACCATGCAGGCGGCGCAGAGGCGGAACCGAATCATGGTCCTTCTCCGAAGAGTGCGGCTATTTCAAGCAGGCAGAGTCTGACAAAACGTGGGCAGGGGTGGGATCGACTTAGAAATCCTAAGCGATGAGCGAGGGAGTTTCAAGTCGGCATTATGTGAACCACGATCCAAATGAGCCAACGGTTGAGCGGGTTAGAGCGTTCAAATTGCCTCGCAGGCCGACTGCCGGTCGTGTCTTGAAACTTCGCGATCAATAACGCTGCCAAATCTTCCATGCACGTTTCTTGGACCGGTTGCATTAATGGCAATGAAGTTTAACAATCGAAGCCACTCAGCGTATCCATCCGTACTCGCTTCAAAGAAAGCATGAAGACGTCCAATCCGGCTTGCCAGCCAGTGCTTGACGCGTAGCCAGCGCCGCATTGAGTAGCATGTTTCAAGTACCGCGATCAGCCCTCCCACGATTAGGGATTCGATTGGGGGAAGATCCTCAATATTTATCGAAGCACTGGCCGGTATTACCTTCGGCTCTTGTCTAGTTCCGTATCCGACAGAAATCCCTGCCTTCTGCAGCACCGCATTTATCTTGGGAATGCTAGTCCTCATTAGACGGTCTACGTTTCGCTGCTTGGCAGCCTCGTTGGAAACTTCATAAAGAACTTGCCATTGAGGGTCAGCTTTTAAAGCAGGATTATTAATGGCAAAACGTATGGCTTTATCACGCAATGCAAAGAATCGGTATTGAGCGGCTTCTAACCGAGCCGGGCGTACGATAGTTTGTCGATACCACCAGGCGAGAAGTAAACCCTCCAGGACAAGGAGGGAACAAACTGCGAGTTGGGCAATCAGATCGTCACTCATCGCTTCCCTCCCTTCCCTCTTGTTCCAGTCTCAGATTTTGATTTTCCTGCAGATTTTTTTGAAACGGATGGTTTTGCGTCTTGATTCTGTTCTCCTGCAGAATCTTCCGGCTTGGTTGATAGCAGTGGTCCTCCGAACAATCTCTCCTGAAGCTCCTTTTTCTCTTCGGAAAGCCGCTTGATTTCGGCGTCCTTGGTTTTCAAATTCTCCTTGTGCTGCTTTTTCATGTAATAGAAAAGCAACGCGGGCATCCCGATGAAGACTGCCGTCGTCGGGGCTTGGTTCACTAGAGTGCCTAACCATCCTGGTAGTTCGTTGGCGAATATAGGCGACACCAACCAACTCCTTGCAAGCTAGTTGTCACGAAGTTGGAGCGAGCAAGCACCCCCCAATCGTTTAGTGTACAGCAGAGAACTTGCTTGGCATCAAACGGAGCGAATTTTTTTGCAACCTCTGGACCACCTACCTTTACTCCCACAACTCTTTCGGCAGCGGAAATACGATCTCCCCCTTCGGCTCTTTCACTTCGTGAACGATATAACGTCCCGACCGATAGACCACTGGCTGGTTCCAGGGATAAATGTCCGTCCGCCAATCCGGAAACTCCGGAGGCAACTCTGTCGCCGGCCCCGGCGGAGGAAACGGGCCAAACCGTGCCGAATACATGATCGGCACAAGATCGCTGACGACATAGCGGGCCGGGCTGGTGAAAGTCTCGCTCTTGATCTGCTCGCGCTTCGAGCGGAACTTCATGGCCGTGATGACGTGCGGATAGCGAATCCCCGGCTTGATGCCGAGTTCGACGTACAGCGGATGGGTTGAATCGTGCCAGCAAATCAACTCGCGATCTTGAAGCTTCTTCGTCTTCAGAAACTCTCCCACGCGATTCAGGTCGGCCCAGTTTGGGGCACAATGCACCGTGTCATAGAAACTGAGTTGGTCCTTCAACTCCCAGGAATCGTCGTGCCAACATCGGCCCCACAGGGCCAGCCGATTGCGATCCACCATCGGATAGTGCGGCAGAACTAGCGCCGTGGTAATGCGGTAATCCTCGTTGATGTTTCGGAACCACCTATGGTCCTTGGCGATTTCGTTCGTTATTCCCGCCACGAGACACCAGGCGAGTAGCACTTGACCGACCGGCAATCGAAACGACGCAATCACAGCGAGGCCGAGCAACATCGGTGGATAGTGAGCATAGTCGAACGGCTTCTGAATCAGCGTGGCCTGTGCCAACCAACCCAGGTACAAAGCGGCCAGGATTGCCCGCGCCGGATCACGACGAAATAGAGCCGAGACGGCCAACGGCAAGGACACCCAGTACAGTAGGCTGAACGGGGCGAAGTACGTGAAGAGAAGCCGGCATTTGTAGAACGTGTCTTCCCAGGTCCACGAGTAGTATTCCTGATTCCAGTTCAACAAAACGTCCCACATCGGCTTCCATGTACCCGTGGTCACGAGCCAGAATGAACCCAAACCACCCGCCACAAGCCCACCGGCAATCAGCCAACACGAGTCAACGATGGCGATGCGGCGCGTCTGAAATTTCATGCTCACCAGCCAAACCAGCAGGGCCGGGACCAACGCGTGTGGCTTGATCCAAACCGCCAGGCCCCAGAGCAATCCTTCGCAAACCGTCCATTTCAACGAACGCGTCGAACTGAGCCGGGTCAGCCGCATGGTGGCCGCACCCATGGCAGGCAGCAACATCCAGCCATCGCGCTGGCAATGAATGAATTCCGTTTCGGCGAGGTAGAACAAGGCCACGGCCGTCACAAACCAAATGCGCTGATTGATCGACAATCCCGAACGCCTCAGAAATCCAGAGAGCAGAAAGACCACACTGCTCACGACCAACAGATCGACGATCCGAATTGCCTCGTGGCTCCAGCCGACGACCGGACGAACCAAGGCGTGAGCCCAGACCATGCCGGGCAAGTTCGTTTCAAAGACATCCTTGTAATGTGTGCCGCCGTGGAGAATGTTCCAGGCACTCAGGTCGTGGTAGGTCACATCGACCCAAACCGGCGTGCGCAAGAATAACGGCACGCCCACGACCAGCACGGCCAGGAGAACGAGAATCGCCAGAATCAGCGAACGATGTTTCACGGACTGTCGAGGTGTACCTCGTCCGGGCCACCCGCTCGTGTGAGCATGGATTGAAAGATGGCCGGCTCGATCGTCTCCTTGATGAACTGCACGGAACCGTCGACCATCGACGCGTACATGCCTCCCGGATGGCACCCACCGAATGGGCGGCCGAAGCCGAGGAATGGAGAATTCGCTGGATCGAGTCCCCGCAAAGTCCCTGGTCCGCCTTGCAGCCACGGGGCGAGGTTCTCGTTTGTCTCCAGGAACTGGGCAGTATGCCGTTGACCATCAGGGAATGCATCGAGAGGTGTTGGGCCATCGTAGCGATAAGCCCCGCCGCGTTTTCCGGACTGTTCGAGAGTCAGCCCCGGAGTGTCCAGTCCGAAGCCGCCGTTGGCGATATAGTTCGATAGCAAGGGAGAATCGACTGGGTACTCGCGGAATTGGGCTGGGCAGATCGCGGCCTTCAATCGATAGTTGGCAAGCAATTTGTTAGCCGCCGCGTCCCAGGCTTCGTTGGCCGCGAATCCTTGCAATGCTTCCGCGAGCCCAGCCGGCTTGCGATGCTTGGCGTTTGGGTCCGTCGTCGGTGGGCCTTCGGTGAACACATTCAGCAGGTAGGCATACCAACTCATGCGTTGATCGGGCGAGAGGGCAGGATTCAAGAAAGTGCCCGGCGGCAATTCATCGCGGGGCCTGGTTGGCAGGCCTTGGCCTGGCGGGGCCGCGTGCCGCACGCCGATCAGCCCGATTTCGCGAAGGTGGTCCTCGCACCGTATCCGATCGCTCTTTGCGCGCGAATTGATGATGAATGGCGCGATCAAAGCCGCCAGTGCCAGCACAGCGACGACGAGCAGAACGACACGAATCGGTCGAAACATATATGAATCGTCGCTGATAGTGTGATCGGCAAATCCGTCTCGCACGCGGAGCCGGAAAGCCTTATCATACGCCCATTGAGGCTCATTCACGGAGTGAAACCGATGCGTCATCGGACCTGGCTACTCGCCACCGTCGGGGCCTGTGCCCTCCTGGGGGGCGGACTCATTATCTTCAGCCACCTGCACGCCAAGCCCGAGAAGAAGGACCCGGAGGATCCCAAGCTGCGCAAGGCCGGTGCCTTCGATGGCGATCGGGCCCTCGCGTATCTCTCGACCATCTGCGATCTCGGCCCACGCATCAGCGGCAGCGAGGGGATGGCCAAGCAGCAGGAGTTTCTGCAAAAGCACTTCGAGAAACATGGAGCGAAGGTCGTCCTTCAAAAATTCGACGGCAAGCAGCCAAGCCGGGACAAGGCCGTGCCGATGGCCAACATGATCGTCACCTGGCATCCCGAAAGCAAAACCCGCGTGATCATCTGCGGCCATTATGATACCCGGCCGATTGCCGATCAGGAAACAAACGTTCGCGATTGGACCAAGCCTTTTGCAAGTGCCAACGATGGAACATCGTCGGTCGCGTTCATGATGGAACTGGCCCATCACATGAAGGATCTGAAGACGGAACTCGGCGTGGACTTCGTGATCTTCGATGGTGAAGAGTACATTCACGACAAGAACCGCGACAAGTTCTTTCTCGGCTCGGATCACTTTGCGGCCGAGTACAAGAAGGCCAAGACCGGCCCCAAGTACAAGGCCGGTATTCTGCTCGACCTGTTCGCGGGCAAGGGTGCCGAGTATCGGGTGGAAGACAATTCCCGATTGCTGGCCGGCGGACTGGTCGAAGACGTCTGGAAGCTCGCGGCCGAATTAGGCGTGAAGAGTTTTGTTTTCGAGTATGGCCACCATGTGCTGGACGATCACATCGCCCTGAACCGCGTCGGCATCCCCTGCATCGACATCATCGACTTCGACTACGACCACTGGCACCGTCTGAGCGACACGCCGGACAAATGCTCCGCGGTGAGCATGGCCAACGTGGCAAAGGTCATCATGGCGTGGTTGCAGAAGGTGAAGTGAGTTACCTTGCCCCAAGCGATTTGATGCCGACGACCTCTGTTTTTCTGCCTTTACTTTGGACTGCGGCGATGTAACGCCGCTTTCTTTTGTTTCTCGTTTCTTTCTGTGGAGTGCGGTGGCTCGACACCGCTTTCTTTCTTTGTGAATCTTGAAAAGAAAGAAAGCGGTGTCGAGCCACCGCACTCCAAATTAAAAACCGAGGACGGAGAAACTAAAAAGCGGCATTACATCGCCGCAGTCCAAATCCGCTTCGCCTTGTGTGGGGATTGCCAGTGGTCCGTCGCCACGCTTTCTACTTCTGCGAAGCTTCCACCAGTGCCTTGACCAAATTCATCGCCACGGTTGCTCGCTTGTCGGAGTCCGCTGCGGGGCCGGAATGTTCGAGCAGAATGAAGTATTCGCCATACTTGAAGGCATACAAGGCCGTCTCGAATGCCGTGCCCGAAAACTGGCTTGAAAAGGTCACCTTTGTGACTTTTGCCTTGTAGACTTCGATTTCCTTCGTGCCCGTTTTCTTCATGTTCTTGTGGAGGGGGGTATCGATCATCTTGCCTTCGATCGTGGGGAGCGCATCTTTGAGGGCCTGGCCGTCCGAGTTTGGCACGCGAACCTGTGCCCGAATGTAGTCCCCTCCGACCTTGGCTTTCGTGGTGTAGGCAATGCTCGTCGCGGGGACGCTGGGCGGATCATAACGCGTGTTCTTGGCCCAACCTTCGAGATCGGGAAATGTGATTGTCGGGTGGTCGGCAGCAAGAATCGAACTCACACTGGCGAACATTGCCGATACAACCAGACACCGTTTCACGAACGAGATCATTGAAATCACTCCCATTCTTTTGCTGAACAGTCCTCGATTTGGAGGACGGCGAGGTGACAACCCACTCAAGGTCGCAATGTATGAATTATGCCCGTTGCGAACGCGCAGGAGACATTCCACACGAACCCCCGGCCGCGAGCAGTTTACTCCATCTCCCATCCTTCCAGCAATCGCTTTTCATCGAGAATGCGATCAGCTTGGGGAAGGCTGTTTTCAGGAAACGGAATTTCCCAAAGAATTTGAGGGTTGGCCGGGCATCCTGCCACATTGCGTCTGACCGCTGACGGCTGCCTGCAATAAGCTATCTCAATGAGCACCCGCACGAATCGCGGCATCCCGGAAGGGCTTTGGATGCCCTGTCCACGGTGCAAGGCCACGCTGTACAAGAAAGAAGTTCAGTCGCGCCTTGGCGTCTGCAACGAGTGCGGACACCACTTCACCATTTCCGCCCGCGAACGGCTCGAGCAACTTCTGGACGAAGACAGCTTTGAAGAATGGTTCACGCAACTTCGCCCGTGCGACCCGCTCAACTTCACGGACAAAGTTTCTTACGCCAAAAAGCTTGAGGAAACCCAGGCCAAGACCGGCATGAGCGATGCGGCCGTGGTCGGCAAGGGGTTCATCCGCGGCCGGGCGATCGTGCTTTGCATCACGGATTTCCAATTCATGGCTGGCAGCATGGGCTCGGTCGTTGGCGAAAAACTGACTCGGGCGATCGAAGAGGCGACCCGGCTTTCCTTGCCCCTCGTCATCGTCAGCGGTTCCGGCGGCGGGGCGCGAATGCAGGAGGGGATTCTGTCCCTGATGCAGATGGCCAAGGTCTCGTGTGCCCTGGCTCGGTTCGATCAGGCCGGCGGGCTGTACGTCTCGATTCTGACGCACCCGACGATGGGGGGCGTGGCCGCGAGCTGGGCTCTTCAGGGCGATTTGACGCTGGCGGAACCTGGAGCGATGGTTGGCTTCGCGGGAGCCCGAACCATTTGGAACACCGTGCGCCTCGAACTTCCTGAAGGATTTCAAACGAGCGAGTTCCTACTGGAGCATGGCTTCGTGGACCGGATCGTTCACCGCAAGGACTTGCGGACGGAATTGGCACGCATGATCGATTATTGCGAACACAAATAGCGTGGAGCGTTGCATGGGCTTTTTCTCGAAGCTATTTAGCAAGCAAACCAGTCACGGTGCCCTTCTAAAGAAGAAGAAGAAGGAAAAGCTGCCCATTGCCGATGTGGCCAAGCGTTTCGAGATGCGTGGCCGCACGGGCCAGGGGAGCATGTCGAAAGTTTGGCACGCCTACGACAACAAACTCGGCCGCATGGTCTGTCTGAAGTTGCTCGACAAGCTCAAGACCGCCAAGTTCGAGGAACGCTTCACCAATCAGGGGCTCGACAAGCCCTCCGAAGGGGTGGTGTGCATGTCGTTGCGCCATCCGAATTGCGTGGTGACTTACGAACACGGAAAGACGACCGACGGCGAACATTACCTGGTGATGGAGTGGATTGACGGACTGGGGCTGAATTATCTGATCGAAACCAAGAATCCACAGTTGACGGGGAACCGCGTCAATTATCTGAAACAATTATGTGAGGCGGTCAGCTATCTGCACGGTCAAAAATACTTGCACCGCGATCTGTGCCCGCGCAATGTGATGGTGACCAAGGAAGGCGAAGTCAAACTGATCGATTTCGGCCTGACGATTCCTTACACACCCGATTATTGCCGGCCCGGCAATCGAACCGGCACGGCCGACTATTTGGCACCCGAGATTATCAAGCGGCAAACGACCGATCACCGCGTGGACATCTTTGCCCTGGGGGTGACGGCATTCGAGATTTTCACAGGATTGTTGCCCTGGGAACGTTCCCTGTCGAGCGACGAAACGCTCCGCAAGCACATGAACACGCCCCCGCGCGATCCGAAGGATCTCCGCCCGGATTTGGATGATGATTTGTGCAAGATTCTTCGCAAAGCAATTGCTAAGGAAGTTTCCGGCCGATTCGCAACGGCAAATGCCTTCAAGGAAGCACTGGAAAGCTTGGAGCGGACGGATTATTGAATGGCGGCATCAGATCGCTGAGAGCCGCCAGGTTTGCCCGAACGTTCGACGGCGACGAATCGGCTCGGCGGGATCAAGTTCATTGGCCTCCAGCGTTGTCTCGCGAACAAGCCGCCGACCAGTCAGGACGCTGTGCGAGAGGCCGACAAGGACGTTGCTCTTCATGCGTCCGCCATCGAGGGCGAATTGTGCGAGCACACGTTGTGCGGGAAGGCTGCTTACTGGCATTTCCGCGTCTTCAACGCCAAGCCAGATCCAACCGAGGCGGAAAGTACAGCGTACTCCGCTGACGACCATTGTTTGAGGTAAGCCATTCGCTGGGGCATCGAGGAATCGAATCACCGACGGCGGGAAATCCGACCAAACTTGATCGGGGAAAATCGTCAACGGTGCACCGGTATCTACGATCGCCTGCACCCTTCGACGCATATCCCGGCTGCCACGAGGAGCATCAGGGCCGATTCGTAGTATCGTGATCAGGCGGAGTGCATCCCAGAATTGAATCCCACTTCGACCCGGATCGACGAACGCGAACGCCGCACGAGTAGGCTCGTCGCGACTACCAGGAATTGGCTCGACATACAGCCTGGGCACGGCGAACTCTCAAAGGATTCCATATTCGGGATCGACGAGAATCATCCGCAAGGCATCTATGCCGAGCTTCTTGGCTATCCGCCGCCGGAGATGGAGAGGGTTCTTGCCCTTGCCGACAATCTGTTTCTCGAAGATCGCGATGATCGTGCCACGATACTTGGCGAAGATTCCATCTTCCAGGCCGTACTTTGCAAAGCGGTAGTCCACGTACCATTCTTCGACCTCTGGCGAATGTGCATCCTCGAAATCCTCGGCATCGGCCATTTTGATCGCAGGCATATCGTGCATGGCTGGCTCCGCGTGATCGTCGCTCTTCCATCAAGATACCCTTTCGGCCAAACGGCTGCAAGTTCGCGGTAGCTTCCGTAGCAGCAAATGAGCCTCTCACCCATTTGCCATACCTCTCAGCGCGAGGATGGCTTTCACCAGTAATAAGGTTTTGGCAGCGGAGAAATTAAGGCACACTCTCGGCTTCGCCACCCGCCCGGCTGGCGAGGGTGGGCATGATTGAGTTAGCGGAGTAGCGAATAAAGCGGACGGAACCATCGGCGAGCAAGAAGTTGGCCCCGCCGGAGTGCGGCGACCAGAAGTGGAACGCATCGCACTGGTTGTCGAAGGAGCCGGGCTTGAAGTCGTTCGGCCCATCCGGGCAGCCGGAACCATAGATCGAGTTGACCCGAGTGCGAACGCCCAAGAGCATGTCGCCTTCGCCGTCCTTGTCCTGTCCCCAGCCGGCATACCACCAACCCAGGATCAGGTCCTTGCTCGGCGGCCGCTCGCCAATTGCCAGAGTATTGGAAGTGCCATCGGTGATATCGGCGAAGCGAATGCGCGAGTCGACGTAGAATAGGCCATCGCTATAAGAAGCGTGATAACCATTGACCCCGAGATATGACGTGAAGGCCCGAGGCAACTGCTCCTTGCCGACGAGTCGCGCCGTCCGCACGCGGCCGTCGGACGGGCAAGTAAAATGACGGACTGTCGTTTTCAATCCCGAATGAGGGGGATCGTGAAGGAAATCGGCGTCCTGCTTGAACGCTTGAACGGTCTCATCCCACAATGCCCCTTGCTCTAAGGAGGGGAGCAACCTGGCACACCAACTCACGAATGGCATCGGTTCACCCGGCCGTTCCCCTGTAACTCCAGCGGGAAGATGGCCAGCCGCTTCGTGGTAATGATGCAGCGCGAGGCCAATTTGCTTCATGTTGTTCTGGCACTGCGCCCGCGTTGCGGACTCGCGAACCTTCTGAACTACCCCCAGCGAAAGTCCGATCACCAACGCCGTAATAGCGATGACGACGAGAAGCTCGATGAGGGTAAAGGCCGATCGAGTTTTAGCGATCTTTGGCATCATGCTTTCTCATAGCATTGAGAACGACTTATGCTCAGCTGGAATGACAATGCCGAGAATTAGAAGAAAACAGAACACGGTCGGATGCTCCGCGAGCCGATCACTCGGTCGCGGAGTGGATCCCTTTGGTTTTACAGTCAGGCAACAATACTCTAATCTCTTAAATTTTGCATGGTGCGCAATGCATCAGTGTGCCAAATTAATGTTACCCCGGACTTGTACACCACTTCACCCGGATGCCAAACTCTGTTTGATCGTTATCTATGGTAGCGCCCGTCTTTATGCGCGCCTCATAGCCCGGATCCGCGGCAGCACAGTAAACTTTGCATGGGGACTGGCCCTCAAGTACGTAGTACCTCTTGTTGGTATATACCGGAACCAACAAGCCAGTCATTATGTCGATCCGAGACGCATCCTGGCACGGCCACGAAGCTTCAGATTCACTTAAGACCTCGCAGAGGTAGGCTCCTCCTCCCGCGATGTTCCCTGTGCATGAAGCGCAAGTTGGATCGTCCCAAATGAAGCACGTTTTGCCTTTCTCTCCCGCAACGAATGGTCCAACCCGGTCCTGGCACACCTGCCCACAGTCAGGGGGCCCGGGCGGCAGTCCAGGAGCCGAATAAGCGTGCCAGTCGCCGAGCGCGCAGATTGCGGCGAGCAGAGCCAATCCTGGGAACCAGCGAAGAAAAGATGGTCGCATCATAGTCGTGTCCTCTCTGATAGGGGGCGAGATTTGAGGGTAGATAGCGCAGCATCAACGGACGGTAGTTAGCTTCGGGCCTGAGCTATTACTCGACGTCTGCGCAGCGCAAGTGTTACAACGCCTAACACTACGGCTCCCAATACACTACCCAAGAGTATCCGGTTCCGTCGCCACCAAGAGGCTTCGTTTGGCGGCGATAGTCCCATCATTTCACGGAAACCACTGTCCGAGTTCTTCACATCGAATGAGCCCTTACTTCCGTCGGGGCGAACAATGTGGCGGGAGTGCGAGGCACCATCTACTTCGTGAACGAGTGTCTTGGGCGGTGGAACGGTATCAAATTGACCTACGCGTGTCTTCGTATCTACCTCCACCTTCGTAACGGTGGCCACCTTCCTAAACAGCACAGGAATGGTCCATCCGTTTTTAACTTCAATCCACTGTCTTGGCAGCCAAAGGCCGGGTTTGACTTCTTGATAGTCAATATCGAGTTGTTCGCTCGAATATCTTTCTGTTCGGTCTGAGTAGGTCGTTTGACGTCTTACTAATATGTAGTCTCGCGCGGCATCCAACCATATCGAACTACCAACGCTCGCCGCCTTCGGCCGAAGCACCAACTCGACACACTCCTTTCCGCGAATTGTCAGCCGACGCCCACTCGCGCGGTATGAACTCAAATCAAATGCGGCAAGTTGTCGGTCAATCGGTCGACAGGCCTGAAGCACGGCCATCACTTGAGTCGATCGGAACTGGTGGGGAACTTGATTGGACGTGTGGGTGGCAGTGTTGAAGTCGCCGTTTGATTCTCCTCGAAAGTATAAGCCGGCCTTTCCATCAAAAGTGACTTTGTAATTGTCATCGACCCAGTCAGCCTTTTCCATATGCAACACTTTCCCATGCTGTTCGTAACAGATTTTTTCCGATTCCATAATTAGAGATGCAGTCTCAGTATATGTCCGGTCCGTTGGAGGGAAAGTACTGCGTGGTTTGCCGTTTCGTTCAAAGGACTCAGTACGACTCCCTTTGAAGGCCGTGACTTGTTGTTCCCACTCGATGTGGAAGCGATTCAACTTGCCTTGCCGAACGGTCCACGCCTGCTCAGCCGCTAACACTACCGTATCAGGCTGAGCCGTTGCATTGCATGGCGCGAGCAGTGTGCCTGGCACAAAAAGAAGTAGCTTATTGAGGCGGCATACAGATGAGCGCATGGCAACCATTCCCCCTTCCTTGGCGAGAGATCAGCTTATGTTTATTTGAAGCGGAATTTCGTAACGTCTCCCGGCTGAATCTATTATGACAATGACACTATGACGTCTCGGTGTCATGGTCGTCGTTCCCGTTGCACGAACAGTCACCGTACTCGCATCACGTATTGAAACAACTATGTGGGGATCCTTAACTGTCTGTTCTATTCTGGTCACGAAAATTCCCTTGCTGGTGATCGAATAGACCTCGACTATTTCTTCCGCACTAACCGCGTGACCCGTTTGGACCAAATTAACATTTGTTTGAGACAGCCGTACGTCTTCGACCACGTCAAGCCGGCAGGGAATGGCGATGGTGGGTAGAGATTTGCCGTCGACAGTACTTGCCCGAACGTTGATCGTTGAAACGTGGCTCCCGATCAATATCTTTTCCAACCACTGGCATTCGATACGGTGCTTCGTCTCTCCGGCAGATGGTGGGATGACCCGCACTCCAGCGAGCGGAGCATCCGCCATGACTCTTACGTCTCGCACCGGCACGAGAAACTCAACACTCAGCACATCTGGTGCGAACGGCTGCGCCAGTTCGGACCGTGCGGTTGAAGGAAGCTCGCTAACCGGGCGATAGAACGGTTTAACGGTGCCGGCGATTTGCCACCCAGCCGATGTGTTTTCATTCGCAAAGCGCGGCTTGATAGCCACTGCGGTTGCTCTGGTATGGCCGGTCCACAACTCGGTTGAACGCGGCATCAGGTTCAACGTAAGTCGAACGGCCAGTGTCTCGCCTGGCTTTACAGTTACGGTAGGCGGATCGACCTTGTGGCAATCGCACGAAGTTTGCCAGGAAGCCACCTCAACCGGCTCCGTTCCGGGATTGGTCACATGGATAACATGTTCGTGCCGGTCGGTTTCCCAGACTTCACCAAGATCCAGATCGGTCTGAGATACAGCCAGTCTTTGGATCGGCTCGACTGCTAAACTAGGA
>Ga0163152_10006109_pt1 | contig 13775 bp, 11 predicted proteins | sample OliLakLV19MP8IB2_FD_148635 | JGI IMG/M metagenome (GOLD analysis project Ga0163152, IMG submission 148635) | Freshwater microbial mat bacterial communities from Lake Vanda, McMurdo Dry Valleys, Antarctica - Oligotrophic Lake LV.19.MP8.IB-2 | ecosystem: Environmental > Aquatic > Freshwater >... | reverse complement strand
GTCCCAGTGAACATGCTTGGTTTCGCGGAACTCGTCAAGTCCTTCTTGTCCTAGCTCTCGGGCACCACCGCTAAACTTCATGCCACCAAATGGTCCGGCATAGTTATCGGTGAGAGGATCGTTGATCCAGACAGTCCCGGCTTTGACCTCTTCCATGAACAATTTTGCTTTCAGCGGATCACTGGTCACTAAACAGGCTCCCAGTCCGAACTGTGAATCATTCGTCAGCTCAATTGCTTCGGCAAAGGAACTGTATTCCATTAGCGGAATCGCCGGACCGAAAGTTTCTTCACGCATGATCACCATAGAATGATCCACGTTGGTCAAAACAGTAGGTTCCAGGTAATAGCCCTTGTCTAATCCCGCCGGACGCTTGCCGCCAACCAGAACCTTCGCGCCTTTACCGACGGCTTCAGAAATATGCTGCTCGACCTTTTGGCGGTAGCGATCGCCAATCATCGGTCCAATATCAGTTGTCGACTCAATGCCCGGTCCCATCCTTAGTTTGCGAACGTGTTCCACCAGCGCCTCGGTAAACTCTTTGGCTCTGGATTTAGGCAAGTAAACGCGCTCCGTGGAAGTGCAAACTTGTCCGGCGTTGGTCAATGCAGCGTACGCCAGAGCGCTTGCCGTCATCTCCGGATCGGCATCATCTGATACCACAAAAGCATCCTTGCCACCAAGCTCCAAATGCAGCTTTTTCATCATCGGTGAAGCGAGGGAGGCAATTCTTTGACCAATCTGCAAACTACCTGTAAATGCAATCACCGGCACATCCGGATGCAATACCAACGGTTCAGCAACTTCAATTCCCAAACCATTGACGATGTTAATAACGCCCTGCGGGAAATGATCCCAACAATGTTCCGCCAGATACATCGTCGTAAGCGGTGTCAACTCGCTTGGCTTGATTACTAGAGTATTGCCCGCAGCTAGTGCCGGTGCCATTTTCCATGCCAACAGCAGCAACGGATAGTTCCACGGCACAATGCAAGCTGCAACTCCGTAAGGCTCTTTGAGCACCAAGTTGAGCTGCGACCACTCACCCGAAGGCAAGACGCGCCCGCGCTCATGACGACCCAGCTCTGCATAGTAATCAAATGTGGTGCACAACCACTCAAACTCTTCTTCATTTTCCGGAACCGGTTTGCCCTCCTCAAGCGTCAACAAGCGCACAATGTGTTCTTGATGCTGGCGCATCTTGCTGGCGGCTTCATGGAGCATGGTGGCACGCACGTTAGCAGAAGTACGACGCCAGACTTGATAGGCCCGCTTGGCCGCAGCGACAGCAGCATGTGCATCGGCTTCTGTTCCTCTGGGAACACTGTCAATTACCTGTTCCGTGGCAGGATCGATGACGTCGATCATTTCCTTCGAACTGCCCATCGAAAATTGACCGTCAATATAATGCAGCGGCATAACTTAGCACCCTGTAAACCCGTAGGACGCTGAGTATATCAAAGGCCGATTCTGGCTTCCTTAGGCGAGCAACTCTTGGGGCACATCCGCCGTCTTCTCGGCATACTGTGCGCAAACGACGGTGACGTTGTCGGGAGCACCGCCGGACAATGTGCGTTCAATCAGTATCTCGCAAGCCTTTTCTGGGCTGCCCGCGGTGGTGACAACCTCAGCGATTTCCTTTTCATGGAGAACGCCGGTTAGACCATCCGTGCACATAAGGATCCAATCCCCAGGTCCAACCGTCACTGGTGATTGATCGATATTCACTTGAGCATCATGCCCTACGCATCGCGTCAAATAATTACGGAAGGGACTGTTTTCATACTGGTCAGGGGTCAGCTTGCCGAGCAGCAACAGCTCGAAAGCTACGCTGTGGTCCTGAGTTAGCACGGAAATACTACCGTCAGCCGAGATGCGATAGGCTCGGGAATCGCCCAGGTGAGCAATGTACAGCATGCCCTGGTCGGATTGGGCAGCGACAACTATTGTGGTGCCAAGCCGCTTAACGTCCGGGTTGTTGCAGCGTTCGGCATAAACAGAACCATTGGCTGAGGATATTGCTTCGACCAGCCACTGCTGGATGGCATTCCCATCGCTGGGATCGGGAATCTTCTGCCAAAACAGATTCTCTACAGCCTCAATTGCCAGCCGACTAGCAAGCGCGCCGCCGGCCTCGCCTCCCATTCCATCCGCGACAACGAATATTCTCCGGTCCGGAGAAATATAGAACTTATCTTGATTGTCCTTTCGGACTTTGCCTATGTGTGTTGCTGCAGCCACCTGCCAGCTCAACAGCGTCATCTAGACCTCGAATAGCCTTAAACGGCGTTCGACACGGGATTCCTAAGATGATCCTATATGCAGGCGCCGATTTTGCAAAGGGCTGGAAAGATGTGGCGGTTATGCAGCAAATAAACGACGCCCTTCAACAAGCACTGGGAGCCCCCGGATGACACAAAATGCCGCGGACGCATACGCGCAATAAATCGCAACTGAAGAAACAATCTGCCCATAAGGACTCTGCTGTACCCCGGCGATATTTGCGGCAATAAGCAAGCAAAATGCTACAGCTTTGACGACAGCGTAGGCGCCACGGCTGAAATTAGACGATACGAGGAATTTCCCTAAACCCGATTCCATCATCGTCTTTTCGCCAAACGCAGTCAGGCCTTGTTCGCTAGCCTGCGCCCGGATGGCATCAACGAAAGTACCCCGTACCAGAAAGAGAAGCGGAATCCAGGCCGGTATCCAACCCAATATCGCAAAAACTATCCAATAAGCCATCTCAACCACTCGGTCTCCGGCAATATCGAGAGTGGCCCCGAGTTTGGTTGTTTGATTCAACTTGCGAGCAAAGTACCCGTCCAAGCCGTCGCCCCAGATGATCAAAATAGTCGAAACGAAGGCTATCCAGCGGATCGTGTCGTTCGATATCCATAACAGTGATACCGTGAGCAGTGCCAAGAAAACGCGCACAATAGTAATTGTGTTGGGAACATTCACTGCTAGTCCTCTGATAAAGCGGCTTCTTTCCGTTTAACCGAAAGTAGCAGTTGGTCTATTTCCGGCAAGAAATCGCGCACTAATTCTTCTTCTTCAGAAGTAACCGCCACCAGCCGCTGCAGAACAGATTGATTGTTCACTTCACATATCGCCAGCTTACGAAAAGATGCGGACAGATTTACGTGTGCCTGGTCGAAGTAGTCACCTGGGGCAATTGTAGTGCGCCCAGTTTCGATGCGATAAATCATCGCCTTAACACCGCCACGTCGTATGTAATGTGCGATTTCCATGACACGATAATAGTCTTGCAGCACTGCATTCCACTGAACATCAGAATATTCGCCACTCAGGTTCTGGGTTATTTTTCCTTGGAGTGTGCCAAGCAAAGCTGGCATGGTCTGGACCATACGGGCAATTCGTTCTTTTGTGAGCGCATTATCGTTCAAATTCTTGGCAACTCGTACGATGAGGTTAAGTCATTATAGTTGGGTAAGAAGTAGGCAGACGGTTCGCGCCTCTCAAAGAAACCGCTCGCTCAACGATTCGTCACCTCCGATGGTGACGCGCGGGACCTCCATATGACAACAACATCAATCTCTCCTTCAATCAAAAATTTCCATCGGGTCACCGACTGGCTTTATCGCGGCGCTCAACCGACGCCAGAAAGCATCCAACAGTTGTCGGCGATGGGTGTCAAAACGGTGCTCTCGCTGCGTAGCGGCAAGCGTGGCTCCACGATAGAAAAGTCAGCGACAGAGCAAGCGGGCATGCGCTATGAGAACATTCCGCTAAGTTACTGGAAAGTGCCCACGGAAGCGACTATTGACCGATTTCTGGAACTGATGGACGATCCCAAGAACCACCCTATTTTTGTCCATTGCTTTCACGGAGCCGATCGCACCGGTTTGCTGGTTGCGACCTATCGTATATCCCGTCAAGGATGGACATTCCAAGAATCATACGACGAGATGAAGCGCTGCGGCTTTCACCGCTTCGGCGTCCGCCATTTCAAATGGGTTCTCTGGTTCTATGCGCAGCGGGCGCAGCGGCAGCTGGTGGGGAACAATGTACCTTTGCTTTCTGTCAAGCGCTCATAACCGGTAAGCTGTCAATTTCATCGTTCGCCGCTTAAATCAAGCGCGGTTGCGCATCTGCGTTTAGAATGGAGATTGAGGAAACTGTCGTGCGTCCAGAAGAAATCAAGCAAGTACTAGTTGTATACAGCCCTCAATCGGCGAATCCATCATACTTAGATGAAGTTCTAGGCTATGTGACGCGCCGCTTGTGCGAAATGGACAACTATAACGTGCGAGCTGTCCCGCTCCACGAGCATTCGCTAACCTGCCTGCTTTTCGCTTACGACAAGCCACCGGACTTAATATTGGTTGCCGGTGGTGACAAAACCGTCCGCTGCGTGCTGGAATCGCTTGCCCAGACAAGTTCGAACATTCCAGTTGGCATGGTGCCGCTTGGCGGTGATACTTTATTAGCGACGAAGCTAGGAATCAGGCCCTGCCACGACAGGGACGACTTGGACCAAGCGCTGACCATCATCGCCGAATCAAAGACTTTTGCCATGGACATGGGTCGCATCAACGGCCGATATTTTGCCATCGACGCGGTTATCGGCAATATACCGCCGGTGGTACTTGCACCGGAAAGCAACATCTCGCGCCACATGGGCGTCCTGTCACACTTAACCCCGTTCGTCCAATCCATGGGAACACGAGCTACTTTCTACCGATTCATGGAAGAAACTGAAGGCTTTTGCAAGTTGGCTTCCAGCATCTTCGTCACAAACGCTCGAGGCGTCGGTGCAGGCACCGGAAACGCTGTTCAGGAGCTATCCGACGGGTACTTGTACTTGTGCATCCTGAACCCACTGAAGCTCAGCGATTATGGCAGAATCGCCTATCGTTTCGGCGCGTGGTATCTCAGTGGTATCGTAGATGGTGACATACCTCTAACCATTCGCAAGATTCGCAAAGTGCGCATCGAAAGTGAGCGGCCACAGCCGGCCATGGTAGATGGGGAGATTTGGGGCACAACGCCTGTTGACATAGATCTGGTACCAGGTGCGGTGACAATCATTGTCCCAGGGACCAGTTTGATAATACCGGAATCAACCACAAAAGAGTTAGCCGATACGCTATCGTTCAGCGTCGGAGCTTCAGAAACGATTTCTCTGGACTAGACTATACGTCCAGGTTGGCAACCAAGTGAGAGTTGTTTTCGATGAATTCGCGTCGCGGTCCTACCGCTTCACCCATGAGCAAATCGAAAACGTGATCAGACTCTGATGCATCATCCAGTTGCACGCGTTTTAGGGTGCGGGTCTCAGGATTCATAGTCGTATCCCAAAGCTGCTGCGGCATCATTTCGCCCAGACCTTTGAATCGCTGAATGATGGCTTTATCGCCGAGTTCTGCAAGAACCGTTTCCAACTTGTGTTCGTTGAAGCAATACTCGGTTCGCTTTCCTTTTTCCACTTTATAGAGCGGCGGCTGAGCGATGTAGCAATAACCATTCTCGATCAGCGGCCGAGCGTAACGGAACAGGAACGTCAAGATCAAGGTGCGGATGTGGCTGCCGTCAACGTCAGCATCGGTCATGATGATGACCTTGTGATATCGCAGTTTGGACAGATCCAGGTTTGAGGCGTTTGGACGCAGCAAGCCCGATCCCTTATCAGCATTTTTTCCGCCGCCGTTTCCGTCGCCTTCTTCGGCAGGTTCGTCTTTTACTGAAAGACCAAGAGCCTGAATCATGGCCTGCACTTCAGTATTTTCGTAAATGCGGCTTGGTTGAACACGTTCCACGTTGAGAATCTTGCCACGCAGTGGAAGAATCGCCTGGAAACTACGGTCGCGCCCTTGCTTGGCGCTACCTCCGGCTGAGTCCCCTTCTACAATATAGATTTCGCATTTGGCCGGATCTCTTTCGCTGCAGTCCGCGAGCTTACCCGGAAGATTGGAATTTTCCAGAGCCGACTGGCGACGCACAAGATTCTTAGCTTTGTGTGCGGCCTCTCGAGCTTGACGAGCCTGAACAGCCTTGTTGACGATGTCCTTTGCTTGCTTGGGATTCCGCTCCAACCAATCGGAGACGTTCTCAGTTACAACCTGTTGGGTAATGCCCTGCACTTCGCGGTTGCCCAGACGTTCTTTGGTTTGCCCTTCGAACTGTGGCTCTGGCACTTTAACTGAGATGATCGCGGTCAAACCTTCACGCACGTCTTCGCCGGTGAAGTTGGCCTCATTTTCCTTGATCATATTGTTCTTGCGGGCGTAATCGTTGATGATTCGCGTCAGGGCATTACGGAAGCCCGTTAAATGCGTACCGCCGTCATGGGTATTGATGTTGTTGACGAACGTATATATCGACTCAGCATAGACATCAGTCCATTGCAGAGCACACTCAACTACGATGCTGTCTTTTTCTGCTTCAAAGTAAAGTGGTGGTTTGTGCACCGGAGTGCGGGTGTCGTTGATGTACTCAACATAACTGGAGATGCCGCCGGCGTAGTGATAGGTATCTTGTTTGTCTTCCAGACGTTTATCAGAAAAGACAATTTTCAATCCTTTATTTAAGAACGCCATTTCTCGCAGGCGAACAGCCAACACGTCAAATTCCACTTTGATCGGGATGCGCTCGTTTTCTTCATCGATGTCGTGGAAAATCTGGTCATCGGGCCAGAACGTCACCTTGGTTCCGTGCTTGTCTTTGTCACACTCGCCAACCAATGCCAAGTCGCCATCCGGGATGCCGCGACGATAAACCTGTTTGTGCAGCTTTCCGTCCCTGGTCACAAGGACTTCCAACTTCTCAGAAAGAGCGTTAACTACAGATGCGCCAACGCCGTGCAGGCCGCCGGACACCTTGTATCCGCCCTCGCCGAACTTACCGCCGGCGTGCAGAACGGTAAACACTGTCTCGACCGTGCTCTTGCCGGTCTGGGAGTGAATTCCGGTTGGAATGCCACGTCCGTTATCTTCAACTGTGACTGAACTGTCTTGGTTGATGTCAATCGTAATCTCGCTACAGTGCCCTGCAAGCGCTTCGTCAACACTGTTATCAAGAATTTCCCAGACCAAGTGGTGGAGTCCCCTGGGGCCGGTGCTGCCGATATACATCCCGGGGCGAACTCGCACAGCCTCAAGACCTTCAAGGACTCTAATGGCATCCTCGTCATAGGCTCGTTCTTGTACTGGCTCTTCGATTGGAGCGGTTGCTGCTACTGATTTTTCGTCGGACATTCCTAGTCACCAAAAGAGGCTCCCTCGCTCGGTCGTCTCATTGAAGAGCCGAACCAACCCAGAAAGCAACACTGTCGTCATTCTTACGTATTGAGCACACCTTTAATTTTAACACGCCCAGACCGTTAAAGCTCACCCGATTTAGCCGTCTGCGTGCGGCTTTCCGCAAGTAAAATATATGTCGGAGATAGCCAAGACACTCCCTTTGCTCGGGAATAGCGCTGACCGCTGGGCGCTTGCGCTCCATGTTCTGTCACCGATTCAGACTGAGTAAGCTAAAATGACACTGTTACAAAGATTCGCTGTACGACGACCGTGGTGAGCCAAGTTTGGATACCTTTTATGAAATTAAGCCCGGGCTTCTGAGCAGCTCCTGCTTGGCGCTCGGCTTCTTTGACGGCGTGCACCCCGGGCATCAAGTTGTCATACGCACAGCCGTAAAGCGCGCAGAAGCGCTTGGCGCAATCCCCGCGGTAGTCACGTTCAAAGAGCACCCGCGAAGCCTGACACTGGGCAAATCGCCGCCGCTGCTGACCTTAATTGAACAGCGACTGGAGCTATTTGAAGAGTTAGGCATCAAGACCGCTCTTGTACTTTCGTTCACAGAAGAACTGTGTCGTCTGGATCCGGAAGACTACGTGCGCTCGGTTCTCGTTGAATGCATGGGAGCAAAATCGCTTTCGGTAGGCTTCAATCACCGGTTCGGACGCAACCGCGTTGGCGATCCCGACCTTTTGCGCCGGCTGGGCGAAAAGTTCGGTTATGACGTTAATGTCGCTAGTGAAATAATTGTCGATGGCAGTCCGGTTTCCAGCTCTCGCATTCGTGAGGCAATCACGCTCGGAAATGTTGAGGAAGCACACCGACTCCTGTCGAGACCCTACGCTGTTGCCGGCACCGTCGAACATGGTGACGGCAGAGGTAAGCAGCTCGGCTTCCCAACGGCCAATATAAATGTACCGGAAGAACAAGTTATGCCCGCCCTCGGCGTGTACTCGGCAACTGCCCGAATGCCCGATGGTAAGCAGTTGCCGTCCGTCGTGAACATCGGTAGACGCCCGACATTCGGTGCCGATAAACCGGTCACCACGGAAGTTCACATTCTCGATTACGACGATAACCTCTACGGTAAAACGCTCAGCATCGAGCTGACACACTATGTTCGTCCGGAAAAGAAATTCTCAGGAATAGATGAACTTAAAGCGCAGATCCTCAAAGATTGCGAACAAACTCGGCAATATCTGCTGCCGGCCCAACCTCGCTAGCGAGCACAGATGCAAGTTACCAAAGTTCGCCTGTCCAACTTTCGAAACTACATAGACTGCAAACTGGATCTTCAAAGTGGTCGAAATATTCTCGTGGGCGAGAATGCTCAAGGCAAGACGAACTTTCTAGAAGCCATTGAGTTACTGTCATCCGCCCGCTCTACTCGTGCGGATCAAGACAACGATCTGATTCGATGGCAGGCACCGCATATGGTGGCGGAGCTTGAATTCGATTCCCGAGTTGGCTTGCAAGAGTTACGCGTTGCTTTCGCTAAAGACCAACAAGCAGTCTCGGGCAAGAGGATTGAGAAGCGCATAGGAATCAACGGTGTCACTCAAAAGACCATGGGCGATTTGATCGGTCGCTTGCTGGTCGTCAGTTTCAGTAGCCATGATTTAAACTTGCTGCGTGGCGGTCCGCGTTATCGACGCGACTGGATTGATTCTCTTGTAGTTAAGCTCAAACCGTCATTGCAAGAAATTTACGCCAACTTTAAAAAATCGTTGGCCCAGCGCAATAAGCTTCTAAAAAGCATTTGCGAACAAGGCAAGGTCACCGTCACGGACCAAGATCAACTGCTCGTCTGGGACCAGCAATTAGCACGCTTCGGCGCCCGCATAATCAAGCAACGCCTCGCTGTCCTCTCGCGTCTGCTGCCGATCGCCGAAGAGCACCAGAGCCGCATTTCTCGCTCTCAAGAGGCTCTGTCCATTCGCTACATTTTCAAAACAAACGAAGGAACTTCCACCTACGGAGCTATTGAAGACGCTGAAGAGGTAGACGAGCCGGAAGCTGAAATTTCCACTGGACCGTTAGACTCAGCACAACTAGGAGCTATGGAAGAAGCGGAAATCGTCAAAACCTTGATGAAGTTGCTTAAAGAGCGAAGGTTCAACGAAATTCGCCGGAAGCAAACGTTGCTCGGACCACACCGTGACGACTTGGTCTTCTGCTTAAATGACAAGGACGCTGTCTCCTTCGCCAGTCAGGGTCAACAAAGAAGCATAGTCTTGTCTCTCAAGATGGCGGAGTTGACCCTTGTGCGAGAAACACTCGATGAAGCGCCAGTTCTGCTTTTGGACGACGTGCTCGCGGAATTGGATGAATTTCGCCAGGGGCTGCTCATGTCCGTTGTTGAACAGGACATGCAAACCATCATTACCACTACACACGTCACTGGCTTTGACCCGCGCTGGCTTGACGGGGCTGCAATTTTCCAGGTACATGACGGTCACGTGCAACGATTACCGGCAACCCAGGCCGGGTATGTAAACCATGTCGTGTAGCGAGCTTAAGGACGCACCCACGTGCCTTACGAAGACCTAACAGGGACAGTAGTTCGCAAAATATGCATGGCGTGCAGCCGCGAATTTAGCGGAATGCAAGGTCATTGCCCCCATGACGGCAACCTGCTGGTTGCTTTGCCTCAGGATCCTTGGGAAGGTCGGCGCCTGGCCGACCGATACAAAATTGACCGCCGACTGGGAACCGGAGGCATGGGCGTCGTTTACCTAGCCTGGCATGAATTGATGGAACGATGGGTCGCCATCAAGATGCTCAAGTCTTCGTTCATTGAAGATTCAGCCAGCGTGAAAAGATTTCAACAAGAAGCAAAAGCAGCAAGTCGCTTGAAGCACCCGAACGTGATCACTTTGTATGATTTCGGCGTCACGCAGAACGGACAACCGTATATGGTGATGGATTATCTGGTCAGCTACGATCTGCAAAACCCAGCCATGAGCCTTGCTCAAATGATCAAAGAATCCGGATCAGTACCGATAGAACAATGCATCCATATACTCTCTCAGGCCTGTGAGGCGCTGGATCACGCGCACCGGGCTGGTGTTATCCACCGCGATGTAAAACCGGCCAACATTATGGTCGTGCCAACAGAAGATGATCCGCAATTCGTAAAGGTCGTAGATTTTGGCGTAGCAAAACTTCTCCCCATTAATAACAACACCAGCAGCGCAGAAGCTCAAGGACTGACGCAAGTTGGCGAGGTCTGTGGCAGTCCCGTTTACATGAGCCCGGAACAATGCGAAGGGCAAGCTCTTGATTCAAGAGCAGACATCTACTCGATGGGCGTGGTGCTATATGAGACAATCACAGGCAAACTGCCTTTCCTTGGCAGAAACATGGTTGATACCATGCAAATGCATAAGCACGACGCACCACTTCCTTTCAAAACAGTACGTCCAGATCTTTTCGTTCCGGAAAAGCTAGAACAAGTCGTGATGCGAGCCCTCGCCAAGAAGGCTCACCTGCGCCAACAGTCTATGACGGAGCTGGCGCAGGACCTACGGTTCTCCATACCGCGTCCGGGCCAAACGCCTAACTTAAAAGCCCATGAAATGCTTCCGCTTCCCGAGCCAGAGGCAACTGCCGGTTCAAATTGGGTCTGGTCGGCAGTTGGCGGCGGCATCGCGGCAATTTCCCTTGTCGGCTTTGCTATCTGGAATTTAAGCAGGCCACCGGTACCGGTGCCCAATACTAACGCGGTTGCACCGCATCCAATGACAGCACCAATCGTAACAGCGCCACCGACTGTGGTGACTGGAACACCGACGAATACAACTCCAGCAGTTACTTCCGACCCAGCGCAGTTGCCACCTAAAATTACATCCAGTCCGCCGGTGCCACCACGGCCAGAAAATCCGGTGACAGTGATTCGTTCCAGACCCATCGCTGAAGCAGTAGCAAAACGTCGGGCATCGCGTGTTAAGAGAGGCGATGTTTTCAAAGACCTTGCAAGGTCAAAGAGCAATTATCAAGGTAACTAATGAGAACTAGCGCTTCGTCCGTGGACTTGGTCGACATGGCTCGCAGGATTATGGTCGACCATAATTTCGATATCAATCTCGATGCCTGTGATCGCCAGGAGCTCGACGGTATAACTGCGGCGATGCGCGATAGCGAAGGTCGCAAGGATTTGCGGTCGCTGCTCTGGTCATCGATAGACAATCATGATTCCAAAGACTTAGACCAAGTCGAATACATTGAACAACTAGATCAAGACCGAATTCGGCTTTACATCGGCATTGCCGACGTGGATGCCTGCGTTCCGCAAGGCCAGCAGATCGACAAATTCGCGGGTACAAATTCCACGTCGGTGTACACCGGAGTACGAGTTTTCCCAATGCTTCCGGAAGAACTGTCCAACGAGCGAACCTCTCTGCTTCCAAAAATGGATAGAGAGGCGATGGTCATGCAACTAGATGTTGATGGCCAAGGTGCGGTCATCGAATTCCAGGTCTACTTTGCAATTGTACGCAACTACGCCAAGCTCGCCTACGAGAAAGTTGCACGCTGGCTTGAAGGCTCCCCTTATCCGGAACTCGACGCAGTGCCAGGATTAGCTGAGCAAGTGAGGCTGCAAGAAAAGCTTTGCCTGAAACTTCGTTCGGCAAACGAGAGAGCCGGCGCTATCAGTGTGCAGACCGTGGAAGCGCAGCCGGTAGCTGTCGGCGGTGTGGTCGTAGATTTACAGCTGACTCAATCGAACCGCGCAAGAGATATCATCCAAAGCTTCATGGTAGCCGCAAATAGCTCGCTAGCCCACTATATGCAAGAACGCAAAGTGGCAATTATTCAGCGGATAGTGAAAAAACCTTCGCGCTGGCCCAAACTCGTGACCATGGCAGCTTCCTTCGGCACCACTTTGCCGCCTGAACCAGATGCGGTCGCCCTAGCCAAATTCATCAGCTCACGACGCGCTGCAGATTCTGTTAATTTTCCCGAGTTCTCTTTGACGGTGATAAAGCTTCTCGGTCCGGGACAATATGTGGTGCATGTGCCCGGTCAACCAGCTGAAGGTCACTTCGGATTAGCTGTGCACGAATACACTCATGCAACGGCTCCCAATCGCCGTTACGCGGACCTGGTCCTTCAGCGCATCGTTAAAGCACTGATTCGTGGTAAGGCGCAGCCATACACAGTCGAAGACCTTTCAGCGATCGCTGAAAAATGTATGGACCGCGAAAACGCCGCGCGAAAAGTTGAACGCATCATGCGCAAGGCCGCGGCGGCTATTCTCTTGGCACCACGAGTCGGTGAGACGTTCGACGCCATCGTCACGGGTTCGTCCGACAAGGGCGTTTATGTACGCTTGCTGGCACCACCTGCAGAGGGGCGCGTCATCTCCAATCATCGAGGGTTGGACGTCGGCGACAGCGTGCGCGTACGTTTGCTATTTACGAATTATCACAAGGGCTTCATCGACTTCGAACGCGTGAACTAATCGATTGTCGGAATGGTAAACCAGAACTCGCTTCCACTTCCGGCTTCAGAAACAACGGCGATACGCCCATCGTGTTCCTCGACGACCATTTTGCAGATAGCTAGACCGAGACCGGAGCTATTACTTCGAGACTCATCGCTTGAACTAGTTTGCGAAAAACGTTGGAACAGTTTTTTCTGTTCATGTTCGGCGATTCCAGGTCCTTGATCGCGTATGCTGAAGCGCACTTCCCCGCGAGTGCGCTCAACTGCTAGCGCGATGGTGCCGGTCATAGGGCTGAACTTAATTGCGTTGGAAAGTAAGTTGGTCAATACTCGAACAAGCAGATCGCGATCGCAAAGCATATCGCAGTCCTCAACTTTCTGCACGAGTTTGAGCGATTTCGCCTCTAGTAACTGCTCCACGCTGTCGACCGCTAAATCTATAATCTCCTTCGAGTTGGCACGAACAGCACAGATATCAAACTTGCCCGACTGAAACCTTTCCACATCCAACAGGTCGTTTATCAGCCCAGTCACCATATTCACATTGCGATTGGATGATAGAAGACGTGCTCGTCCACGATCGTCCAAACTAGTTTCTGGAGCATCCAAAACACTGCTTATAGAGGACTTTATGGAAAGAAGCGGATTTCGAATATCATGTGCAATCAGCGCATACATTTCGCGGCGCAGTCGCTCGCTAGCAACCAGATCTTCTCGCGCTGATTTCAATGCCTGTGCCATATCTCGGAAGGCTTCATCAAGCTGTTGTATCTCATCGTTGCCACCGACAGGCGGATTCAGGTCTGCTTCCTGACCTAGCAAAATGGTGTTTTCCTGAATCACGTTCAACCTTGAACAAACTCCTCGGTTAAACACATTCCCGACAACGATGGCCATAAATGCACTGGCCAGGGCAGCCACAAGGATCCATAACTGCTGATTAGATCGCGCTTGCATCTGCTCCTGACTAAACGTACCAGCCAACTGCATCGAAAGAGCAAGCAACTGCCTCTGCTCGTCGATGAACTTAGGTGCAAGCTTCACCAGTCGCTGCCTATACTCATA
>Ga0163152_10006102_pt1 | contig 13790 bp, 16 predicted proteins | sample OliLakLV19MP8IB2_FD_148635 | JGI IMG/M metagenome (GOLD analysis project Ga0163152, IMG submission 148635) | Freshwater microbial mat bacterial communities from Lake Vanda, McMurdo Dry Valleys, Antarctica - Oligotrophic Lake LV.19.MP8.IB-2 | ecosystem: Environmental > Aquatic > Freshwater >... | reverse complement strand
GACGACCACATCGTAATCGCCACGATAAGCAAAATAAAACAGTGAATCCCCGGCGTGCGGTCCTGAGACATCAAACCCTTCACGCTGAAAGTCCTTCACCACGGGAAGGATCAGTTCAACATCTTCGCGGCCGATTTCGCCACCCTCACCTGCGTGAGGGTTGAGGCCGCAAACACCGATCTTGGAACGTGGCAGCCGGAGCTTTGCACAGGAATCAATCCCCAGCCGAATCGCCAGCCGGATTTTTTCCGCGCTCAGCTCCGCAGAAACCCGCGCGATCGGGAGGTGATTTGTGACCAGCACCACCCGCAGCCATTGTTGGTTTCTGTCCGGGCCCAGAAGCATCATGGCAGTTTGCTTGGTCCCGGCCAGGGCGGACAAATATTCGGTCTGCCCGACAAAGTCGTAACCTGCCTTGATGATGGATTCCTTGTTGACCGGTGCGGTCACCAATGCGTCCGCCTTTCCGTCGAGACAGAGTTGCGCACCCTTTTCGAGGGTGATCATCGAGGCTACGGCCGACTCGCGGCCACCCTGCTCCAGAACGGACCTGAGCGGATGGTCAAACGGATCGATGATGCCTGTCTCCCCAGGAGATAACGGGAAAGAGTCAACAAATGTCAGGCCGGTCTGGAGCCGCTCATTCAGCTGGTGGTAGAGCGTGCGGTCACCGATCAAAGTGAAACTGTGGTCTGGAACCGGATGCCTCGCAGAGAGCGCTTTCAGCGTCACCTCCGGTCCGATCCCCCCCGGATCACCCATTGAGATGACAACGCTAGCCATGGCAAAGCCGGGTGAAAAAGAGGAATCAGAAATAGCGGACGTAGGCCTTGCGTTTCAAGCGGTCGATCCACTTTTTGTTCAACCGGGCGGCCTCTTGTGATTTCAAGGTTTTCTCAATCTCTTCCCGAATATCGGCGAGCGGACGGGTGTGGGTTTCCCGGACTTCTTCAACCAGGAGGATATAACAGGCTTCGGGCAGATCCAGCACCTGGCTGATTTCACCGGTTTTCAAGGCAAACGCCACGTCCGAGATCTCCTTTTTATAAAAACTCCTCTCAATCCAGCCACGATCCCCGCCCTGCGCCCGCTGGGCACCGTCGGAATACACCGAAGCCATTTCTGAAAAAGAAGTTCCCGACTTGATCTTGGCCAGGATTTCCTCCGCCAGTTTGCGGACCTCGGCCGGTTTGGTTTCAGTGGTTTTATTCAGCGAGATCATGCGGAGTTTGACCTGGTCGCCGAGCTTAAATTCCTCCTGATGTGCCTTGTAATAACTTTCGATCTTGTAGGGTGAAATGATGATTTTTTCCGAAGAAGTGTTTTTATCCTTCAGGTAGTTGATGATCATCGCTTCTTTGCGGCGTTTTCTGAATTTTTCGTAAGTCTCGCCCTGGGCCTGCAGCGTTTTGGTCAGGGTCACTCGATCACCGAACTGTTTTTTGATTTCCACATTGAGAATATCATCGACGATCGATTCGGGCAGATTGTAACCCGCCTTGTTGAAATCATAGAGGACCAATTCGTTTTCCACCAGACGCTCGATTTGTTCGCTCCGGACTTCGCCGACTTTCTTCTCAAACACCCTGGGCTGATTCCCATATTGTCCCGCGAGCAATTCCAGCATGGAGGCGATGGATCGTTCAACTTCATCGTAGGTGACCACCGAATCGTTCACGATCACCACGATGGCGTTGATGAGTCCCGCCGAACTTTTCACCGGGACAAAAAGCACTGTCAGCGCCAGAATCAGAGTTAATATAGGTCGAAACATGCGACTGGCGATACTAGGTCAAGCGAAACGGAGGTCAAGCCGGGTTTCAGATTTGGATGTCCGGGTGTCCCGGGGGTGTGATTAAAACTGGGTGAGGCCTACACGGATCGCGGGGCTGTGACGGTTGTGACCCGCAGCGCTCTGCCATGAAAAATGCTTTGGAACAAGCGGCACCGAAAGGACTGACTTGTGCCGCAGCCTGCCGACAGACTAATCATTGGCGGCATGAAACGGCGGGAAGAGCTTCCGACTGGGTGCGAGATTGTATGAAGGCGCAAAGTTTGGGGCGAAAACTAAATAAATCTCCGGTTGACTCGGCGGATAACTTTCAATACTTTCCCACTCCCTTGCGGGGGTGTAGCTCAATTGGTTAGAGCGCTGCCCTGTCACGGCAGAGGTTACGGGTTCGAGTCCCGCCACTCCCGCCACTTCCCGCTGTTGGTTATCAACCTCTTACACGGACTTCTACTTTCAAAAATCGTTTTTCCGTCACTTTTCCGTCACTTCGTGAACGAAACGTTCCGCCAAAGCGGTTCTTCCCTTGTATGAAATTGAAACCGATCAAACATTCTGGTCCTGTGGCGGACGTAATGGAAGCCGGCGGCGTTGATAAAATCGGCACGTTCCAGGACCTCGGCCCGCGCTTACGGCAGCTACCTTTACCAAACCATCGAACCCATCGCCGCGTGGTCGGACCTCCGCCCGTTGATCCAAACGTGGCTGGCAGTGGAGAACCATCGGGCATAGAATGAACCCGGATGATCAGCGAGAACGAATTGCTCAAATTGATGGCCGACATGGAATCCGACCGTGTCGAGCGGACAGTCGCGACTGCAGACACCGCCAAGTTCCGCGAAGCGATTTGCGCGTTCTCGAATGATTTTCCCAACCACCGCCAGCCTGGCTACTTGTTGGTGGGCGTGGAGGACAAGATGGGGAAGGCGTGCGGGCTGAAAGCCAACGATGCCCTGCTGAGAAATCTGGCGGGCTTGCGGCAGGACGGGGAGATTCTACCCCAACCGGCCATGAGCGTGGCCCGAATTCCGTTGTCTGACGGATCGGGGGACGTGGTAGTCGTCGAGGTGCATCCCTCCGATCTGCCGCAGGTGCGTTACAAGGGGCGGATTCATATCCGCGTCGGCCCGCGGCGGGCCACCGCCAACGAGAGCGAGGAACGGATGCTTTCGGAACGGCGCGTGGCGATGGCGCGCACCTTCGACGCGCGTCCGTGTTCCGAGGCCCGCTTGGAGGATCTTGAGATTGATCTTTTCCTGCACGTCTATCGCAAAGCCGCCGTGGCGGAGGAAGTCATCCGGGCCAACAATCGCAGCCTTGAGGAGCAACTGGCCGCGCTACGTTTATACGACCTGCGGAGGGATTGCCCGACCCATGCGGGCGTGTTGCTGTTTGGAAAACGTCCCGCGCATTTCCTGCCCGGTGCCTACGTGCAGTATCTGCGGATCGACGGCACCCAACTCTCCGGGCCGGTAAAGGTCTCCCGCGAACTGGGCGGAAACCTGATCGGAATGATTCGGAGCTTGATCGCGCTGCTCGACGGCATCCTCGAAGCGCGCCCGGTTCGTGTATCGACCCTGCGGGATGAAACGGTATGGGACTACCCGTCCGCGCCGTTGCGCGAGCTCCTCCTGAACGCGATTTGCCACCGCAATTACGAGTCCAACGCTCCGGTTCGCTTTCATCGCTACGGCGACCGCATCGAAATCAAGAATCCCGGCGGCCTCTACGGGCAGGCTTCGCCGGAGAATTTTCCGCGCGAGACGGATTATCGGAATCCGATCGTGTCGGAAGCCCTCAGGGTGCAGGGATATGTGAACCGGTTCGGCCGGAGCGTGCTGGAGGCGCAGGAATCCCTTCTCGCCAACGGCAATCCTCCCGCCCGCTACACCTTTGAGCCAAACTCGGTCACCGTCAGCGTGCCCAAGTCAGAACACTTTTGATGCCGCGCCGCGCCCATCAATCGCTTCAGCTCCCGTCGCCACCGGTTGTATCATGCGTATCTGGGGGTGCGTCTCAAGGGCGTCAAGGGCGCGGTGTTGAGCGTGTTCATGAAAAGTTGGTGAGATCATCTGTTTTTTCATTTTTTTCATGAAGCAACAACGTGATTACTACCGATTTTTCTAGGAATTCTTAACTTCAATGCAGTCAATGCAGCGCGTTCATTGCGTGGAAAACGCGTTACCGGGGTTCGAGGCGTTCGACATCTTTGAATTTGTCAAAATCGGTATCAAACGACGAAACAGGAACCTTCGATTCGACCGAGACTGCTGCCAGGTAAGCGTCGGCAAAATGAGCATTTTTTTGCGCGCAACGCGTGAGCGCGTTAACGAGCCTCGGCAACTCTGCCGCCTCAATCCCTCGAGATTGGATAAATGCCAATAGGCTTTCTGCGATCTCTTTTTGCGGTATCTCGTAGTAGGATTTTAATGTGTAAAACGTCTCCGCAACGATGACGGGAAAAATGATCAGAGTGACTTCACCGCGATCTGCTTTTTCGACGAGGTGCTGCACCTTTTCCGCCATTTCGGGCGGGTCACCGGTAAAAAAGCGAATCAAAATGTTCGCATCCAACAAAAGCCTTTTTGCAGCCATGTTATTTTGCCCCTCGGCTCGTCACCCGCCGACCTATGGCACGCGCCGCCACTTCACGTTCGGCGGCTCTCCCAGGGAATTCTTTCGGAGACTTCAACCTGCCGAACAATTCGAGCGCGCTTGGTTCAGGTCGCACAGTCGCGCTGCCATCTGCACTTACAGTCCACGCGAGCTTTTGACGCGGTTTTACTTTGAGAGCTTCCCTTACTTCCAGAGGCACGGTGGTTTGCCCCTTATCTGTCAATGTCGATGTTGCCATACGTCAAGGTTAACATACTTACGCGCATTACCGCAAGATGTTCCATTACCGGGATAACAAGCATTACTTCACCCCTTTTTATCCTTTTAGCTCTTTGAAAGGCCTGGCATGGAAGAAAAGTTCAGCGAAAGGCTGGTTTTCATGAGCCTGGTTTTCGATTGGGAATTTTCACGGTAACCATAAGGAAGGCGGTCAGGGCCACCATGCCTGCAACGATCCAGAGGAACGGCTCACTGGCGAGCTGATTTCGGACGCACCCCGACCTTGCTGAGATCAATGGGCCTGAATCCCAGACTTAAGGCCGGCGATGTTGGTTGCAGCCGCAAGTCGAACGTTCGGGGATCGACAAACAAAGGGTCAGCAATGAGTGAGTTCGTGTCGTGCCCGCGCGCCCGCCATTCTCCCCAGCTCGCGTTGGAGAATTTCATGGACTCCGCAGCCCCAGCCCGCGTGTCCCAATATAGATTGCGGTCCATGAGGTAGTTGTCGTTTGACCAATTGCTGCCGAGCAGCGTGCCTGAATCAAAGCAGACCACGTTGTTCGTGAATTGGAACGAGCTGTGGGGTTCCGCGCGCGTCCGCATCAACTGGACCTCGTGGTTGAAAGCGAAGATGTTGTTTCGCACGATGTTGTCGCGCCCGTAATGCTGATGAAACCCGGCGCTCTTGCAATGGTGGACGACGTTATTTTCAAGCACGATGCCCGTGCTGCCTTCGTCCGTGTAAAGACCCCAGCCGCCATAAGTAAATGCGCTCACATCATGGATCAGGTTGTTGCGGATGACCGTGCCGTGCTGGATGCCCAAAGTATAAATTCCACCCATGTCGCTCAAACGGCCCTGGCCAATGTCGTGCAGATGGTTGAACTCTATGACGTTTTCACGGCACGGCGTTTCCTGGTAACCCCAGTTCCAACCGGCGGAAATAGCGGTGTAGTAAAGGTGGTGGATATGATTGTGCGCGATGCGATTTGTGCCGCTCTGCAGAACGAACACACCCACGGCCGGCGGATAGATTAGTCCGCCATGGTGGATGTGATTATCGGTGACGATGTGTCCATGATTGGCTTCGAAAGACGACGGTTTATTGTTCGTGTCGCCGATGCGGATTCCCCCGCCCCCGAGATCAAACATTTCGTTGCCCACCACACGAACCCGCTGGCAACCCCGACCCAGCTCGATGCCATAGCCGGCCAGATGGGTGAATGTGCAATCTTCGATCACGCACTCCACAGCCCCCTCGGCCAGCAAATCACCGCGGGTCGCGATTGCTGCCTGGGTGTCCGCATAACCCTCTGGTGGCAGCGTCCAATCCGTGTGGCTGAACGTCAAACCTCGCAGGACCACATGCCGCACCGGGCGCCGCCCTTGAAAATCCCCTTGCATGACGAGCAACTCTTCGAGCAGGGGCGCGATGACCTCGGCGGCAGTCATGTCGTCCGCAGGTTCCGCCCAATAGGTGACTACACCGGTGCGGCGGTTCAGATGCCATTCACCGGGTTGATCGAGGGCGTCGGAAGCATTTTCGATATAATACCGCGCGTTGTTTTCCTTGTTCGATGGGCGCGGGTTTCCTGAAAGCGTGGCGACATGGTTTGATGCGTCCACCGAACGGATCTGCATCCGGATATCCGACCAGGCCAACATGGCAATGACCTCCACGTCCCCATCGTTGGCCCACTCCTTCCTAATCTCGCCGGCCTTAAAATGCAGCTTCACCGGCTTGTCCTGTGGGCTTGGTCCCTGGATGCGATAAAAGTCGGAGTTGGGAGTGCGGGCGCGTTGCTGGCGGCGGCCATTGACGAAGAGCTGTCGGAAATACCATCGGCCTTCCCGCACTTCGGTAACTTCCAACTGCCACCGCCCTGGCTGGTCGGCGACGGGTTTCCAGCCTGTCAGCTGCCGGCCGCCACTGAGCACCGGACGTTCGCCGGGAAAGGCCGCGAGGACAAAGGGTTTCTCCGCACCCGCGCCCGAATCATCGGGTGTGAGGGTGATCGGCTCGATCAGTTCATGCCTGCCGTCGCGGAAGAAAATAGTGATGCCATCCGCCACCTGTGCCGCATCCTGCCGCGCCAACCGAGCCGCTCGCAAGGCTGCGGCGGGGGTTCGCAGCGGACCGTCCTGGCCGCTTACGGAAGGGGCCGCAACGCGGCCGGACCACGCATCGTTACCGTTGGTGGCGACATGCAATATGAGTGGTTTGGCTGTCGCGATATTGTGTGCCAGCACTGCTGGCAGGAGGAAAAGCAGGACGTGTAATCTCATGCGCATGGCGGCATTTCGCAGTGGTGAAAGCATTAATTCAAATCGTTTGGAGGCCAAGCGCTTGCGCTACTGCGGCATCCACCACGGGTTTGCCTTCCACTTGGCGACGGTTGAGGCCGAAGCCCTCGTCCCAACCCCAGACGGCCCAGCCGATTTTGTACGCGGATAGCACTTCGCCGAAATCGCGAAACCAATTGCTCCGATGCATCGGTTTTGCATGCGCTCCGTAGACGCCAAACTCGCCGCAATACAATGGCACCTGATTCTTCGCACCCCACTCGATACCCTGCTTAAATCGCGCAGCCAGCCTGGCTTTGGTCCACTGTTCCCGTCCGTACTTTTCGACCATCGCCTTGGATTTCGGATGCTCCTCCAACCCTTTCAACAACGGGACCACGGCTTCCGGACTCGACGGGTATGGAACTCCGCGCAATGGCTTCACCTCTTCGCTGGACCACGTTGCACCCTGATGCGTGAAAGGGAACGGATCGTAACAGTGGAAGGAGTAAACCACGTTGCGGTCTGGAAGCAGTTTAAGCTTTCGCAACCCATCGATGCCGCCCCAGTTCGGGCCGGAAGTTACAATGGTGTGTTGCGGCGCGTTTTTTCGGATGGCTGCGGCGAGGCGCCCGTTCAGCGTGTTCCATTCCTCTTCGCGATTGTCGAATACCGGTTCGTTGACGATCTCAAGCATCGTCAGTTCGGGGTCGAATTTCGCCAACCGCGCGGCCAGCGCGGACCAGAACTTTACAAAAGCGTCCTGCCAGGCCGGATTCAGCTCCGCCGCGCGGTCTTCATTGTGGATGTCCACCATGACAAGAAGGCCCGCGCCGTGAAACCGATGGATAGCGGCATCCACATATTTCGCGGTGTCTTCGCGGATCTGGCCCGTCTCCTGGTCCATAATAACCTTGGGCGCGACGCAAAGTCGGACATGTTTGAGGCCCATGCGTGCCATCATCTCCGTCTCGGCGTCGGCGATATAGTTGTCAAAATGTTCCGGAGATTCGGTGCGTGGAAAACGGAACCAACGGCAGACGTTGGCTCCAGTGGCCAAGCGCTGCAATCGGGAGACCGGCACTTCTATCCGCGCGTCGGCAGCCTGAGCGGGCAAATTGAAAAATGCAAAAGATCCGGCGGTTAGTGTCGCGGAATGAAGAAACTCCCGGCGACTCAAAACAAATGAACGCATGAGAGGTGGACGTTGGCCGCAAAGCGGAACTTCAAACAGAGCGGCGGAGAGACGGACGCTTCAACCCGCTACCGCGAAAAATGCGTCAACAGTGGCGCAGGCTGCCAAAGACCCGCGTGCTGAAGAGCCGAACTTTCCGTGGATAAAACATTCGGTGAAAGGCGGGTTTTCATGAGCCTGATTTTCGATTTGGAATTTTCACGGTAAACATAAGCAAGGCGGTCAGAGCTACCATGCCTGCAACGATCCAGAGCAAAGGCGCATAGGATTTAAACCGTTCAAAGCATAGGGCAAAAACAATCGGGCCCAGCGCCGAGGAAAGCACGGTGATCGCCTGCGCCGCCCCTTGAATCTTTCCAAGATGCCGCCGTCCGAAAGAGGCATACCGATCCTTGAGCCATCTCATCAGAGTTCCTTGTCGGCGATCTCAAAGACACGCAGCATCCGGTCAAATGCCTGGTAGAGGTCGGCGTAAGACCGGACATTGACGGTGAAACGTCCATCCAAATTGCGATGCGAGGTAACGTGACCGTCAGTGTAGAGAATGTCAGCGAACTTTTGTTGATGATGCGTGCGCGGCTTCACATTAAAAACTTCCAACCCGGGAGGGCATTGGAAAAGGCTGTCCACGACGATGGCTTGGATGGGAACTCCCTCTCGATTCAAACCCGGATTATCCAGCCGCATTGATGCCGGGATTTGGGTGGGCGAATAAAAAAGCTCCGTAACTCCTCCGTGCCGATAGAAATAGCTTCCCTGTGCCTGACTTTTTCCGACTTTGGAGAGCTCGATTTCGCCATCCAACTTTTGGTCATTTCCAGGGCAAAACAGAACCTTGGGTTGGCGTGAAAGATCAGATGCCAGCATCAAACCCAACCCTACCGGCGCACCACTCTGCAGCGACAAGAGGCTGGTGGGCGAGCCGGTCGAAGGATAGAAGCTGGCAGGGCTGGTGAATGGCGGTGCTACAGGGCCATAGGGCATGTTTCCACTGTTCTCCAGCGCGTAGGATTGAATGGCTATTCCGATCTGTCGGAGATTTGAAATGCACACCGCTTTTCTAGTTCGCTCCCGGGCAGCCGACAGACCCGGCAAAAGTAATCCGGCTAGAATCGCAATGATCGCGATAACCACCAGCAATTCCACCAGGGTAAAACCACTGCAACCTTTGCTTTCGCCGGCTGAATCTTGGTTCCTCCGCTTCAAGGAAGTTGTTGAACCTGGAAAAACTCCATTTCATTCCCTGTTGGGGCCGGAATGGCAATTTTTCCTGTTTGATTTGTGATTGAAAGCAAGTGTGTCCAGGAGTTGTTTGCGGCGAGGTTGGTTGAGTTCAAAATGGAGAAAGCCAGTCCTGGCTCACTGGTTAACACCAATCCAGTTGAGTTGTTGGATCGAATAAGTTCCAGCATGGGGACCTTTCGAACTTCAAGCCGCGCCTTGTCGATATCCCAATATCCCCCGGAGAGCGTCGGGTCGACAGTGGAGAGAATTTTCACCCCGACAGGTTTGCCCGCCCAGGCGTCCGAAGCTAAGATTCCGGGCAGGTGAACAGAAAAATCCACAAAGTGCGTGGTCACGGGGAAAGTTGCCGCCGCATTGGTGATAAAAGCACTGGAAATCGTCACGTGATTGCTGTTTGCATCCCGATAATAGAAACTGAGCTGGAGCGTTGTTCCGTTGGACATTCCACCGCCTCCACCGGACACACCCAAGGTAAACTGATAAGATTTTCCAGGCTCATAAACCGCGTTCAGGGTCGAGGCATTGGTGAAACCGTCCACCGAAAGCATGTCTTGAAACAAACCGACCTCCGGGACTGCAAACAAATAAGCCGCTTGATTTCCATCAATATTGTCCTTGCGCTTGGGATCTCCCGCCCCTGGATTGGCAAATATCCCACTCAACTGATCCCACAAAAAACCTCCGAACTCGTCGTACCAGAAAGGTTTCGGGGTTTTTTCCCAGCCTGCGAAGCGGTTGTCGACAAACACAGTTTGAGGGTTTTCAAATGAACCGTTTGGAAGCTCGATGATTTCTTCCAACCGCACGTTGTCAACATCCCAGTATCCGCCAGCCAGCGCCGGATTCACGGTTGAAAGAATCTGGATGCCGACATTTTTTCCCATCCAGGCGTCCTGCAACTTCACCGGGAGGCTTTGAATGGCGATATCCACAAAGTTCGTAGCATCTAAAAAGATCTCCGGCCCATAGGTGACGTTTGTGGAGGCCACGGTAACAAAATTGGATGCACCATCACGATAGTAAAGACTGAGCTCGAGGCTGACGCCGTTGGACATTCCTCCGCCCCCTCCAATCAACCCTGCGGTCAGCCGGTAAGATTTCCCCGATTCAAAACGGGCGTCGAACTTATGATCCGCCGAAGAATTGGTGCCGGGGATGGAGTTGAAGTCCTGGAATATCCCAACCGTGGGGACTGCAAAAAGGTAGATCGCCTGTTTTCCATCAATGTTGTGAATATGATTGTTGGTCCCGGGCGGAGTGTTCAGGAAGGTGCCGGTCAATTGTTCCCAGGTGAACCCGCCGCTTTCGTCATACCAGAAAGGTTTTGGAGTTCGCTGCCATGAGTCGATTCGTTGGTCAACAAAAGGGGTTTCCGGAGATTCAAAAGAGTGGTTGGGAATGTAGTTGCGACCGGCCTGAGCGGCCAGGGAGAGAAATCCGACGAGAACGCACGTCCAAGTTTTTCCAAAATTCATATGCGCATTAGTGTTGTTTCCGCGATGGCAATCGCGAATAGGTTCAAAAATCATCTTTCGTCAAACTTGAAAGAGCAACAACCGAGATTGAGTCCGGTTTTATCCCGGGCGATTCGATGTTTAAATTCCGGGACGATGCAACATCTCACGTTCTTGCCCTCCTTCTCCTTTTGGACAATGCCGGCTTCCTCGAGAATCCGCAGATGTTTGGAGGCGTTGTATTGCGTCACTCCCAGCTTGTCAGTGAGCTCATTGACGGTCGCGGGTTCTTCCAGAAGTCTTTGAACGAGACGCCACCAAGTCTCGTCTGCGAGCGCTTTGAGCATCTTGATGCAAGGAATCTGTTTTGTTGACACGAACTGCAATCTAATCCCTGAGGGTTTCAAGACTCAACGCGTTTTTTTGCTAGGCGATCAAAGGGACGTGATTAAAAGTGGGTGAGATGTAAGGAGCCCTCCCCGGAGCGCGGCTCTGTGAGCCGCAGCACAAGTCAGTCCTTTCGGTGCCGATTGTTTCAAAGCATTCTTCATGGCAGAGCGCTGCGGGTCACAGACCCGCGCTCCGGGGAGGGCTCACCCGGGTTTAATCACACCCCAATCAAACGATGTGTTCACCCGCCTCCAAACCGGCGGCACGCGATGCCAGCCATCAAGATCTCCCGCCCGGCCGATAGTCAGGTTGAAATCTTGGCCGGGACATAAACATGAAAGTTGATCATGGCAAAATTAAATGCTTGAATGCGCATTAATACTTATGCGAAAAACGCTCGCCAGCACCATACTGAGCCTGATCCTCGCCGGTTTTCCCGTGGTCGCAGGGATACTCAAAATCAACCTGTTCTGGGAATTCTAGGTCCTCCGATGCAGGCAAAAGTAATTTGCTCAAATGTATGAACCGCCTCATAGAGACGGAAGTAACTTTCAGCACTTCCCGCTGGAAGCGTGACCTGCATTTTATCACCAGCAAGGGTGGCACCTGGGACCGCTGTCCAGGCAACTCCCGCACCGAGGGTGGTTGTCCTTTCCAGCCCAAACCCGGTTGCCGAAGAAGGCCAGCTTGTGTTACAGAAAAAATAACCCGACCCGTTCAACTTTCCGGCTAAAGCTTTTCGGCTCGCTTTTTGTATGCAATCACACGGCCCTCGGTGATCTCCGGTTTTCCCGACAGGAGCGGGGCAACATGTTCCCTGGCCCAGCTTGCCGCCAGTTCGTTGGATGCATCGGCTTCGGCCTTCGTTTCAAAAATGCTGATGGATGTCCATTGGCCATCCTCTGAATCGACCCCATAGTAGGAAACAAAACCCGGGATTTTGCTGATCAATGGCACAAACCCTTCGTTTACTTTCCGGCTGATATCGATGGCGGCGGTGGTTTGGTAATGTCGGATGCTTGCGAACATGATTTTTTCCTTCTATTTGATTTTTATATCCAGACTGCAACGCGGGTCGGTCAGGGGATGAAAGTGGAGGAAATCCAATAAACGCCGATCAACACGGAAGCCAATGAAGAAGCTCCCATCAAACCCCGGTAGGCCGTGGTGTTGTTGACTGAAAACTTCTGTCCGATCAATCCAATGGTGCCCGAAAACAGGCACATGGCGGCCACACATCCTGCGGCATAAGCACCGAGATAAAGCAAAGCCATGCCAAAACTGCCGACAACAACAACCGGCACGAGCGCGTAGAGATGGGAGCTTCCGGCAAGACCGTGCAACGTGCCAATCCCAAAAACCGCGTGCCGATGGCGATGTTCCAGTTTTTCCCGGGGCGCGTGAGCCAGATGGTCGTGAAGATGGATGTGCAGATGGGTGACACCATCATGAGAATGTTCATGGCTGTGAATGCGCCTGTCGAAAGCTTTGCGCAGCCCCCAAAAACCGATGGCCAGCAGGAGAAAACCTACGAGACGTTCACTCCAGTCCGAGATGGCTTCCAATGGGAGCAATTCACGGAGCAAAAGCAAGGTGACGCCGATGATTGCGACTCCAAAAGCATGGCCCAAACCCCACCTGAGTCCGCTCTCCCAGGCGCGCGCCTGTTTCCTGACCGCCAGTGGTGCGATTGCTGCCAGATGGTCGGGTCCGGAAAAAACATGGACAAAACCGGCGGTGATTCCTGCCAAGATCAAAAGCATCATTTCCTGGCCACAACTTCCTCCGGACAGGAAACAGAAGCAAGCTTCTTGTCCTGCTCCGCATCTCCGGATGATCCAAGTTCCACTCGACCCCTTTGCCGTAGCCATCCAGAGGACCTTTTTTTACCTTTTGTCCGGTTAAAAAAATGTTCCCTGATTGCCGCCCTGAAATCCCCTGATCCTTCCAGGTGGCACAAGTGCATCAACTCATGAAAAGTGGTTCGCTTCGCCTGAATCTCGGTTTTTAGCTTGAAAGGATCCAATGCGATATGCCCGTTTCCACGGTAATCTCCCAAAGCCCAATCCAAGACCCCGACAGTGATCTTCAATTTGGAAAGCTTGGCCACCTTGTCTGGAGGCAAATACTGGATAAATTCCTGGACGTTACTCTGGATGTTTTCATCCGTCAGAATTTTTCCGGTAGCGCCCGAGATGGATTCCATCAAATCAACCTCTTTGGCCGGGTCTTGCTCCCTCAATTGTTTGAACAAAGCCTCGGATTCCTTCACCGACAATTCCTTCAAAGGAATGTTCTATCAGGGGCTCTACAGCACCTCCACCAACCACGGTCCGGACAATGGCCCGATCCCCTGCCGCGCCCTGGACCCAATAGACATAAGTGGCATCCGCCAGTATCCAGCAGGCTGGATTGTGCGATCCGTCCGTTGTCGGAGCGATGATTCTTTCTCCACCCCCGAAACCGTGAGTTACGCACGAGATGCACGGGCGCAACTCACGGTTTCGGGGGTAAGTTGAAAGAGGAAGATAAAAGGAGTTCAGAGAAAGGATTAGTTATTGGCGAGTGAGGTGAGTTTGGCGTGAGGGAAGAGGAGGTC
>Ga0163152_10006099_pt1 | contig 13793 bp, 16 predicted proteins | sample OliLakLV19MP8IB2_FD_148635 | JGI IMG/M metagenome (GOLD analysis project Ga0163152, IMG submission 148635) | Freshwater microbial mat bacterial communities from Lake Vanda, McMurdo Dry Valleys, Antarctica - Oligotrophic Lake LV.19.MP8.IB-2 | ecosystem: Environmental > Aquatic > Freshwater >... | reverse complement strand
TCACTAGAGGATTAATGTCCGCGTTCAAGCTGGTTCGGATGAAGTACGAGTTCAATACGGTGTTTACGCTCCCTGGAGGAAGTGGGTCCGTAAAGACCTGCTCTGCACCGTCGGCAAGTGTTATGACTACAATCGAAACCCTTGGTTCATTGGCATCAAGTTTGACGCCTGGTATCCCCTCTGTATCCCTTATGAGGACCAGCTTGGCCTTCGCCTTGGCTTCGGTGTAAGACTGCTCTATAGATGCTTGGTAACAAGCATCACGCGAAGCGTTGTACAAGACAATGCCCCGGTAAGATAGAGTAACCAGACCGATAAACGGCAACAACAGTCCGATGAAAAAAATGAACATCGCGCCAGGCATTTCTGCCATAGCGTTGCCGGAAGTTCTGTGCGGGCGAAATTGGAGCATAGTAAGAATTATACCTGTAGGGTATTATTAGCAATTGTTAATCATGTTGGTCCAGTAGTCAATCCATTTCACCGAGAAATAATCAAGGCATGTCCCGCTACTTAGTTTACGGAATCTCTCTCATTATTCCCGTTCTTGCTCTTTGGGGATGCAATTTTGGACTTCCTTCGTCGATGAAATCCGAAGTACAGCACGCATCCGAACTTATAGAGCAGAAAAAGTTTGACCAGGCTTCAAAAATTCTGACTAAGGTGATTGAGTCTGATCCGGGCGACGCTAAAGCCCTCTACTACGCTGGTATGGCGGCTTTCGGCGAGCACAATTATCAACTTTCGGCAGACAAATTGTCCGCTTCGTTAAACATCGATCCTTCGTTCTCACCGGCATACTCCCAGCGGTCACTGGCTTACACGAGATTGGGCGATCAGGATAACGCAATTGCCGACATAAACCAGGCTATCAGTCTTACACCAGACGTGGCAAAAAATTACCATCGACGGGCAATCATTCAATTGAATAGTAAAGAGTACTCGCTGGCATTGGCTGATTTGGAGAAGACTCAGGCACTAGATCCCAAAGAGACGCCATTTTTTGTGCACATGAACCGCGCTGAGAGCTACTTCGGACTTAAGAAATACAGCCAGGCTCTGGCCGATTACGACAAGGCTGTGAAACTGGCGCCACCGGGTAACCACGATGCTTATTTGCGCCGCGCTCTTGCGCGGGCACGTTCTGGCGACTTCAAAGGCGCGCGACTAGACTGCATCAGTTTCCTCAAGAAGTATCCTGAGGATCCTGAGGCACACGCACTGCAAGGAGCGCTTCACAGCATCGCCGGTGACGATGACAAAGCCGCGAAAGATTACCTCAAGGCAATTCAGGGTGCACAGGCAATTTGGATGGCAGAGCTAACAGACTTTGGCGCAGACAATTCCGAGACCGTCACCAACTTGATTGATGTCTGTTTGAAAGTGCACAAGGCGCAACTGGCATCGGCAATTCTTACTTCCGTGGAATCGCATCGACCACTTGAACCCCAGGAACAATATCGTTTGGCGCTGGCCAATTTTGCGATGAAGCGTCCCGAAAGGGCCATTGCGCTACTGAATTCGTGCATCGCCATGTCACCCGATTATGTTGAACCACGCGTTCAACTAATTCGCTATTACTCTTTAAATGGAATGGACCACAAGGCCTTGGATTTGCAGCGTGAAGCCTATGCCGTGGCTAAATCGCAGGGTGACCGGGCTCGCGTTGCCGAGGCCTTGATTCGTAGGCGTTAGCGCATCTTTTCTTTAGTGCTGCAAGCGCGTCGATTGCGTGCATCGTATAGTTGGGAGCACCATCTGCGGTGACTCTAGAATTCAATGTGCCAGGCATTGAATTCAAAAACTAGCGATTGGCTATTATCCGTTTGGGATGGCGAAAGCGACGCACCGAGCTGGTCAAGGCCTTGGGCTGCTCCGGCTCGGCATAAACAGGAACGGCGATTGGTTGTGGGATGCCCGCAGAGGGAGCTGCATCGGAGCGCCAGTGTGGCGCTTGATTCGCCAACGCGTTGTAGCTGCTGCTGATGGCTGTTTGGTTGGCATACCAGCGTAATGATCCATCGAACCAAGTGTTCATGGATGGACCATTGAAGTGCGGGAGGGCAATTGCAGCGCCTGGTCCCTGATGATCGTTGTAAGAAGTGCGCGGCTTTCCGAATCCCAGAGTTTTTGCGATAGATACGTTCAAGCCTTTGAGGTTGGGCGCGCTTCGGATTGCGCCAGATGTTGCCATCTGTTGCACGATTACTCGCGGAGCAACCTTGTAATTAGAGTACGCTTCGGCGTAAGGCAGCATCACAGGTGGTGGCGGAATTTCCAGGACCGGTGTTGGCGGTGGTGGCGGAATCATGAATTGACTGGTTCGACGCGCCATCGCTTGAGATGTGAAAACAACCAATAGAGCGGACCCAAGGAGTATTGCGGTACATGCAAGACGTATGTACCGTGTATACGTTGCAGTGCACCGTCCAACAATCCGATTGTTCATGACAAGCAGTCTCTGCCTACTAAACTGGCACATTCTACAACATCACCTACACTTTTGTGCCTTTGGGCGCCGACCCTACCCAAGCATCTGCACTGGGCTAGACGAACTGTTTTGACAACCGGAGCTGGTCAAGCTAGATAACTGCCGTATCATTGAATCGATGCCCGTTAAACGAATCATCATCGCTGTGGTCCTTTCGCTCTTGCCTTGTCTTGCCGTCTGGTACGGCATGTTCGAGCTAAACAGTCTGCTCTGGACGTTCATCCTGTACCACGGGCTGTGCCTGCTGGCAGTTATTTGGGGCTGGCGTTTATGGAAACCACATCTCATCATGCCATCGCCTCGGCAATGGGAGGTTGTGCTGGTCGCGGCGTTGTTAACCAGCGCAGTTGCCGTTATGGCTTACAAACTAACCGGCGATGTCGTGATCTCGCGCACCGAGGTTCTGAAGGTTCTTACGCTGCGTGGCTTTCAGGGAACTTACTTGCTGCCACTGGCATTTTACTTCGTGGTCATCAACGCCACCCTTGAAGAGCTTTTCTGGCGAGGCGTCGTGCTGAACGAACTCGACTACGTTGGCAACAAAGAAAGGAAAATAGCCACGATATGGACTGCATTTGCATTCACCACCTGGCATTATCTCGTTTTGCGAGAACTTATTCGTCCAGGCTGGGCGGAAATCGCTCTTTGCGGCGTCCTTGCCATGGGTTTCTTCAGCTCATGGCTCTACAGGCGCACACAATCAATCGTGATACCAATTGTCTGGCATGCTCTTGTGTTTGACCTGGCAATTATTATGATGTTTGCCGTGCTGGTTCTGACCTAGTACACTCGAAAGAGCATCTTAAATTCGAGGAGACGAGAACATGCAGGATGACGTCCAGCAGACATTACGCGTTCGTGAACTGCGACTTGTTGATGCGAACGGTGTAGATAGAGCGATCCTGACAACATCCGAAGACGGGTCCGTCAGCTTGAGTATGGTTGACGGCGCTGAAGCCACGCGCGTGAAATTTGCTGTCGGGGCGGAAGGAGAAGCCAAAGTTCTACTTGGTAAGAATGCTCCGGAAGGGGTTGCAATTACCATCGCTAAGGACGGTCGAATCCTGATTGAGGGAATTGACACCGAGGGCGTGCAACGCTTCCATTTGGAGATGAAGGCTAACGGAAGCCATACGGAACTTGCGTTCTCCGAACGCAATCGCAAACCACGGATGGTATTGATTGCGGAAGATAAAGGACCGGCTGGACTATTCATCTTGGATCAACATGGAAAAGCGTTGTTCAGTACAGCCCCATAGCCGTTGTGTTCGGTAAACATCACTGCAAATAGAATCTGTTCGATTCGTTGATTCTGACTGTACCGAACGGAATCTCGTATGTCACAATTTAGATTGGACTACTGCAGATAACGGCGTCGGCGGATGATTCCCATTGTTGAGCTTGGTGCAAGTATGAATAGATATCTCTTGGCTATAAGTGTTGCAGCGGTCCTTGCGAGCAACCTGTCGGCCTTAGCGCTTACGACCGAGGAAGACGCTCTTGCTCACAAGAGAAAGGCCATTCAATTCCAGTCCAAAGGTATGTTGGTACGCGCAATAGGCGAATACCAAAAAGCACTGCAACTCAATCCTTCCGACCCGAGCTGTCACAACAATCTCGGACTGGCGATGAAAGAGATGGATTTGCTCGATGATGCAGAAAATGAGCTGCGAGCTGCCATTGAACTGAAGCCGACTGCTAATTATCATTTCAACTTAGGCGTCGTGCTTATGCGCAAGAGCAGTTTGACTGCAGCCGGGGAACAGTTTCGAAAAGCAGTCGAGCTAAACGATAAAGATGCCGATGTGCATTTTCGCCTGGCACAGATCGCTATGCTGGAAGGAAAGGCTGGCGATGCTGAGCAGGCGATTCGCTGTGCTCTGGAACTAAAGCCTTCAGTTTCGGTTTACTCCCAACTCTTAGGCGATGTTCTTTTGCGGCAGTTAAAAACGGACCAGGCTTTGCTCGCGTACAAGAGAGCGGCATTCATTCTGGGCCAGCGACACGACTACATTCTGGATAACAAGATTGAATACGCAGCTTATCTAATGGCTTTAAGTAAGGCTGACAGCAGTGCTGCCGCGACGGAACCATCGCCTACGTCGTCGTATTAAACGGCAGGGCGTACTTTGGACTGTGTAGGGAACGGTATGTGTGCCGCCCGGGGCTCGGGTGGGAGCGTCGATCGTTTGCAAGAGGCCCAAGCTCCCAGGGTGAACATCCTGTGTTGCCCTCGCCATAGGTGTTCTGCGAATAAATAATCGTTTCGGTGATACCACCGAAGCACTTTTATTGGAACAGATTTAGTTTGCAAGAGTCATTGACCCAAGTAAACGGATCAGATGGCACCACTGTGGCGTGGTGTTGGACTGTCCGTGGCATGGGAGATTAATCATGAGTCCAAAACTTCTGCGAAATGCTCTTATGGCAGCCGTCCTGGCTGTAGGGCTACTTGTCAGTGGTGCACCGTCTGGGCTGTGCCAACGCGCAGCGCTTACAAAAGATCCAAAGACTGGTAATTTTGAGTTGAAAGCGCTATCTAGCAAAGACTTGAAGGAAGCGATAACCCATGCTGTTACCACAGGTGAACTTGAAGCAAAGGATGGTAAGGCACTGATTGATAAGATCAGTGACGTCGAAACTTTGATGGATCAGTTCGACTTCATTCGCGATCAGCAACGGCGATTGATTGGCTCCTATGGCTCAGTCATCCATTAACGCATTCATCCGGCCAGTTATTTAGTTGCCTTGATCAGGCGGAAAGGAACCTATGTCCGAAAAAATGAGTGATAGCCAAAAGGAGCAGAACCGCCAATTGCATAAGCAATTGAACGAACATGCAAATACCGGTTCCGACGAGGAGTTTGCCGAACAACTCTATGACGATGAGGCGCCGGCTCCTTCGGACTCCAAGCAAGAGCACCGTATTTCTACAACCGGCGCTGAACTTGAGAAATGAAGCAAGCAAGTTCCTAACTCGCTAACGGCGTCTTTGTAGTTCTCGCTCCCTTGGTGCATATGCCTGCACTTTCGTCCTTGGCTGGTCGCCAATGATGACTCCTAGAAGCGACCCATAGATACAGTGTGCAACGAACATTTCGATCAGCACGGTCACAGCATGGTCTTCTCCCCCCAGACCAAACAAGCCTTGCCCCATAACAGGCGAGACGATAAGCCCGCGAAGCGCAAACAGAATAACACCCCAGAGCAATCCCTTTTGCCAAGGCGATCCGGGAAGGTCGCGGTAGAGCAAGGTGGCGTAGAGAAATGGAAAAACAATTACGCTTAGCAATAAATATTGAGTCAGTGGAACCAACGGGCCAAATTGAGCTGAGACTGTTGAAAGTAGTGCAATTGCGTCAACATTCGGTCCTCCCAATAGCGGCATGAACCTCATGAACGCCCACATTGCAGCTGATGAAATGGCGCCGGCAAGCAGGGCTCTAATAATACGACTACTGATCATACAGTCCAGCTCCTCATGAGGCTCGGAAACGGCTGAGCAACCCGTTTCAGCATGAGTAAACCGACGCGCATGATTACGGCTGGTTCCATGCGGCTTGTAAGTGTCATGTTTAATTACTATTTCTTGCGCCCTTAAGGCCGAGTTCCGAATATCATTCACTGTCCAGTGGTCCTTTGCGCGCCCTCACCGCTGAGCTCCCATGCTCGGCGTACCGGTTCCAAAACCCAAAAGAATAGACGAGCTTTCGCCCGCCTCTTCTTATGCCTCTGGTTGTGTGGCGGCGGCTCGTGTGAGCCGCCGGCGGATGAAGCGCTTATGAGAAGCTCTACATCGGTCTCACTTCAGCGTCTACGATGTCGTCACCACCTACTCCAGTTCTTGCGCCATTGGCGGACGACCTGCTACCTGCACCGGCAAATGGGCTTTGTTGGAAGTCCGTCGGATTAGGAGCAGCAGCTTGTGCGGCGTGAATCTCTTGTTGAATCGACTGCAGGGTCGATTTCAGTTCTTCCGTCAAACGCTTGATGGTATCGACCTCGGCATTCTCCTTGATCTTTTGGCGAATGTCGGCAACTAAGGTCATCGCTCGCGATTTACTGGTATCGCCGACTTGTCCACTGAGTTCATTGAGTTGATGCTCAGCGGTGTAACAGGTCGAATCCGCTTCGTTGCATGCATCAACTTGTTCCCTGCGAAGCTTGTCTTCGCTCGAGTGAGATTGTGCTTCTTGTACCATGCGTTCAATGTCGATCTTGGTGAGGTTTGTGCTGGCGGTGATCGTGATCTTCTGCTCCTTGCCAGACGAGAGATCTTTCGCGCTCACATTTAGGATTCCATTAGCGTCAATGTCGAGATGCACTTCAACGCGGGCCATGCCTCGTGGGGCTGGTTTGATACCATCCAGTCGGAAGTTGCCCAAGGTCTTGTTGTCGCGCGCCATCGGACGCTCACCTTGGAAGACATATACATCCACTGCTGGTTGATTGTCTTCGGCAGTCGAGAATATCTCCGACTTGTGAGTCGGAATTGTCGTGTTGCGCTCGACTAGTTTGGTGAACACACCACCCATGGTTTCGATGCCCAACGAAAGAGGAGTTACGTCAACTAAAACGACATTCTTCACTTCGCCGGCAAGGACTCCTGCTTGAATCGCGGCACCTATTGCCACCACCTCGTCAGGGTTGACGCTCTGGTTCGGCTCTTTGCGACCGGTGAGACTTTTTACGAGTTCTTGTATGGCCGGAATTCGAGTTGAACCACCTACCAAAACAACTTCATCAATATCTTTGTAGCTGAGTTTGGCGTCCGTCAGTGCCTGTTGAAGCGGCTTGCGGCATTTTTCTACGAATTCGCGGGTTAGTTCGTCGAACTTGGCCCGGGTCAGCTTCATCTCAAGATGCTTAGGGCCGGCTGCATTGGCCGTGATGAACGGTAATGACAAAGTGGTTTCAGTAACTGACGAAAGTTCGACTTTCGCTTTTTCCGAAGCTTCCGTCAGACGCTGCAGAGCCTGAGAATCTTTGCGCAGGTTGATCCCCTCAAGTTTCTCAAATTCATTGGCGACCCAATCCACGAGACTGCGATCGAAGTCGTCCCCACCAAGGTGCGTATCACCAGCGGTTGACTTAACCTCGAAGAGCCCTTCACTTACCTCTAGTATGGAGACATCGAACGTACCACCGCCTAAGTCAAAGACCAGAATGGTTTCGCTCTTCTTCTTATCGATACCATAAGAAAGCGCAGCAGCAGTTGGTTCGTTGATGATACGTAGAACTTCCAGCCCGGCAATTTGTCCGGCGTTTTTTGTTGCTTGCCGCTGAGAGTCGTTGAAGTAAGCCGGAACCGTAATTACGGCGGCAGTTACTTTTTCACCAAGATACTTCTCAGCATCTTCTTTCAGTTTTCTCAACACCATCGCGGAAATTTCTTCCGCTGTGTACTCTTTGTCCTGGAGCACGATTCGGCAACTGCCATCAGCCCCAGCCTTTACTTTATAAGAGACCATGCTGCGTTCTCTTTGAACTTCGTCGAACTGGCGTCCGATGAAGCGTTTGATAGAATAAACAGTGTTCTCTGGATTTAGTACGGCCTGACGACGGGCAAGTTGTCCCACCAGCCGCTCACCGGTTTTGCTAAAACCAACGACCGATGGGGTCGTACGTCCGCCCTCAACGTTGGCGATTACAGTAGGTTTGCCACCTTCCATAACGGCAACGACCGAGTTGGTTGTGCCCAAATCAATTCCTACAGCTTTACCCATAACTTCCCCTCTCTCTTTCCTTACGTTTTAGAACGAGCGTTCTATAATCAGTTTCGCTCAAGAGAAGTTAGCTTTGCGGTAAACACACTTTTATTTTAAGAAAGTCACGAACCTCGGTTGACGAGCTTTGCGCTGCGCTCTTCAAAGCCCGGTGGCACCTCATCGTCATAGATAAATGCCAGTTTGCGGTTTTCGAATTGTTCAAAAAACTCGTCCCAGGTGAGTGGCTGCTGTGTGCCCGGATCGTCTAACCCGCCGGTCAAACTGCCGCGGTGCCTGTCGCCACGAACTGAGCCTGCGATCCGGTCCGAATTTAGGCTGTAGTCGATTCGCACTACTCCGAGGTCACCATCAAGCGTACGTATGGCCGCTGGGCGGCCACCGTGGGACTCTACCCAAAGTTTGATTTCTTCGTGATCAGTTGTTTTTCGAAATGGCATCGGAACACCTCAGGGCGTCTTCCCTGGGTGGACGTTATGTGCTGTTTGGAGTTCCTAAATGGCGCAGCAGGAATGGCAGTTCTGGCCACATTTGTCGCCAGCTGGGGTAGGAAACCTAAATCAGATGCGGCCGTCCAACCCACTGACGATTGAGGAAGTTTCTATGACTTATCAAAAGGGCGAATTGCCGGCTGACGACCAACGTGAGGCCACTCAGGCTCAGCATTACTTCAATGCGGACGAAGAAAGGCTTGGTGACCCTATAGTGGATTATTCGATCAAGGAACCCGACGTCCGCTGGTCGGAGGGCGTCGAAGACGAGGAGAACCTTGAGTTGGCGGACGCTGATCAAGAAGACGCGCTGAGCGAACACACGGCTTTACCTGAAATGTTGCCGATAGACCTGGTCGAAAGTCCAACACCTGAGCAGTTAGATGGGAAATCATCTCAACGCTATCTAACCGAATGATTGTGCTGGAACATGGAAAGCCATTTGGTGTGCTTGCGTCTTTGGTTAGGTGAAAGCGCGGGGTTTATCTTTTGCGATTAATCTCAGCAAAGCGAGCGGCTATCGGCTCGCTGAGATATTGGTTGGCTGCGCGTTTCATTGATGTAAGCAGAGCTCTGACAGGATCCGTGTCCGCGACGGCGGTGTCTTCTGCTACAGGGGCGGAACCGTTTACGCGAGTCGGCCTCAGTAGATGCGCGGTTAGCGCCTGGTGATAGCTTTGATACGGCCTTTCTTTCGGGGAAGGCTTTTCGTAGTCATATAGCTGTTTGAAATTGTCGGAATCGACATCTTGCATAGGGTACCTCGCAGTCCTGACTGGATCACTGCAATTAAGCGGGTTTTAGGGCGAACGAAAGACAGATAGTAAGGTGGGGCCCTAGGAACAGATCAATAATAGCGGTTGTCAACAAAAAGTCTGCTAGGTAGAATACATTTTCTCTGGCAAAGTGCAAACAGTTGATTAATTGCTCTTTCTCGAGACTGCCCGCTTGCCTCTTTTGCTAATCTGCAAGCAGGTTGGTCGGGGAGGCGTGAGATGCTAGTTGTTCAGAATTTTGTGTCTCTCTTTATCTCCGTAACCGTTGCAGTTTCTGCATATGCTGTCTTTTGGGCATGCTGGTATAGGTTTCCTTCTGAGCCCGTGAAAGTGATTGATTTGCGAACAGGCACTAGCAGACCGAGTCGTTGCGTCTCGTTCTGTTCAAGTCTGGCAAATAACCCGCATGGTTTTCCTGGGCATTGTTATGTTGCCTGGAGCGCCGCACCGCCAACGAATTTCGCCGATGTCGAGTCCATTGGCTTCGTCCCCGAATTTTCAAAGGACCAGCTTCCTTCAATGTGGCGCGATGTGCCCGGTGTCGTCATTCCACATGCCGCGCTGGGGAATCTGCGCAATCTCAATACTCTTTCTGTTTTGATAGACGAAACGCAATTCGAACAATTGCACAATGAGTGCTTGTCTGGCACGCGAAAGCGCTTTCGTGTCGGACAAAGCGATTGCGTGCAGTACACCCACCAAATTGCGAACAGCCTTGGATTAAGTACACCGAATCCGTCGTACAAATTTCCCCAAGACTACATTCGCCGACTCAAACAACTGAACAACTGATGGCCAGATTCAGTGTTAATTGGGACGAGTAGCAACTGAACGAACCGTGGCGGTAAGGGTAGAAAGCCGCGGCAATCCCTGTTTCGTGATATCCACGATTTAGTCATTTCGGCCGGTTAGACTCGTATGGATTCCAATTTTATGCTGGACAGATTACATGAAACGCCAGGACCTAATGCAGAAATACCGCGGCATTCCGCTGTTTGCCTGGATTCAGTTAGGATGCGGGTTTGTGTGGGCGCTTCCCCTCTGCTTTCTTCCGGCGACTGGCTGGCATATGCCAGTAGATACTGTATCGCGGCATCACTGTAACGAAGTACTCATCGCGTATTTAGGGATCTTGGTCCTTATTCATGTAGGACTTAAACTTCTGGCCGGTCCAGATCCTAGCGACATTGGTCATGACTGGAAGTCAGGCGAGACAGTTATTAGCGGTTCCAGCCTCCGAGAATGGGGGCTGATTGGAATTCCCTGTTTGATCGGATTTTTCCTGGCGCTGTGGATGCAGAACGGGAGGGGCTTGTCCCCTCCCGTTCTACATTGTTCGAAAGGGATACCAGATTAGTAGACGCGCACTGGAGTGCCAGTGACCTTCTTAGTCTTGGCTTGTGTCTTAACTGGTTCGCGCCCGAACGATACGCCGAGGCTCTCGAAGAGCGCAACATCTGCAGGATCAACCAACCTTTGAACAATGGCGTCTTTCACATCCATGTACTCGATGGTGCCACCGCGATAGGAAACGACTGTGACGCCGACTGTGCCGGCTGTGACCAGTTCTACTGCAGCTGATCCAACTTCAAGTCCGAAGTTGGAATCTAGTGAAGATGAAAACCCGCAGCGAACCAGGTGGCTCGGACGAATTTCGCGCACTTCCGGAATCTCATAAACACCATCAACAAACTGTCCGGTGCGCTTCATAAACGCTTTGATTTCTGGATCGGCTTTCACTCGATCTTCCAGCTGTTTTACGACGTATCGGCCAGCTCCCATAAGCTTCCGGTGACCGAAAGAATCCGGCTCACCGGTCATATCAACCAATTCGCCACCGGAAGCGTCCCTTAAACCTTCTGCAACGACGACGATTGCAGTACCGGCAAGGACATCACTTTGCTCGACTCGGCGAATGAATGCTTCTTTGATGTGCTTGTACAAAACGTCGAAGTTTACAGGGATTTCTGGAATCAGCACTGCATCAGCATCTGCCGCTACTCCGCCACGGAATGCTGTGTGTCCGGCGTAACGACCGAACACTTCCACAACGATGATTCTGTTGTGTGTTCTTCCTGTCGTTCGCAGATCACGGAGTTGTTCGGTGATTCTATTGATAGTCGAATCGCCACCTACGCTGTACGGCATGAGGTCCAGATCCATTGTCTTCGGCGCATGAACACAAGGAATGCCTTGGGAAGCAAGATCTGCCACCACACTTCCGGTATCATCACCACCTGCAATAACCAACGCGTCGATTTGGAATTTTTTCAAGCCTTCCTTTATTCGCGCATATCTGTTTTCGTCTTTGATCTTGGAAATTTTTACGCGGGAGTTACCGGCTTCGCTACCGGCGATAAATACTTCGATTTCTTCGATGCGCTCTTTGGTGAGCTTGGTCAGCGCTTTCAGGTCGACTAGATTGTAAAGTCCAGCGTAGCCGTTCGGGATGATGTAAGCAGTCATACCCTTTGCCAGGCAAGTGAGGGCTGCCCCCTTGATGACGCCATTCAAGCCGCCGCAGTCGCCACCTGAAGTTATGATTCCAATATTTCGCATGTTTGTTTAGTCTTCCCGCAAGGACAGTCCCAGTGTCTTATCATGCGCTGGATGCTAAGAAGCGTGGAGTTCTAGCAACTGAGAAAAAACTTTGGGATCAGTTGCAGTAAAGGTCGTGAGCGCGGGATTTGTCGTTGGTTGTAAGTCCGTTCTCAGTGTTGCTTGCGTAGTACATAACGTCGGCTGGATTCGAGCTGTGCGAAAGTCCTATTGCGTGCCCGATCTCATGCAAGCATGTATCGTAAAACGACTTGTCATCGACCGAGTTGTCCTCGTTCAGCAGCAGGTACACGGTCGCTTGATCATCTCCGGCGCTGTTTTTGCCCTGGTGCGTTTCTCCGCTGGCAAATGAATGGTGTAATTTCGATTTGTCATTGGTCCATTGGCAAACGAGCCCGGCGTCCGCAGGATTGGTCACCGTCACAAACCTCAAGCGATGATTTGTAGCCGCTGCCCATTCGGTGCAAGCGCGCTGCACATATGGTCTGTACTTACCGTCCAGGACGGAACCGACGGGCAAGCAAACTTTCAGAGGCATTTGCACACTCTTGTAACTGGCGTTGTCACTGGATTTACCGCCCTGTTGTCGGGCTTTCTCGTTGCTTCTGGTTTGCGCAAAATCTGTGCCGTAGTACGCAATTTCGTCCTTGATAGTCTTGATGTCCGATGCTTTTGGAAACATGGTCACATACAGGTTGCGTGATGCTTGCAGGCCTTCGAGATCGCCCGATTTACCTTGTGCCCACATCAAGTAATGCAGTTGCTGCGGATCGTTGGGCAACAGTGCTGTAGACTTGTTGTATTCTTGAATCGCCGCTTTGTACTGTTTTGCCTGACCTAGCCAGTAACCAAGTTCCGAGTGTAATTGACCATCGTTTGGTTTACTGGCAAGGAGGATGCGCAATTGCGCGATGCGGCTCTCGATAGCTGGTTGGTCTTTTGTTGTCGCACCCGATTTTGACGTGGATGGTGCTGCCAGTGATTCGGAAGACATGCTTTCTGTCAGCTCTTCGGAAAGCTGTTTTGCCTGAGATGGAAAACGCTTTCGTATTTCGCTCAGTGCCCATAATGCATTCTTGTTGGCCTTACACTCGACGTAAGTTCTCGCAAGCGCTCGCCAATAATCAAACTCTGAAGGTTCGAGCGCTACTGCTTTACGATAGGCATTACAAGCGTCCTGCGATCGTCTCAATCGTGAAAATGAAACTCCGAGATTGTATTGCGTGTTTCCGTCGTTTGGATTGAGAGCAGCAGATTGCCAAAGCAGTTCAGCTGCCTTCTGAGGATTTTTCTCGATCAGAGTGTAGGCTCGCTCGCTCAGCTGGTAAGCCCTCGCCATGGCATCGTCGTCTGCTGATGCCGCGGTCATGGATAGGCTGAGTGCAGCCAACATGAGTGTCGATTGATATTGAAGTCTATTCAATGTTTGAACCATTCCCGCAACAGTGGTGCCTGAGGAAGAAAACGTTGTTCCAAGTTAGAACGAGTGCAATTAGCTGTTGCCCCAGCGCGGTTCGGATGGCTTGAATCCCTTATTTACCGGATCGGTCAGCGCAACTTCTTTGTCCCATTTGAGGTAGGCATAAAGACGGACAAGCAATGGCATGATCATCATTTGCCAGTAAGAAGCCGACATGGATAATATCGCATCGATGGTTCCGCTAACGCCTACTTTCGTTGCACCTTCTGGAAGACCATCCACTGCTGTGTAGGCGCACGCCGAGATTACAAGGATTCCCAATAATATTAC
>Ga0163152_10006098_pt1 | contig 13795 bp, 8 predicted proteins | sample OliLakLV19MP8IB2_FD_148635 | JGI IMG/M metagenome (GOLD analysis project Ga0163152, IMG submission 148635) | Freshwater microbial mat bacterial communities from Lake Vanda, McMurdo Dry Valleys, Antarctica - Oligotrophic Lake LV.19.MP8.IB-2 | ecosystem: Environmental > Aquatic > Freshwater > Lake... | reverse complement strand
AATCGCGATAACGCCATGCGTCGTGGATGTAGGTGTCGAGCTCGAAACCGGCAGTGTCAGAGTATCGAACGAGGTCGAGCCAGTGGCGGCCCCACTTTTCGCCATAGTGAGGCGAGGCGAGGAGCTTGTCGATCAGGTTCGGCCATGCGGACGGGGATTTGTCGTCGACAAAGGCCTTGACCTGCTCAGCAGTGGCGGAAAGGCCCCAAAGGTCCATATAGGCGCGGCGGGCGAGAGTTGCGGCTGAAGCACGGGGTGCGGCCGGAAGTTTTTCTTTGGCCAGTCTGTCGAGGATGAAAGCATCTACTTCGTTGCGCGCATTGTCGACCTTGGGAGGTTCAGGACGGGATACTTTTTGGAAAGCCCACCAAGTAGGCTGCGGCGCTTTGGCCGCAACGCCTGTGTCCCACCTGCCACCTTCGTCAATCCAGCGCCGCAGAATTTCGATTTCAGAAGCATTGAGGGGCTTGTTGGGCGGCATGAGGAGCTTGCCCTTTCGCTCAACGGCTTCGATCACTTTGCTTTGGTTCGCATTGCCGGCAATGAGCGCCGGGCCGCGGGTTCCGCCCTTGAGGGCTGCTTCGCGCGTATCGAGGTCAAGACCCGACATGGCCATCTTTTGGGAGTGGCACTGAATGCAATTGCCGCGTAAGATCTCTTGCGCTTTGGTGGCATTGTCATCAGCCGCGAGCACCAGCAACAGAATCCAGTTCATATTGATTACAGCTCTACTCTATTATCGTTTTTGAGCAAGGGAAGTTCCCTCGGTGATTGCTTTGATTTCGGCAAGGACATTCTCTGGTTTGAAGACATCCTTCCAGTCGGGCTTGAAGAGGCTTTTCTTGCCACGCTCGATCGCCATTAGAGCTCCGTCGGAGAAGGGCGAGTTGATGAAGTTGAAGACGATGCCGATGTTGACCTTCATGTGTCCGAGGATGAAAGCACGAGCGGCCGCTTCGGGTACACCGCGGCGGACTGCTTCGTCCATGGCTTCGCGGATGATCACAAAACAGGTGGCGGCGACAGTCTCGGACAAGGCCGGTTCAAGGATTGCCATCTGTTCGACTGTGACCCGATACGCCTCCATGACGGGGGCGAACATTTCTCTGGCGAGAGCTTCTCCATTTGCATAGTCAGACTCAGTGCCCTGCATCAGCGCGCAGACAATGTGCTGCTTGGCTTTGATCGCACCGAAGAAATCCAGTTGAGCGTCTTTTTCAGTTTCGTCATGAATTACTGGAGGATGGCATGGGTGAGTGATGAAATAGGCGAGGTCAGCACGTTCGGGGAGTTCGCCGCCGTAAGGCGCAGCAGGATCCAGACAAACCACCATCGCTCCAGGCTTGAGGCCCGGAATGATCGCCGGGGCAACCTTGCCGATGAGCGAATCTGGCAGCGCCAGAATGGCAACATCAGCAACAGCAATCGCGTCTGCCTGTGAGGTTACCGACAGGCCACGGCTAGCGAGCCGTTCTACCCCGGCGGGGCTAACTTCCACATAAAGGATCTTGTTTGAGGTGGTCTTGAAGTTGTCGGCAATACGGCAGCCCATCTTTCCGCCCGCGCCAAAAAGTGCAATCGTTTGTTTCATGGTGTATTCAGCTCAAGTGGTATCATAAGTATATCATCTATTGTGATGATTTAGGGCAGTCTTCCAGCTCGAACCTGACCAAAGAGTTCCTCGCTACCCACCTGCCCCCCCTTGAGCAAGATCTCAACGCCGTCGGACTGAGGGTTTTGCGACCAAAGGCGACAAAGCGGTGAACCGGGGGCGAAAGGACGAATTACGGTAAGAGCCTGAATCTCAAGCGCTTTCCCAATATGGCCGGAGGTGTCACCACCAGAGCTGATGATTCGTTTGACGCCCGATCGGCGCAGCAGTTCGGCGGCAATCTCACTCAATCGGAGACCGATCTGGCGACCGAAATCGTGGTCTTGCCGCACCACATCATTTGGCCCGGCAGCAGTATAAACAATGGGGCTTCGACCAGCAGAGAGAAATGAGGCAGCCTTGTCCTGAGCGCCTATCAATTCAGTGTGGTCTGATACAAGCCGCACCGGATCAATAGCTACACCCTCAAAACCATTGGCAAGTGCCCAATCGATTTGTTTCCCCGTCAGCGGTGAGCAGCTTCCGGAGACAACCAGGAGACGATCGGCCGGTGCGGCATCCACAATTGGTGGTTTGGCAGGCAGAGCACCTTGCGATTCCCACCAGGCCAGAAGCGCATACTCAACTCCCGAGGATCCGGCTACGAAAGTCGTTGCCAAGGACTGCGATTCCCAGATAGCACGCCCTGCTTCTCTCAAACTGGATTTGTCGAGGGTATCGAAGAGAATGATGGCAGCACCATCGGCACTGAGTGCTTCAAGGCTTTCGAGGCCCCGGCCGGCCTGCAGCGCGAGGATATCAATCAGGTCTATACGCAAGTCAGTCTGCCTGGCGAGGTGCCGACGCAAGTCGCCCTCGTCCATCGGAGTGACCGGATGACAAGCCATGGTTGGATGGCGGTCAATACGGTGAGTTTCGCCGTGGACGCTGGCAAATAGATTTCCAAAGGCAACGTAACGCTTGAGGACGGGAGCACCGACCACCATCGGTACAACCTGGGACATCATCACCTTACGGCCCAATTCGATGGCACGACCAATACTTCCAACCGTTGGGGAACTATCAAAGGTAGAACAGACTTTGTAATGACAGATGGGGGCTCCCAATTCACGCAAAGCGGTGAAGGCGGGGGGCAGGTTTTGATCCATCCACTGGGGCGATTCGCTGCGGCTCATGCCAGCAACGCCAACGGCGCGACAATCGGCAAACCGAACCAGATCGCCTTCCGCGGGGGCATCGAGGAAGAGTACGGTCGGGATGCCATGCAGAGATAAAGCCTCCATGGCATCCGTCGAACCAGTGAGATCATCTCCGTAGAAAGTAAGTAGTAAAGGTTGGCGGGACATCAGGCATATTTTTCCAATGCCTGGCGCAATTCCAAATTTGTGCTGGCATGTTCCTGAATGTCGATTCCGGACATGGCAGCTTGCCAGGATTGATGCATCGCTCTTACCCCAGCGGCGACACCCCCAGGATGGGCGACCAGGCCGCCGCCGGCGGCGTAGATCAGATCCGGGCAACCGAGGCCTTTGTAAGTATCGGCCGTCTGGCGTACGGTCTGCCCGGAGGAGAAGACCGGCATGACTTCGCAACCCCTGCCTTGGCCCGAAAACATCGGTGTGAGGCATTCACGGGCTGAGGCGAGGACTGATTCGTCGGCCTCGCAGAACTTGTTTCTCAAACCATTGACATGCATGTGGTCAGCACCGGCGAGCCGCCAGAATTTCTGATAGGCCAGATAGCTGAGCCCAATGTGCGGGGAGCGCTGGAAGAGCCCCCAGCCATTGCGATGAGCGTGGATCGGCAGTTGACAATGGCGGCGAAGGTGGGCAAGACCAGGCAGCCCCGTGCTGTTGAGACTGAGCATGACGCAGGTGCCTCCGTGGCGCAAAACCAGATCATGCCTGGTGATCATTTGATCGATCTCGCCGGTGAGGTTAAACGCGAACATGACCTTCTTGCCTGTGCGGTCTGCGTGGTTGTTAATCACACGCATCACGGCTTCGACTCGCTGGGCAAAGGGACAGTGTGGGCCGTCAGCCTGAAGTTCGTCGTCCTTGATAAAGTCGATCCCGCCTTCGACTAGTTGTGCAACCAGCGCAGCAGTTGCTTCAGGCGAGAGGCCGACACTTGGTTTGACGATTGTGCCGATGAGGGGTCGTCCCTCGACACCGGTCAATCGTCTTGTGCCGGCAACTCCAAACTGCGGGCCAAGATAGGCATCACGAAATGCGTCCGGTAAAGCCAGATCGATCAAGCGCAAACCCGAGAATTGCTGTAGTTCGAAGAGGTTGCCCGCAACGGTCGCCCAGAGGTTGGGCAAACTGGGGCCCATATTGTCGATTGGCCAGGAGACTCGCGTCTGTGCTCTGCGCCAGACTGGATTTGCTTCTCCCTTGGGAGTGCGAGCACCTGGCAAGGAGGGCGAGGTGACCGTACCGGTCTCCCGTATCCACTCTATCTGCGCTCCGTTTTTTTCTTTCAGCTCAGCTGTTTCACCGGGAATCTGCAGAAATGTTCCACTGGACTGCTCGCCTGCCATGGTCGCAATTGCTTCCTCCAGAGGAAAAGCAGTCTCAATTTCATATTGCGCATAGATGCGATTCGACAAATTCATTTTTGGTATACTTATGATACCATGCGTCAAGTACGCCAGACACATTGGTAAACTGAAGTTGCGCATACGAGAATCGTTTTATGGACACCACCCCCATTATTCGCCGCAAACTCGCTGACGAGGTTCGTGATCGACTGTTGACGATGATCCGCGGAGGAGAATTGAAGCCTGGCGACCAGTTACCATCCGAGCGAACCTTGATGGAGCAGTTTGGAGTGGGTAGACCTGCCGTGCGAGAAGCGTTGCAGTCTTTGGGAACAGCCGGCTTGATTGAGATCAATCATGGGGAACGGGCCCGAATCGCGATTCCGGACACAGCGAGTATGTTCGACCGGATCGGCCAGACGATGTTGCATCTCTTGCAGACTTCACCGAAGACGCTCGAAGACTTGAAAGACTCACGCGTGTTGTTTGAAGTTGGAATGACAAAACTGGCTGCAACCAATGCGACAGCAGAAGATATTCAGAGCCTGGAAAAGCTCGTCGAGAAGCAGCAAGCGGCCATTGCAGACAGTGCTGAATTTGTTTCCTGTGACATGTCTTTCCACACGGCAATCGCGTCGATCGGCCGCAACAGTGTCTGCAAGATGCTGAGTGAGGCGATGCTGGACTGGCTCTTTCACTTCCGGCGGGATTTGCTGCGGATCCCAGGGTCGGAAATCATTACAATGGCCGAGCACAGGCGCATCGTTGGAGCCATTGCGGCACATGATGTTGAAGAAGCGGAGAAGGCCATGACGGATCACCTTAACCGCTCGGATCAGCGATACCGGATTCTTGAGGATGCGATGGACAGTCGCGCTCAAAAGAACGGTAGCAATGCTATGAAACCGTAGTCCAGAGGAACCTGAGCTGAATGCTTTCCCGAAACACTTTGTTGTATGGAACACGCGAGGCGCCTGAGCCGCTTCTGGGCCTGAATGCCGGCCCGCTGAGTCTTTACTTTCAGAATGGGGACTTGCGATACATCACTTGTGCCGGGCGCGAAGTGCTGCGAAGAGCTTATGCGGCGGTGCGCGATCCGAATTGGGGAACAGTGCCGGGAAAGCTGTCTCAACTGAAGATCGATTCCAGGCGTGACCGGTTTCACATTCGCTATGAATCAGACCACAACCGCGAGCCCATCCACTTCGGCTGGCAGGCTGAGATTACAGGCAGGCCCGACGGACAGATCACCTTCAGCATGGAAGGGAAGGCGCTGACCACCTTTAAGCGCAATCGAATAGGTTTTTGTGTGCATCATCCATTGAATGGTTTTGCCGGACGTGAGTGTGAGGTGGAAACAGCGCAAGGCTGGAGGAAGGATCGAGTGCCGGCTGAGGTTGCGCCCAATCAGCCATTTCTGGGCATGAAAGCGGTCAGGCATGAGATTGCACCGGGTTGCCAGGCTGAGGTGCGTTTTGTGGGTGACCTCTTTGAAATGGAAGACCATCGAAATTGGACCGACGGTAATTTCAAGACTTATGGAACGCCGCTGAGTCTTCCCTTCCCTGTTGAGGTTCTGGCTGGGACGGTGATCAAACAAAGTGTTGTCATTCAACTGGTGGGCCGAGCGCCGAAGCTGGTGAGCATGGCAGCGAAGGCTCCGGTAACCATTTGGGCGCAAGGAGAAGCAAGAGCAGTGCCTGAAATCGGGCTTGCGGCGGCATCGAGCCGATGGGCTCCGGCTGCGGAGCAATTGAACCGTCTGAAGGCACTTCGCCTTTCGCACTTGCGCGTGGAGGCGGCGACACTGGATCAGCCTGCGGTTGAGATAAGTGCTCTTGGTTTGCCATTGGAGATGACTATTTTGCTGGGTGCAGATCCGAGGCGGCAACTGGAGCAAGCTGTGGCCCGGCTCAAGGATCTCAAGCTCAACGTGCGCCGTTGGATTGTCTATGAAGAGAAGGCAATCGTGACCACAACCGATGCGGTGAAGCTGGCACGCTCGGTATTGCCAACCGGCATGATCGTGGGTGGGACACGAGCGAACTTTGCTGAGGTAAACCGGAACCGCCCTGCGCCCGGAAGCTTTGATGGGGTGAGCTTCACGATCAACCCGCAGGTGCATGCCTTCGACAATCTGTCGCTGGCGGAAAATAGCGCGGCACAGCGTGACGTGGTGATGAGTGCACGGGTTTTCTGCGGCGCGATGCCGATCTACATTTCTCCAGTGACATTCAAGCAACAGTTCAACCCGGTGGCTACCGGGGCTGAAGCGCCAACGCCTCCCGGTGTATTGTCAACTCGGGTTGACCCGCGCCAGATGTCTCTCTTCGGAGCAGGCTGGACACTGGCCAGTATCAAGAACCTCGCCGAGGCCGGAGCGACAGGAATCACTTACTACGAAACCGCTGGCTGGAAGGGCGTGATGGAGACAACTGCCGGCTCCGCGCTGCCAGAGAAGTTTCCTTCGATTGCCGGCAGTGTCTTTCCGATTTGGCACGTGCTGGCCGATGTGGGCGAGTTTCGCGGTGGCCAGGTTTTGCCTTGCGTCTCAAGCCGGCCGCTCGACATCGAATGTCTGATCTTGAAGTCGAGTGGACGAAGTAGATTGATTGTCGCCAATCTTTCTACGGAGCGACAAACGGTTGAACTTCCGGCTTCATTGCTGAACGCAATGCCAACTATGCGGATCCTCGATGCGTCCAACGCTGAATCGGCCATGACCAAGCCAGAGGAGTTTCGAGCACCGCGCGCAATGCCTGGCGCTGCTTCAAGTGGCGGAGTCTCCCGGCGCACGATGATCGGCGGCGTCCTCGCCGCCTTGACTCCACGCAATGGTGTGGTGAGTCTGAGCCTTGATGCCTGTGCGATTGCGTGCATCGACTCGTAATTTCTTGCCAGAAAGCAGGTCTTCCCATGCCCTATAAGTTCTTTGCCGCAGCAGTGCTTGCCGCGTCGATGTGCGGCTTGATCGCACAGCCAATGCCGAAGCTGAAGGTAAGCGAGAACCACCGTTTCCTGGTGAACTCAGAGGGCAAGCCTTTCTTTTACCTGGGAGACACGGCATGGGAGCTCTTTCATCGTCTGAACCGCGAAGAAGCGACTCAATACCTGGAGGACCGGGCCCGTAAGGGCTACACCGTGATTCAAGCCGTTGCCTTGGCTGAACTCGATGGCTTGAATGATCCCAACGCTTACGGGCATCGGCCCTTGCTCGGCAATGACCCAACACGGCCGGACGTCAAAGATGGGGCCGCGAACGATTATTGGGACCACGTCGACTTCATCGTCAAGAAGGCGAATTCACTGGGACTTTATATTGGATTTCTTCCGACCTGGGGTGACAAGTGGAACAAGAAATGGGGCGCAGGCCCGGAGATCTTTACGGCGCAGAATGCGGCTGTTTACGGTGAATGGCTGGGCCACCGCTACAAGGACGCTGGCATCATCTGGATCCTGGGTGGGGACCGGCCGGTGGAGACGGCAACTCATGTCGATATTCAGCGCGGGATGGCCAAGGGGCTTCGTGCTGGTGATGGTGGGGCGCACTTGATGACATTTCATCCTACGGGTGGCGCTGGTTCGGCGCAGTCGTTCCATGCTGATGGCTGGCTCGATTTCAACATGAGACAGAACGGGCATATGGCCGAGTACACGGGCCGCTATGACAAGACGGTCGTCGACTTTGACCGGCTGCCGGTTAAGCCTGTGCTCGACGGGGAGCCCATCTATGAAGATCATCCCGTGAATTTCAAGGCAGCAGAGTTTGGGCATTCGATTTCTTCTGACGTGCGCCGCCCGCTGTACTGGAACCTCTTTGATGGAGCCTTCGGGCACACCTACGGACACCATTCTGTCTGGCAGATGTGGTCTCAGGGAAAGGCGCCGGTAAACAATCCGCTCATGCCGTGGAGCAGCGCGATCGAGCAACCTGGCGCAGGCCAAATGCAACATGCAAGAAGGCTACTCGAATCGCGCCCTTTCCTCACGCGTATTCCAGATGATTCGATTCTTGTAACAGACCGCGTGGCCACCTCAGTGCCGGGCACAGGCCGCTATCGCTTCAAGGCCACTCGCGATCAGGCTGGCACTTACGCCATGGTCTATGCACCAGTGGGGCGTAAATTCAGCGTGCATATGGATAAGATCCAAGGCCCGAAGGTAGTTGCCTGGTGGTTCAACCCGCGCAACGGCGAGGCCAAGCGCATTGGTGAATTCGAAAACAGGGGCGAGCGTGAGTTCACTCCGCCTGATCTCGGGGAGATGACCGATTGGGTGCTGGTGCTGGACGATGCGGCGAAGAATTACGCGGCGCCTGCTTCTCCTAGAAGGTAATCTTCCAACCCAATTGGACGTTTCGCTCTCCGAACTTGGAAGTAATCAGGCCGAAATTTCCGGCTCTCGGGCTTCCCGAAGGGTTGCTGAGAAGCGGGTGATTTGGGAAGTTGAAGATTTCGAGGCGGAGTTGAGATTTGATTCGATCGCTGATCGGAATGCTCTTGAACAACGCGGCATCCCAGTTTTGGAAACCTGGTCCTCTGATAATGTTCAGCCCCGCGTTACCGAAGGTGCCAGTCCTGGGGAGAGTAAAGGCCGAAGTGTTGAACCACTTCAGGCCCAGGCCGCGTTCGGGCACGCTTAGACTACCCGCGACGTCCCATGGCTGGTTGCCACTGCCCTGGCCCACGCCCGCTACGTCAACGCCGTCCAATACAGATAGCAATGTCCCAGAGCGAAAGAACATAACGCCCGACAACTGCCATCCTCCAAGCGCTTTCGACTGCCAACCTTTGTTGCCCCGGAAGAAGGGCAGTTCGTAAATGTAGTTGATGTTCAGCAGGTGGGGCCGATCCATATCATCGAGTGCTCGGATGTTGCGGTAGGCATCAAAGGGAGTGGTGATGTCGCTGATGTTCTTCGAGAAAGTGTATGACACACCAAAACTCAGGCCGCTGCGGAAGCGCCGGTCGAGGCTGAACTGTAAGGACTGATAGCTGCTATGCCCGTCGCGAGTGGTTACATCCACCTGGCCCAGACCATGGTAGGGCCGCAAAGCATTAGCGTTCAGGCCAGGATTAGCCTGCAAAGTACCCGCCACCATCTGATTCACGTTGCGAGTCCGCTCCTGGTTCGTTGCGGACTTGCCGACATAGGCGAGCTCGGCCAGCAACGACCCGGGCAATTCCCGTTGCAGCGACAAACTGTAACTGATGGCTGTTGGATACTTGAATCGTGCGTCGATGCCACGGATGTAAAAGGGGAAGTCGCGCCGCGTGGCACCGCCCGGGCGGTCTACTTCTCCGTTGAATACTTGCACTTGAATCTGGTTCGGCGCATTGCGGAAGAGCGATCCCTGGTTGTGCATCTGGCGGTGATGGAAAATCCCTCCACCGGCGCGGACCACTGACTTTGCCCCCACGCGGTAGGCAATGCCAAGACGCGGCGCAAACGCGTTGCCGTAAGTATCGGCAAAACCGCGTGGCAGCCCGTGGAATAGCCTGTCGACGTTGGGCAGGGTGGAACCATTTGCTCTACCGCGAGCGGATTCAGGGAAGCCTGTGCCTGGCAAAACAACGCCGTTATACGGATCGCCGGAAACGATAAAGCCTCCACGCGGGTCAATCACTGCTCTCTTGGCCGGATCGAAGTAGCGGGCATCGAAATTGGCGATGTCATTCCACTTCGCGTACCAGGGTTGATGGAGGGAATAGCGAACACCCATTTCAATTGTCAGGTTCTTTGAAGCCCGCCAGGTGTCTTGTATATAGGCCTCCACAGAGTTGCTACGCAACAGTGTGTAAGCAGCTGGACCTTGCTCGGTGTAAACATCAAAATATCCGAGCGCGGCGTTGGCCACCGAAAGCCCCGAGGTCTGAGGATGACCTGTATCGAGAAAGTTGAACTCACCATTCTGCTGAGCCCCACTCTGATCGTTGTTGTTCTGCTGATCGTGCGATAACCAGCCGCCAAATTTGATCGTATGCGCCGAACCCTTGACCCACGTCATGTTGCCAGCCCACATATACATCGGGCCCGAGGAATTCACCGGACGGGATGAGCCGTCGAGAGTTGCGAAGCCATTGATCAACGCGCGCGGAATGCGATCTTGAATCCGCTTCACTCCCGGCACGATGTAGGGGAAGTTCAGGCCATACTGGCCGCGCAAGTAGCGAGGTTGCCCTTCATTGTCATAGATGTCGATGTAGACCACATCATTGGCGGCAGTGAAGGTGAAGTCGGTGATCATCGTGGGAGACAAGGTGCTGGTAACGCTGAGCGCGCCGGTCATGTTTGGCCTGTCCCAGCGGGAATTGGACCTGTCCAGACCCGTGTTGAAGGGGTTATCTTCATAGTGAAGATAGTTGTTTCCGGTAAAGTTGATGCGGTGCTTGCCGGCATAGTAGTCCACGCGGAAAGTGTCTTTCCTGGTTTCGCGCGGATTGGGCAGGGTCTTGATCCAGTTGGCAGTTCCCTGGAGAAAGCCTGGTGTTGGTAGAGGGTAGGAATTAAGAACGCCCGCGCCATTGGCGCTCACGCGGTTAGTCGGAATCACGTTTCCGGGAAAAGGAAGATTGTTCGCGAGTGGATCGTTAACCAGGCGTGTGCGGCGGAAGAAGGGATTTGCAGGATTCAGAAGCTCGGCGAAGTTCCCTCGTCGCATGGCCTCGGTGGGCACAGTGGCAGTAACCGTGCTCTCACGTCGCCAGGTCAGCCACTCCTGCGATCCGAAGATGAAGAGCTTCTCTTTATTCGTGTTGAATTTGCCTGGTATGTAAACCGGCCCGCCAATGGCGTAGCCGGGCTGGTTAAAGCGGAAGGGTGCCGCGCGGCGATGATCGTCCCTTACCGGACTCTGGTTGCGGGTCCAACTATTGGCATCCAGAGCCGAGTTCCGGAAAAACCACCAGCCTGTACCGTGAAAATCCTTGGTGCCACTCTTGGTTACAAAGCGCAACTGCCCATCCATCGCACGCCCATACTCGGCCGGATAGGTCGACGTCAGCAATTGCACTTCCTGAATCGTATCGACATTGAGCAGCCCCACTTGCGCCGACCCGGTAAAATCCCCGCGTGTTCGCATGGCGTTGACGCCGTCAATGGTGATGTTGTTTCCGTTGCGCCGTCCCCCGTTGATCGAGAAACTCTCATGTAAACCGTTCGGGTTGAAGTTGTTGAAGTTTCCGCCGACGACGCCTGCCTTTAGCAGCGCCAGATTGATGGGATTGCGGCCATTGAGTGCCAGATCGGTAATCTGGCGCGCCTCGACGACTCGGCCAATCTGGGCCGTTTCCTGAGATAGCTGCACGCCGGTGGCCGCTACCGTTACCGACTCGCTGACCGCACCCAAATCCAAAGTGACATCAACAGTGGTTCTTGAGGCAACGTCAACCTTGACACCTGTTCTGGTGAACCGCTTGAATCCCGCTGCCTGGATACTGATGTCGTAGAGGCCCACTGGTAGATTCGTCAACACGTAAGAACCGTTGTCGGTTGTGTCTACTGAACGGGACACGCCCTGGATGCTGATTGCAGATACCCGCGCACTGGACACACTGGCTTTGCTGCCATCAAGAACCGTACCGGCGATTTGGCCCTGGTCCTGCTGCGCGAACGCTGCGAGTGCTGCGAGCACCGCAAGAAAAAATGGTCTGGAACTGCATAAATTCTTATTCAACATGGAAAGATTCCTCGCGCTCATCCAATCTAGGATCATGAGTATACCTCTTCTGAGTTTTGCGTTGACAGGGTCTGAGAGCGGCCTGAGAGCGGTTGACTGGCATCAATGAACCAGAAGAGCACCGCGCTGAGCATCACCATCGCAGAGATGACGACAAGCGGTGCATCGTAGCTGCCGGTGATTGAGGCAATATAGCCGAAGAGAACTGTGCAGATGAAGCCACCTGCCTGGCCAGCCGTGCTCATCACACCGGTAACAGCGCCGGCATGGTTTTGCCCAACATCAAGGCAGACTGCCCATGCCGTAGGCACCAGAAAATCGAGTACAAAGAGACCGGCGGTGAGCAGTGCAATGGCCACCCACTTGTCGGGCGAAAGTGCTGTTGCCAGGAAGAGGCATGAGGAGGAAGCCAGGCTGAAGGACCCAACCCAGCGCCGGCCATTGCGCAGGCCAAAGCGCTTCACCAGATAGTCGCTCAGAAAGCCGCCCACAAGATTGCCGCACGCACCCATGAAGAAGGGGATCGAAGAGACACTGCTCATCTCTGTCTCAGTAAAACCTCGCCCCTTTATCAAATAGGTGTGCAGCCAGGAGAAATAGAACCAGGAGCCCCATACATAGAGCGCATACATTGTGGAGATGAGCCAAAGCTGTTTGCTTCGCAAGAGGAGTGCCCAGGGGATGGCATGACTGAGCGGAGCAGCAGGACCAGCCTCGACTTCGTCTAACTCGGCTGCGGTAATGCCCGGTTGCTCCTGCGGTGTATTGCGGTACCAGAACCACCAAAGCGCTACCCACAAGAAGCCCACTGAGCCTACAACCCAGAATGCAGCGCGCCAATCCCAGGCTTGCAGAATAGGGACCACGATCCATGGAGTTATGCCGGCGCCCACGCGTCCGGCCGCCCAGACGAAACCCTGCGTGCGGGCTCTTTCGGTGGCCGGGAACCATCGGGAGATCACACCAGCGATGTTGGGATATGCGCCGGCTTCACCGGCTCCGAAAAGAAACCGAACCAGCAGAAGAGAAACGAATCCTGTTGCTGCGCCCGTGAGGCAAGCAAAGACAGACCACCAGAGCACGATTCGTGAAAGCACACCACGGTGCCCCCAGCGATCTCCCCACGCTCCACTGGGGATCTCGAAGATTCCGTAGGAGAGGATGAAGGCTCCGAGCACCCAGCCCCAGCGCTCGGTTGAGATGCCGAGGCTGGCCTGAATGCGAGGCCCAGCAACCGCGATGCACATCCTGTCGAGAAAGGTGATCATCCCAAGTACCACGAGGAGTAGCAGTACGATGTGCCGCTTGCGAAGCGAATCAGGCAATATGAGCCCCGCGGGCCTCTGTATAAACCGTGTAAAGAGATTGACCTGCGGTCATAAAGAGGCGATTGCGTTTGCGTCCGCCGAAGCAGAGGTTGGAGCAGATCTCGGGCAGGAGGATTTGTCCGATTCTGTCCCCTTCTGGCGAGAAGATCTGGACGCCATCATAGCCAGCACCAACCCAGCCGGAGCCGACCCAGATGTTACCGTCTGTATCGGCACGAATGCCATCGGGGATGCCCGCGCCTTTGCCGGCCAGAGCCATCGAAACGTATTGCTTGCCACCACGAAGAGACTTTGCATCCACGACATCCCAGATCTTGATATTTTTGGGCGCTTCGGGGATGTGGGTAGAGCCGGTGTCGCCGACGTAGAGCTTCTTGTAGTCTGGCGAGAAGCAGATGCCGTTGGGCTTGTAGATTTCGTCGGTCATTTTTTCGATGCGGCCGTTTTGGGGGTCGACGCGATAGACCGCTTCTTTGATCTCGAGTTTGCCTTTGTTGCCTTCGTATTCGAGCATCGCGCCATAGCCGGGATCGGTGAACCAGATTGCGCCATCAGGGTGAACGACGAGATCGTTGGGGGCGTTGAGCGGTTTGCCGTTGAACTTGTCAGCAACCACTGTGATGGCGCCGTTGTGC
>Ga0163152_10006095_pt1 | contig 13797 bp, 15 predicted proteins | sample OliLakLV19MP8IB2_FD_148635 | JGI IMG/M metagenome (GOLD analysis project Ga0163152, IMG submission 148635) | Freshwater microbial mat bacterial communities from Lake Vanda, McMurdo Dry Valleys, Antarctica - Oligotrophic Lake LV.19.MP8.IB-2 | ecosystem: Environmental > Aquatic > Freshwater >... | reverse complement strand
ACGCGACAAGGAGCGGAATATCCCACCCGCCCACGCCGGCGACCAGGCCGGACAGATCCAGGCCGAAGCGAAGGACCAGGTGAACGGCAATGGCCCCGATGGCCAGAAACGCGATGATCTCTTCGGTGTGATGGCGGCGGGCCGGGCCGCCCGTGCTCATGAGGCGTCGATCAGGCCGCCGTCGGACGGCACGCCGTCGTATCCCGCCAGTGCCTGCAGCCGATCGGGATCGAGCACATCGATGTGCCCGCGGCCGAGTCGCACGACATTCTGTTCCTCCAGGGCGGAGAGCAGACGGGTCACGGTTTCCTGGGCCAGTGACAGGGTGGCAGCCAGTTCACCATGGGTCATGCCCACCGATGCCGGCAGGTGCCCCCTGGCGACACCCGGGCCCGGCATCGCTGTCGTGGCCAGCAGGCGGGCCAGCCGAACAGCGGCCGGCTGAGGACCGTGGAGCAGAAGCGATTCACGGGTCCGTTCCATTTCATCCGCCAGGACATGAACCCAGGCGAGCGCGAAGTCCGGATCGGTCTGGACAAGCCGGTCGATATCGGCGAGGGGCGTGCGGCAAATGGACACCCCTTTCCGGGCCACCGCGGTTACCGGCATGGCCTGACCCGACTTTCTGGCCAGGCCGAGAGTTTCTCCCGGGCCGGCCAGGCGCAAAAGTTGTTCGGCCCCATCGGGGTGTTCGAAGACGATCTTTACCTGCCCCGTCCGAATGATGACAATGTCGGTCATCATGTCTCCCTGGCGGAAGAGCACCGTGCCGGGCTCGCATATCGCTGCCCGGGCGCCGCCAAAGATCCGATCAAACGCTCCTTCGGGCAGCTGACAGATGGGATTGCTCAGGCGGGCCTCGCATAGCAGGCAGCGGTCGGGTCGGTTCTTCGTTGTCATCACCCTTGCAGTCTAGCACTCGGACCAGGAGGCTTTTGATTTATGTCGGTTGGTTCCACCACCCCCGAAACAGCGGTCCAGGTCATCCGATCAGGAAATCGCGTCTTCATTCATGGTGTCGCCGCCGCCCCCCAGCGGCTGATCCAGGCCATGACCGACCGCGCGTCGGAGCTCAGGAACGTGGAGATCGTCCACCTTCACACCGAAGGGAAGGCACCCTATGCCGCGCCCGGGCTCGAGTCGAGTTTTCGCGTCAACGCCCTTTTCATCGGCGCCAACGTCCGGGAAGCCATCGGTGCCGGCCGGGGCGATTTCACACCCGTCTTCCTGAGCGAAGTGCCGGCCCTCTTTCGCCGCGGCGTCCTTTCGATCGATGTGGCCCTCGTACAGGTATCGCCCCCCGACAGCCACGGCTACTGTTCACTCGGCATCTCCGTCGATGTGGCGGTCGCCGCCGTTCAAACCGCCCGCCACGTCGTGGCACAGGTCAACCCGCGTATGCCCCGGACCCACGGCGATGGTCTCATCCACCGGAGTGTCTTTCACGCCATGGTGGAGGTGGATGAGCCGCTTCCCGAAAACCCTCCAACCGCACCCGGACCGGTCGAGATCGCCATCGGCCGGCATGTGGCCGGCCTGATCGAAGACGGGGCCACCATCCAGACAGGCATCGGCGCCATTCCGGATGCCGTCCTGGCGGCCCTGACCGGGCACCGAAGGCTGGGCGTACATACGGAGATGTTTTCCGATGGGCTCATCGATCTCGTCGAGCGCGGCGTGGTGACCGGCGAGGAAAAGCGGATCTACCGGGCAAAAATCGTGGCCGGATTCGTGATGGGATCGCGCCGCCTGTACGATTTCGTGGACGACAATCCACTGATCGCCATGCTGGATATCGCCTTCATCAACGACACATCAATCATCCGGCGAAATCCTCGCGTTTGTGCCATCAACAGCGCCATCGAGATCGATCTGACCGGCCAGGTCTGTGCCGACTCGATCGGGGAACGTCTTTACTCGGGCGTCGGCGGCCAGATGGACTTCATTCGTGGCGCCTCTCTTTCGGAAGGGGGCAAGCCGATCATTGCACTACCCTCGACAACCTCGAAGGGTGAATCCCGCATCGTGGCGACCCTGAAACCCGGCGCCGGCGTCGTGACCACCCGCGCGCATGTCCAATTCGTGGTAACCGAACACGGCGTGGCGGACCTGTACGGCAAGACCCTGCGGGCACGTGCGGCCGCCCTCATCGCGATTGCGGCGCCCGAACATCGTGAGGCGCTGACCGAGGCGGCGCATCGGCGACTGGGCCGCATCGGAGTGGGCTCGTGACGCCAAGAGGTCCGGGGTTCGCTGTTTTGTACCGGTGGCGTTTGCACGAGGGCGCCGAAGAATCATTTGTGAAAGCATGGTCTCGAGTTTCAGAGCTCCTGCTTTCTGAGCGTGGCTCGCTTGGGTCGCGCCTCCATCGAGGGCCGGACGGCCTGTGGTACAGCTATGCGCAGTGGCCGAGCGCGGAGGCCAGGGATCGGGCCTTTGCTCTCGAACCTGTCGATCCGGAGGCCCGGCGACAAATGGCCGCGGCCATCGCGGAGAGCCTCCCGGAACTCGTCCTGGAGTCCGTCTCCGACTTCATGCTCACCCCGCTTTCCTAACCCTTGACCTTCTCGATCATGTGGTCGATGACCAGGCTGTGCTCGCGCTGGGGGCTGAACATGATGATGTCCGAGTCCAATTCGACCTTGACGTTGTGCCCGGGTGGCCAGTAGAACAGGTCATTCTCGTTCACTGTCTCCTGCGCGCCCTTTGCATCGGTCGTCGTGATCCGGCCCCGGAGCACGAAGCCCCAGTGAGGGCACTGGCAGAGATTGCCTTCCAATCCCTGGAAAAGCGGCGTGGTATCGACGCCCGCTGAGAGCGTGAAGTATTCGCCGCTGATCGTGCCGAATCCGCTCACATCGCCAAAACCCGTGCGCTGGCGAATCAAGGCGCCCGGAATCTCCATCCGGACGTCCACATCGTCTTTTGCCACCCGCATGTTCGTGCCTCCTTTGTTACCGCATCCGTTCCGTCCAGACCGATCAGTCCAGGGCGTCAGCATACTCCTTACGCGAACGAGGTCAACGAAGTGATCGGCCTGGCTCGGGCTCCGGGTGGACGACCGAACAGGTGTTTCCACCCACAGGATGCGTGTACGAAGGAGAGACGGTTTCAGTGCAGGATTCGATCGAGCGGTTTGCATCCTCCATTCGCAACTCGCAGATGTTGCGACTCCTGCTGGTCGGGTTCCTCGCGCTCCTGCTCCAGATTCCGATCTCGAGGATTGCCGGGCTCGTCTCGGAACGCCGGGCGAGACGTGAGACCCGGCACGCGATATTCCTGTCGGAGCGGCTCCACATTCGAGGCTCGATCGACTCGGAGATTCGCCATCGGGGAATTTTCGCCGTTCCCGTCTACCAGCTCGGGCTCACCGTGGAAGGCGAGTTCGCGCGTCCCGATGCGTCGCCCTGCTTTACCTCTACCTGTACATTCTTCTCCTCAACGAGGACTATGCCCTCCTCATTGGATCGATTGGACTCTTCGCAACTCTTGCCGCCATCATGTACGCCACGCGGCGTGTGAACTGGTACGCGGTGGGGGTTCGTCCTCCAACCTCTTCCACAGACCATCCTAGCCGGAGGATTCAATGGCAAATCCACGTTCCACCCTGCGACTGGCCGCCATCCTGGGTTTGATTGCTGCCATTCTTGCGTGGTCGGCTGTCGCGGTCCGCTACTTCACCGATGCAACGATCAACTGGAGCACTGCGCGGTTGGGCCAAAGCCGATCACGATGGTCGGTATCGATTCGATACGTTGCGACCGGCCGGTTATCCCAACACCGACCTGCCACAGCATGTTCACATGCACGTGATCGAGCCGGGCCGTGGCACCTACTTCATCGATGACATCGTGTTCCGGGACGACCCTCGATTGACTCCGGAGAAACTCGGGGAATTAACGCGCAATCGGGGCGGATCCGGCGTCGCGACGCCACGCCGCGGTCCGGACGGGACGTGGCTGGTGGAAAGGGACATCTTTCTTGGAAAAGGTATTCCGGGCTACCGCTAAATTGCCCTGGTCGTCCAGTCTCGCCAGAGTCGGAACACGTAAGCCAGGGGCTATGACAAACTATTATTCGGCGGCCTTGACTCCTTTTACGACCAGCACGCTGCATGGGGCGTGGGTGACGACGTGTGCCGCCACGCTGCCGAGCAACAGCCTCGACAATCCTGTCCGACCGTGCGAGCCCATGATGATCAGGTCGGCCTTCTCCTTCTTTGCCAGATCGACGATTTCAAGGCGGGGATCGCCTGTCACCACGCGGGTCGAGGCCGGGTGCCCGGCTTTTTTCAGGATGTCCGCCGCTTCGTCGGCGAGACGTGTGCGGTATTCGAATTCGGCCTTGAGGATCTCATCGTCGTAGCTGAGGCCCGGCGCGTACATCTCCGTGCTTACGACCATCGCCGAGCGCGCCACTGCCACCACCGTCAAGTCAGTTCCCGCCAGCCAGGCCATGCGACTGACCCAGGCAACGGCTTCCTTGCTGTGGTCCGATTCGTCGATTGCAATCATGACTTTCATCGTCTCCTCGCTTCCTTTGGCCGGGCCTAATCCCGGCCATTGACATTATGAACGCGGCGCCTCGGTGCCGGTACCCTGTGCGTTCCAACCAGGATGACAATTGTCATGGAACAGCGAATGGGCGATTACTAGTATCCTCGTCGATTGTCATCTGCTTGAATGGAGAGGGGGGTCAAAGTATGCGAATCGTTCAAAAGCGGGACGTGCCGCCGTCGGCAACCGGGTCAGTTCCCCGGTTGGCCGTAACAGTTGCTTTGTCTCTTATCGTTGGATTGGCGAGCCAGGTGGATGGCGCCACGGCACCGGCACCCTACTCGACGCCATGGCAGTTGCGGCCGGCGGCACCGGCGCGTGTTCTTCGTCTCGACACCTCTCTGGCGTCCTATCAGAATGCCGATGGGGCCAACGGTACGACGCTCGTCCCCATTCTTCTGGCTTCCGTACGAGTAGGAAAGTCCGCAGCGGTGCTGGGTCGAATCGGTCTTGTTCAGAACGATCCACCCGTGGGAGAAAGCGTCACTGTTCCGACCAACCTCGTCCTGGGCGGCATGTATGCTCCCCGGGTCGGAGGGGACTGGCGTATGGGACTCTACCTGTTGACCGCACTGCCGACAGCCGGGGGAGGCGGCAATGACCCGGATCCGGCCGACGCCATCGCCATCCGGTCGGGCGTTCCAGCCCGCTCGGCCATGGATAACGCCATGTTCGCTGCCAATGATTTCGTGCTCTTTCCGGGTATCGATCTGGCCTGGGTCCGGGGCGGTTGGACCGTGCAGGGAGAAATAACGATTCTCGAACTTTGGCGTATCCGGGGCGATGAGGTGCAGGCTGACGTGCGGAAGACCAACTTCACCACGGGCCTGCACGTGGGTTGTTTCCCGGCGAAGAGTGTTTCACTCGGCGGCGAACTTCGCTACCAGCGCTGGCTGTCGACGCCTGCGGCGGTGAAGGCCAACCCGCATTCCCGCGATACAGCCACGGTGGCCTTCGGTTCGCGTTTCCACCTGAAGACCAGCCAAACCTCCTGGTTCCGGCCCGGGCTTTCCGTGACCGTCCCATTGGACAAGACGATGACCGACGCGGACTACCTGATACTTCAGGTGGATTTGCCGTACTTTTTCTAGCATGTGGCGAATCCTGATCCCGGGGGCCGTGGGTTTGTTGCTCGGCCTCGGGGCCTACACCTTTCATTTTGCCGAGGGACTCTCGTACTTCAGTACGGATCCGGCTGCCTGCGCCAACTGCCATATCATGCAATCACAGTATGATTCGTGGCAGAAGTCGAGCCATCACAACGTGGCTGCCTGCGTCGATTGTCATTTGCCGCACGCGTTCATCGACAAGTACGTGGCCAAGGCGGAGAACGGCTATCACCACTCGACCGGTTTCACCTTCCAGAATTTCCACGAGCCGATCATGATCAAGGCCAAGAACAGTCGAATCCTGCAGCGCAACTGTATCTACTGCCACGAGGAATTGGTCGGCGATCTGGCTCCGTCGGCACATGCTGGCGGCGGAGATATCGAATGCGTTCACTGCCATCAATCGGTCGGACACGGAGAACGTGCCGGGCTCGGCGGACCGGAAAGCCCCCGCGGGCGGACGAGGAGTGCCAAACATGAGTGACGGAAAGAGGCCGTTCCGCTTGTCTCCGGCTATTTTCGGCACGGTCGTCCTGACCGCACTGGCCACCTGGGTGCTCGTGGCGTTGCTGATGAATATTGAAACGCGGAAGCATGAGGCGCGCACGACGCATGTCCGGCTGGTTGATGTCGGCGAGGACGATACGGACCCGGCCAAGTGGGGAATCAACTGGCCTAAGGAGTACGACTCCTACCAGCGCACCGTCCTCACGACGCGAACCCGCTTCGGTGGCCATGGCGGCAGCGAGGCGCTGCCGGCCGAAAAGATCGAACGCGATCCCTGGCTCAAGCGAATGTTCCTGGGATACGCCTTTTCCATCGACTATCGAGATCGGCGCGGCCATGCCTACATGCTCGAGGACCAGGAGAACACCGAGCGGCTCAGCAAGCCGCAATCGGGTTCCTGCCTGCACTGCCATGCCTCGATCATGCCTTTGTATCGCCAACTCGGCAACGGCGATGCTGCGAAGGGGCTGGAGGCGTCCTACAAATACTCCTACCAGGAACTCAGCGCAAAGCTTCACGAATCGGGAAACGCCCACCCGGTGTCGTGCGTCGATTGCCACGACCCGAAAACGATGGGGTTGCGGGTGACGCGCCCCGGCTTCATCCAGGGAATCCAGGCCCTGGCGGCCTCGGACGCTCCGGTGCCGCACCTGCCGTCGGTTGATCAGTGGCGCCAGGGCAAGCGGGACAAACCATACGACCCCAATACCGACGGCACGCGGACGGAAGTGCGGTCCTTTGTCTGTGGTCAGTGCCACGTTGAATATTACTGCTCGACGAAGATGCCGCTCATTTTTCCATGGGGAAAAGGGCTCACGGCCGACCAGACCGAGGCCTTCTGGGATTCCACGACCTTTCCGGACGGCTCCCGATTCTTCGATTACAAGCATGCGGAAACCGGCGCCCCGATCCTGAAAGCGCAACATCCCGAGTTTGAACTCTGGAGCCAGGGAATTCACGCCCGGAGCGGCGTGGCCTGCGCCGATTGTCACATGCCCTACATGCGGGATGGCGCCACGAAAGTGTCCGATCACTGGGTTCGCAGTCCGCTCCTCAACGTCAATCGGGCCTGCCAGACATGCCATCAGCTGCCCGAAAAGGAAATTCTCGACCGGGTGGATGTCATCCAGAGCCGCAATCACGAACTCCTTCAACGGGCCGGGGCGGCCCTGATGAGCCAGCTGGATGCCATCGCCCTTGCCCGCACCGAGGGCGCCACCGACGAGCAGTTAGGCCCCGCTCTCGAGCTTCAGCGCAAGGCGCAATGGCGCCTCGACTTCATCGCTGCCGAGAATTCGATGGGTTTCCACGCCCCCCAGGAAGCTGCCCGGGTCCTCGGTGAGGCGGCCGACTATGCCCGCCAGGGGCAGATCGCCGCGATCACATGGAATCGGAAGTGAGTTCTCCTCGAGGCGCCGCGGAGGACGAGGCGGTGGGCTAAAGCCTCACACGGACCGTTCGCCTGGTCTCTTGCACTGCCCCTGCTGTCAACGTCTAAACTCCCGCAATGTCACTGACCCCCGGTTCCCGCCTCGGCCCCTACGAAGTCATCGCCCCGCTTGGCTCCGGTGGCATGGGCGAAGTTTTCCGCGCCCGTGATTCGCGGCTGGGGCGCGATGTGGCGATCAAGGTGCTGCCGGCGGCATTTGCGCTCGATCCGGAGCGGCTGGCGCGTTTCGAGCGCGAGGCACGGTTGCTGGCCTCGTTGAGCCATCAGAACATCGCGGGGATTCATGGACTCGAGGAACTGGACGGCCACCGGCACCTGATCCTGGAACTGGTCGAGGGGGAGACGCTGGCCGTCCGGATCGCACGGGGGCCGCTCCCGATTGACGAAGCGCTCGATGCGGCCCGGCAGATTGCTGCGGCGCTCGATGCCGCGCACGAGGCGGGCATCGTGCACCGTGATTTGAAGCCTGGCAACGTGATGTTGACGCTCGCGGGGGATGTGAAGGTTCTCGACTTCGGCCTGGCGCGTGGCGGCGGCAGCGCGGAGCCTTCTGCCGCCGAAAACGCCGCCGCGCGTCCGCGAGTTGGTCCGGCGTTGCCTGGAAAAGGATGCAAAGCGGCGTCAGCGCGATGCCGGCGACATCAAGATCGAGATCGACGAGATCCTGGCCGCAGGTCTCTCCGCGAGCGGCACGACGGCGACACCCGCCGGTTCGGCCACATCCAGCGGCCGCGCTGGTTCCCCGCGGTTGGCCTGGGGCATTGCGGGCTTGTCGCTGCTCGCGGCGGCGGCGGTGCTGATCGTGCCACGTTTGACGCCGCCCCCACCGCCGCCACCGCCGACCCGGGCGCTGATCACCGCGCCGCGCGGAGTGAGTATCGACGACAGCGTACCGGCTGATGCGGCCTCTTCGCCGGATGGCACGATGATCGTATTTACCGCGGCGGATTCACTTGACCATCGCCATCTATGGATCCGTCCACTCGCGGCCCTGGAGGCGAGGCTGATCCCCCTGGCCGAGGTTGGTGACGATGGGCTGCCCTTCTGGTCGCCCGACTCTCGTCGCATCGGCTTCTTTGCCAACGGAAAGCTCAAGACGATTGGACTGGACGGCGGCTCGCCGCAATCAATTTGCGATGCCCCGGACGGTCGCGGTGGTACATGGAACAAGGACGGCGTCATCCTCTTTTCGCCGACCAGCGGCGGCCCCGTTCAGCGGGTGGCGGCCTCGGGTGGCAAGCCGGAGATGGCGCTGCCGCTCGACGAGGCGGCCGGCGAAACGGCGCAACGCTTTCCCTGCTTTCTGCCGGACGGAAGGCACTTCACGTTCGCCTCGCTCCCGGGGATGGACGGCGAAATCGGGACATGGATCGGCCGGCTTGGTTCCACCGAGCGGCGGTTGCTCGTCCGCGCCACATCGAGCGCCGTGGTCATATCCCCGGACCGGATTGTGTACATACGGGGTCAGAGCCTGATGGCATCTGGGGCGCTGATATAGCCAGCGACGGCCAGCGCATTCTCGTCCTCCGCGCCAATGACACCACCGCCGGGGGCAGCCTGACCCTGCTGACGAACTGGGGCTCGTTGCTGAACGAGTGAGGGGCGAGCCCATTTCCTGGGCATCGCCGCGCAGGCATGCGTCGAATCCTGCTCGACATTGAAAGGTTATCAGGACTGGGCACAATTTTCTGTCTTAGTTGGCATTTAATATGATTTAACACCCGGCGAAACTTGACAGGTCGACAATTTTGGTTGAAATCAGATCGCCTTTTGCTCACTATTCAAATTGATTCTGAATAATCCTCGTTTTCTGCCAAGCAACTTCAGGCCCACACATCCGCGCTGGTTGTTTCGTCCGTTTCAAAAACTTTTGAGGAGGCCGCTTCATGAATCGTCGCTTAATTGTGCCTGCACTGCTGGTTGTCATCGTGGCTGCTATCGCACCAGCCCACGCGCAGAAACCGACGTCGCCGGAACTACAGGCGCCATCGGCGGCGCCCTGCCCACCCGGTGCCACCTCGCTCTGCATCCCACTGGACGCAACTTTCACGGTGGTTCGCTTCGATGGCCCAGGTGGAAATGGGCCAGCCGATCCCCTCGATCCCTGCCAGCGAAATGACGACGATACGTCGGTGTCGCTGGCCCTTCCATTCACGTTTGATCTCTACGGCACCAGCCATACCTCCGTGTTCATCAACAACAATGGAAACATCTCGTTTGGTGCCGCGTTTTCCACCTTTACACCATCCGGATTTCCGGTGAGTGGGTTTCCAATGGTCGCTCCGCTCTGGTCCGACGTGGATACCCGCGCGCCAACATCCACGGTGGGCGGCGTCGTCTATTACAAGCTGGAAGCCAATCGCCTCACGGTAATCTGGGATCACGTTGGCTACTACGACCAGCATGACGGCCTTTTCCCTGCTCGGCCGATTTGATCATGCTGGTTCGGACTATGACGGCCCGGGTGGTGTGGCTGACGGTATCAGCTACCTCGATGGCCGGACTTTCTGCTTTGACGCCAGTGGCCCCGACCCCATCGCAGTCAAGTCCGCGACGTGGGGCGAGATCAAATCCCGCTTCTAGAGGACGGGTCGCGAGTTCAGATTCGCCACTAGATCTGAGATTTCAATGACAACGGGGGAATCACCGAATTTCGGTGGTTCCCCCGTTCCTGCAGGCTTGGGTTGCTGCTGAACGAATGACGGGCCGTCAGCGACGATCCGGCTCCGGCCCGACCCGCTCGAAGATCACCACCCGGAAGCGCCGATCGTCCGCTTCGAATTCGCGTATCAGCCGCCAGGCCGGATTGTCCCGCAGCTCGGCCACCATGATGTCGCCGAACAGGCGCCAGCTGTAGTGGTTCTCCCACACCACGATGCTGCCGGGCTTTGCTTTCGCGATCGCCGCACGCTGCGTGTATTGCGTGCGGGTGCGGTCCCATCGATCCAGATCGGCGAACAGGTAGAACCAGGGGTGGCTGACATACAGCGGGCGATCCATCAGCCCCTTGGCTTTCACGAACTCGACGCTCCGTTGAACCACCAGTTGCTCCCGGTTCAGATCGATCGGCCGCGTGATCAGGAGGCACGAGACGGCGGCGATGATCGGCAGCGCCGACAGTGCGGCGCGCCGGCCTCGCGGCAGCCATGGAACGACCAGCAGGAGGAGCGCGGCCGGCACCAGGGTCATCAGCCGTCGCCAGTCGTGGCCCGGGACGACGAGGAAGTCGTATTGAAGTCGATGGGATAGGACCAGGCCGACGACCGTCGTGACTCCGATGACAACGCCGGCCACGATCCAACGATCTCGCTTATTCGTTTCGCCGAGAGCTCTCTCGAATCCGGCCCCGGCCAGCAGGGCCGCCGCCGGGGAGAGAACGATCAGGTGTCGAAGAAACCCGATGCTGGCCCCGAACTGCAGCTTGTCCCAGGTGAGCAGCGTGAGCAGGGAGAACACCACGATCCAGGTGAGCCCCGCGAAGAGCGGCCGGATCGGGCCCCGTGTCGCGAGGTTCCACGCCCCGAGGCCAAGCCCCACGAAAACCACCGGGCCGGTGACCACGATCAGGTTGCGCAGGTAGTGAACGGGCCCGGCCGTCGCCAGGGGCCGCCCTGCGGCACGAATCTCGTTGAGAAGCCAAAGGGGAGCACCGTGAACAACGGCCCCGATGGTGGCCCAGAGAAAAAACGGGAGAGCCATCAACGGCAGCAGGGGCCAATGACGCCGATGTCGCAGCAGGATCCACGCCGCGACCAGGCAGGAGACGATGCCTAGTTCGAGTCGAACCGTTGGCAATAGCCCCGCGGCCAGAGCCGCCTCAACCGGACGATCGTTGGCCTGACGATTGAGGACGATGGCGATGAGCAGCGCGGCGAACGGCTCGGTCAGAACGCTGAATGACAGGAGCAGGACCAGCGGCTGCCAGATGGCCAGCGCCGCCCAAATGGCCGGTTGACGCGCGCCGAGCCGGGCGGCCGTCCGTGCCGTGACGAACCCGGTCAGGACAACCAGCCCCAGGGTGAAGAGGCGGGTGGCGGTCCAGCCGAATTGCGCCGGAAGGGCGTAGAGCGTGGTGAAGCCGGCTCTTCCCCAGTAGTCGACCAGGAATAGCGGTTCACGGAGCGAGGCCGCAGCCATGAAGTAATGATCGAGGTCGTCGTCGTTGTAGGCGCCGTGTGACTTGAGGGTCAAGACAAGTGCGGCCACGGCGAAGACGAGCAGGTGCAGGCCCAGCTCGAGCCGATTGGTGTGGGTGATTTGAGACGGCATCCGGCAGAACCTAACACGCACTCCCTTTGGCGGGACGATACGGGTCCTCGAGTAAAATCGCCAGTCGCGAATTCTATCCGCCCGTCGGGAGTCTCGATGATCGATCAGTGCCGCGCTTCCGAGTCATCTTCGGGTTCCGGTCCTACCGCGTCAGCTTTATCTTCCCGGTTTCGGCCCCGGCCGGCGTTCGAAGCTCGTAGAAGTAGGTGCCGGCGGACAGGCCCTGCGCGTTGAAGGTGGCGGTGAATTCGCCGATTCCCATCGTGGCCTCGACAAGGTCGCCCACCGGGCGACCCTGAAGGTCGAAGACGCGCAGTGACACCCGGCCGGGTTCCGTGACGTGGTACCCGATGACCGTGCTTCCGGAAAACGGATTTGGACTGACACGGCTGAGCCGGGGAGCTTCGGCCGTCGTCGGCGGATCAAGAACCCCGGATGGATTGGCTTCATACTTGTACACATCCGCGCCGCAGGCATAGCCAAGGTAGGGGGAGAGAAACTGGATGCGGTTCACGTTGAAACCGAAATTTCCACCGGTCCAGTTTGCCCCGCCGTTGGTCGTTACAGCCGTTCCCGTGTTCCAGCCGCCGATCCAGCCGATGGATTCGTTCAGGAACCCGATTCCCTGGCAGTTGACATATCCGGGCGCGGCGAGCTGCTCCTGCCAGCTCCGTCCACCGTCGATCGATTTGAGGAAGTAGGTGGCTCCGGCCCCTGCAAGGTTTTCGATCGAAACAAAACCGTTGTCCCAATCGGGAAACGAGATCTTCCAGCAATGTTCACGGTAGCGCGTCCCGGTCCAGACGACATTCCAGGTGAGGCCACCGTCGGTCGTGCGGAGGATGCGCGTCTGGCGCGTGGGGCCATTTCCCGTTGCGCCGACCGCAATGCCGGTCTGCTCGTCGAACCATTTCGTATCAATGAGCGCTGAGCACCAGGGCGTCATGTCCAGTACGGTCCAGCTGGCACCGGCGTCGTCGGTACGAATGAAGCGCGGCGCGCCGTAGTAAGCACCCACGGCGCAGACGGTATTGGCATCCACGACGCTCATGCCGCACAGCCCCTCGGGCTTCGGCTCGGGAAGGTTTACCGTGGTCCAGGTTGACCCGCCGTTGGTCGTTTCGATGAGGACCGCACCGAGGTCCTCATACAGAAATCCGATCCAACCATGCTGTGCGTCGACGAATCCAACACAGCGATTGTAAGCGCCGGTCAATGCCGACCGCGTCCAGCTATCCCCGCCGTCGGCGGTCTTCCAGACATCGCCATTGCCGTTGACGACCCAACCCTGTTCGGGGTCGACGAAAAAAACATCGTCATGGCGCTGGGCGCCACCCGCGTTCGGCCCGTTCGGAAGCTTGACCCAGGTCCCGGGTCCCGCGGTGACAGTGGCCGGAAGATCCCCAAAAATCGTCGGATCCGCCGCAGCAGATATCGTGACGACAAGCAGCATCGAGAGGGCAGACAGATATATCGAACGCATGGCTCGGGACTCACCTCAATTTGTGGCGCCCTGTCAGGAGGGCCCTTTGGTACCGGACGCTTCGGTTGGCGGCTCAATGACGCGGTCCGGACCCGTACGAATCCGGCGAGTCTACACGATTCAAGGTGGGGGAAAAACCAGATCTTGAAATTAGCAAACTTATTGTAAATAAATCACTTAGTAGATTAGAACCCACCTCGATTCGCGCATTCGGGGTGGAAGTGAAACGAGTCCTGTCATTCACGAGTGGCAGGCCAATCCCGTCAACTCGCCTGCGTATCGCTCCCCCGACTAACATCACTCGCCTCCGGCATACCCGACTCCAGCCGAACCTCCCGAAACAAACCCAGGATCGCCGGATCCAAACGCCCGGCTTCCACCGGCCAGATCAGCGCGGTGTCGCGGCGGCGGGGGGAGTGGGTG
>Ga0163152_10006092_pt1 | contig 13808 bp, 14 predicted proteins | sample OliLakLV19MP8IB2_FD_148635 | JGI IMG/M metagenome (GOLD analysis project Ga0163152, IMG submission 148635) | Freshwater microbial mat bacterial communities from Lake Vanda, McMurdo Dry Valleys, Antarctica - Oligotrophic Lake LV.19.MP8.IB-2 | ecosystem: Environmental > Aquatic > Freshwater >... | reverse complement strand
GAGCCGTCGTCGCTCCAAGTAAGTCTCTCACACGGCAGTCAACAGTAACACTTCAGCGGAACATGTTCCGTTCGCCTGCGTCTCCTAACAAGAGGCGCGGGCAATTCATAGTCTTCAGATTTTTTTATACATGATGTATCCCCCTCCGCATTGCTGCGGAGGGGGACAGTTGTCCGTGCCTTACACGTGCCCTGCCTGGGCCATGCGGGTCATGAGCTCCGATTTCTTGTACTCTTCCCTCTTTCGTTCCTGCTCCAGGTCGGCGGGGCTTTTAAACTCACCATCCATGAAGGTGTACACCGCCGTGCCTTCGCCATCGACGATTGTCCTGTGGCCATCGCCCCAGCTCAGAGAGCCTTCTTCGACGGCCGCTTTCACGGAGTCGGAGATGGCCTGCTGCCTGGCAGCCTTCTTGGCTTCGGCTTTCTTCTCGGCCTCTTCTCGTTCGCGTTTGATGCGGCGGACCGCGACCGCATTGGTCCACGGCAGCCAGATGGCACCGTAGGTCGCCATCCCGAAGAAAAGAACGACCGAGCCGATGAAGAGAGTCACCAAGATCGGGCTTGCGGTATCCATGGGATACCTCCTTTGTGGCGTAGGACTGTGGTTTGGAAGAACGAACTAGCATATAATACAATACAAATTTTATATGTCAATACCATCCCAAAGCCATCACCCTGGCAAGCATTTACACTTCATTCATGCGCCAATATTTGGATCTGTTGCGGCATATAGTGGACAATGGCACCAATCATGAAGACCGTACAGGAGTAGGGCGGAGGAGCGTTTTTGGCCATCAAATGCGGTTCAATTTACAGGAAGGGTTTCCTCTCATGACCACCAAAAAGCTCCATACAAGATCCATTTTTCAGGAGCTCCTCTGGTTTTTATCTGGTGATACGAATGTGAAGAGTTTGCAGGAGAAAGGCGTGACCATTTGGGATGAATGGGCGACAGCCGAACAGACCGCCAAGTTTGGCCGGAAAGAGGGTGAGCTAGGCCCCGTTTACGGACACCAGTGGCGGAACTTTGGTGCAACACTCAAGCCAGATGGAACGTATGAACAAGATGGGGTTGATCAAATCAGCCGTGTTATAGAAGGCATCAAAAAAAATCCTCATAGCACGCGTTTGATTGTGAGTGGTTGGAACCCTAAGGAAGCAGACAAAGTGGAACTGCCGCCGTGCCATACCATGTTTCAGTTCTTCGTAGCCCCTTCATCCAGCTCAGGGCAGGCTCAGTTAAGTTGTCATCTTTACCAGCGCAGCGCGGATGTGTTTTTAGGCGTGCCGTTCAATATCGCATCCTATGCATTGCTCACGCATATGATTGCTCAAGTGTGTGATTTGGAAGTAGGCGATTTTGTGCATACCACTGGCGATACGCATTTGTATCTGAATCATTTGGAACAGGCGCGTGAACAACTCACGCGTGAACCCAAAGCACTGCCACAGCTCAAGCTCAACCCAGCCGTAACAGACATTTTTGCATTCCAATATGAAGACATCGAAATTGTGAACTACGACCCGCATCCAAGTATCAAAGCGCCGATAGCAGTATGACCCTTCGATACGCGCCTCTTGTCATGCTGACCCCAAGGGGGCCCCTTTGGGGATAGACCGTAGCCAGAGCGGAGGTCGTATCGAAGCATGTTCAGAGGCGCTACTCAGGGTGACAAGTAAAGAAGAGTCAGAGGATTCAAAAGAAGCACAGCCGCACTTTTTGAAAAGTAAATATCGTTTTTCCTCTGAATCTTCTGAATCCTTTTTCATACACATCGACAATCAAGCGCTCTCTTGCCACAATAGCCGCATGTACATTTCCCTTGTAGTAGCAGCGGCTGAGAACAATGTCATTGGCGATAGCCAGGCACCAAATCATGGCATTCCGTGGGATTTGCCGAATGATATGAAGCACTTTCGGGATATCACCAAAGGAAAGCCCGTGATCATGGGAAGAAAGACACTGGAATGTATTGGACGTGCGTTGCCCGGTCGGTTAAACATTGTAGTCACATCACAGAAATCCCTGCCTTTTGAAGGTGTGACCGTTGCCGCGTCTTTAGCAGAAGCACTGAGTATCGCTAACCATGATGAGCCGGAAGAAATCTGCATTATTGGCGGTGGAGAAATTTATAGGCAGGCATTGCCCATGGCTGATCGCCTGTATCTCACACGTGTACACGCGGATGTCCTAGGAGACACGACATTTCCCTCCATTGATCCCAAAGAATGGATAGAACTGGCTTCAGAAAGGCATGAAGCAGATGCTGAACATGAATACGCGTATACGTTTTACACCTATGATCGGGCAGGAAAATAGTCAGCTTTCACCCTTGAATATCCACATCAAGAGGAGTTCACTTCGGAATGATTACTACCATTTCTTATGTCAAACGAAGGACGACCAACCATGCCGGATTCGGCAACTATCGACCAACATTCTTTTGATCTTGATGCTATCAAATACGAAGAAGCGAAGAATGCTCACTCCGTGCATGACTATGTTGACCGTATTCATCAGGCAGCTGAACACGTTCTGGCAGATACGGGTTCGCCAGACATTCGTGATGGCTTGAAAAACCATGCAACTGCCGTAGAAGAGGCCACGGCGGCCTATCAGCATTTGGCACTGGATACCTCTCTTACAGATACCTCAACATGGGGCTATGCGACCATTGGTGGAGGAGTAGGGACCGTAAACCTCAATGGTCAGCTTTTGACACACGTAGAAACAGCAGAAGGTCAGGCCCAATTAGATGATGTGGTACACCATGAACTGGCACATGCGACGCTTCAAAAACCGATGGAAGATATTATGTTTCACAATAACACGGTGACAGCTTGGCAGCTCTATGAAGCTCAGGCTGAAATGGAAGGCCAAAAAGCACGGGGCGAATCCAAAGAACACCGGCGTGAAGGGCAGCCTGCTAACTATGCAGAGGCCCAAACAGCAGGGTTACATGTAGTATCAGTTGTATCAACTGCTGATTTTGCATCAGCCATGAAACAAGGTGACAGTGAAGGTTTACAGACGAAGATTTGGGTAGCCGGTCTGGCCGATGGATCACTGACGGTAGATACCGTTATCGCTCAAGCTTCAGAACTTGGCTATGAAAAAGGTGCCGAAGAAGCAATCCGAATGCATTATAAATTTTGATCGGCAACCCGCCTAGGTAAGGCGCTCTGGTTTAGGGCAACGTTTGTAGTATTTTATCGATCTCAGCTTGCAATGTTTCTACGGAAACTGCACCCGTAACCCGCGTTTGTTCGCCAGTTTTGCGGTTCACAATAATCGTAGTTGGCGTTCCTGTGATATCAGATTGTTTGGCATTATGGGCGAGAGCTTGCATAGCCATGGTGAGATCAGCATTTTCTAAACAGCCGTTAAATTGCACCCGCTTCAATCCTTGTTTCCTGGCCTGTGCGCTGTAATGAAATGACTCTAAGTCTGCAGCCGCAAAGAGTGCATCGCTGTACCGCCAGAACGCTTTATCACCTCCCTGACGGAATGCACAATCCGCAGCTTTTGCAGCCATAACGGCATTCTTATGGATCGCTTCCAGCGGATAATGCCGATACACCCGGCTCACGCGGTTTCTGTTTTGCCGTATCACTGTATCGAGAGTTTGCTCAAATTGCCTGCAGAACGGGCATTCAAAATCGGCATACTCAATAAGCATGACTGGCGCTCTGGCTGGGCCTTTGATGGGATCAGTTAGTGTGTTGAATACTGGAACGGGAGCCGGTGGCATTTCCAACTTCAATTGATCGGCAGCATGCGCACTGGAAAAAGAGATTGGAATCAAAAATAGAACGCTGAGCAGTGTGGCTTGGAGATGGATCATGGAGTGAGTATTCAGTATGGAGTAGGAAGTATCAAGTGCTGACAGGGGTAAGAATTGAGAATTGAGAAATTTTCAGAGTATAATAGCCGTCCGTTTTGCGGATTGATGGCGGGTTTGTTCCAAGAGCGATTGCCAGGAGGTGTGCAGGAGCGGGTGAAAGCTGCGGGAATCAATGAGTTCACAAAGCGGTTCCAATACAAACCGGCGTTCATGCATACGGGGATGCGGCACGATCAAATCAGATTCATTCATGATAGCATCACCAAAAAGCAGTAGATCCAGATCAATCGTGCGTGGGCCAAAGCGATAGGGTGGTGATTTGCCGAGTGTCTGTTCGATTGACCGAAGAATAGTGATCACTTCTGTCGCAGATTGATCTGATTCAAAGACTGCTGCCGTATTTAGAAAATCAGCCTGATTCTCCACTTCACGCGCAGCAGTATTGTAGACAGAGGCAAAACGGATAGCAGGCCAATGCTCACGCAGATGTTTGGCTGCTGCACGCAGATTTGCTTCCGCATCAATATTTGATCCAAGGGCGATCCACACAGAATTCATTATGTTTCACTTGAGCCACGCTTTACGCCAAACAGTTCGGTACGCTCGGCAAACTTACTCACAGCAACTCGTCGTAAAATGTAGCGCGTACACACAATGGCAGTGAACATAGAAAGCAAGACACCAAGCCCGAGCGTTATAGCGAAGCCGCGAACAATGGACGTTCCTATGAGAAACAAGATGGCACAGGTAATAAGGGTGGAGACGTTTCCATCGCGGATGGCAGGCCATGCGTGAATGTAACTGCTTTCCACAGCGGTCTTCAAAAGTTTTCCTTTGCGCAATTCTTCTTTGAGGCGTTCGTAAATGAGCACATTGGCATCCACTGCCATACCAAGTGAGAGAATGACACCAGCCATACCAGCCAAAGTTAAGACAATGTACGTATCACTCACTAGGAACAACGGTAGCTTCATCAGCGCGATCAGCATGGCGGCATAGATGAGTAGAGCGATATTTGCTACCACACCAAGTAGGCGATACATCACTATCATGTAGAGCATGAGCAGAACAATGCCAATAAGGCCGGCTTTGACAGACGTTTGCAGAGCCTGCGCACCAAGTGTTGGTTCAACGGTGTACTGGCCTACTAAGTGGATAGGTGCCGGAATAGCGCCGGTATTCAAATCAAGTGCCAGAGTTTGCGCTTCTTCCACGTTGGCGCTGCCGGTAATAACAGCGGTGCCACCGGTAATTTCTTGCTGAACCACAGGGGCTGACACCAGTTCACCACCCACAAAGATGGCCAACTGTTTGCCCACGTTCTTTTTGGTAAGTTCCTGGAACAGCTTGGCACCTTCAGCGTCAAAGATAATTTGTACCACAGGTACATTGGATACAGGGTCAAGCGTCACGCTAGCTGAGCGGAAATGCTTGCCATCTAATTCGGTGTCTTTCCAGCCGGTTGGCTGAAAGGAGAAGAACACTAAGCGCACGGTAATAGCAGGTTCAATGATGGTCACTTCACCCTTACGCAAGCGCTCAATGAGGCTATCCGCTTTGGCCACATCAGCACCCTGTAAGCGTAATTCATCAAAAACAGCTTTATCTGGAGATGTGACAGCCGTGGCATCCAACCGAATAATGTGGAAGCCGAACTGTGTTTCAATAATCTCCGTAATATCACCTACCTTGGTAAGTGCAAATGCGGCTGCTTCAAAAGAGGGGACCATGGTGCCTTTGCCAAATGTCCCAAGAGATCCACCTTCTGATTTTGAAGGGCCATCTGATTCTGTGCGAGCAAGTGCCACAAAATCTTCGCCTTTGGTCAAACGGTCTCTCAGGGCAGTAGCACGAGCGTTTGCCTCTTCTTTGGTACGTGTCACCGTGGCTTCAGCATTGCTGGCACCTTTGTAGGCAACAAGAACATGGCTGGCCTTAATCTCTTCAATGCCCTTTTCAAGTTCACGTAGGAACAACACCTGTGCGCCGGCAGTCGTCTTTACGGATTGTAAGTCGCCTGGTTTCATTTGGCGCAGAGCGGCTGCCACTTGTGTATCAAAAGATGCATCAAGCGTGCGCTTGGCCGTTTGCTCATTGTACGTTGCACCAGATTCCGTCTTAGCGAGTGCGGCAAATGCCTTATTGGCATCAATTATAATGCGGCCAGTTGCCGTGGCGGGGGCTACTACTTCCGTGAAGAAAATCCCACGTACTTCTTCTGTTTGTACCTTTCCCTGCTCATCTGGTACCTCGGAAGTTACGCTGCCTTCGCGGCGGACAATCTTTCCTACAGGATCATTCCATACATCTTCCAATCCTTTTGGCAGCTGGTCTTTATAAAACAACTGACGTTCCTGATAGACCGTGCCAAGCACAGCACTGGCATCTTGCCCAATATCTATCAAACTGGCACCACTTTGTGTAATGCGCGCGTATGCAAGCTCTGCGCGTGCTCGTACGCCTTTGGTGTAATCTTCTGTTGCTTCTGTAAATTCTTCTTTGAATTCTAATTGGATGGTCTTTCCGACAACGGCGATACATTCCTGCACATCAATTAAGCCCGGACATTCCACTAATAAATGATGTTCATTGCCAACCTGAGATGGTGTGATGATTGATTCACTCACCCCTAGACCATTAATACGCCGCTCAATTACAGAGCGAATAGCTTCAGACAAATTGCGCTGCTGTTCTACCAGTGATTGTTCCTGCAGACGGAGTAATCCTAGTTCATCACTATCTGGGTTTGTACGTTCCAAGTCTGCAATTTGCTTTTTAAGAGCAGCCAATTGCGTTTGAAGTTCTTCTTCTGAAATGCGGAAATCCAACTGTGTTCCACCGGCAAGGTCTAAGCCAAGGTGCAACTGCGGCACTCTAAAAAAAGGTGGCAAATTCTTTTTCCACTCGTTTGGCAATGCCACAAGGACAATAGCAATTGCTACAAGGATGGTAAGGAAAGGCCAAGCGAGATTACGTTTAGCAGGCATAGGGAGGAAGGATAGGTTCATGCGAGCCGCCCCGTCATGCAAGTGACAGGAAGCTGATTCCGGCGCAGGATAGCAGGAGTTGTTTGCAAAGGCCAATACGAGAATCAAGAATTTGGAACCAAGAATCAAGAAAAACTGCCCATTCCACATTCTTACTTCTTACTTCTTGATTCTTCATTCTTACTCCACTGGTACAAACGTCACATGCAATCCCACATTCACATCGTCTGCAAAAATAGTGGCCACCGTGAATGATGGAATATTTGAAATGACAAATACGTCTTTTGAAGAATCCGTTCCTACGTCCATGGTAGAAATCAATCTGTTGCGTACAAAAATACCAAGACGCTTGCCGGCATTCTTGCTAAGCACCGTCTGCAATGTTTGCAGGCCTTCTTTGGTAAAGTTTAAACGCACTTCTCCAAATTCACTCAAGGGCATTTGGGCTGCATCAATACTATCCAAATCTACTTCCGTAATACCAGTTTCACGGAAGCCTACTGTGATTGCTTTTCCGCTCGCGTCTGTTTCATCAATCGTCACGTCTGCTTCTTCTACAGAAGAACTTTCCATAATGCGGAAGCTGAAGGGAATTTTTAGACTTTCTTCCAATGAGCCTGCGGTATCAGCATCTGGAACGCGCATGGTTACTGTGGGGTCTTTCTTTTTTGCCTGTACCTCAAGGTTCTCAGGCGTTTTGCCAATGCTCTGAACCATTCTTTCCATCACACGGCCAGCCGCTTCGGCCAATTCTGCGCGCCTGGCGGTATCTGTCACATCAATTTCTAACTTGTATTCCACTGTTTTCGCACCCGTGCTGGTATTGGCACAGGCAACAAGAAGCAGTGTAAGGGCAGAACAGGCGAGGAGGCGTTTCATAGTAGCCAGATGCTAGGGATAGTAGTGATGAATGGCAAATGGGGATGAAAGGTGATCAAATGCGACCGTGTTTAGCATGCCGCTTTTATTATGATAGGTCTCGAACAAGCGTCGTCTTTTTCCGGATCATCTTGCCTGTAAGGTCTACGTTTGTGAGCTTAGATCCTTCATCAATTACGCAGCGCGTGAGAATGCAGTTTTCAATGGTGCAACCGGGAAAAACGACGCAATCAGTCAGCGTACTTCGCGTGATGTGGGCATGCTCATCTATAAACACGCTGCCCAGTAAGTCCGATGTCTCGACGGTACTGGAAGCATCCACTTGGGGCTGCGTTCCAATCAGCAATTGATGTGCCTCTATATAGGAGGCAAAACTGCCAATATCCAACCATGGCTCATCAAACGTAAACACATCAACCGGAATATCATGTGCTAAAAATTCTTCAAAAATGCCGCCTACATTGTCTGGGTGTTTTTCTGCATAGGATTGAAGAAGAGGAATATGTGCTTTGGGAATGATGCAGCAGCCCGTGGAAACAAGACTCGTTTTGGGTTCTTTGGGTTTTTCCTCAAAGCCAATAGCTCTGTTTGCATGTTTCGCATCAACAATGACTGTTCCAAATGCTGATGCTTTTGAGATGTCTTTCAGGTCATATGCCGCGAGCAGAGGAGTGTCATTTATGTAGCGATCTAAGAACTGCTGCATTTCAAAACCTAAATAGTTATCTCCGGTTAGTAGGAGAATATCATCCTGAATCTGCTTTTGAGTAATCCACTGAGATGTGGCACCCAATGCACCTAGCTTATGATCATCATGGTTGGTATCTTCTATGAGAAGCGTGATGTCTTGGCGCTTGAGAGTGTTGAGCCAGTCTCGGAACTGTGTTTCAAATGTGGCATTGGTACTAATAGTAATGGGAAGACCTGCCGGAATTTTTTCGATCAAATATTCTATGATCGGCTTCCCCGCGATCGGCAACAGCGGTTTGGCACGTGTTTCTGTTAAAGGCCAAAGCCTGGTTGCAAATCCGCCGGCGAGAATAAAGGCATGCACGAAGGGTTAGGGTTAGGGTTAGGTTTACTGAAAAAACCATTCCAGAGCTGATTTCCGCGAACTCACGCTCGTCACGGGTTTTCCTTCTAAGCTCTCCACGCGCTCATCCCGTTCCACAATACCAAACACCGATGGCAGTACCATGTAGCTAATATTCCGGTTACGGCAGGCGGAGAGCAGATTGATGGATTGTTCCATATCACTGCATTGGATCAAGTGTGTGATTTTTTCGTTCACGAGTGTTTCTTCCAACTTATTCAATTTGCCCAGCACCGGCACGCCATCAATGGCTGTTTCCTTGGTTCCCGTTCCGTCCAAAATAGCCACCGGCGTGAGCGGATTCTTTTTCTGGTTCATGAGCTTGATTAATGCTGCCGATTCGCGATTGACGCCAATAATGAGTGCGCGGAATACCGGTGGGTCCATGCGCAGGACATGACGTAGAACTTTCTCAAATGCAATATGCCACAGGCTAATGATCAGCGTGCTTGCGATCAGTGCGTAGAGCAGAAGCGTACGGCTGAAGAAGAGCCCAAACAAAAAGTAATACCCCAATGCAAAAATGGCTGTTCCGACCAAACAAGCATAGGCAATGTAACCAAGGTTCCTCAATGACCGTTGTGGGCGAGTAATGGAAAAGCTGCGCGTTGTGAGAAGCACAATCATCCAAGGAATCGCAACTAGTGTCACAATGCTCAGGTAAGGCGTGAACGGAAAATCAGATGAGAAAATCCACCCCACACGCACAAAGTACGCCAGCACATAGGAGGTTATGAAGAGAAGCACATCGCTTAGCAGCCAGAAGGTGATGAGAAAGGGGTAGCGCACGGGATAAGAATGAAGAATGAAGATGAAGTATTCATACTTCTTACTTCTTGATTCTATTCTCGGGTGTTATTTTGCAAATGCAATGTTCAATTTATAGGGCAGCCTCGTCACATCCCATGGCACATCCGTTCCGTTCCAAGGTGCTGTTCCATTGGCAATCTTATGTTTTACCGGAGCATAGCGTTCCATCCAGGCTAGTTTCTCAGCCATAATGGCACTGGTCTTCGCGCGTTCACGGAATGATTCTGGCTGAAGAGTGTAATAGGCAATGGATTCAGCAATATCTTCAAACGTATCTGTTTTGGAGTAACCGCTGACAAAATCTGTATCAGTACAGCGGTCATTGCGTGTATGCGACGTTTTGAAACAAATACGATAAAAAGCGACGCTCGGATCATCGTTATACATAATAGTGCCGCCATCTCTAAAGCTACTGTCTCCGCTTTGGCTGGTTCCGGTCAAACAACCCAAATCATAAAAATGACCAAGCGCTTCATGCGTGAGCAGGCCAATGAATTCTGGCATGCTCACATTTCCACTGAGAATAACTGTTGATGCACCAGCCAGCCCGCGTTGTTTGGGATTATCGTATCGCACGTAAAAGTTTTTGAGCTTATCTGTGCACCTTGTTGGCAGAAGGCGAAGCATAGCATCAGCTGCCAGTTTATGTTCTGTGCGAATACCGGTTTGATCCACAATCGTCAGGAAATTCTTCTTGATGGCAGGCTTCACCATAGTGGCTGTGTAGGACCGCGCAGTTTTTGAGAGGAGTGGCACGGGATTAGGCCTCTTTCTAAGGGTGATCTGCAATGTTGCCGGTTTTAACTCTTCCGTAGAAAGTGGACTACTTGCCACAGAACCGAAACCTGCTACGCTCAACCCAAGTTGGACACCCACGGTGGAGGTTCCCAGGATAAAGGCGACAAAGAAATAGCGCAGGGCTTTCATAATTGGGGGTAAACCAGAAAGTATATACTTATAATGCATATTTCATATAATGTCAATGCCTGAATCATCACCCGTTGCCCCTGGGCAGCTTCATACTGTTCAGATTGAGAAACTTACGTTTGGAGGCTCTGGCCTTGCTCGTATTGGCGGTTTGTCTGTTTTTATTCCAGATACTATTCCTGGCCAACAGGCAGAGATTGTCATTACCAAGCTGCATGACACGTATGCTGAGGCAAAAGTGCGAAAGGTTACCAAAAAGGCGAAAGACGAGATTATCCCGCGCTGTCCGCACTTTCATGATTGTGGCGGCTGTGTGTGGCAGAATTTGTCTTATAATAAGCAAATTGAATATAAAGAGCAGATTGTGCGTGAAACATTGGAGCACGTGACACCCATTGATGCCGTTGAGCGTAAGCAGCTGGCTGGTCGAGTGCTTGGCATTATTCCTAGCCCACAGGTGTTTAATTACCGCAATAAGATGGAATTCAGCTTTGGGTACGAGAATATGCGCAGCGAAGAGAAGAATGGCCGGCGCATTTTCTTTGATGAAAACCCAACCGTGGGCCTGCACCCACCCGGGGAGTGGAGTACGGTACAAACGATTAACGAATGTCATTTATATGATGAACAATTACCGGTACTGCTGGCCGATGTGAAGCGTTTCATGGAGCAAACCAAGTTGCCCGTCTATAATCCCAAGACCCAAAAAGGCATGCTTCGTACATTACTTCTGCGCCGTGGCATGCATACGGGCGAACAGATGATTTGTTTTTTGATGCAGGCACGCAAAAAAGAACTGGAGCCGCTCTTCCAAAGTTTCATGCGCGCATTTGGTGGCCGTCCGCATTTGGCATCATTATTAATTATTGAACACTTAGGTGGCGGGGATCGGCCGGAAATCCCAAAGATTCATACTCTTATTGGCAAGCAAACGATTACGGAGCGCCTGTTTGATTTGAGTTTTGAAATTTCACCGTTTTCGTTCTTCCAAACCAATACGTTTGCTGCAGAAAAACTCTACATGGCTATTGCTGATGCGGCGGACCTCACGCTGCGCGATACCGTATTAGATTTGTACTGTGGCATGGGAACGATTGGCCAGTACTTGGCACGTTTCTGCCAAAAAGTTGTAGGCGTGGAAAGCCATCCATCAGCCGTTGATGATGCACTCAGGAGTGCTGGTAAAAACCGGGTTGGAAACATCAGCTTTTATAAAGGCCGTGCAGAGCAGGTGATGGCGGATCAGTTAAAGCCGGGTGGAAAATATATGTTTGATGTGATAGTGGTAGACCCGCCGCGCGCCGGGCTGCACCCCAAAGCGCTTGAAGCCGTGATTGCGCATGGCGCTAAAAAGGTAGTCTACGTGTCCTGTAATACTGCAACGTTTGCACGTGATCTTGGAGTATTCCTGAAAAACGGCTACGAACTGCGTACCGTGCAGCCGGTAGATTTATTCCCGCACACGGCGCATATAGAGACGGTGGCGTTGCTGCAGAAGAAATAGTCCTTCGATACGCCCTGCTGTGTCATGCTGAGTAGGCTGGAGCCAGAGCGGAGGCCGTATCGAAGCATAGGAGCAGGGCTACTCAGGATGACAAATATGTGTATGCTTCCCATATGCAGCGCATTATTTTCCTCTCCCCCGGCCGTGTCAAAACTTCGTGGATTGTGAGCGGTATTGAGCAGTACGTGAATAGATTGTCATCTGCGATTGATTTGAAAGTGATCGAAATCCCAGCCAGTAAGCAATTGGATCCGCAAAAGCATGCAGGGGAGGAGTCAGAAGCATTGCTGGAAAAGGCTCAGAAATATGAGGGCGATATTTGGCTATTGGATGAAAAAGGCAAAAGCATGACATCGGTTGATTTTGCTAAAGTGGTGGAGCGTGCCAAGGATGATGGCCGCACGCTCGTATTCATTTTGGGCGGCGCCTATGGGTTAACAAACGCTTTTAAACGCGCCATCGATCATCACATCCGGGTATCTGATATGACCTTGCCCCATGAGCTGTGCCAGGTGATCTTCATGGAGCAGTTATATAGGGCGATTGAGATCCAGAAGGGAAGCGGATATCATCATTAAACGTTTATAGTTTGATCGTTTATCGTTTTTAGATATTCAGGTATTTGAACAAGGTATTTTGGCAAACCATAAACCAAAAACGAGCCAACAAACAAACGTAATCGGCATCATTACAATTTGCAGGATGCTCTAGAGTTCGTATACTTCCGGCCTCCGGCCCCATCGTCTATCGGTTAGGACACCTGGTTCTCATCCAGGAAAGCGGAGTTCGATTCTCCGTGGGGCTGCCAACACTGGCTATGGTTAAAAGAACGCTAGGGTTAGCCAAAAAATCAATTTTCTGAATGGACACTTTCGCCCGCCCCAGAGGGGCACCCGACAGGGAACGACCCCTTGGACATGAGGCACTATCTAATGCATCGGTGTTCGCGTCGAAATGACAAGTGGTATAATGGGCACATGCTAAATCCTGAAAAAATTGCAATCGCCTCATTCAAGATCCAGGTTGCCCAGCTCGGCGAGCAGGGCAAAATCAGCCATTTTCTGGAATCGTGCTTACTCCACGATTTCGACTCCGAGATTAGAGGAAAGATCATCAGGAAGCTGAATGAACTCGAACAGATGGCGGAAAGCGGGAAGGGGGTCGACTCCCTCCAGGTACAGAGCGACGTGGAAGAGGTCATCGGTAGGGGCGAATACGGCACGGCCAAGATGATCCTTCGCGCCCTTTTCTTGGACGGCTCATATGAGCATCTCCGCAAGCTCGAAGGGTACTCGCTGGAGTGCAAGATCGCCGACAACGAAGTCCGTCGACGCGGTCAGGAGCTTGAGCATATCTTCCAAGACTATATCGACCTCTGAGCAGCCTTATGCGAAAGAAGAAAAAGAATCTGAAACAGATGGAGTATGAGCACGAATTTATGCTGAAAAAATACACGTCCGATATCGCGGAATTGTGTCCAGCCGTGAATAGCATCGATTGCCGTTTTCTCTTCAAGGATCCGGATCATCTTGTCCCCGATTTCACGCGCGAACGCACTTTCCTGCCTTTGGAGAAGGCATGGTTCAGGATTGAGTGTCCAAACCGTGAATGCGTCAGCGGAGGGCTGAAGCTGGAGCCGGAGATGCTGGATATGCTGCGCAAGCGCGAAACGCACAAAGAAGGGATGATTCTCTGCCGAGGCTGGTCAGACCAGGCATCCCGAAGAAAGACCAGGACAAGATCTTCGGCAAGCTCTTCCGC
>Ga0163152_10006087_pt1 | contig 13817 bp, 15 predicted proteins | sample OliLakLV19MP8IB2_FD_148635 | JGI IMG/M metagenome (GOLD analysis project Ga0163152, IMG submission 148635) | Freshwater microbial mat bacterial communities from Lake Vanda, McMurdo Dry Valleys, Antarctica - Oligotrophic Lake LV.19.MP8.IB-2 | ecosystem: Environmental > Aquatic > Freshwater >... | reverse complement strand
CCTTAAAGTTATCCGTGGGTTGCGGTGAAAAATAGCTGAAGTTAGTCCGTTGCCTGCTCAGACAGACCAAGTTTGACAAAAACGGGCAGATGATCCGAACCAATTGGTGGTCCGACGCTTCTCTCGATGGCGAAAAGGTCTTTGTTGGCAAGGCAGTGATCTATGGGTACCCACGGGAAATACCACTGCGTCGTCCAAGTCGGATGGAATCCAAAACCTGTCTCCGTATCACTGAGGCGCCCTACTTCCAGAAGTTTTCCAAAATAATATGACCACGGACTGCAATTCAAATCACCGAATACGACGACACCATTTTTTGTGCTTCCGGCTCGAATCGCGATTTCTGATAATTCTCCGTTCCGAATCAGGAATTTGTCTTTCGGAATAACCGGATGAGCAAAGATGATGGTCATCGGATTTTTGCCGACTTGAAACTCGGCTTCAATACGAGGCCGCCGTATCGAACCATAGTAATTTACGCGAGAATTCGATAGCGGTAACCGGCTAAAGAGAGCTATGCCGCCGAACCGTTTTTCGATCATTTGATATTTGTATTCGGGTAGTCCTTCGGCCAGGGCTTTAACCCATGTATCCGTAATTTCCGAAACGCCGACTACATCTGGGGACTTGTCTCGGACTAGCGCCAAGACCTTGTCGTGGTGTGAGTTTCTCGGTCCCCAGAGATTGAACTGAAGCAGGCTTAGCGTTGCACCAACATATGCTGGATGTCGCTGCGGCACGTAAAACGAAAAGAATGGCACCGCATTCGCAATAAAGAACAACAGAAAGAAAGCGAACATCTTCGAAAATCGAAGACACAAAAGAATGAGCAAAAGCGGGATGAACGCAATCAAGTATAAGAATCTGAAGTGGCTAGCGAGTTCACAGAGTTGGGCCATTTCCCCGAAGAAACCAGCAGTGCTGGCAATCGACAAGACAGCCAAGGCTCCGACCACTGGAACGGCCGGAGCAATTTTCAAAACTCTTAGGACTTTGCGGACCATATAACTCCGACTCTCGAGCTGCTCTTTATCCTAGAGCATTGTGAAGGTTGAAACCCAAAATACATTGCAGCTAAGCCGGTGTATACACCTTTCTTCGGACAGGCTCGGGCGTCAGACCCTGCTGTATACGTGGTGCCCAAAACTGTATACGTCGAATGCATTGCCCTCCAACGATTTCGGCATTTGTATACATCCTTTATCCTGCCGTGATTTTTCTCTTCGTTCAAATCCCGGAGCTCTGACAAAGTCAGTGCATTTTGAGGTTCCGCCTCGGTGCCACCTCGCCGGCGTAATCTTTATGCCAGCTCTAGGATGTAATGAAAAGAGGCCTACGACCGTCACACCTTGATTCAACCAAGGGGACAAACACCAATCTGATCGCCACAGAAGGTCGACGCGGGTGCATAATGCGGACATGAAACTCAAACACGCAGCAGCACTCATTGCATATGCTTTTGCATCCGCAGGGCTCTTTGGCACGAATTCAGCGGATGGACAAGGCTTTGTTGGAGACTCGTTCGGAACCAGATTTGAATGGGCCGTGTTCTCAAAGAACGGAAAGCTCATAAAAGTATTGCCATTCGACCATGTATCTGCGGAACCTAACTGCGAGGCCGCTGCCGTGGAAAAGGCAACTAGAGGCGATACCTATGAGAACTGGACAGGCTTCATTGCTCCCGACGGCCACACAATTGTTGAACCAAAATTTCCGCGCGCCTACCCTTTCACAGAGGGACTGGGAGCGGCTTGCACCAAAAGCGGCAGTTGGGGATTTATCGACATAACCGGCAAATTCGTTATTCAGCCACAGTTTTCAAACGCTTGGCCCTTTCAAGAAGGCTTAGCTTCTGTGCAGATTCCGGGAAAAGGATACGGCTTCATCGACAGATCAGGAGAGCTAGTTATTCAGCCAAAGTACCATGATCCCTGCTCGTTTAGCGGTGGCATTGCCAAAGCTCGAGTTAAGCCAGATGGCGATTGGATTTACTTTGACAAAGGTGGCCAAGAAATTGAGCATTCACAGAGCTGGTATGACCCAGGCGACGGACTCGTTTTCATTCCAGAGCGGAAGGCATTTGTTGATACGTCGGGCACGGTGGTTGCTCGATCGGCAATCGGTGGAACCTTCTCCGAAGGCATGGCAGTCGTGATAGACAAGAAATGTAAGCAAGGATACATCGATAGAACCGGCAAAATTACAATCGAGCCGTCGTACGAACGCGCTACACCATTTCACGAAGGAGTTGCTGCTGTCGAAATCGGAAACAGGAAATGGAAGCTCATAGATAAGAAGGGCAATGTTCTCTTTGGTGGTAGGACTTTCGCTTCGGGATGCTCTTTCAGTCAAGGTTACGCAATTGCTGACATTGATGGTTGTTCCTCTGTAATCGATAGGTCAGGCAACAGGCTTTGTACATTCAAACGGCGGCACATTGTGCGACAGTTTGGAAACAACCTAATTGTCGGATACGATGCGGACGCGCACATCACGGAACACCTTGAGCCCGGTGCGTCATCTCACTTTTAGAGTAAAGGTAATCGAACTTCTCCAGGATGCAGGTGCGCCCATTTCATTGCCGCTACCGGTCGTAGACCGACCGCCTGTGTGCGACCTTCAATACCAGAACAAGCAGCTCTTGCTCCTTGATGTGGCAGATTTCGTTACTTGTGCTCGTACAAGTGCTGTTCATCTACTTCGGTGTTGTTGCTCTCTCTAACGCCCGCTAGGTACCGAGCACTTTGGGAAGTCACTCGCGTCGATAAGCGGTGTTAACACGTTTCTTCGGACAGGCGTTGACTTCAGGTACCGCTGTTAACATGGTGCCCGGACGTGTAAACACCGTATGCGCTGCCCACCACAGCTTTAGAGCATTTGTTAACACTCTTTATCCTGCAATTGTCTTTTCTCTTCGTTCCGAGCCAATTGTCACTGACATTTGTCAGTGCAAATGATTTCACCTTGCGCGATCCGTAATGCCAGCACCACCAAGAGCCTGGCCTCTACGAGAGGGTTTTGCCTTCACGATGTAGCGCGACTTAGTCTACAAGCCACCATGAATGGTGCATTTAACACCTGCAGCCCGGCTCGATACAGTCGGGACAACTCCTTCGACGCGTCATCTCTGCTACGCAACTTCGGAAGGATTGTAGTGAAGCACCATCAGCTGGTCAGAATGCACGGACAGGCTGCTGTAGGTCCGCCCTTCATCGTCACTAAATTCGACTTCGAAGGTGTCCGGCGCAAGCTCTTCAACTACCGTGCCAACCTGACCGCGGCAAAGCCCACGTCCGGTAAGATCGGCAGTTAATGCAACGACATCTAGAAGTCTGGGTTGCTTGGTCATATTAAGTATCCTCCCTTACAGGATATAACAACTTGTCAAACGAGGAAAGTCCTCGCCAGTTCGTATTAACCAGGATGAACGGACGACTGCACTCCTGGATGGCCCATCCATACGAAAATCCACCGTGTAGCGCTGCCCGAAGATGTCTCTCTCTGTCAATTCGGCATCTTCACTTAGAGCGGCTGCCAATAGCGCATGCTGAAGAACCAAGGCGCGATCAGCCGTCATTCCCAGAACAGAAGCGAAGACACGTGCCTTATGTTTACCGCGCGGATGAGTCTCATCCAAACAATACTGCGTGAGTTTTTTCATATCAACGACCGCGTGCTCTGCGTTTGGGAGTTTCACGCTTTCGTACCTCTACGCCCACGATTGTTCTTACCTTTGCTCAAATTGACGAGCTGTGCGTTGGACTTTATCAACTTCTCGGGATTACCAAAAGCTTCCTGAGCATTCTCCATTGCCTGGCGCACAGGATCTTGAGTCAATCTGGCATAAATGGCAGTGGCTTGCGTCGATCTGTGCCCTAAGGCTTTGCCAATGATTGTGGGACTAACATTTTGTATTGCCATGTAACTGCCGGCGGTGCGTCGCAAATCGTGAATTCTGAGATCATCAATGCCGGCACGGTCTGTTATTCGCGAAAACGCTTTGCGCGGTGATACCAGATTTTTCTTATCTCCAGTCTTCCAACCTTTTCTGTCAGAAGGAAAGACCCAGCGAGAATCAACATCTACTGCTACCTTCCGGTTACGCAATATCTCCATTGCACTCATCGTTAATGGAATTATTTGCGAGTCTCCATTCTTTGTAATGGGAATTCGCCACTGCAGCAGCTCCATATTGATCTGCGACCACTCCATGGTCAACATGTTCGAACAACGTGCGCCAGTAAACAAACACATCCAAAAAAAGTCGCGCAAAGTTTGGTTTGGTTCGTCATTCAAGGCTTTGGCAAAACGTTCGAATTCTTCTCCTGGCTGTAGAAATCTTTCGCGAGCTTTCGTCTTAAACGTCTTCACGCCGATGCAGGGATTATCTCCGTTGAGAAGTCCCTTGGCCATTCCCCAGGCGATGACTGCTCGGAATGTATTGAAGTTTCTGTTGGCTGTATGCTTGCCTTTGGTTGTAGCCAAAACATTCAGCCAATTCTGCACGTGCTCCCGTGTAATCCCAGGCAACGATCGCTGGTCCCACTGCATAAAGTATCGCTTGTGATTTTTCTTGGTTTCTTCCCATGTAGTGGTATGTAGGCTGGCGTATTCCTCAATGTAGCGATTGAACAGCGCTCCGTATGTCAGTGCCGACCTTCGCTTTAACGACGGATCTTTGCCCTCACCAACAATATGATTCAGTTCAGTAGCCTTGATCCTTGCCTGTTCAAGCTTCACATCTTCGAATTTGCCGATTGTGATCTCACATACCTTGCGGGGCGATTCGTTGTTGTCCGGTAAGCGTCTGTAGTATAGATAAGTCTTGGCACCCGTCTCTCGAACACGCAACGCGAGTCCTTGCACTTTGGAATCCATCACACGAACGTGCCGCTTGCCTGTCGGACATGTAAGCCGAGACAGGGTGTCGATGCGAAAGTTGAAAGTTGTTTCCATCTTGATCGCGCGGTCCATGGCCAAGCTTTCTACCCCATCTGCCGGCCCTACACGGGCCCTACATATGCTACCAAATTATAGCAAATTTCGAACTCAGAAATATACATGAGGAAAACCCGAAGCGCTGACCCACCGAGCAATACAGATATTTTGGCAAAGTTTCGGAAAAGCTGGAAAATACGCTTCCACACTCCGTCCTAAGGAGGGTGTCGGGAGTTCGAGTCTCTCCGGGGGTGGTTACTTTGAGGATCGCAAGTCCTCCACCCTGAACAGACGAAGCCGAGATTGCTTATCTTCGGCTGTTTACGGCTTGGCCAGTGGAGCTGCCAGGAGAACCTTAGGCGTCAGGTAAGGGTATGGCTGCGCCTTCTCCGACCACGGTTTGGTCATCTAATTCTGTGTAGAGCTTAGTCATTTTTAGAACCAATTTCCTCCGGAACGACTTACACAGCCCGGTCTAGTTCAATTTGACACTTTGCGATCCGTTCCTGGATCTGTTGATCGACCGCTTCTGGCAAACCTTGCGGAGACAGGGTGTATATCGCAGCGTATGTTTTAAGCGCTTCACGCCATTCTTCAAGTTCGAAATTACAGTGTCCCAGATGAATAAGCGCCGTTGTGTCAATTTCACCATAGTCTTCCGCCGACCAGAGTATTGATTTTTCGAACCATTCAATTGCTTGCTCAAGATGCTTTCTGTGATCATTGTTACTCAGTGGATAACGGTAGTACAGCAGCCCGTAAATTGTTGCCAAACCTGGGTTGCTAGGTGAAACTGCAAGCGCGCGCCTGAGGATTTCAGCAACTTTGTCGGCGATGGCGACGCCCTTCTCGTGCGGTATATCGTTGATCTGTGGCATGAATTCCTGCATGCCGATCGTTAGCCATGTTGACAGAGTGCCGAGATGTTCGTCTTGCGGTTGGGTTGAAATTATTTGCTCGTATAGGTTACATATTTGCTCCCAGCCGAGCTCGCGCGCCAAACCATTAGCCAAGGCGATCAGGCGCAGCGAACGATCCACTCCGGTCGATGCGGTGGCATCCAGGTACGCGTTCACTTTGTCAGACGATAGAACGATGGGCTGGCCGGGTTCACCAACTGTAATTAAGGCAGCACGCAACTTATCTAGTGTTTCTACCGGGTTAGGTCCAAGTGGGTGCACGATCTAATCTACCTCAAGCCTTGAAGTCTGGATACTGACGCCGAAAGCATGGCGGGCGACTGACAATTGTTGCACATTGGTTGTAATGAAAGGTAGGTGTTCGGCCAACCCGTATGCAAATGGCTGTAGGCGCGGCGCCACGCGCCGCCCGGGCCTCGAAACAATCAGACAATTTGCAGACTGAAATCCAATCAATCGGCTGCAACCCCCAGAGGGTGGCGCATGGCGCCACCCTCTGGGGGTTTGACCGAATCCGTACCTGCAAGAATGACTTACTGTTTGGAGCGGTAAGGAAGGTACTAAACGTAATTGTCTTCTGACATTTTGTTTTATAATGGCCGCTCGGACGCAGGCTGTTGGAGCAAAGCGAAGCAATTGGAATGAAAACGAAACGGGTATTCGCGACAAAGCCTCCTGTGCTACCAAGCCTGGATATCAGCGCCAATTCAATAGACATCAAATTGGTGAATGAGGCCGAATATGCGAATTTCGTGCTTCACCAATACGATTTAACTGGGCAGGAATCTTCTTCTGTGGCTCTTGAGTGTGCTCGACTCACTCAAGTTCACCTAAACAATTGCCGGCTGACCAAGTCACAGTTGAGCGATGTTCTGTTTGATAGATGTGATCTGTCAAATGCAGAATGGCTCGAATGCAAGATCAATAGACTTGAAATGCTAGATTCCAAACTCACTGGCTTTAAGGTAATCGATGCTGAAGCCTCAAACTGTAAATTCCGAAATTGTGTCGGTGACTTTGTACAGTTGCACGGAAGCAAGTTCAAAAGCACGGTCTTTCAAAATTGCCAGCTCCGAGGAATTGATTTTCGATTTTGTGATCTCGAGGGCGCGACCTTCAGTGATTGTGATCTTCGAGATGCTGAATTCTATAATGCCAAACTCAATGGTGCTGACTTCCGTGGCTCTGAACTGATGGGATTGAAAGCGCGTCCTGAAGATCTCAAAGGGGCAATCATCAATTCACAGCAAGCGTTTGATCTTGGTAGACATCTTGCATCATTGCTCGGAATTGAGATCGAAGATATTTGACGAGAAGTGCCACCTGCCGCCGGAATTCTTAGGAGACAAAAAATTGACACCAGCAGACGCACTGAAACTGTTCCCAGCAGAATCGGAGATGGCGCAATTAATTGGCGGGCTCTGTAGCAGTGATAATGCATCGAAAGAGCGGTCATATAGCCGGCTCAACAGGGGCCGAATTAGTATTCAGGAGACTGAAGCGCTGGCTGTTGTCACAATTCTGGGCGAACTGGAATTCCCACCACAGGAGATTGACCTTTTCAGTTCTGATCATTGGACAGCTACGCTCCTGCAGGTTCTTTGGGAAAATCCGTTTGAGTCGTTGGTGGTACCGTTGAAAGAAAAATATCATCAACTGCCTGAGAAGGTTCACGATGATGTGCTAATTGTTTTTGCGATAATTGGTTCTAGAAAAGCTGCCCAGGCATTTATGCAATGCATTGATAAAGATGGTATCCCGTCCAGTTCCTGCCCTAGATTGTTTGCCGAACTACCGAAACTAACTCAGTTTGGAGACTTACTGTTCCCAAAACTGCTCATTGAAGCCGGTGTTCGCGTAGCTGAAATCGCAGATATGATTAATCAGAGCCTGGCAGCAGGATTGGCCTCAATTGATCGAATTGCGCCAGCCAATGATTTTGTTGTTGACCAGCTCACAGGCCTTTTGGATCGCATGGATCACTTCGACGAAATACTGGCGAGTGAAAACACAGACGACGACGCAGATGATGACGCAGATGACCATGAGGCGGACGACGAGAGCCAAACTAACGACCTTGAAGGGTCTGGCGATGATGAAGATAGCCAGGAGGATGCTCCCGTGTTAATTGAAAAAGCCTCAGCGCTGGTACAACTTGCAGGGAGAATTGGCAACGCGACATCAACAGACGTTCTTGTAAGAGCGTTGACCTACGACGACGTTACTATGAAAGCTGAAGCAGCTCTGGCGCTCATGCGACTTGAGGTACCTGTGAGTCAGGGCCTGCTTGCTAAGCTGGCAAGAGCACCACTTTCGCGTGTTTGCCTATACAACGGATTGGCTGAGCTAGATCAGCTCGACAAGTATCCAGCAAAATGGCTAACATGGGAGGCATTTGCAGAAGCCGATATGGCAATGTGGATCTCTCATCCTGCAGAACTGGGAAAAGAACCTGAACGCCTTGAGAAGAAGGCACACCTAATCACTAAGGTTGATGGTCGGGAAACCTCTATCTTTGTTTGGCGATTTAAGGACGACGCGGAGGAAACTTGGTTGGCCGCAATTTCAGGACCTTACCAACTTGAAGGGGACCCGCGTCCGGTTAATGGTTACTGCACATTTTCGGACTTCCAGGATTGGAACGAAGCTTCGCCAGAGGAGCACGCAGAGCGGATGCTTCGTATTTTCAGCGAACAGGATGATCAAGCCGACATGGAAGATGACGAGGACTAAGATGCCACCAGAGCGCTACCATTTAAGTTGCGTTTGCCATAGACTCCGCGAAGCGTCTATCACTAGGAGCTAGAGCCAGTTTTAGCAGTTCAGCTACACTTAGCCAATGAAGTTCCGTATGTTCGATCAACTGCGGCTCTCCAACGGCAATCACATCGACAAAGTTAATCGTAAATCCCGAAGCATCATCGGTTATGGCCAGACGAACGTTGCCTACTGAAGAAACCTTCAGTGCAAGTTCTTCTTCTAGTTCACGCTTTGCCGCATCGAGGAAACTTTCATCATCCTCAACCTTTCCACCGGGAAATTCCCACAGACCTCCGTGGCGTTTGTGTGCCGGTCGGCGGCATACGAGAAATTTGCCGTCACGTTCGACGACGGCTGCAATGACCATGACTTGACCGCAGGTGTTCATCACCAGTTATTAAATCACGCTGGCCCATACAACATGAGACAATTTCACAGCGACCAGTTGGAGGCTGAACATGTCTACGATAATTCAAATTCTCGAAGAGATTGGCGCTTTTCTCAGCGACGATCACTTCGTGTACAGCTCCGGTAAGCATGGCTCTATCTATATCAACAAGAACGATCTGTTCGCTCATACCAGAGCCTGCGATGATGCTGGAAAACTTCTTGCGGAAAAGTATCAGGATGCCGCTATCGATACAGTAGCCGGACCTTCCATGTGTGGAATTATTCCTGCGCATTGGACGGCGTATCACATTTCGCGCCTTAAAGGGAAGGAAGTTTTTGGAGTGTTTGGCGAAAGGGACAGCAACAAGAATTTCGTTTTCCAGAGAGGCTACGATAAATTCATTATGGGCAAGAATGTGCTTCTTGTCGATGACATAACAACAAGCGGGGCAACGATCAAGAAGTTCGCCCAGACTATCAAGGCGTGTGGTGGGAATCTAGTTTCCGCAACAGTTCTGGTTAATCGTAATCCACAAGGGGTGAATTCCGACACGCTTGGAGTGCCGTTTGATGCCTTGGCGTCGATGGAAATACCAGCCTACGAGGAAGCCGACTGCCCGTTGTGCAAGAAAGGAATTCCAATCAATGACAAGGTGGGACATGGCAGGGAGTTTCTAAAAGCAAAACAGTAGTTCTTAAAGGATTTACAGGGCAGCACGCACAATGAAGATCATCTCTTGCGACGATCTTTCATCAAACGGCGTGCCACCCCAGTCTCCGATCAATTTGTCAATACGTAGGCCAGATGCAGTTAAACGCTCATCGATGTCTTTTGGGGACAAAAACCGAAGCTCGCTTGCGGAAATGAAATTCTCATTGGGAAAATCATAGCGAAGTTCGAAGATCATTCGATCATTTTCCATCCTGAGGAAATGCCTTGATTCATGAACAGTGCCCGTTGGCAATTCAAGGACCACGCTGTAATTCCATTCTTTTTCCCAATCGATTAATGGGTTGCGCGACTCAAAAGCAACAAAGCCGCTTGGTTTCAAATGCTTGCGCATTGTTGAAAATGTTTTGAGAACGTCGACATCTTCAAGCAACACCTGGAATGCGTGTCCTGTCATTATGATGAGGTCGAAAAGCTTGTCTGATTGATAGGTCTGTGCGAACGACTGAACCCACTCGATTTCTTTGCCGTGAGGTTTACGACGTCCAACTTCGAGCATTGCAGGCGAAGGATCTACTCCAGTCACGTCATGATTATTAGCTGCATACGCGTTGCAGAGGAGTCCAGTGCCGCACCCAAGATCGAGAATACTTTGACGCTGCTGTCCAGCAAGCGACAAATAGAAATCGCGATCAATGGACCATCCGCTATCTAGATCATAGACTTCCGCAAGCTTAGAGTTTACGTAGTGGGTATCAGGCATCACTTTGCCGCTGAAATCCGGGCAGGACCTAGTTTGGGGATTCGTTTGTAGATTTTTCCAGCTCTGCAAGTAGGTTGTCCACCAGATCCGCAATCTGTTCGGCTTGAATTTCCGCCAGGGTCGGATTGCCACCGGTAACCAAGATGCCCATTTCTTTCGCTTGCTCGGGCGGCGCGAACTTCGTCGGCGCCGCTATCTGAGTTTCGCGCGCAGCAGCCCACCAGCATGTAACTTCGTAGACTTCGCCGCCTGCTTTAAGCTTGGCTTCCGCCACGCAATACTCGTCGCCGGTTTTTTCGTCCGGTTCATATCCAAGATCCTTCAATGCTTCGATTGTGGCGAACTGAACGGACTCGGGATTGAATGATCTTAATCCCACGTAAACCGGTTCATATGCCGACTCAGTCATCGCTAATGCTCCTGTTTTGTTGGCATTCAAGACCACAATCGCAGGCAGAAAGATCCTGTTATTCTGAATTGCGGCGGCATTAGTGTAACCCTTCCGGGCACATTCAGTCGACCATGTAACTTAACCATGCCGACACCGACTCGTTTATCGAAGAAGAATCCGGGCCAATTAATGCTGTGCTTGAAACAAAGCAGCACTTTTTCAGTCCAACGCTACAGAGCCACTAGTTTATTGATATGCCTAGTTGGGACGTTCGGAGTAATTATGGACATCATTGCATTTGTCATCTTCGCCATGGTCTTTTGCCATTTCATGAACAAATGGTCTCGGGAGCTTGAGGAATTGGAAGCGGAGAGTGAGCCGTCGAATGTTGTCGTCGGACGTTTTGTCAAAGCTAAGGAGCCGGGGGAGCTGAAACGAGTCGCCTAGCAAACTCCACATGGCAGTGGCCGGAACCAGACCATAAAAAGACGTTGGACCCGGCAACGACTGCCAGATCCAACGTCTCTTTCTCTCTCGGAATAAAAACTATGATGCTGTCGCTTCGGCGAAATGAGCTATCGCACCGTCCTCTTCCTCTTCGGAAAACTGTAGTTCACCGTCGATGGGGTTAGTTGGGTGGCCGTTAGCTTGAGTGTCAAGGTAGGATGAGTCAGCGCGAGGCTTAGGCGGCAGGCTGATTTGATAGGCGTGAACCACCGGTGTAATGCGGTCACGTCCTTCGCGATCTTGCCATTTGTCGAGCACCAGACGCCCTGTAGCGGCTACCTGATTGCCCTTCTCGATGTAGCGGTGTGCCACATCACCAAGCTTTCCCCAGGCTTCTACGCGGAAGAATTCGGCTGTTCCGTATGGTTTGTCCGCGTTCTTTCCAGGGTTATTTACTGCGATTATCAATGTAGTCTTGGTGTTGCCACTGGAAAAGCAGGTTTGTGCAGGTGGTTTAACAACATTTCCGACTATCGACACATTTACCAGGCTCATATTTGACCCTCCAAACGAAGTCCACGAAGCTGTAACGGGCTTCTGGTGCGGTTTTGATTTGGGAGACGAGAGATAGAATAGCAACCATACGGATGTATGTCAATGCTGAAAGGCAAGTTTTTTTCCAGCCGCATCGGTGCCTTATTTGGCGGGTATGAAGTAAGAGCCGTGCCGTGTATGGGCAAATCGCGGTGATTGAAGAGGAGCCTGTGGCCGATAGCGATTGGTTCGCGAAATACAAATTTCTTCAACCCATCGGTCAAGGTGGGATGGGTACTGTTTTTCTTGCAGAAGATCGGTCTGCGGACAATGCCACTCGCGTAATAAAGCAGATGATCCACAAACCCGGGGATGAGTTCGAGCGCAATGAATCTGTGCGGCTGTTCAAACGCGAAGCCGATATGCTGCGAACGCTCAATCACGATGGGATAGTTAAGATCCACGACTCGCACGTTTCCTCAGATGGCAAATATTTTCTGGTAATGGACTATGTGCCCGGGCGAAATCTGGAGATGATCGTCAACAGTCAGGGCGGCCCGCTTAGTTCCGATAATGTCGTCAGCATTGCCATTCACTGCTGCGACATACTTGAATACCTGCACGACCGGCCTGAGCCGATTATTTATCGCGACCTTAAGCCGAGCAATTTGATGCTAACTCCGGAAGGACGTGTAATCTTTATCGATTTCGGTATCGCTCGCCTTATGCCGAAGGAAGCCGCAACGCGGGTTGTAACAGCTGGTTATTCGCCACCGGAGCAGTATTTCGGTCGGCCTGAGCCACGCAGCGATATCTATTCATTAGGTGCCACCATGAGTCATCTACTCACCGGTGTGCGCCCGAAGCCGCTGACTGCATGCAATCCAATTACTAACAATCCATCGGTGCTTCAGTCGCTAAACAATTTAATTCGCAAGATGACAGCTCATGAGGTAAACGACCGTCCCCCCAGTGCACAGGCGGTCAAATATTCGCTACTTAAGATATACAAGGAAATGCACCCAGAATTTGAAATTCCGGACTGGCTTGATAATCAGCCGTGGGACGAGCAAGCGGCCATGGATGATCTGGGCCGTCCGAAGGCGGGTCGAAATCTTTCTACAGGCGCCAACATGATGCCTAATAGTGTTGGCTCTGATGAATACCGCTCCTTACCAGGAGGCAAGAGTATTCGCATGGCATCCGGTCAGCAGCAGATGATCAATCGAAGTATTTCAACTGGTCAGAATCCAATTCCGCAACTGGCTCCTGAGGAGCCGAACACGCTCAATTTGTTGGTGGCAAAGGTCAGGCGTTGGTTTGATAATATCGGCCGATAGCTATTTGTCGATACCGCAGCTCATCAAAATGCGTTCTACGAGCTCATCGTAGCTCATACCTGCTTCTTGGGCCATGGCCGGCAAGTCCGATGTATCTGTCATTCCAGGAAGGGTGTTTACTTCTAGCACGTGCGGATTTCCATCTGAATCAACCATCATGTCCACGCGTGCATAACCACAGCACTGCATGGCGCGGAATGTTTTGACGGCGATTTCTTGCGCATGCTTGGTGACTTCTGGGCTGAGCTCCGCCGGCAAAATGAATTCGGTCATACCCTTGGTGTATTTCGCTTCATAGTCATAGAACCCGGCCTTCGACTTGGGTCGCAGTTCCAGAATCGGCAGTGCCCAAATGCTCTTTCCATTCCTATTTGGACCAGTCTCCTCAAGAACACCAATTGTGATTTCTGGTCCTTGGATATATTTCTCGACGATGGCACCACCAAATTTGTTTATCGTGTCCTCTACAATGCTCAGCAGTTTTGCCGCTTCCTCAACCTTTGCCACTCCGACTGAAGAGCCTTCGGCCAGGGGCTTAACCATTACCGGCATCCAGGAAATCTTATTGGTTATCTGGCGGTAGTCTTTGGCGTCATGTTTGTCAATGACAATTGTTTCGGCAGTAGGCAGATTGTTTGCCTTGAGTACTTGCTTTGTCAGAGGC